>Ga0247842_10000526_pt1 | contig 78368 bp, 78 predicted proteins | sample LaCruzMarch2015__3_FD_192411 | JGI IMG/M metagenome (GOLD analysis project Ga0247842, IMG submission 192411) | Freshwater microbial communities from meromictic Lake La Cruz, Castile-La Mancha, Spain - LaCruzMarch2015_19m | ecosystem: Environmental > Aquatic > Freshwater > Lake | place: Spain... | reverse complement strand
AATATTGGCTGTAAATTTAGGGAAGCAGCTTCAGGACAAAAGCCAGTACGCACAAGCGCTTTCTGAGCTTGCCACAATTTATTTCAACAAGGGCGACTACATCGGAGCCATGCAAAACAGCTTAGAGGCGCAAAAGATATATGAAGCCAAACACATGAACATCGATCTGGCAAAATCTAATATCAGGCTTGGCATGATCTACTACGACCTTAACGATTTTGAAAAATCAATAGGCGCTTACCGTATGGCGCTTAAAATCAATAAACCGCTGGGCGATATCAACATCGACCTGGCTGTTTTTCTGAACATAGGGCTTTTATATTCTCTGGTAAAAGGGGATCAGGATTCGGCCCTGATTTTTCTGACCAGGGCGCTGCGTATGGCAGAGGATAACAAGGATGAGGATACCCGTTTAAATGCATTGGTCAACCTCGGCAATATTGCCCTGTCCAAAGAGGATTTCAAAACGGCGCTGCAATATTTCACAGATGCCTATCAATCGCCTCTGATTCCTTACCGGAACATGCAGCGTGCCGCCTTGTTGGTGAACCTCGGAGGGGTTTATCTTGAATTCGGAGACCTTGCAAAAGCAGAGAAATTTACAAAAAGCGGACTTCTGCTGGCCCAAGAGCAGAAATTTGTGACCTACGAAAAATCCGCCTGCAAAATTATGGGAGATATTGAAGCCAGGAAGGGGAACTACAAAGCAGCATTTGAATATTCTGCCAGGTACTCCTTATTGCAGGACACCCTTGGAAGTGAAACGGTGAAGCATAAAGTGGCCGAAACAGTTTTTAAGAATGAATTGAAGGAAAAGGAAAATGAGAATATCCTGTTGCAAAAGAACAATGAAATCAAGCAGAAGACGATAATAATTCAAAGCTTTTACCTTATCACTGCCAGCGGGATTTTGTTGCTTGTCTTGCTTCTCTTGTTCGTTAACAAAAGGAACGGCCGCAGGATTCAGGCCATGAACCAGCTCCTCGACCTGAAAAACAAAGAATTGCATGAACTCAACCTGACGAAGGACAAATTTTTCTCCATCATTTCCCACGATTTACGCGGCCCTTTCAACGGATTTTTAGGACTGTCAAAATTACTGGCTGAAAGTTTGCAAGAACTGACGCAGGAGGAGATTATAAGGATGGCAGGGGCGCTGAGAGACTCCGCAGCCAATCTCTTCCGGTTACTCGAAAACCTGCTGGAGTGGTCGCGGATGCAGCAGGAGAGAATCATATTTAATCCTGACTCATCCCTGTTGATGCCCATGATTGCTGAAACCATGCGCCCGGTAATGGATTCGGCTATCAAAAAAAGGATTGAGATCAGTTATGAAATCCCGGCCGGTCTGGAAGTTTTTGCCGATAAACATATGCTTGCCTCAACCATCCGCAATATAACCACCAATGCTGTAAAATATACGCCCACAGGCGGGAAAGTTACAATAGCTGCAAAACTGTTACCCGGCAATTCAGTTGAAATCTCAGTCAGTGACACTGGCATTGGCATGAGTCCTGAAATTGTCAGCGATTTATTCCGGCTCGATGTTCAATCTAACCGCAGGGGCACCGAAAATGAACCCAGCAGCGGTTTGGGATTAATCCTTTGCAAAGATTTCGTTGAAAAGCATGGTGGGAAGATTTGGGTGGAGAGCGAGGAAGGAAAAGGAAGTACGTTCTACTTTACGTTGACAGGTGCTCCACATCCCAACCGGTAATCCATCCTACCTGAGCAACCTCATTCTTTTTTTACCATAGGTTTAAAGTTTGGCAAATTTTAGATATTCGGATGATAAACAGCAAAAAATTATTTTTTTATGGAAACCAAAAACTACACGATCGTTTTTAGAATAATACACTGGGCTATAGCTATTTGTATGATCCTGATGCTTATCACCATTTTTTTACGATTGAATTGGATGAACAAAAACCATATGGCCGACATCATTCAAAACTATCTGTCTTCCATAGATCAATCGCTAACGCAAGATCAGCTTATTGCCCTTGCAAAACAAATCAGAAAACCAATGTGGGATTGGCATATCTATATCGGTTATGTTTTGGTAGGATTGTTTAGTATAAGAGCGCTCATCCCTTTTTTGGGCGAAATGAATTTTTCAAATCCCATCAAAAAAGGTCTTTCATTTAAAGAAAAGTTTCAGTTTTGGGTATATTTAATTTTTTATGGCGGTATAGCTGTTTCATTGATTACAGGTTTATTTATTGAATTTGGTACTGCAAGCTTAAAAAAGCAAATGGAGGAGATCCACAAGTTATCTCTCTATTATTTAGTAGTCTTTATCTCTCTTCACATTGGGGGTATTCTATTGGCTGAATTAACCAACCAACAGGGTATTATATCAAAAATAGTAAGTGGAAAAAGTAAAACGACTTAGCTAAATCTGAAGCATTTCATTCATCAATTCCCTGGCTTCGAAGCCGGTTCCCAGCTCAAAATTATCTTCCTTTACGTTAAAGTGTTTTTGCGTACATACGCGTTTTTTTTAATCTTCCTTGCACAATACATATACATACCCTTTCCCAGGTGGCCGATATTATATAAAAATGAATTTTATATAATTCAATTTCATTCATTTAGCAATTTCAGGCCAGTTATTTTACCTTTCAAACCTTTCTGGTATGTATTTTGTGTTTAGTAGTTGCTTTTCGTTGAAAATCCCTTTATTATCATTAAAATTGAACTCCTATGAATACAAAATCTATTTTTATAATCTGTTCACTTATACTTACGGTGAACAGTGCAATGGCTCAATGGGTTTCCGACCCATCGGTAAACACCCTTTTAGCAGGGGTCGACACGGCCTATGCCTATGGCGAAATGGTTGGGAACAGCAATGATTCCGCCTCCTATCTGCTATACTACAAATCCACCGCTCCAAATCCGCCCTTCTTTAAACTTTACCTGCAAAAAATTGATTATCATGGATACCGGAAATTCGGGAATGATGGCATACTGATCGATCCGGGACCGAATAAGACCTGGGTTGCCGGAGTGGCGGTGGTACCAAACCAGGATTCATGCGTTTATGTGGCCTATTCAAAAGTTCTGTTCTATCCCGGACCGCAGGATACAGTCACCGCTATTTTCATGAATAAAGTGACCAAAAACGGAGTAAAATTGTGGGGTGATGAGGGAATACGGGTGAGCAAAGGATCCACCACCTGCTCCAGCTATTCTCCTTATTTACTGGCTACTGAAGACAACCAGGTCTGCGTTGGTTACATCACAATCGATTCAACACTTACGCCCACCGGCAGTTTACAAAACGTGATTTTAAGAAAACTATCGTCCGCCGGAACATTGGTATGGGAGTATACATTTCCCCAGGGGTCAGCTGAGTTTAACTGGGGAGTTTCCATGCATCCCATGGACAATGGCAATATCATGGCGATCTGCCGGCATGACAGCACCAACTTCAATGACACCTCTTTCATGCAATCGCTTTGGGCACAAAAATTTGACGCGAACGGTCTCCCGTTGTTTGCCCAACCGAAAAATATTTTAAGTTATCCCAAATACACCGGCGATTATCCCATGACCATGGTGCAGGTCGAAAGCAATTCAGAGGATGGTTTTTATATCGGTGTTGCTTACGACGAGGGGGTGATTACCATTCAGAACTTTATTCAGCAAATCGATGCCAATGCAAACACCCTTTTCCCTGAACCTGTTCCGGTAATTATTGATGCTGCCACCAATCTTGAACGCACCGATTTCGGAATCCGTTACCTCCCTGAAACGCAGGAATTGCTGGTCATCTGGGCTGAGAAAAATTTCACAACGCATACGGCTTCTATCCTGGGACAAAAAATATCCTCCATGGGAACTAGAGTTTGGGGTGATTCTGCAAAAGAGTTCTATCCCAAAATCTCCATGATGGATTCCACTTACGCATTTCTGACACTCCGGAAATCCGGCACAAATGAGAGCATCCTGTTTTTTATGAAAAGAATATCCCCTTCAGCAGCCATTTATTCCTATGCGAGTAAATTAGATCCCAGCGGCAACAGTGTCTGGGGAAAAACCGTATTACTTTCAAATAAATCAGGAAGTAACATTGGGCTGATGGCGCTAGAAGAGATCGGCAGTCAATGGGTGGCCTATTACATAGATCAGATGGATTCCGCCCATTACCATCAATCCAAGGGACAATTATATGGCCAGAATATTTTCAACAATGGAAGCATCGGAGTCGGGGTGGAAGAAATTGTTGCAACCTCATTTCCGATGACCGTATTCCCAAATCCTGCGTTCGACCATATTTCAGTCGATTTTAAATTGGCATCTTCATCAATCATAAATGCATCATTGTGGAGTTCAGACGGACGGATGATCCAGACCTGGGAATATTCAAAAGTAGCAGCTGGTCATTCCCAGCTACTCTTTGATGTTAAAGGGATTCCGGATGGCTTTTATGTTCTGAAAGTTCGTGATGGTAACAGATCTTCAACTGCAAAAGTAATGATTCGAAAATGACTCCATCAGAAAAAAACGGTTTCGATTTTTTCCTTTCTTTACGTTGCCAATTAGAAAACCAAAATTTCTTGAAAAGAATTCATAAAAAATAATTTCGGGGCTAAAATTAGTTTTGAACAAATTTTATAGGTGTAATATGAATACAATACGGATATTTGAAAAATTGTCGTATATTTATCGGGTAGAATGAAGGTATAATACAGGTATATATGTTTGAGAAAAAGATTGAATTCGATTTTAAAACCAACCAGGAAATCCTTAAAAGGATCAGTGCAATAGATGGTTTCAAGTCAGTCTGGCTGGGAATTGAGAAGAAAGAGAGCAGGTATCTCCGCGAGCTCCGTCAGATTGCCACCATTCAAAGTATTGGATCATCGACCCGTATTGAGGGTGCGACCATGAATGATGAAGAAATTCAATCGTTGTTAAATAATATCAAGATAACCAAGCTTAAATCTAGGGATGAGCAGGATGTTGTGGGATACTATGAAGCGATTGACATGGTATATGCCAATTTCCAGGATATCCAATTAACTGAAAACTATATTAAACAGCTTCATGGAATGTTGTTGAAGTATAGTGAAAAGGATGTCAGGCACAGGGGCAAATACAAGAATTTACCGAACAAGGTCGTAGCTAATTATCCGGATGGTCAGCAGAAGGTAATCTTCAACACTACTGAACCCCACCTGGTTGATAAAGAAATTATGGAAATCCTTCAATGGACCAATGTACAACTTGAGCAAAGCAGTATTCATCCTTTATTGACCATTCCATTATTTGTTTATGAGTTTCTGTCTATTCATCCTTTTCAGGATGGCAATGGCCGACTTTCCCGGCTTTTGACAACATTGTTACTTTTAAAGCATGGTTATTCCTTTGTTCCCTATATTTCATTTGAGAACATTATTGAACGACGAAAAAAACAGTATTATGAAGCCCTGATGTTGGGTCAGAAAAACCGTTATTCAAAAAAAGAAAAAATTGATGGTTGGATTTTGTTCTTCCTGGATTGTCTGCAGGAGATGATTGCTCTGTTGGGAAAGAAGTACGATGTTCATAAAGAAAAGGGAGGATATTTAAACCCCAGGCAGAAAGAGGTACTGGAAGCGATCCGGGTAAATCAACCGGTCAAGTTCAGTGATATTATTGCTGCCTTACCGGCCTATTCACAAAATACTATTAAGAAGGATTTGATTTACTTGGTTAATGAGCACCAGATCGAATCAATAGGTAGGAATAAAGGAACGGTTTATCATATCAGATCGGCTAATTCCTAATGCTATCTGTAATGTAAGAACCTGTCAAATTAACCAATCACAGCACATAAGTATAGACCACTGAATGTTTTGATTACCAGTGGGATGAGGTGGTCAATTAAATCGGCGTCAGGTTGACAATTATGCCTGCTCATCTAATGACTTTCGAGATCACTTTATTTTCAAATAGTTTTCGAAGTACCCAAAATGAAGAACTGCGGCTTCAAACGAATCATTCTGTAAGTAATATCGGGATATACTAATGGTTACAAGCCTTTACAACTAAAAAACCCAAACGATTTAACCTTAATAGTTTATCGTTTGGGTTTAATTGTTGTCAAAATAGTTGCCAGTTTTTTGACGATAACATTCTGAAACATCAGTAAAATCAATATGTTCAGAACTATTTCAGTGACCCCGGAGGGATTCAAACCCCCAACCTGCTGATCCGTAGTCAGCTACTCTATTCAGTTGAGCTACGAGGCCATTTTCAAGGGTGCAAAGATAACACATTTTTTAAAAAAAAGTATACCTTTGCAACTTTGATTTTCGGATTGATCAGAACGAGAAGGTAAAACCACATAAAACAATGATAAGCGTTGGAATTCAGAAATTAACTCCGGACGATTTCTATAAAATTCTTTTCCTTGAAGAGAAAATAAAACTTGACCCCAAGGCTGTTGCTAAGGTAAAGGCAAACTACCAATTTCTGAAAGAATTTGCCAAAGGGAAGGTGATCTATGGAATCAATACAGGACTTGGGCCCATGGCTCAATATAAAATAAACGGCAACAGCGAACTTCAATTACAATACAACCTGATTCGCAGCCACAGCGCCGGCTGCGGGACTCCCCTGCCAGCCATCTATGCCAAAGCAACCATGCTCGCCCGACTGAATACGTTTTTGCAGGCCAAATCGGGAATCCATATCGAGGTGGTTGAATTACTGAAAGAACTGATCAATCGGAACATCAATCCCTATATCCCTGAGCACGGCGGTGTAGGAGCCAGCGGCGATCTCGTGCAACTGGCCCATCTTGCCCTGAACCTGATTGGAGAGGGGGAGATCTGGTACAAAGGCAAATTGCACCCTGCAAAGGAGGTTTTTCAGAAAGAGAAACTTACACCTGTCAAAATGCACATCCGCGAAGGGCTCTCCCTTATCAACGGAACTTCGGCCATGACCGGTATCGGCATGATCAACCTTGTGCACGCAAAAAACCTCCTGGATTGGGCCGTGCTTGCTTCATCCATGATCAATGAAATTGTGGAATCCTACGATGACCATTTTTCAGAAGGACTGAACAAAGTAAAATCACATGACGGGCAGAACCAGGTAGCACGGATGATGCGGTCGATTCTCCAGGACAGCAAACTGATCCGGCGCAGGGCCGACCACCTCTACAACGGAAAAACGGAAGAGGTGGAGGTGTTCACCCATAAAGTGCAGGAGTTTTACTCCCTGCGCTGCGTTCCCCAGGTACTTGGCCCGATCCTCGATACCATCCTGTATGCAGAGAAGGTGCTTATCAACGAAGTCAATTCAGCCAATGATAATCCCATTATCGACAGCGATGCCAAAAATGTATTTCATGGGGGTAATTTTCATGGGGATTATGTGGCCTTTGAGATGGATAAGCTGAAAATCGCCGTTACCAAACTCTCGATGCTCGCCGAGCGCCAGCTCAACTACCTGATGAACGAAAAGATGAACCAGAAACTGCCACCCTTTGTCAACCTGGGTAAACTTGGATTTAACCTTGGCATGCAGGGAGTGCAGTTCACAGCTGTGTCCACAGTGGCCGAAAATCAAACCATGTGCTTCCCCATGTCGATCCACAGCATAACAAACAACAACGACAACCAGGATATCGTGAGTATGGGCACCAACGCGGCCATGATGTCAAAGCGTGTAATCGACCATACCTATATTGTGATGTCTATCCACATGATTGCGATTCTTCAGGCCATTGATTTTATGAAATTCAAACCCAAACTTTCGGCCTATTCCAGGAAAAAATTTGAAGATTTGCGCAAAATAGTCCCGAAATTCACAGAGGATACTACGAAGTATAAGGAGATACAACAGATCGTGAATTATATTCTTGAGAATAAACCTAAGTTTCCTGTGTTATGAAGTACGCATTGATTACTGGCGGATCGCGGGGTATCGGGAGGGCAGTTTCAATAAAACTCGCTGAGATGGGTTATTCCGTTCTGATCAACTACCAGTCAAATCATCAGGAAGCTGAAATCACCCTGGAACAGGTTCGCGCAAAGGGCGGAAACGGGGAAATCGTAAAATTCAATGTGGCCTCCCAGGCAGAAGTTGAACAGGCACTCGGTGAATGGCAGGCAGCCCATCAAGGGGCCTATATCCAGGTACTCGTTAACAACGCCGGCATTCGGAAGGATGCCCTGGTGATGTGGATGAAAAATGAGGAATGGCACGATGTACTGGATACAAACCTCCACAGTTTCCTGTATGTCACGCGGTTCCTGATCAAGGATATGCTTGTCAATAAAATGGGACGGATTATCAATGTGGTTTCTCTTTCAGGACTTAAGGGATTGCCAGGCCAGGTAAACTATTCAGCAGCCAAAGCCGGCGTGATAGGCGCCACCAAGGCGCTGGCACAGGAAATTGCCAAGAAAAACGTAACTGTCAACGCCGTTGCACCCGGTTTCATTAAAACCGACATGACGAAAGATCTGGATGAAGCGCAACTGAAAACCATGATTCCCACAGGGCGCTTTGGAAGACCTGAAGAGGTGGCAGCCGTCGTGGGCTTCCTTGCCTCCGATGAGGCATCTTACGTAACAGGTGCGGTAATTAATGTGAATGGAGGACTGTATACATAGTGACCAATGACCAATGACCAATGACAAATGACCAATGACCAATAGGGTTGTCATAACAGGTATGGGTATTTACTCCGTGATTGGGAAAAATCTCGCTGAGGTAAAGGATTCGCTGTATCACGGCCGCTCCGGAATTATTTTTGATCCGGCCCGGAAGGCGTTGGGCTTCCGCTCTGCGCTCACGGGAATGGTCGACCGTCCTCATCTAAAAGGCATTCTCGATCGCAGAATGCGCATCGGATTACCCCTTCAGGGCGAATATGCCTATATTTCAACGCTTGAAGCGCTTCAGCATGCAGGGATCGAACAACCTTACCTGGATGCACATGAAGTCGGCATTCTTTTCGGCAATGACAGCTCGGCCCTGCCTGTGGTCGAATCTGTGGATATTCTGCGCCAGAAGAAAGATACCATGATGATCGGATCCGGATATATTTTTCAGTCGATGAATTCGACAGTTTCGATGAATCTTTCGGTAATTTTCCGGTTGAAAGGAGTCAATTTCACCCTCAGCGGCGCCTGTGCCAGCGGTTCACATGCCATCGGCATCGGTTACTTGCTGATCAAGCAGGGACTTCAGGAGATGATCATTTGCGGCGGCGCCCAGGAGATCAACCCCGAATCAACAGCCAGCTTCGATGCGTTAAATGCCTTCTCGACCAGGGAATCGGAACCGACCAAAGCATCCCGCCCCTTTGACCGCGACCGGGACGGACTTGTTCCCAGCGGTGGAGCTGCAACCGTTATTATTGAAAGTTATGAATCAGCGCTTAAACGCGGGGCAACCATATATGGAGAGGTGATCGGATATGGTTTTTCATCCAATGGAGAACATATTTCCATGCCCAACGTTGATGGACCAGTCCGTGCCATGGAGAAAGCCCTTTCCGATGCCGGAATAAAGCCCTTCGAAATCGGATACATCAATGCCCATGCGACTTCGACGCCGGCAGGCGACAGAAATGAAGCCCAGTCCATCGATCTGCTCTTTGGAAAATCAAAACCGATGATCAGCAGCACCAAATCAATGACAGGGCACGAAATGTGGATGGGTGGCGCCAGTGAAGTGATCTATTCGACCCTGATGATGAACCACGGCTTTGTTGCTCCGAATATCAATTTTGAGAACCCGGATGACGCAACGGAAAAACTGAATATCGCTTCGAAAACCACCCCATGCGAATTCAATGCCTTTCTCTCCAATTCGTTCGGTTTTGGCGGCACCAATTCATCATTGATCATCCGAAAAGTTTAATCCCTTTCTTTCTTAAAAGAAAATTAGCTATTTTTGCATCGGTTAAAGAACGATACAGATGCAAAATGATGAGATTATCAGGAAGATAAACCAGCTCCTGATTGATGAGATTGAAATTGATGTAAACCAGATACACCCTGCTGCCGATCTTAAAAAAGACTTAGGAATTGACAGCCTTGATTTTGTTGACCTTTTTGTGATTGTTGAAAATAATTTTGGCTTTAAGATGAAGGCTGAAGAGATGACTGACCTCAAATCATTGGAGGATTTTTACAGCTACATCATCAAACGAATCAACCCAAATTAATCGTAAATGTCATCTTGGGAAGGCAAAACCCGGGGAGGGGTTCTGGGGTATAAAATATTTGTCTGGACCCTGAAATATCTGGGTCTCCGCTTCGCTTACTTCCTGCTCTCATTCGTTGTGATCTATTTCCTGGCTACCTCAGGTAAGGCATTTAATGCCATTTTTCATTTTTACAGCAAGGTGATGAAGTACAACCGCGCAAAAGCTTTCCTCAGTATCTACCGGAATTATTACATGTTCGGACAGATTCTACTCGATAAAATTGCAATGATTGCGGGATTTCAGCAACGCTTCACCTTTAATTTTGAAGGGGAAGAGTACCTGCGCCAGATGCATGACGGCGGATTGCTGGTGAGCGCACATGTAGGTAACTGGGAAATTGCCGGCCAGTTATTGAGCAGACTTGAAAAACGAATCCATATCATTTTATTTGACGCTGAACATCAGCGAATTAAAGGATATTTATCGGATGTGATGTCCAACCGCAATGTCAGCTTCATCGTAATACGCGATGATTTTTCGCATCTGCTGGAGATCAAACAAGCGCTGGCCAATAAAGAGATCATTGCCATGCACGGCGACCGGTTCATTGAAGGGAACAAGACCATCCTGCTCGATTTCATGGGAAGCGCTGCGGCATTCCCGATCGGCCCCATCAATATGGCCGCCAAATTCAATGTTCCGGTTTCTTTTGTCTTTGCAGTGAAGGAGTCCCGCAGCCATTATCATTTTTATGCTACACCGCTCACCACGGTGGCCTTTAGCACAAATCAGAAACAGCGGGAAGATAATTTCCGCCGGGCCCTGGAAATCTATGTTGCTAAATTTGAAGAGATCCTGTTTAAATATCCGCTTCAATGGTTTAATTATTACGATTTCTGGAAACTTCCGGATAATTTACCACGGTTACCTGAAACGAGCCCATGACCATGAAAGAGAAAAAGCTACTCTTTGTTTCAGCAAACCGTTATGCCAACCCCTACCCGGTTTACCCGTTGGGGATCTCATACCTGTTTACCTATCTGAGCGAACGCCTTCCCCATTACCAAATCAGGATATTTGACTTTAACCTCCATACGCCCGACTCTTTCAGGGAATATCTTAAGGATTTTCAACCGGATTATGTTGGCCTATCACTGCGAAATATTGATGATGTTAACTTTTACAGCCAGGAAAGCTTCGTCCATGGATATAAAATGATTGTTGACATCATACGTGAAATGTCCAAATCACCGCTGATCATCGGTGGCTCTGCCTTCTCTATCTATCCAAAGGAGCTTTTTTCCATGCTGAACCCCGATTATGGAATACAGGGCGAAGGAGAAGAAAGCCTTCATAACTTTTTAGTCAGCCTCGATTCAGGAACACCCGATTTAAGTATTGATGGTCTTGTATACCGAAATAGCGAGGAGGTGCTGGTCAACAGCCGGAAACACTTCATCAAAACACCTGACCTTGATTTCGACAAGGGATTGCTTGAGTTTTATTGGGATAAAGCCGGGATGGTGAATGTGCAGACAAAGCGTGGCTGTCCCTATAATTGCATCTATTGCACCTACCCGCTTATCGAAGGGCACAACGTGCGCACGCTCGATCCGGATAAAATTGTTTATACCCTGCGTCAGTTGTATGAAAAGCACAAAATCGATTATGTGTTTTTTACCGATTCCGTGTTCAACATCAGCAACCAATTCAACATCGACCTGGCCAATAAGATGATCGCCTCAAAGCTGCCTATGCACTGGGGAGCCTATTTCTCACCACATAATTTATCGCTTGAAAATCTGAAATTATTTGCTCAGGCAGGCCTGACCCATATCGAATTTGGCACTGAATCTCTTTCAGATACCACCCTGAAAAAATATGGAAAACATTTCAATGTGGACGAAGTTGTCACTGTATCGGATTTTTGCAACCAGGCAGGCATCTATTTCTGTCATTTCATGATCATAGGCGGATATGGTGAAACAGAAGCCACCATCAACGAGAGTTTTGAAAATTCCAAACGCATCGAAAATACCGTATTCTTTCCCTTCATTGGCATGCGGATCTATCCGGGAACGGTACTGCATCATATTGCCATTGAACAGGGGATCATTCATGCCGAAGACAAACTGCTTGAACCGGTCTATTACATTGCCCCCGGCATTGACTATGATACACTGAAGGAGCGCGCCGACCAAACCGGCCGCAGATGGGTCTTTCCCAATGAAGATGTTGCAACAGCCATGAACCGGCTCAGGAAACGAAAACGTAAAGGATCGCTATGGCACCATTTGAAAAAATAAACATACCTCAGGCCCCCCCGATGGTGATGGTCGACAAACTCGTTGAGATAGTTGATAAAACCACTGTGACCTCTTTTTTGATTCTTGAAGACAATGTTTTTTGTGAGAACGGGGAGTTCCGTGAAGCGGGTATGATTGAAAACATGGCTCAAACTGCCGCTGCCGGCGTGGGTGCAACACATGGAATTCCTGGAGGGAACGCTCCGCTTGGTTTTATTGGGGGCATACGAAACCTTAAAATTGAAGCATTGCCTAAGGTTGGCCAGGAGATTATGACAAGGGTTACCGTTTTGCATGAAGTATTTGATGCGACCATTGTTCAGGGAGAGATATTCCTGAACACGCGGTTGATAGCTGGATGTGAACTTAAAATTTTCTTAATCAATAATTAGCATATGGAACATTCGACAGTAGAGGAAAGTGACCGCCTACCCGATGAAAGCGAATTGCTATATACGTATAACCGGGAGGTTTTTTATCATTTTGACAAGGAGAAGGGGTTCACGCAAAAAATTGAGTATCAGAACCCAAACAACCAGGTGATCATCAAACAGAGTTGGGATGCCGCTGAACAACGTCTCGAAGAGGTAAAGCAGCTGGTTATCATTGGAAAACTCAGTCCCATTGCCTATTATATGGAAAAAATACTCATGGAGGTTCCCATGTTGGCGGCCTACATGGAAATTCCAAAATGGCGGGTTAAAAGACATATGAAAAGTAAAATTTTTAAAAAACTGAAACCTGAACTGCTGGCAAAATATGCTGCTGTATTCGAAATCCCCGTTGGGCAGTTGACCAATCCTGATTTTTTAAATAAATAAAAAGACAAAATAATGGTGAAACTTGAATTTGAGCATCGGCAAGCAGGACATTGTGAAAGTGGCGTAACACGCAACCTGCTTAACTATCATCATTTTAAAATAAGCGAACCCATGGCGTTCGGTATCGGGGCCGGGCTGTTTTTCAGCTACCTGCCTTTTCTCAAGATGCAGCATGCACCAACCACATCCTTCAGGGTGTGGCCTGGGCAGGTGTTCGATCGGGCCACCAAGGAACTCGGCGTAAAAACTGCGGTTCACACCTTCCGTAACCCGAAAGATTCCATGGATAAACTGAATGCGGTGCTTGATCAGGGTTATCCGGTCGGGCTGCAGGTAGGAACCTTTCACCTGCCATTTTTTCCGCCTGAATACCGTATGCATTATAATATGCATAACATGATTGCCTATGGCCATGATAATGGGACCTATTATATTAGCGATACCCTGATGGAGAACCTGGTGGAGATCAATTACGAAGACCTCATGCGGGTACGATTTGCCAAAGGGGCCTTTGCTCCCCAGGGGAGAATGTATTATCCAACGTTTGTCCCCAAAGATATTGATATCAAACCTGCCATCATCAAAGGAATCCGGAAAACGGCCAACAATATGGTTGGCATTCCCTTCCCGCTCATTGGTGCCAAAGGAATCCGTTATCTGGCAGGCCGGATGAGAAAATGGGAAAAGAACCTTGGCCCTGAGAAGGCCTCCTATTACCTCGGGCAGGTTTTGCGCATGGAGGAGGAGGTCGGTACTGCCGGTGCAGGTTTCAGATTTATCTATGGTGCCTTCCTCGAAGAGGCATCCACAGCCCTGAACCAGCCATGGCTCAAGGAATTATCAATCGAAATGGGTGAAACAGCCAATAAATGGCGGGAATTTTCATACCTCGGATCCAGGAATTGTAAAAAACGGGGAAAAGCAGATCAGTCCTATAACTTTTTAGCGGACATGCTCATTGAGATTGCCGGACGCGAGGAGAAGATTTTCCGCAAATTGGCCAAAATCAAATAAAATCTATAATTTCGCATCAGTAAAATTGATTGTGGTAATTTAATACTGGAATCTATGGAAGAAAATCCCAATCCGGTTTACAAGGATCAGCGTTATGGCCAGTCAAAGGAATTGCTTTATTCCTACGATGCAGATGGTCAGTTTCATAAAAACGTCGGTTTTCATGGTGAACCCGACAGGATCATTTTGCAGCAAGCGTGGGATCATTTTGATGAACGCATTGCGGATGCCAGACAAAGGGTGTTGGCCGGCAAGGCAAGCCCGATTGTTTATTACATGGAGAAATTTCTCGCCGATCCACTGAATCTTTCAATGATGGCGGGTATTTCGATTTGGCGGGTAAAATGGCATCTCCGACCTGGTGCATTCAAGCGTTTAAATGAAAAAACGCTGAAGAAATATGCTGATGCCTTTAATATTACGGTGGCACAGCTAAAGAAAGTTGAATAAGATCAAAAACAACTTCCTATGGAAATAAAAACAATGATAAATTATACGCATCGCCAAGCCGGACATTGCGAAAGTGGTGCCACATCCAATTTATTGAACTACTACGGAATTAACATGTCGGAGCCGATGGCCTTTGGAATCGGGAACGGACTATATTTTAGCTATATCCCGTTTTTAAAAGTGCAGTTTGCACCCATGATCTCTTTTCGTAATCTTCCGAACACTGTTTTTCATCGCTCAATGAAGTACCTGGGAATCGAGGCAACAGTGATAAAAAAATTCAGGGATCCGAAAGAGGCCATGGTTGCCCTCGACCGAAACCTCGAAAAGGGAATCCCTACCGGGATGCAGGTGGGTGTGTTTAATCTTACCTTCTTTCCGCCTGAATACCGTATGCACTATAACATGCACAACCTTGTTTGTTATGGAAAAGAAGGGGATCTTTACCATATCAGTGATACGGTGATGGAAACAGCCCAGGTGCTTACCTATGAAGATCTGCTCAGGGTACGATATGCAAAGGGTGTTTTTGCCCCTGAAGGAAAGATGTACTGGATCGACAAGATCCCAAATGAGTTAGATATCAAGTCGGCCGTTTCGATGGGAATTAAAAAGACCGTTTACGAAATGATCAAGATCCCGTTTCCCTTAATTGGCGTTAAAGGGCTGAAATGGATGGGCCGGGATCTCCGGAAGTGGCCTAAAAAACATGGTGTGGACAAAGCCTCATTTTATCTTGGCCAGGTTTTGAGAATGGCAGAAGATTTTGGAACAGGAGGCGCCGGATTCCGGTTTATTTATGGTGATTTCCTCAAAGAGGCAGGTGAAAAATTTAACCATACGGAACTGCTTGAAGCTTCCCAGATGATGGGTAAAACGGCCAACAAATGGAGGGAATTCACCTATATCGGCGCACGTAACTGTAAAAACCGGTCAAAACCCGAAGAAGATTATGGCATGCTTGGGGATATGATGCATGAAATTGCCGGAATGGAAGAACAGGTTTACAAAAAATTAGACAAAATAAAGCTTTAGATGTCTGACCGACCGATTATTGAAATCAGGGAGTTAACAAAATTCTACAAGGGGAATGACGAGCCGGCCTTAAATGCGATTTCCCTGGAGATATTCCCAGGCGAGATATTTGGACTGCTGGGCCCCAACGGAGCTGGAAAAACCACGACCATCTCCATTCTTTGCGGACTATTCCCCCCTACCCGGGGAGAGGTGTATATTGACGGAATGGAAATCAGGTCGAATCTTGATAAAATCAAACACATCATTGGTGTTGTACCCCAGGATCTCGCCCTCTACCCTACTTTGACTGCCCTGGAGAATCTCACTTTTTTTGGTAATATGTATGGATTGAGAGGCCAGGATTTGCGCACCCGCATCTTTGAATACCTGAAGGTATTCGGGCTTGAAAAGGCATCGCGCAAAAGAATTTCCAGCTATTCAGGCGGTATGAAGCGCAGGGTGAACCTGATCGCTGGCTTGCTTCACCGCCCCAAGGTGCTTTTTCTGGATGAACCAACCGTCGGTATCGATGTTCAATCGCGCATGGTCATTCTTGATTATCTTAAGGAAATCAATAAAATCGGAACGACCATCATCTATACGTCACATTACATGGAAGAGGCGGAAAACCTGTGTTCCAGGGTGGCCATTGTCGATCATGGCAGGATCATCTCCATCGGAAATCCCAGGGAATTATTAAAAGATCATCCGGAATTCAAAAATTTGGAAAATATCTTCTTACATCTCACCGGAAAAGAGATGAGAGACTAAACAGACCGTATGTTTAAATTCATATCTACCATCAGGAAGGAAACGCTGATCCTGCTTCGTGATAAAGCTGGATTAATCATTGTTTTCCTGATGCCCATGGTGTTGATTATCATTATGTCTTTGCTACAGGAGGTAGGTTATAGTTCAATCAACCGCGAGACGCAGATTGATATTCTTTTTTTGGATCAGGATAAAGACAGCCTTGGCCTTAAAATCAGGGAAGGACTTAACAGCTCCAATTATTTTCACCTGCTCGATTCGGTTCATCAGGAACCTGCAACGGATTCGAATATCAGAGAAGCCGTTAAAAGGGGTGAATATGTTATCGGGATCGTCATACCAAAGGGGGTTACTAAAAAAATAAGGTCGAATGTGCGGATTATGGTTGCAAAAACCCTGGAAGGCTTTGGCTTGTATAATGCCAACCTCTTTGGGGATATTCCATTGGCTAAAGCAGACACGATTACCATCTATTTTGACCCGACTGTTAAGCAGACCTTTAAAAATACCATTATCAGCTCCCTGAAACAGTATAATTACAAAATTGAATCAGAAATGATTTTTTCCACCTTTAACCATGAGATGGCTAAAGCATTTCCGACTTACCAGCCCCCGGATCTGATGTTTAAGGATGCTGTTGAATTCCATGAGGTTTTTCCTTCATACCATGCAATTGACAAGATACCCACCACAGCACAACACAATGTGCCGTCATGGGCCGTTTTTGCAATGTTCTTCATCATTATCCCCTTGACTTCAAGTATGATTGTTGAAAGGGAGGAAGGAAGCATGTTCCGTATCATGGCCATGCCGGTCAACTACCTGATGCTGCTTATCGGAAAGGTGTTTGTTTATATGGTCGTCTGTTTTGTCCAGACTGTCTTCATGATCCTTGCCGGAATATTTATCCTTCCGTTATTCAATTCCGCTCCTTTGGTTATGGGAAATCACATATTTCCGCTTGTGGTGATGACCATCATGAGTGCCCTTGCCGCATTGGGATATGGTGTGATGGTTGGAACAATGGCCACCACGCATCAGCAGGCAGCTGCATTTGGGGCAGTTTCCATCATCATCATGGCCGCCCTGGGCGGACTCTGGGTGCCCATGTACCTCATGGCCCCGGTTATGCAGCACGTGGCAACCTTCAGCCCTTTGAACTGGGCATTAAGCGGTTATTATGATATTTTTATCCGGGGAGGCGGATTGAAAGAGATCCTTCCTGAATTATTGAAATTGTTGATTTTTTTCCTCTCTTCCATTGTAATAACCGGGATATATATGAAAGTTAAAAATCCCATGTCTAAATAATTTATGCAACTCATCGACTCCAGAGAGATCATTGTGAGGTTCTCAGAAGTTGATTCCATGCGCATCGTATGGCATGGAAACTATCTGAAATACTTTGAAGATGGCCGTGAATCATTCGGATTGAAATACAGCCTTGGATACCTTGATGTCTATAAACACCATGTGATGATCCCGCTTGTCAAAATCAACTGTGACTACAAACGTCCACTTGAATATGGAGATACAGCCATCGTTGAAACCCGTTTTATTCCGACGGATGCCGCGAAGATTGTGTTTGAATACACCATCTACAAGAACAATGATCAGGATGTAGCCGCAACGGGTTCTTCCACCCAGGTTTTTCTTACTCCCGAGGGTGAATTGCTGTTGAACTCCCCTGAATTTTTCACCGGTTGGAAAAAGAGATGGGGCGTTTAACCGTGAACAAAATGAAACCAGTTTATATTTTTAATGACAGCATCACCTCTTCACTTGGTTTTACCACCGCCGAAAATGTTGCTGCCATTAAAAACGATACCATCGGGATCCGCATGGTGAATGATCCTGCGCTTTACCCTAAACCGGTTCTGCTTTCACTTGTTGATACCGATAAACTCAATGTGAGATTTGCGGAAGTTTTGAAGGCATACAAAAAAAGCGTTCCGGCTGAATCATTTACCCGCCTCGAAAAAATGTTCATCGTGTCAATCTCAGATGCCTTGAAAGAACAGGCAAATGTCCTGCGAAGTCGCCGAACGCTGCTGGTAATCTCAACGACAAAAGGAAACATCGATCTTCTTGAGAATCGCCACAAGGCTGCCTTCAGCCACAAACGGGTTTATCTTTGGGAACTGGGGCGGGTCATTCAACAGTTTTTTGGTTTCCTGAATCCTCCGTTGATTATCTCCAATGCCTGTATTTCAGGTGTTGTAGCCATGATGACGGCAACCCGTTGTCTGCAGTCGGGAGCCTATGACCATGCCATTGTTACAGGAGGCGATATGGCCTCTGAATTCGTCATCTCCGGTTTTGCCTCATTCCAGGCTCTGAGCCCTGATGCGTGCAAACCCTTCGATATGAACCGGACCGGATTATCGCTGGGCGAAGGATGTGGGACCGTGGTTCTTTCAACCGAACAGCCGCTATCTTCTGAAGGTGATATGATCAGGGTTGCAGGTGCGTCGACCAGCAATGACGCCAATCATATCTCAGGCCCCTCCCGCACAGGAGAAGAGCTGAGCAAAGCCATCAGCGAAGCCATGAAACAAGCCGGACTCACTGCTGCGGATATCCATTATATTTCGGCTCATGGCACGGCAACCCCCTACAATGATGAAATGGAATCAAAAGCAATTGAGCTGAGCGGACTGCTCCATGTTCCCGTAAACAGCCTGAAGGGCTACTGGGGCCACACACTGGGAGCTGCCGGAATCATCGAATCGATTGCAGCCATTTCATCCATGAGAAACAACATGCTCATTCGCTCGGCAGGGTTTGAAACCTTGGGTGTCACGGCCCTGCTGAATGTGATTTCAGCACACCAGCCAGCCCTGATTTCATCATGCCTTAAAACTGCATCAGGGTTTGGCGGATGCAATGCCGCCATCATTTATCAGAAACAATAACATGGACCGAATTATCACCTCATACAGCCATCTCTATGATAACAAGGTCATCGTGAATGGCCGACTCCTGTTTTATCAGGAAAATATTGTTAAATTTGCAGAGGTTTTAAAGTCAGTTTACAAGCAGGAACAGATCAGTTATCCCAAGTTTTATAAGATGGATGCCGTCAGCAAACTTGGATTCATGGCGGCTGAACTGGTTTTGAAGGAAAAATCGATTGCAGGGTTTCAACCTGAACGGATCGGGGTGGTTTTGGCTAATTCAAGCTCAAGTCTTGATACAGACATCGCACACAACGAAACAATCAAGGACCGTTCGGCTTATTACCCAAGTCCTTCAGTTTTTGTTTACACCCTGCCCAATATTGTCATAGGGGAAATTTGTATCAGACATAAAATCAAAGGAGAAAATGCATTTTTGATCTCTGAAACATTCAACAGCCAAATGCTGTCAGGTTATGTGGATGAGTTATTTAACAATGGGCGGGTGGATGCCTGCCTTTGCGGATGGGTTGAAGTGCTGGGTGAAAATCACAACGCCATGGTGGCCCTGGTTGAAAATGTTGACCGGGATAAGCAAGGGGTTGATTCAGCCTTTAATCCGCTGTATTTTAACATGGAGAATTTGAATTTATTAATTACCCACAATTGACCGTTTATTATGGAAGAGTTAATCATCAAACTGAAAAAAGAGGTTATTGAGCAATTAAACCTGGAAGATATTTCCCCTGAAGATATCAATCCTGATTCGCCCCTTTTTGGCGAAGGCCTGGGATTGGATTCAATTGATGCTCTGGAACTGATTGTGTTATTGGAGAAGAACTACGGAATAAAGATCGAAGATCCCAAAGATGGAAAGAAAATTTTCTTTTCTATCCGTACCATGGCTGAATACATTACGGAGCATAAAAAATAACCCCCGATGCCCAAACGGATATTTATTACCGGTTATGGCATCATATCCTGCATCGGCAATAATGTTGCAGAAAATTTAAACTCCCTGCGTCAGTCAAAGTCTGGACTGGGCAAGCTGCTTCATATTGAAACAGTGCTCAGGGATGAATTGTTCGTAGGTGAGGTATCCAAATCACTGGATGAGCTTTTTATCATGGCCGGAATCACGCCTGCTGAAGGCTACTCGAGGAATGCCCTGCTAGGCATCATCGCCGCGCGCGAAGCATTTTCTCAAGCCCGGCTGGATGAAAACAGGTTTTTGAAAACCGGCCTGATATCTGCAACCACAGTTGGAGGGATGGATCGTTGCGAACGCTATTACCATGATTTTCTTACCAACGATACCCGCAATGCCTACATCGATTCCTACGATTGTGCTGACAGTACAGAGAAAATTGCCTCCCTGCTGGGAATTGATGATTTTGTGACAACCATCAGTACGGCCTGCTCCTCTGCAGCCAATGCCATTTTGCTGGGAGCACGCATGATCCGGAGCGGGAAACTTGACCGCGTTCTGACCGGAGGTTGCGAGTCCCTCACAAAATTTCATCTGAATGGCTTCAATGCATTGAAAATCCTTGATAAAAATCCCTGTAAGCCTTTTGATCAGCAGCGTGCTGGTATCAACCTGGGCGAAGGAGCCGCTTATCTGGCCCTTGAATCGGAAGAGAGTCTGGAGAAAACCGGAAATACACCCCTGTGCGAACTGGCAGGCTGGGGCAATGCATGTGAAGCTTTTCACCAAACAGCTTCGTCACCGGATGGAGTCGGAGCTTACCTGGCAATGAAAAAGGCACTCGATATGAGTGGCCTTGCACCTGATTCGATCGACTATGTAAATGCCCACGGTACCGGAACCGATAACAATGACCTTTCTGAAGGCCGTGCCATCGAAAGGCTTTTTGGTGAAAGAATCCCCATGGTGAGTTCGACCAAGCCATTTACAGGGCATACAACCAGCGCTGCCGGTTCCACCGAGGCGATTCTGTCTATTCTTTGCCTGCAGTACCAGGTCGTATGGCCTAACCTGAATTTCAGCGAAAGAATTAACGAACTCTCCTTCTCCCCCGTTGAAAAAATTATCACGGATCTCCCTGTTAATGTGGTGATGTCAAACTCGTTTGGATTTGGTGGGAACGATACGTCGTTGATTTTTAAGAGCGTAATGAAGTAAATTGGTCATTGGTAATTGGTAATTGGTAATTGGTAATTATTGTATATGTCTTTTATAAACGGAATCGGCCTCATCTCTCCCCAAAACACAGCGGAAACAAAGGAATTTCTTCCTGAGATTGTGGAATACAATGCCGATTACCTGAAATGTATTGAACCGGTTTACCGGAATTACATCGATCCCATCCAATCACGCAGAATGAGCCGTTTGATTAAAATGGGGATAGCTGCTGCAAAGATGAGCGTAGCCGAAGCAGGACTTCACATGCCCGATGCCATCATTACCGGAACCGGTTTGGGAAGCGTGGAAGACACCGAAAAAATTCTTGATGACCTAACCAAAGAGGAACGATTCCTCAACCCCACCCCATTCATCCAGTCAACTTACAATACCATCAGCTCCCAGGTGGCGATCCAGTTGAAATGCCACCACTACAACTCTACCTATGTTCATCGTACCTTTTCATTTGAAAGCGGTTTGATCGACGGACTGTTGCAACTTGAAGAACGGACTGCAACGAATGTCCTTATTGGAGCAATTGATGAGATGACTGCCAATCATTTGCTGATTACCAGGAAAATAGGACAATGGAAAATGCATCAGGTTTCAAATCTCAAGCTCCTTGATGATGAAACCCCCGGTGCCCTGGCAGGAGAAGGTGCCGCATTTTTTGTTCTTGGATCAGAAAAAATCGCATCGACCTATGCCAACATAAAAGATGTCAAAACCTGGATCCAGTTTAATAACACATCCCGTGCTGAGACTATCCTCGGCGAGTTTCTCCTAAAGAATGAACTCCTGACGGGAGATATTGATTTGATTCTGCTGGGAATCAATGGGGACTGTCATTATGATCCTGTTTATCGTCAGTTTGCCGGCAATTTTTTTCCCGGATTTGCGCAGGCATGGTATAAGCATCTCTGTGGAGAGTATCACACCGCAACAGGGTTCGGTTTGTATGTTGCGGCCAACATCTTGAAACATCAACATTATCCAGAGATTTTGAAGTTAAACCAGAATACGCCTCCCCGGCTGAAAAACATTTTGATTTACAATCAGTTCAGAAATGTCAACCATTCATTTATTTTGGTACAGGCCGTGTAAAATAAAAGGTGCCGGCCCAATGATTTAATCTGCTAATTTTGCTGAAAAATGACAACCTAAGAATGTCGAAACGGGTTTATATTACAGGCATCGGTATCATCTGTGCCATCGGTAACAATGTCATTGAAACGTTAGCTTCACTTTTGACATCAAGCTCTGGGATCGGAAAAATCACCCATTTACACACCATCCATCAGGGAATCATTCCAATGGCGGAGGTGAAACTTTCTACCGAACAACTGCTGAAACAAACCGGTTATACAGGCCGGAAGGAATTCACGCGAACAGCGTTGCTGGGAATTGCAGCGGCAAAAGAAGCCATTATATCCGCAGGAATAGAGGATATAAGTGAATTCAAAACCGGTCTCATCTCGGCAACCACCGTCGGGGGCATGGACCGCAGCGAAAATTTTTATGCATCGTTCCTTTCTGACTCCGGGAAAGGGCATATGATCGACATCGTAAATCATGATTGCGGCGACAGTACCGAACGCATTGCTGCAGCGCTTGGGATCACCGATTTTGTTACGACCGTCAGTACGGCTTGCTCATCCTCTGTGAACGCACTGATGTTGGGCTCAAACCTGATTAAGACTGGTCAACTCGACCGTGTCATCGTTGGTGGAAATGATTCTGTAACAAAATTCACCCTGAATGGCTTCAACACCCTGATGATCCTTGATAAAACCGGATGCCATCCCTTTGACGAACACCGCGCAGGTCTAACCCTGGGTGAAGGGGCCGCCTTTCTTGTTTTGGAATCTGAAGAAATCGTAATGAAGCATCCTAAGACCATATTGGCTGAAGTTTCAGGTTATGGCAATGCCAATGATGCCTATCATCAAACGGCCTCATCGCCGGAAGGCACCGGAGCCTTTTTGGCCATGTCGAAAGCCCTTGAGATGAGCGGGCTGAAGCCAGGCGAAATTGATTACATCAACGTTCATGGTACGGGAACTGAAAATAACGATCTTTCCGAAGGCATTGCCATCGAACGGATTTTCGGAACGCATGTTCCACCATTCAGTTCAACCAAAGGCTTTACAGGTCATACACTGGGCGCTGCAGGGGCGGTAGAGGCTGTGATTTCGGTTCTGGCTATTCAAAACCGGGTTATTTTTCCGAATCTGAATTTTTCGACCCCCATGAAAGAACTGCATATCAGTCCGGTTTCCCGGCTGAAACCTGATACTGAAATTCACCATGTTCTTTCAAACTCCTTTGGATTCGGGGGTAATAATTCGGCGGTGATTCTGTCAAAAGTGTGATGCGTGATGCATGACATGTAGCGCGTGACAAAACAAATGAAAAGTTTGAGTTAGAAGACATAGAGGGAAAGAGGAGAAACGTAAAAAGGATTAACAATGTCCCATATTCCGATATATATCAATGGTCTTGGCAATATTTCGCCTCAGAAAACGACTGACAGCAACCATTTCCTGGAGGAGCCGCTGTCGTTTGAATCCAACAGGTTGAAGTGCATCGACCCGGGGTACAAGGAGTTCATCCCAGCCGAGTCAATCCGCAGGATGAGCCGGATCATAAAAATGGGAATCGCCGCCTCAAAATTATGCCTTAACGATGCCGGATGCAGCCCGGAGATCCCGCCGGAGGGAAATACCACCCCCAATGCAATTATTACGGGAACCGGTCTTGGATGTGTGGAGGATACAGAAAAATTCCTGGCTTCCATGATCAAAAATAACGAAGAATTTCTTACCCCTACTGCGTTTATCCAAAGCACCCACAACACTGTTGCCGGGCAGATCGCCCTGCTCCTCAAATGTCATAGCTATAATTTTACTTACGTACACCGCGGTATTTCATTCGAAACTGCACTCATCGATGCCATGACCCAGGTGCAACTGGGCGAATTCTCCAATGCCTTGGTTGGGGGATCTGATGAACTCACAGACAACGCGTTTGCCATCACCTCCAGGCTGGGATATTGGAAACGAAAACCAATTCAGACGTTGAACCTGCTGAATGATTACCAGCGCGGTTCAATAGCCGGTGAAGGAGCCTCCTTTATGTTTCTGGATCATCATCAGAACGGACACAGCTATGCCAAGGTTTCAGCAGTGACCACCTTCCTGAAACCTCCTTCCCATATGGATATAAGTCGCCGGCTTCATGATTTTCTTTCTGGTCAGCGATTGACTGCCCATGACATCAGCCTCGTGCTCCTTGGATTGAATGGAGATCCGCGCACCGACCTGGTATACCATCAACTTGTCAAAACGGATTTTCAGTCTGCTAAACTGGCATATTTCAAACATCTTTGCGGAGAATACCATACTGCTTCAGCATTTGCCACCTGGCTTGCAGCAATGATTCTCAAAACACAATCAGTTCCTGAGGTGATCAGGGTGAATAACAATCCCATCCCATCCCGGCTTGATCATGTGCTCATTTACAACCATTTCCAGGGAAACAACCATGCTTTTATTCTGCTAAGCCGCCCGTAAATGATTACCTTCCGTCGTCTCACCCTGCTATTTTTCATCCTCCTGCTCAGCCTGAATCTATTGAATATAGTGCCCTGCAATGCGGCCTGTGGATTTATTCACCCTCCTGCACCTTATGTATATGCGTTTCTGATCTCCCTCTACCTGGGAATCTCTGTTGCGATGGCCTTTCTGCCCTGCTCCAATTTTCATCACCCGGTGATATGCAAGGGGAAAACAGAAAAAAAGATGGTATCCATTACCTTCGATGATGGCCCTGATCCAATAAAAACGCCAGGGATCCTGGATGTTCTGAAAAAAAACAATGCCACGGCGACCTTCTTCTGCATAGGCCATAAACTTAGAGGCAATGAGCAGATCTTAACACGCATAAACGAGGAAGGACACCTCATTGGCAACCACTCATTCTCCCATTCCAAATGGTTTGATTTCTTTCCGGCCCGGAAAATGAGCGCTGAATTAATGGAAACTGACCGAATAATCCGGGATATTACAGGAAAATCTCCCCTGTTTTTCCGCCCGCCGTTCGGCGTTGTAAATCCAATGGTTAGCAAGGCGCTGAAACATATGCCCTGGAAGACGGTTTGCTGGAACATCCGCTCTTTGGATACCATGGGCTCAAATCAACGCAAAATCATGAATCATATAATTTATCATCTGAAACCCGGATCGATCATCCTGATGCATGATTTTACCCCTTTCGTCGAAAATTGCCTCGATGAACTGCTTGTCAGGATAGATGAGGCAGGTTACGAGATTGTACCCCTGGATATACTGTTAAATACCTCAGCATATGTATAGCATTCAAATCAAAGGCCATGCCTTGTGCATCATATCAGCCATCCTCATTGCCTTGTTGATTCCCCGCCAGTCGTTGTCGCAGAATAAACCGATGAATGCCATGTCGGTCGAAACGTTAAAGCTTCAGGTAACTGCGTTGTCGCGAAATTCCCAAACAATTTCCAGTGACTTTGTTCAGGAGAAAATGATGACCATGATCACCGAAAAGATCATCACCAGGGGGAAATTCTTTTTTAAAAAGGAGAAGATGCTTCGCTGGGAATATACTGAACCCTTCTCCTACCTCATCATTATCAACAACGACCAGATTTCGGTAAAGGATGAGAACAAAGTGAACCATTTCAACGTACAATCCAATAAAATTTACCTTGAGATCAACAAGATCATCCTTGGCAGCATTCAGGGTACCTTGCTGAATGATGAGAAAAATTTTAAATCCATTTTTATGGAGAACGAGTCATCCTTCATTGTCCTGCTCAAGCCCCTGGCGCCGAAACTGAAGGAGTCGCTCACAGATGTTGTCATTCATTTCGACCGCAGGGATTTTACCGTCAGCCAGATTGAAATGCTGGAACCTGGTGGCGACCGGACAAGGATTACCTTTTCCGGAAAGAAATTTAATCAACCCATGGCCGATGAAAAATTCCTGGTTCATTAGCATCTTTGTCCTTTTATTTGCCGGTTGTGTCTCGGTGAAACCGGCAAAGCTGACACGTGACCCGTCACAGATAACCAGGAATAATGTCATCCATCAACCATTGCAGGTCATACCCTTTTCATCCCGCTTTCTGCTTTTCAAAGCCTCCCTGGATATTAAAAAACATCACCTCACCGGTTTGTTGGTTATCAAACGCATGGATTCACTCATTGAGGCAGGAAATCCAGGCAGGGGCATCCGGCCGGTATACCGGATTGTGTTCGCAAATGAAATTGGCATGACCTTCTTTGACCTGGAACTGACTTGCGACAGCTTAAAAGTCATTTCCTGCTTTGAGTCATTGAATAAGAAGGCCCTGATGAAAATTTTCAGGACTGATTTCCTGTTGTTAACTGGCATGGACACCATGACAGAAAAACGTTTTTACACGCAATCACCAACAAACAATCTGGTTGTTTTTGGAAAAGCAGGAAAGCTTAAAAGCTGGCAGACTTTTTCGCCATCAGGCGACACACTCATCAAAACATCAGGAAAATCAACCATAGCCGATCCGGTGATCATCTCCTATCTGAAGTATGAAAAGGGATTTCCAACAAGAATTACCGTAGAGAACCCATTTATCAGCATGAAATTGACGATGAGATTATTGAATCGTAAACCATAATCTTCATTTGGCAAAGCTCGCCTGATTCTTTAAAGTACCACGAAATGTTTTATTTTATCCAGCAAATCCTCTTTGCTCAATGGCTTTGAAAGGTATTCATCAAAACCCGCCTCCAGCGCCTTTTTCTCATAGCTACTCATGGCGAATGCGGTAATTCCAATGATGGGTAAATTTTTTCTGAATAATTTGATTTTCCCGGTAGCCTCGAGTCCATCCATTCCCGGCATCTTTATATCCATTAAAACCAGGGAGATTTCAGGATGTTTGTGACACAGATCGATCGCCTCTTTGCCATTTGAAGCCTCCAGCAAGGTAGCCTTGGTTTTATATAAAAATGTATTCAACAGAAATTTGTTTGATTCATCATCTTCAACAATCAGGATTACGGCATGGTCATTTACCGGGCCTTCGTCAGGAACCTCATCGCACAGGCCCACTTCCATTTTTTTTCCATCAAATGGTATGGTGAAGAAAAAGTTTGAGCCGCTTCCTTTTTTGGATTCCAACCTCAACTCCCCACCGATTAGTCTTACAAATCCCTGTGCAATCGACAATCCCAGCCCGCTGCCTTCATGGCACCTGGTGGGCAATTTTTCTTCCTGGGTGAAGCTTTCGAAAATCAGGGCATGAGATTCAACGCCAACGCCGATGCCGGTATCTTTCACATAAAATTGAATTGTATTTGACTTAAAGATATACCCAAGTGAAATTTTACCATGATCCGTAAATTTCACAGCATTGTCAAGCAAATGAATCAGAATTTTCCTTAACAACTCTTCATCGGAAAAAAGAATGATCTTTCCGATATCGTCAGGAATGTCAACCAATAACTCAATCTCTTTATTGGCGCACAATGGTTGAAACTGGTCAAAGAGATTATAAAGCAACTTGTGCAGGTCGATGGATTTACGTTTCACCTCAATATTTCCAGATGCGATAAGGGAAATATCCATATAACTGGTGATCGTGGTGAGTAACCGGTTGCTGCTGCTCTTTATAAGGGAATAATACTGCTGTTTTTCATCGTCTGTTATGTCGGGTTGTGTGATCAGATTGCTAAAACCGAGAACGCCATTTAAGGGTGTGCGCACTTCGTGGGAGATGTTGTTCATGAAAGCCGTTTTAAGGAGGTTGCTGGATTCAGCTTTTATCAGCGCCTCCTTGAGCGCCTCCTCTGACCTCCTTCTTTCTGTGATATCCTCAACAGTCCCATCATAATAAAGAGGTTTCCCATCCGAATCGCGGACCACCTTTGCACGCTCACGTACGATGATGGCCTCACCATTGCGGCAGATCCATTTTGCTTCCAGGTTTTTAACCTCCCCGAACTTTTCAATTTGCTCCGAAAATTGAGCTCGCCGGTACAAGGGCTCAAACCCTAACTCCTCAAGATTCGTGAATGAATGTGCATCAAAGTCAGAGAACCCAAGCATATCATATATGGCCCGGTTTGCCATTAATATGGTTCCCTCAGCAGTCGTGCGATACAATCCAACAGGAGCATCGTTGTACAGACTGTGGAATTGATCTTCACTGCTCAACAACGCCTCATGCAATAACGTTCGTTGCTCCATTACAGCCTTCAACTCTTCAAGTAGGTTCAATGCGCTGCGGTTACTCTCTTCAAGCCCTTGTGTCCGCTCCTGAACCAGTATCTCAAGCCGTTGGTTCTCTTGTCTGACCTTATCCTCAGATTGTTTGATGCGAAGCATCGAGGAAACCTGCGCCGTCAGTTCTGCTCTGTCGATTGGTTTGGATAAAAAAGTTTCAGCGCCCATCTTCAGCGCCATGGCACGACTGCCGTGTTCCTGATCCATCGCGGATAATATGATGATGGGGATTCGCTGCAGCAAATCGTCTTCCTTTAGTAGTTTGCATGTTTCAAATCCATCCATCACGGGCATTATAAGGTCAAGCAAAATTACGTCAGGATTTTCAATCCGTGCTTTCTCAATGCCATCTTTCCCCGACAGAGAGGTGATGATTTCGGCGTCAGGAAATGCATAGGATAGCAAGGTGGTCAAAGCCATCAGGTTATCATTATTGTCATCGATGGTCAGAATTTTAGTCATCCGGTATTTCTTGACTGAATCATGAAATGTGTGCGTTGTTCCAGATTTATTCCTACATAAGGTCTCCCAACGGACCAAGATTGATATTTAAATCCCGGTCAGTAAGGTTAAAATGCTTTTTCATCTCCTCCATCTTTTCCTCCAGCTTCATCAGCGTTGCACCAAGCCGCTCAATCTCGTCATCAGTTAACGATCCGCCATCGACTCTTCGCATGGCCTGCTTTTCGACCAATTTTCGGATGAGTTCAACCAGGGTCAACACCAGTTTTGCAAGCCCTGAATCTGCATTGTCGGGGGTGAGCTTTAACCTGGATTCTTCGTTGCTGGTAAGTTTCCCGATCTCCTCCGAAATCCCATCAAACGATCCGGCCTCAAATAGAATTTTATTTTCACTCATATATCAGGTCTGATTATTTTACTGTGAAATCAACGAAATTATAAGGGGGCCAAGGACCGGTCAAAACAAAGGTTAAACTGCTATGCTGGTTTTGTAAATCCGCTACTGCCCCGATCAATGCATCTTTTCGCTCCATATCAAGTAAAAAAACCGCATCAATGATCATGGTTGCGGTTTTCATTTTGTTAAATTTACTTACGGCTTGCAACATGCAAAGGTGTCCCTTGATCTCCGCAATTACAGAATCAACATAGGTTAGTAACATTTCCTCCAACCGGTGCTCTTTAAGTTTCTTATTTACCCAGTCCCGATAGATTGATTGGGTGATTTCCTGATCGGCTGTCTCTGCCTTCTTTGACATGGCCTCCGGTTTTGCCTTCAAATCAGCTTTTAATTTCTCAGAATCACAAAAAATCTTCAACCCGAACTCGTATTTTTTTTCAACTTTAAGCAGGTTTTGCTGAATGTCATCAAGGTTCCGCTCCAGCATTTGAAGGATTGCATCCGCCGATTCCATCACAGATCCAAATCGCACAGGAAGCAGGGTGAAATGTTGCGCCAGCATTTCGATCACACTGGCATATTCAATGGCATTGTATGAATTTGCAATAATATCAGCTCTTTTAATGTCGCAGGCCACAACAGCCATTTCAGCAGTGGAAACCAAGTAGAGGTCAGCTCCTGAAAGACCCTTTCGCCCGGCCAAAAGGGAAATCACCTCCTTTTGATCCGTATTTGCGGATAACAGTGCATAAATCATCTTTTCCATCTCTGCGGAATTACTGAATCTCCTTAATTGACCTTCCCGACTTCAATTGTTCCATTGTTTCAACCGAGCTTAACATCAATTTCACACCGAGATAGATCAGATCGATGTCTGCTATTGAAATCACAACATCCCCGGTGAGGATGACCCCCTTATTCAGTACTCTGTCAAGCGCTTCAAGAATGGAAATGTCTTTTGAACGATCAACGATGTTATCGTGCATTATTTTTCTCTTTTATCGTGATAAAACTGAATGGAGGCCATGGCCCGGTGATTTCCAAGTCAAAACCAAGCCCGGAATTCTTTTTCCTCAGGATGTCAGAAGTAGATACAATGTCAATGGCCTTATCCTTCCCAACAAGAAAAGTTGAATTGAGAATCATGTCGTCGCTCCTTTCACTGAATTCTTTCGGAACAAGATTATTGAGGCTGAACGAATCGCTCAGTTTTTTGAATTCATCAAAATATTCCTGTCCGTAAACCTTGCATAACCGGTCCGCCTCATTTTCAATCAGATCGGTTTTTTTTCTTTTCATCAGGAATGCCCGTCCTGGTGAACTTGCCATGATCTCCCTTTCAAGTTTTGCAGCTTCTTCGCTCAATTCATCTATCTGATCGATCAATACTTTACGATCACAATAGATTTTTACCGTCCATTCCTCCTTCCACTCAACAAAAAGAAGGTTGTCAACCAATGAATCGCTGTAATCCTCCATAAACTTCTTCACTGGCTCCTCAGAACGGTAGATGGTCCCAAAATTGAACGGGATCACTGTACAATCTTCCATCAACAGGCTGATTATCAACACATGGTTGCGGGCATTGGTATCAAGCCATGCTAAATCGGAAAGATTCTTTTTCAGGTTCTCTTCTGAGAATTCGTCAGATGAAACCATCTTGACAACTGTATAAAAACCTCCGGACTCAATGCATTTCAGCCCTTTAAATTCAACTTCCCGGTTCAAATCCGGCGGGGTGTTTGTTAAACAATATGCATATATCAGGTCATTCATTTCTCAGGTTGTTAAATGTCAGGAATCAATTCCATCCATTCCTTCAAAGGAATTTAGTCGCTCAAAGGAGGTGATTTCAAGTTTATCGTCCATTTTGACCAGGTAGAACAGCCGAACTTTTTTCGGTGGGAGGTTCATTGATTTTAAAAATGAATCATCTTCATATACCTCAGCCACTGATCTCCATATCTCCTGAACTTTTTCAATTTTAATGACCGTTACATCAAAGCAGTTAATGTTCTCTTTCAAGAACTTGACTACTGATTTTTTTACATCGATTATGTTGCTCATAAAGTTGCCTCCAATATTTTAAATGTTTGATTTCAGTGCGTGTTGTCTTGTTACTTTTTCGTCGTAACTTTTTCTACCGGTGCACTTTTCTGGGCATCCGTTTTTTTCATATTGTGTCCGCACCCTGGACAAAATTTGTATTCAAACATAAAGCGCCATGATTCACCGCATTCGGGACAGGTAATGTTAAGCGACTGCCCGCATTCTATGCAATATTTCTCGTTTCCACCTGTCAATTTTCCACATTTCGGACATTTAAATGCACCCATTTTTCCTCCTTTTTTTTATGATTATACGTCGCGTTGATGTTTCACCTATTTTGTTTTTCAGTTCTGATTCTTTCAAGCAATTGTAACAATTCATCCTCCCTTCTGTCGTATTCTTCTTCATCAATCTCATCCATCTCAAATTTCAATTGTAGGGCCATAAGTCTTTCTTTTATGGTACCTTCATCGGACATCTCTTTGTCAATAACCTCAGTGATTTTTTTTCCGATGAAAATAACGCCCTTCAATGGCGCCAGAAGAATATCATCAATTAAAAACATATTAAAGTTCTTTGGTGTTAATTATAAGGTTGACAAAATTATAGGGAGGCAACGTGCCAACATACTTAAAGGTCATAAACTGTCCATATTTTTCATCCAGTTCAATCACAGCTTTGTCAAAATCAGGCTCGGTAATGCTTTTTATCAGAAAAGCCGCATTGAGGATCATCAACTCCCCATAATTGTCATTTATTTTGACATCATCTGCAAATGGCTTTAATACATCCAGGATGGTGTTTTTATAATTTTCTACCTCCTTTTTTAATGCTTCAGCTACCATTTCACCAATTTTCATACGTTGGTAATGGGTTTTGTCTGGGGGCAGGTTAATCAGTTTTCCCCTGAGAGACCTGATTTCGTCATATTTTTCGATGATATTCGCATAAATCGCTGTTTCCTGTGCAAGTATCTTGAGCCCCAACTCTTTTTTACCATCCATCTTTGTAAGAAGGTCGTCAAATTTCTTATAATCCTTTTCCAGGATCTTCAGTATTCCTGAGTCATCGCTGTGCTCGGAGATGGTTGAAAACCTGACCGGAAGAACTGTAAATTGTTTCATTACCTCCTCTAAAACCTTTTCATGGGTGGTCATGTTTACCCTGCGGGCCTCATATTGAATTACCGGAGAATTGCTAACGATCGCGCTGATATCATTGAAATTGATACCATAAACCAGATCGGCGCGTTTTCCGATCCCGATGTTACCAAACTCAATCGGGCCGGTCTGCCTGATAATTCCATAGATATATTTTCCCTCTTTCAGAATTTCCACTTCATTTTCCATAGCTGTCATTATGATATAGTTTGTTTGAATCGGATGTGTCGATCCCATGCATTATAATTCCCATTTTTCGGGAAAAATTTTCAGGTCGATAAAATTAAAAATAGGCAATGGGGCCGTATATACAAAGTCGCTCCGGTCCTGGTATTTAATGCCAAGGTCGGCCATGATGTTGTCGAATTCCACCTCCCTGCCGCTGTTTACCAGAAATGCCGTATTCATAAACATGGCATCGCTGTTCTTTTTGTTGTGTTTAAATTCGAATACTGATTTCCGGAAGGCGTCGATAATATTTTCGGTCTCCTGCTCCTTTTTTTCGATCAGTACTTTTTCTACAAGTTTCCCGGCTTCGTCAATTTTCAGATTTCTTTTTGCCGGGTCATCCAGTTTTTCGATTTCGGCCCTGATTTTTTGCAGTTCAACGTGCTCCCTGTCGATTTCTTTGTAAATCATCCCCATGTTTTTCCAGTTACCCCTTACATTGAGCTCGACTTTATTCTCGAATTGCTTCAGCAGCTCCATAAACTCGCTGTACCGCCGGTTAAGCAGATTGCGTATTTCATCAGGTGTTGCAGCAATGGTGCCAAACCTGATTGGAAGGATGCTTCTGAACTCCTTCATCACCTCTTCAATCACCTTTTGATGTGCCAGCATATTCTCAGGATTCACAACAAATCTGGTGAGGGGATGGTCGCTGACTACCATACAAAGTCCATCGAACCCAATGGTTGAAACAAGATCACCCCGACCGCCGACCCCGATAGGGCCAAGGCTTACATCGTAATCCGAAGCAATGATGCAATAAATATATTTTCCGTCGCGTTGCATATTATCCTTTTATTTTTACCAGGGTTAAATTTTCATTCACATTCTGTTTGGCCAGCGAAATTTCCGAATCTGTAGACCCTTGCCGCACCGATGCTGCATAGTCAACCAGGGTATGGTAAGCCTTTTGAATTTCATTGAAATTATCTGCATCCCCCGGGTCATAACCGTTGTCGGGATGGAATAACTTTGCTTTCTCCAAATAGGCCTTCTTTATTTCACCTTCTGTGGTTTTTTCTTTCATGCCAAGCATCTTCCTGGCTTTCTCAATTTGATCGGCATTCAGGTTACTTACTTCAAGCGTGTAAAATGAATAACAAGGCAATGGCCCTACAATTTTGAAATTCAAAATCCCATCAAATTCCTCATCCAGCTTTTCAATCGCTTTTTCAAAATGTCCTGCCTGATTCCTCTTAATCAGAATGGCAGAATTGGTGATCATCTGATCATTCATTACCTCATGAATCTTAATATCCATGCTGAGAGATGAAAAGGCTTCCAAAATCCTTAATTCGACCAATTTGTTTTTTTCATCCAGCTTTTCTTTTAATAACATGCCGACTTTCACCTGATCAATCTGCGTCAGGGCATTTCCGCTTTGTAACAACTCATTCCGCAACCCGATGATGTCGGGGTGGTTCGCAATTTCATTGAGTGTACCGGGAAAATCGGCCCAGGTTACAGCAAGATCCACCTCAGAAAGATATTCAATGTCTTTAAGGGTTGCAATGATTAAATCATGACCCTTTGTAAGAATGCTCAGCACCTCTTCCCTTGTTTTCACAATCGTTCCAAGCTTCATGGGAATGATCATGTTGAAACCCTTTGACATGAGGTCTTCAATCGTTTTCTGATGATGCACCAGCGTGTGGGCCAGCGATTCCCTGTCTAAAAAATCGAGAAACGCAGTATCCCGGTCAGAAACAATGGCTGAGATATTTTGAAACGTGACCGCATAGACCCCTGAATTTTCAAGTAACTGAAAATGGGTTGCTCCATAAAAATTCGGAACAATTCCGTAGATGTATATTCCTTTAATCCCCATACACTTATAGTTTAAATCGTTTCATTATGTTAAACCGATCCCAATATTCACATTTTTTTCGTCGCATTTTGTTTCAAAACCAGTTCAATGGCCTCTTCGAAATGATTATCCAGGATAACGATCTCTCCAGTGATTTCATCTGATTTTCCGCGCTTCTGGTCTATCAGGCTGCGAATCGCAAGCATGGCGGCTTTCCGGCAAATAAATTCAATGTCCGACCCTGTCAGTGTATCCGTTTTCAGGGCCAGCTGATGCAATTTAACCTTTTTCCCCAGTGGTTTTTTACGGGTATGGATATCGAATATTTTCTCTCTTGTTTGTATATCGGGAAGCGGCAATTCAAATATCAGATCAAACCTGCCGCTTCTTAACAATGCGGGGTCAATCAGATCGATCCTGTTGGTTGCAGCCAGAACAATTACCCCTTTCAGATCTTCGATGCCATCCATTTCGGTCAGGAACTGGCCGATCACACGATCGATCACGCCTGACCCAGAGCTGTCATTGCTCCGCCGGGGGGTCAGACTGTCTATTTCATCAAGAAACAGGATGCATGGCGATGCTTGTTTGGCCATTCTGAATAGTTCACGCACCCCCTTTTCTGATTCTCCGATGTAGCGGCTTAATATCTGTGGCCCTTTAACTGAGATGAAATTAACACCACTTTCACTGGCCAGTGCTTTTGCCAGATATGTTTTGCCTGTTCCGGGTTTCCCGTGAAGAATTATGCCTTTCGGTGGATTTGTATCTGCCTTTTTAAACAGGTCGGCATACTTCAAAGGCCACTCCACTGTCTCCTTCAGCGCCTCTTTTATCTCATCAAGACCGCCAACATCATCCCATTTCACATCAGGCACCTCGACAAATACCTCCCTGATTGCTGATGGTTCCACCTCTTTCATCGCATCCATGAAATTATCCATGGTCACTTCAAGCGACATCAAAAGTTCATATGGAATCTCGGCTAGTTCGAAATCGATTTGCGGCAGAATTTTCCGCAGCGCCGTCATGGCCGCTTCCCGTGCAAGCGCTTCCAGATCGGCACCCACAAAGCCATGGGTGATTTCAGCAAGCTTTTCCATATCCACATCCATCGACAAGGGTATGCCCCGGGTATGGATATGAAGAATTTCCAGCCTTCCCTTCTTGTCAGGAATAGAAATTGATATTTCGCGATCGAACCGTCCCGGCCTTCTCAGCGCAGGATCTATGGAGTTGGGAATATTGGTCGCACCGATCACGATGACCTTCCCGCGTGATTCAAGCCCGTCCATCAGCGATAAAAGCTGGGCAACCACACGTTTTTCTACCTGCTTTTCACCACCCATGTCCTCTCTTTTAGGAGCAATGGCATCAATTTCATCGATGAAAATAATGGCTGGCGCGTGTTGCTGGGCCTCTTCGAAAATTTTTCTTATGCGCCCTTCACTCTCACCATAAAACTTTCCCATGATCTCGGGACCGGATATGTTAATGAAATAGGCATCTGTTTCATGCGCAACGGCTCTGACAATGAGCGTCTTTCCTGTTCCCGGAGGGCCGTATAGGAAAACACCTTTGGGAGGCTGAACGCCTAGCCGTTCGAAAATTTCCGGATATTTCAATGGAAGTTCAATCATCTCCCTGATCCGTTGAACCTGATTTCCAAGTCCTCCGATGTCTTCATAGGAAACCTTGTGCTTCCGCTCCCCCTCCTGCTTTGTCAATTCAAGCTGGAAGGTGGTATTCGGGTGAATCAGCACCACCCCCTCCGGATTGACCCCTGTAACAGTGTAATCAACAGAGCGTGATCCAAAAAGATTGGCTCTCACCTTATCCCCCTTAGAAACCGGGAGACCATTGATAAGCGATCCAATGTATTTGGCATCATCTGTTTTGAACAAGGATCCGGATTTTGTATCTGGCTTGAGTTTTATTTTTGCAGCCTGGCGGCACGTTGTTTTGGTGATCGTCACCTTTTCATCTATTCCAGCCTGGCCATTTTCCCTGGTGATCCCGTCAATTTGAATAATTCCCTTATCCCTGTCTTCGGGATAGCAGGGCATGATTTTTACCGGCGTGGCACGCTTGCCGGTAATCACAATCACATCTCCACTTTCAATGCCGATAAATTTCATGTCTTTTGGATCGATCCTGGCAATCGCCCTTCCTACATCCTTTACCAGTGCTTCTTTAACCCGGAGGACTATTTCATCTTTTATTTTGGCCATATCCCGAATTGATATTAGTTGAATAGAAATGATTTTAAATGATTCAAAGCCTTCAATCCTTTGACTTCCTCAGCAAACATCGGAATTTTAACCATATTGAAATCTTTGAATATCTGACTGATTTCAGTTAAATAGGGTAATTGAGCACCCCTTCTTCTCCTGCAAAAATCACAATCATCCGATACCATCACATTGTTCACAATGATTTGACGGGGAGTGATTTCAGACTTTCCAAGGTCCAAAAGCAACCTGCCGGTTTCCATGATCGCCATTGACTCGGGGATACATACCGGTATGAACTCACATCTGGTATTATCCCGTAAAAGGTTCTCAATCCGCTTCACTGTTTTTTTGAGACTAAGTAACAGTGCATCCACCTCATCCTGCTTGTATGTTCCGGAAAAGCTGGTGATCATGTAGCGGTATTTCCACCTCATCCTGGCAGCAACCTTTATCCATTCATCCAAAAGCTTTGGAGATGAAATAAGTCGCAACGCATGACCGGTCGGCGCTGTGTCCACGACATATTTTTCGTATTCGCCCTCTTCAATAAAATCAATGATGGTCTTAAAACTCATCACCTCATCAATACCAGGTATTGACAAAGAAAGCATTTCCTCAATGTCCTGATTGTCTAAATTGGTAGATGTTTCAAGCAGTTTTTTCAACTCCAGCTGATGCGCCTTCATAAACCCAGAAAGCGCCTCATCGGCAACCACTTCAATAGCTGACAGATTATCTATACCGGCAACCTTAACTACGTTAAATCCAATTTGTTGTTCGAGGCAGTCCGATACAGAATGAGCCGGATCCGTAGAAATGAGCAGCGTTTTGGCATGCTCGGCCAATGCAACCGCTGTAGCAATGGCACAACTGGTTTTTCCAACACCGCCTTTTCCGCCGAAAATGATCAGTTCAAGTTCGTTGTTCCTTAAGCCAGCAAGTGCCATGACAATTATTTTTTTATCCTGATCTCAAGGATTCCATTGGTGAATTTATGACGTAAGTTTTGTTTAATGACTTTTACAGGCAGCAGCATCTCCTTTCGGTAGGTTCTGCTTTTGCTTGTAGCTGAAATTTCAAGAATATCCCCCTTAAGATCTATTTTCAGGTCGGTTTCCTCAATTCCAGGCATTTCAGCAATAATTACGAGTTCATTCTTTTCATCGAAAATATCGGTAATCGGCTCACGCTCCTCATCCACTTTAGGCCCCTCTGGTGTTTTTTTGATATTCCCAAAGGTCTCCACCTTCGGAGTCCCTCCACCCGCCGTGTTGATGGTAAAACCATAAACACCTTTCATCCCCTTTTTGATATGATCAAAATTGATCTCGCCCTCTTTATGGATTCCGCCCTTGTCCTCGAGCTTCCCTGCAAGATCAACCAACTTTTCGATGCCTTTAAACAAACCGCCCAGGCCGAAAAGATCAAAATCAGCATCTTCCCTTTTATCTTTACTCTTATCTTTTTCCATTTTAACCGGTTTTAAGAATCAATTAGCAAATATCTTTTTCACAACGCTTCCTCATCCTGACTCTCTCATAACCCAACAGGCTCCCGGCAACGCTTACCCTGACATCATATATTCCGAGCAGATCAAGATTGGAGGATTCAGAAGACTTTTCAGTCATTTCAATGGTAATGTGCCAGATGTCTGCCTCTTTGTTAATACCAATTGCTTTGGGAGAGGTAAATCCAGTGAGCTCAACCAACCCCGTATTGGCAATTTCAACAATATCTTTAATTTCCATCCTTTATCCTGTTTTGGGATTCATCCTATAATGGTTTATTTAGTGCTTCCAGCTTTTCGAGGCGGGCATCCAGCGACTCCTGCTGCTCCGTAAGCTCCTTTTCCCTCGCTTTCGTTGAGAGATAGGTGTCTTCCTGCCACCAGTTAATCCCCATCTCCAGGGCTTTGTCAACCGAACAGACCAACAGCCGGATTTTTATGGTGAGTAATTCTACATCCGCAAGACTGATCTTGATATCTCCCGCAATGACGATCCCTTTGTCAAGTACCCTTTCGAGAATATCAGCAAGGCCGGTCGCATTTATTGATTTGGTAGGTTCTAACATATATCCTGGCTCTATTATTAATAGTCAATCGACATCGTTTTCCAATCTTTTTTGTCCTCTTTTTTAGGCTTTTTACTCTTTTCAGGATGTACAGATGTATGCATCTCACCTGCCTTTTCATCATAGTATGCCTGGATCTCCTTTAATCTACCCTGTATCAGCTCAAGCCTTTGAATAATCCTGATCTCTTCGCTCTTCAGCCGGGTTCTTTCCTTTTCAAGCATATACAATTTAATGAAATCAGAATCCTCCTTGTTGGGAATACCTGATTTGACAACACTCTGCATGCTCTTGATGCTTTGAAGTCCTTTGATTGCAGTTGAAATTGGCATAATAAAATATTTTTATAAATTACCCTGTTACCCTGTTACCCTGTTACCTTGTTACCCTGTCACCTAACGTGAATATTGTTCGATCAGTTCGTTCACAATAATTTTCACCTTCTCCTGGTTCGTTTTTGATCCGATTCTGCTGGTTTCCGAGGTAAGAATATCCTGACAAATCTTACGGAATACCTCTTTTGATTTGGATGGGGTTGTTTTTAAAGTTGCCAGTGTTTTGGCTATCATGATAGAACCACGAATGGTCGGATCAAATTCGGTTTTTCCGGATTCCCGGAGCCCTCTTACAATCTTTACGATGATTTCAGTATCCTTTAAAGAAAGGTCAGATTTTGCCCTGGTAATCTTCAATTCGGTTTCATAATCAAAATGGTCAAGATCCATCGTGACCATCCTGTCGCGCAAAGCATCCTGGGTTCGGTTTACACCTGCATATTCCTCGGGATTTGAGGTAAAGATGGCACGAAACTCAGGATGAACCTTCATGTAATAATCCTCCTCCTTGGCTGCCGAAGTACTCAGCATTCTTTCCTGTAAAATGGGTAGAAGAATGTTGTTTGCTTCAGGCCTGGAACGTGTAAATTCGTCATAAATCAAAGTAAATCCGTTCTTTACTGCAATGGTTAAACGATTGTTCACCCATTGTTTACTCATATCCTCTTCGTACTTATGCACTGAGTGGATAAACTTGTCATCCAGCTTTTTGTATTTATAACCCTGTTCGCTACCGATCAGATCAGAGGTTTTATATTCAGCATCGCCATGAATAATCACAACAGGTCTCCCGATTTTACTGGCCAGGTGCATTGCGACAGTCGTTTTCCCTGTCCCAGACGGTCCCCTGAAATGTACCGGAAATCCAGCTTTTATATAGGTAAGACCACGTCCTGTAATGTCTTTAATGTAATCGGTTTCAACAAAATTCGACATCGGTTTTAGCTCCAGTACGGTGTTCATTTCATTGTTGTTGCTCATGGTAGAAAATGATTATTTGAAAATGTGAAAATGTAAAATTTGAAATATGCTGATCTCTGTTTGCTCATGACGGGGGTCTATTGACTAAATGGCTGGGGAGGCAATTGTTCCAAGGTCTTTTTCCAAATGATTCTCGCCTCTTCAATCTCATTGAGTATCTGTTCCCTGGAGGATAAATATTCCCTCTTTTTGCTCTGGAACCTCTCCAAAGCTTCCTGACGCCTAATCATACTTTGTCTGATCCTCCCACCGACTTTATTCATTGAATCCTTAATTTAATCCTTTTCCTCCGCAACGCGTACAAGGCAATCCATCGCTCGATTTTCCCTTACCGTTGCATTGTTGACAGGCCATGTTGCTTTCAATGGTATTACATCCCTTGCCTCCGCAAACAATGCATGTGACCCTTGCACCCAGTGGATTTTTTCCCGATCCCGAACAAAAAACACATTTTTTTACCGGTTCCGCAAGCTCAATACTTCCTGTTCCATTACAAACAAGGCAATGAGATATGGGAGAGAGTAAATCAAAGGGATCCTTTCCCGTCCCGCCGCAAAATGCACATTTTATTATTTTCATCATGGCCCAAATGCTAAATTAAAATAAAAAGTGCGGAGTCAAAGTGACCTAAGGAGATGAACCGGTCACTTCGACTCTGCGCATTTACTGATGATTATTTCAAAGGGAAATAAATGTTGTCGATTTTTTGCACCTTTCCTGCGTCAAGTAAGGTTTTGGCAGTATATCCAAGTTTCATCCGCGACACTCCCAGTGGATCTTCCATTTCTGAAATCCTGGTCCCTTTTGGATGTTTGTTGATATAATCCAAAACTTTCGCTTCAATGGTCATTGGTTCTTTGGGAGCGGGGGCAACAACTGGTTTTTCCTTAACTGGAACCGCTTTTACCACCTCTTTTATCACTTCAGGTGCAACCACAACTTTAACCTCCTTTTTTTCAGCCTTCTTGACTGTCTGTTTCACAGGCTTTACAACCCCTGTTTTCCTTATCTGCGACATTTCGTCCTGCATTTTGCTCCATGAAGCTGCAGCGTCGACACGGTTTTGCAACAGATCACCCAGCATTCCTCCCGTGTATTTTTGAATGTCTTTAACCTCTTTGCGGATACCCTTAATTGACACATGGATTCCTTTCATGATCGCATGGTAGTCGCTGAGTCTTTCAGTTTCGCCATTGGCAAGATCTTTTCTCAGTTTTTGGGCCATTTTTTGATTTTCTTTGCTGATTTCCGATAATCTTTTTTGGAAGCCGTTCAGTAAGGTCCTTGTATATTCAACTCTTTCTGCCAAATTTTTTCCCAATTCTGCGCGAAGTTCAGCCGACATATCCTGGTGCTCCTTTTCAAAACGGTCGAGCATATTGTTCGTATCCTTGAAAATGGTTGAAACATCATCATTGATACTTTTTATGTCGTCATTGATACTTTTCATCAGGGCGCTGAATTCCTTCATCCTGTTTTTTTCGTTCTGCTTCCTGTCAGCCCTGCCTTTTGAGAAGAATTTATTCAATTCTTCAGCCATATTTGCCCGGTCTGTTGAGAATTCATTGATCATGTTGAGGGTAGAGGTCTGAATAGCCACTACCTCTTTCTGTATTGAAGCGATTGTACCATGAATACCCGACATCAATCCGTTGAAGGTGGCTAACCGTTCCTTTTCACCACGAGCAAGTCCCTTTCGCAATGCCATTGCACTGGCATTCAGGGATGCGGCCAATTCCATTTGGTCTTTCCGAAAACCATCGAGTGTGTTCTGTACATCGTTTACAAGCGCTTCATTATCCTTGATCCGTTGTTTGAATGAAGACAGTAAATCTTCAGTCAGGTTCTTCATTTCTGATGCTAGTCCCATTTTTTTATCTCCTATTTTTAAATAAATGTTTCATTACCTGAATTATTGGATGTCGTGAATAATTTGATCTTTGACCTTTTTTATATCCTGAATCAGAATGTGATCACCTTTTTCAAGCAAACTTTCAAGGCAATCCATCATCTTTTTATGCATCTGCTGAAAATCCAAAAATGTTTTCATGACTGTTTCCTTTCTCGTTTCCTGAAGTATGGAAATTCGGGAAAGCTGATCTTTTACCAGGGAAATTCTTTCTCCTGTATCCTGAGAGGCAGTCTCTTTCATCTCAAGGATGCTGTTTTTAAGCGATTGCGCACTCTCTTTTTGCGCTTCTAAAAAGCTTAGGAACTGTTGTTCGGCTTCTTTTTCCTTGTTGTCAAGAATATCAAGAAGGCCCGACATCATCGTATTGTAATCTTTTTTACGCAGGGACCCGTTTTTGGCGAGGTTTTCGCAAAGTTTGGAATTTAGGATGTCCCGTTCTTTTTTAAGTTCATTTAAAGAATGGTGTACATTATCAAATAGGGAATGGGATGATTCTGTTATAATTTCGGATGACTGGAAAGCCGTCTGAATTTTTTGAATCCTCGATTCATATGAATGAATGATGTTGTCGAAAAAAATATCAATATTTAATTCAGGCTGGGTACTCATGTTATTCGGAATTTATTTTATTTTCGATTTAAAAAGCGAAATTCCTGGTAAATCATGCTTTCGGGTTTTGGCCAGGAAGGATGTTTTAGCAAGAATAACTGCTTTGACTGCAATGTGCCTTATGCGGCTTTAGCAGTTAATCCAATGGCTTCTGCATACTTCAGGTATGTTTCAACAGAGGCAACAACTACCCTTGCTTCAATTGCAAGCAGTTCGATACCTACCAATGATACTCTTACCCATGCGTCAACTACAACACCTTTGTCAAGGATACGGTCGATAACCTCTACGAGGCTGGATGACCCGATTGTCTTTTCTACTGCCATTTTTTTAATCTCCTATTTTTGATTATTGTTTACCGTGCTCGACATTAGAGGGACGGCTTACCTCTTGTGCTAAAAGGATAGGCAAAGGGAGTGCCAGAAATTGTCGGCAAATCAAAAAGAGGGAGTTTTTATATGCTAACCCGCTGGAAATGATCGTAAAAAAAAAATAAACTTAAAATTAAAAAAGATTTTTTTTGGGAAAAATCGCGGAGGGTTCAAATTAAATTCAATGAAATAATCGCGTATTTACGCGGAAATGAGCCAAAAAAATTGTTACCTGTTACCCGGGTTTCCCTGATCCTATGATTCTTCGTTTCTGGAAACAGCAATATTGTACTTTTTCATCTTCCGGCTAAGCGCATCGCGGTGTATGCCTAGAATGTCCGCTGCAGTTTGCTGATTGTAATTTGCTCTTTTAAGGGCCTTTTGAATCAAGTATAGTTCATTCAATTTCAGATTGACCGAATCGGTCTGTTTTTCCTGGATGGGAATTTTTTGTGATTTTACAGGAAAGTCATTGATTCCAAGCGTGTTCCCTTTACATAAGATAATGGCCCGTTCGACCATGTTTCTCAGTTCCCTGACATTTCCCGGAAAATCATATTTCAGGAGTGAATCAAAAACCTCCTTACTTACCTTGAGATTCGGTTTTTTGAATTGCGTTGTATAAATATGAACAAAATGAACAAGCAGGGGTTTGATGTCATCAAGTCTCTCCCTGAGTGGCGGGATATGTATATGAAGGGTGTTGAGCCTGTGAAGCAGGTCGAGCCTGAATTTTTTTTTCTCCACCCCTTGATTCAAATCATGATTGGTTGCTGAAATGATGCGGAAATCGGTACGGATCTGGTTTGTATCTCCCACCCTTGTGATTACCTTCTCTTCCGTGGCACGCAAAATTTTTGCCTGCAGGGCCAATGGCATATCGGCAATTTCATCCAGGAAAAGGGTTCCCTTGTTGCATACTTCAAAGAAACCCATTTTATCGGTAATGGCGCCGGTAAACGATCCCTTTTTATGACCAAAAAATTCACTTTCCAAAAGCGTTTCAGTGATCGCACTGCTGTTTACAGCACAAAAAACATGATCTTTCCTGGTACTGGAATAATGTATAATTCTGGCAATATTTTCCTTCCCTGTTCCACTTTCACCGGTGATCAGAACATTCGCATCCGGATATTTTGAGGCGGTTATGGATTGGTCAAATACTTCAAGTATCTGCGGGCTGATGCCAATGAACTGCCTGTTGATTTTTTCTTCAAGGGTTTTTGAAATCAGCGAGTTCCTTTCTTCCATCAGTTTCAGCTTGCGGTGCAATTGAAGATACTTTTGGGTACGCTCAATGGCAATCTGAATATCAATGTACCGGAAAGGTTTCCGCAGGTAATCGAACGCTCCAAGCCGCATGGCCTTGATCACGGTGTCCATATCGCCATGAGCAGAAATGATGATCACCTCCATATCCGGGTACTGAATTTTCACCTCCTTAAGAATATCCAGGCCATTTACACCGGGCAACCTGACATCCAGGATGAGAAGGTCAATGTCGTGGTCGGTTAATATTTTTCTCGCCTCCTTTTCCGTGTTGGCTTCATAGGACTCAAAGTCAGCCCCCTGAAAAAAACCACTTAATTCTTCCGTGAATTGCTTCTCATCATCCAGAATAAGAATTTTTATTTTTTCTTTATCTCCCATTATTATTTTTTCATTTGACAATCAAGAACCAGCCTGATTTTTGTTCCTTGTAACTTTTCACTTAAAATATCAATGGTTCCGTTCATTTCCTTGATAATCTGATAACAAATGGACAACCCTAAACCAGTACCCTTTCCTTCATCCTTCGTGGTGTAAAACGGAAGAAAGATATTGTTAATATCTTCATTGGTGACCCCAATGCCATTATCTGTAACCTCCACAATGATGTTCTGATTTTCCAGATAGGACGTAATGCCTACAACCATGGGAGAATCATCATTCCTGCTATCATTAAGGTCGATTACAGCATCTTTGGCATTGACGAGCAGGTTTATGATTACTTGCTCAAACTTATAGGTATTGCCGCTTATCTGCGGGAGATTTTTTTCGAGTTGAAGCTGAAGATTGATTCCAAGATGCTTAAATTGTTCGGATATCATAGATACAGCATTTACGATGCTGTCATTGATATCAAACATTGTCGAAATGAAATCGTCGCGGTTTCTCGAAAAAGCCCGGATATGATCGATGATGTTCTTAATGCGTGTAATGTTCTCGAATATTTTGGCTGATTTAATCTTCAGGAATTCAATATCAACAGCACTTGTTCTCTCAGTCTCAAATAAAATTTTATCCATAACCATGGAGATGATGTTCAATGGCTGGTTGATTTCGTGCGCAATGCCTGTGGCCATTTCTCCCAGATTGGCCATACGATCAGCATGAATCTGCTTTGTCTCCATTTTCGTGCGTTGTGAAATATCACGTATGATAATCATGAAGGAAAGGGGCGCGCCACGAGGATCCTGGATCAGGGTTGCACTTGTTTCCCCTGAAAATAATGACTGGTTTATTTTTTTTATTTTTAACCCGATATTTTGTGTAAGTCCATCATTCATAGTTCTTTCGAACATTTCTTCCAGGGTATCAAATTCTTCCGATGGAATAAAATTTGAAATATCTTTGCCTAAAAGATCATCTCTGTTATCGGCGCCAAATAATTCAAGCCCGATATCGGATACCTCCGTTATTTTACGTTTTAAGTCGACCAGTAAAATACCATCCGGAGAAGCATTCAACATCGTTTTGTATTTTTTCTCGCTTAATTTCAGGGCCTCTTCCGATTGCCTGCGCTCTGTGATATCAACTGCATTAATTAAACATTGTTTGCCATTCCCCACCACCACGCCTTCCAAATGCACATACATTTTCCTGCTCCCTGTTGTATCAAGCTTAATTTCGCATGTCTCCTTGACTTTGCTGTTAAAAACCTGATAAAAAAAAGTGTAGAACAGGGGTAGTGTATCCTTAGAAACGAACAATCCGAATTGATTTGATATGATAACTGAACGATCCTTGCCAAGCATCCGGGCTCCGCTATGGTTAAGCTCTTGAATTTCACCTTGTGACGAAAGTGTAAAGTGACCAGAAGGGGAAAAATCGTAAAGATCAACATATCTTTCGTGAGCAATTTCTGCTTTTTCTTTTGCCTTTTTGAGCTCCTCATTCTGCATTTCCAATTCAATCGGATATGCTCGCAAAGCCTCCTCCATCGATTTACGCTGTGTGATGTCTTTTGAAAAACCCAGATATCGTGTATTTGAAAGTCTGACAGCCTCCACAGCCCACCATTTCTTTGATCCGTTTTTATGCTTGATAGCCAGTTCAGTTTTCGAAATCCCCGTTTTAGCCGCATTCCTGAAATGACTCATGCCTTCAATGAGTGATTCATCCGGGAGTAAATCCGAAATTGACATGGTTAAAAGCTCTTCCTTAAGGTACCCTGACATCGCGCAGGCGGAAGGGTTCACCTCGATAAATTTTCCGGTTTGATCAGAAACAATAACCCCATCAGGAGCATTGTCAATATAGCTTCTGTATTTCTCCTCACTCTGAGAAATGACGGCATGGGCAACGGCAAGTGCATCAGACGATTGCCGTAAAAGAAATGCATCCCTGAGAATGGTCTGCTTCTGATTATGCAGATCAACGAATACACTGACTTTGCTTTTAAGTATTTGATTATCGATGGGCTTAAAAATGTAGTCGACTGCCCCGGATTCATACCCTTCGACTATTTGCATTTCATTCTTATGGCTTGCCGTAAGAAAAATAATTGGCACCTTTTCCCCCGCTCTTTTTTCATTCAATTTCCGTGCAAGTTGATGGCCATTCATGACAGGCATTTGAACATCGATGATCGCAAGCGCAAGTTCAACACCCTCCGTTTTTTCCAAAGCTTCAAAACCTGAAAGTGCCTGGATGAGATTTACATCAAGGATTCCGATAATGGACTCAAGTAAAAAGAGATTTTGGTCAGAGTCGTCGACAACGAGTAGGTTCGGTTTTTGAATTATTGTATTCAAGAAAAAAAGGATTGGCTAATAAATGTTCTATTATGTATGATCTGTAAAGATAATTCAAAAACAATTCCTAAGATTGATTATCGGCAGTTTTTCTTTTATTTTTTTACCTTTGTCATGTTACATTAGACTAAATAAACCAGGAATGCTGTTTGATGATTTTTTTGAAATAGTTTCAATAACGTGCAATTTCGTTGGAGAATCCGAACAAAAACTCCAGTCGGTCATACTATTAAGACCCAACCACCCGATTTTTGCCGGCCATTTTCCGGGGAACCCCGTGGTTCCTGGAGTATGCCAGGTACAAATGATCAAAGAACTGGTTGAAAAGGCGTTGAACCAACCGCTCAGACTTTATGAGTCGGACAACATTAAGTTTTTATCGATGATCGATCCCCGCGGAACAACCCAGCTTGAGGTTGAAATAAATATCAAAAAAATTGCAGAAAATCAATATAGTGCCAATGCTTTGATCAAATTTGAATCTACGGTATGTTTGAAATTTAAAGGGAAATTCGAAATCGAATCATAATGTCGAAAAAAATGACAATTACCTTTTCAGCCCGCGGCTATGAACTCGATTCATATGGTCATATCAACAATTCGGTTTACCTGAATTATTTCGAACATGCACGGTGGGAGTTTTTTCGCGGGTTGGACTTGTACAGCTTTTTAAAGGAAAATGGAAATCTTCCTGTAGTTACCGATATACATATCCGATATCAGCGGGAAATCAAGTTATTCGATGTGCTGACAATCGAATCGTTTTGTTTTCAGGAAAAACCTTATCTTATCTTTCAGCAAAAAATCACCAATAACACTACGCACATGACCTCAGCCAGGGCAACAACCAAATTGATATTTCTCGATACAGATAAGATGGCCGGAGATGTTCCGCAAGAGGTCCTGGATAGAATTTAACACCGGTTTGCATGAGCCAGATTGATTTTGCAACATTTGAAATACTTAACGAAGTGGGGATTATCACACTGGATCTTCCTCCGGGGAATTATCTACCGATCCCCGGGTTTATCCCGTTAAAAATATTTAAACAATGGATTGGCTCAGATCATCTCAAGGGGCTGATCATCAGAGGACGGGGTAAAAATTTTTCAGCTGGTGGCAATCTTGAACAACTTTTTAAAGAAAGTGGTCCCCCAGATACCATGCAATGCCTTATGGATGAAGGAATTGAACTTCTTAATTGCATTCAGAACCTCGAAATTCCTGTTATTTCCGTCATCAGCGGGGTATGCTTTGGGGGAGGATTGGAAATTGCACTGGCATCTCACATCAGGGTGGCTTCTGAAAATGCCCTGCTTGCATTTCCTGAGGTGAGCCACAACCTGATGCCTGGCATGGGAGGAACTGTCCGGCTTCCAGGTGTGATTGGATGGTCCTACGCAGTCAATATGATCCTGGGCGGTGACATCATAAACGCAAAAGCCGGTAAGGAAATGGGGCTGATCGATTATATTGTACCCAAAGACCAGCCATTCACCTTTGCGCTGAACCTGATGCAAAAAATGACCCGCGACCGTCCGTTGAAGGTGATTAAGTCGATCATGAAATCGTTGAAGAATGCAAGGACACTCAGCCCTGAAGCAGCCATGGCAGAAGAAACAAAGCTTTTTTGCAAGTTGGCTGCAGATGAAGCTGAACGCCGTAAAACTGAGGAGGCCTGATCTATGATGATTCACTGGATGATAGAAGGAGGGATCGGGCACTTGAAGCTGAATCAGCCACCATCGAATACCATGACCATGGACTTCTTCCGCGAAATGCGGGATTTGGTTAATAAAATTAAGTCTGCTCCAGGGTTGAAGGCGATTATCATTCATGGCCATGGCCGGCATTTCTCTTCCGGAGCTGACATCAATGAATTATTGGACAATGTGGATGAACAGGCCATGCTTGAGAACCATCGTTTGTTTGCACAAATGGAGCAGTTTAAGATTCCTGTGATTTCAGCGATCAGAGGTGTTTGCATCGGATCGGCCTTTGAACTTGCACTTTTCAGCCACTTCCGAATTTGCTCCGAAGATGCCGTCCTTGGATTACCTGAGTCAAACTTTAATCTCATGCCTGGCATCGGAGGCATCCAAAGGGTAGCCAGGCTTGCTGGAAGCGCAAAAGCGATTGAAATTACACTTAGGGGCAACACATTTCCTGCTGAGGATGCCTTGAAAATGGGGCTTGTTGATGTTGTGGTTCCAAAGGGAGAGGTACTGCCGCTGGCACTCATTTTTGCCAGGGAACTGCCCGAAAATATTGATATTGAATACCGGGCTTTTTATCTTCATAAATATATAAAACCTTTGAATGCATAATAAGCATAGCGAAATATATGTCAGGGTGGCCGGCAGCGGCTCCTTTCTTCCCGGATTACCCATCCCTGCTGATGAAGTTGATTACTTCCTGGGAGAACTGACTGAGGCTCCGGTGAAGATCAGAAAATGGCTCAAACGCATCAGGATCTTGATGAAAGAGCTTATTGAAGTCGAATATTATCATTTCGCACTGGACCCGGTTACCAGGAAATTCACGGAAGACAATGTGACCATGGCGACAAAAGCCGCAACGGCAGCCATTGCTGATGCCGGATTAACGGCCCGCGACATCGATCTGATTGTATATGGGAGCGCCCACCAGGACCAGATGCCAACGGCCAGTGTCCGAATCCAGGAAGCTCTTGGGATTGAGCAGTGCGCTGAAATTTCAGTGCACGCCAATTGTACTTCAGCCTACAAGGCATTGCTGCTTGGTTCCGACCTGATTCGCAATGGCAGATATAAAACTGCGCTTGTCATATCCTCTGGCATTTCGTCGTCGGAATTGGTTGCTGAATATTACAATCAGCCACTTGTGAAGAAGGAGGAGCTCTTTTTACGTTATTTTTTAAGCGATGGCGCTTCAGCCATTGTATTGCAGGCAGCCGATGTCTGTGCCGACGGATTATTTATAGAATATAACTACATGGAATCCATCGGGGGGATGAAACCATCAGCCATGGGAAATAAACGTCCCGCCTATTTTATGAATCCCAGGGAGGAGTTTGAACTGGGATATCACCATCTGGCCCAGATGTTTCAGGAGGAGTTGCGCGAGAATTTTCATGATGAGGAGGGATCGGTATTCCTGAAAGGATTGAAGCGGATGCTTGTCAAGCACCCGGTTGATCTGGACAAAATCAGATTCTTTCAGATCAATTTTCCCTCCAAACATATCTCTGAACTGATCATGGACGAATGTGCTGAATTGGGAATTCCCCGGGAAACGCACTATTCAAAAATGGCCGAGATGGGATATATTGGCCCCCCAATGGCCCTGTTATGCCTTGATAAAATAAGGAAAGAGGAAAAACTTGAACCCGGAGAAATAATTCTGAGTTTTGTAACAGAGGTCAGCAAATTTATGCAGGCGGGATATGTTATTAAAAAATGGTGATTTGGTTATAAGATGTCTGAAAAAAAACGATATACACTCTATCTGATCAGTCCACGCCAACGGTTTGTCAACTATCCGGCACACAGCGAAATGGCTAAAATGTTCGGAAAGCGGAGGCTGATGATTCCCCTTGCTTTGCCAACCATTGCCTCGCTAACACCTGATACCTATGATATCCGCATTTTTGATGAGGAGATCGAGGAATTACCAAAAAACGGAAAGCCTGACATTGTAGCGATCACAACACTGGCCGCTACGGGGAAAAGGGCATTTGAATTGGGCGATGCCTATCGCGCCGCCGGTGCCAAAGTGGTTTTTGGCGGGCCCTACGCCTCCTTTATCCGGGAAGAGGCACTCAAACATGGCGATTGCGTTATTGCGGGTGAAGCCGAGGGAAAATGGGAACAATGCCTGACTGATTTTGAAAACGGTTGCATGAAGCAGGTCTATGAATCACAAACCTATGTAACGTATAAATCACAAAAACCTCCACGCTGGGACCTGGTCAACACAAAGCGGATTTTTCAGGTCGCCATCCAGGTTTCGCGCGGATGCCCATTTAACTGTGATTTTTGCCTTGTTTCCAAAAACTTCGGTCAAACAATGCGGTATCGTGACATCGCAAATGTGGTGGAAGAGATCAAAGCGGCCCCTTCAAAATATTTTTTCTTTGTGGACGACAACCTGACCATCAACAAGAAATACGCAAAGGAGCTGATGCGGGCCATCATCCCTCTGAAAATTTCCTGGGGATGTATGTGCAGCCTGGATGTGGCAACCGATGACGAACTGCTCCGTTTGATGGCTGATGCAGGCTGTTTTAACATTCTGGTAGGTTTCGAATCCCTGAATCCTGACAGCCTTGATGAATCGCAAAAACACCATAACCGGGGCGGTAAGATATATGCAGAGGCCATCAATAAAATTCATGCTGCAGGGATTCATATCAATGCCAGTTTTGTTGTAGGATTCGACAGCGACACGCTCGATGAATTTGACCGGATTTTCGATTTTTCCATGAAGCACAATCTGCCCAATGTCAATCTGCATCTTTTAAATGCCCCGCCTGGAACCGAAACACACCGAAAATTAAGTGAGGAGGGACGACTGCTATCCTGTGACCCGGAATTGGGTGTCGGCCACTTCCCTACCCTGCAGTACATGAATATGTCGCAGATCGAGATTTTCGACAAATACATGGAGACCATTACAAAACTATATTCTTTCGACACAATTCGGAAAAAGGGTGAAGCGCTTTTCTCCAACGGTGCATTTACACGGCCGGGCGGAGAAATATCGGCTTTGATGAAAGCACGCCTCTCATGGATTACGTTCAAGGAATTTGTCCTTACCCGCGATCCTGACCGGAAAAAACTCTTTTTTTTCATCCTGAATCTTATCAGGACCAAGAAAATAGCCATTGATAAGGGTCTTGGATTCCTGCTTTCCATGTTGGGATATAACCGCCACATCAGGGCACATCAGCGAAACATGGCCGAATACCGGAGAATTGTCATGGCACAGGACAAAGGAGCATGGAAACAAAAGGCCATTAACCTTCAACCAACAAGAAAAATTCAAAAAATCGGGATCATCGGCGAGGGGAAAATGGGATCAGCCATTTTCAACTACCTGCTCGATTTCAACTTTGATCTGGTGTGGATATGCAGTTCTGATGCAGATACCGATAAAATTATCCGGCAATTTGGCAAAAGAATCAAGCGGTCAATGGAGGCCGGAATAATTGACAGGCAGCGATTGGATGTTTTGATGCAAACACCTATCACCAAGAATGTTGTGGAATTGAATGACTGTGACCTGATCATCGAAGCAATACCTGAGATCCTGGATCTGAAACGAAACCTATTTAATCAACTGGATACGATCGTCAAGGCTGATTCCATCTTCACATCCAACTCATCTTCCATTAATCCTTCAGCATTGGCCCCTCCAGGTGGCCGGAAAGTTCATTTTGCAGGTCTTCATTTTTTCTATCCTGTTCCGTTCAAAAATATTGTCGAATTCACCATAACCCCAGAGACTTCAAATCAAACGATCACTGCAGTGGAGGAATTCCTCCATGCCATTGGCAGGAGATCTATCACCCTGGATGAAAAAAACAGTTTCATCCTGAACAAGATTTTTCTCGATTTTCAGAATGAAGCTTACCGAATCGTACTTGCCGGCAATTGTACCCATGCCCAGATAGATCTGCTGGTTAAAAAGCATTTTTTTCACTTCGGCGTTTTTGATTTCTGCGATAGTGTCGGAATTGACACGATGCTTGCTTCGATTCAGAATTATACACGCGATTATCCACATAAAGATTATTACGGTTCCTTCATTACCGCTCTAAATGACCTGGCGTTAGCCGGAAAATTCGGGGTCAAATCGCAGGAAGGTTTTTACACATATCCGAATGAGGGGGTCACTGACGAATTTCCTGCCGGATCTGACGGTATTGTTGAACATCTTCGTCAGACCTGGCTTTCGGCATCAAAACGATATACTGCACAGTCACATCTCCCGATTGAAGATATGAACTGGGCCATTAAGGAGTATTTTAGCCTGGAAAAAGGACCATTTGAATAATCTTTGGTTATCTTTGTTCAAATCTAATCAATAAATTATGAAAAAAATCATGTTTCTGTTCTTTCTGGCAATCAGCATATCGCTTGCCCTGATTTTAGTATTGAACCCGCAGCCTGTCAATGGATCAAAGTACACCGCTCCAGCATTGCCGGGAACGGAACTACCTGACAGTGTCATGAAGGTCGTAAAGAAAGCATGCATGGACTGTCATGCCGATGATGGAAATTTCATGGCAAAAGGAAAGGTTAATTTCTCCACCTGGGGATCCTATGATGATCAAAAGCAGATGAAAAAAGCAGCATCCATCTGCAAACAACTGACCAAAAGTTCCATGCCACCCAAAAAATGGTGTGCCAATAATCTTGAGGCAGTTCCGACTCAGGCAGAAAAAGATGTGATTTGCAGGTGGGCGAATAGTTTACAAAAATAATTGTCAGAATGTCTCAAGATGTCGTCATTACAGGGATGAGTCTTATTACATCCCTCGGTTTATCCTATGAGGAAAATTGGAAAAACCTTGTTGCCGGAAAAAGCGGCGTGAAGAATATTACACTGTTCGATGCCGGGGCGTTGGCTACCCGGTTTGCAGCAGAAGTTCCGAACGAGTTCGAGGAATTATCCAGGACATACATTAAAAAACGTGCCGCAAGCCAGATGACCCGCGTGACCCGGATGTGTGTTACCGCAGCAAAAATCGCAGTGGAAGATGCAGGAATCAACTTTGATCTGGCTGACCGTACAAGGTGCAGCGTGATCATCGGCGTTGTGAATACCGGAAATTCCAGCGCCGAAAAGGATACCTCCCCGCAGAATACGGTTTTTAAAACCATGACCAACTCAATGCCTGCCTGGATATCGCTGGAATACCAGTTGGCCGGGCCCAATTTTGCTGTCAATACCGCATGTGCATCATCGGCCTATGCCATTGCATTCGGATTTGAGATGATCAAAAGCGGTCAGGCTGATGTGGTCATCGTCGGGGGTGCCGATTCCATCATTAACTTTGAGGAAATACAGGGATTCAACGCGCTGTACGCCCTGTCTGTGGCAAATGACACACCGGAAAGCGCCAGCAAACCATTCTCGCATGACCGGGATGGGTTTGTGATCGGAGAGGGTGCCGGGGTGCTGATCCTGGAGTCGAAAAAACACGCCTTGGCACGCAATGCCCGCATCCATGCCGAAATAGCAGGATATTCCCTGACAAGCGAAGGTTACAATATCATGGCACCCATGAAAGATGGCGAAGGCATGGCCCAAACCATGGAACTTGCCATTAAAAATGCTGGGATAAAAAAAGAGGATGTCGGGTACATCAATGCACATGGGACCTCTACTGAATTGAACGATCGTTATGAAACCATGGCCATCAGGAAGGTTTTTGGAGATTTTGCCAATCAGGTTCCTGTCTCCTCCTCGAAATCCATGCTTGGCCATACCATCGGCGCTGCCGGCGCCATTGAGGCAATCATAACGGTACAAAGTCTCAAATATGGTATCCTGCCGCCAACCATCAACTATCTGCAGCCTGATCCGGACCTTGATCTCGATTTTGTTCCAAATGTGGCACGTCCAAAGAAGATCAGGTTTGCTTTGTCAAATTCATTTGGATTTGGCGGTCACAATGCAACCATCGTTCTAAAAAAAATCTAACCTGAAATTTTGCGAAAAAGTTTATTTTTGCAAAAAATAATGAAAAAACTCATGGCTACAATCACTGAAAAGACAAAGGAAGAAGTCAAAGAGGTCGTTTATGGTTTTTTTGCTGAAGAATGTGAAGTCGATATTGAACAAATCAATGAAAACACCAGTATTATAAAGGATCTCGATGGAGATTCACTGATGTTCCTTGAACTGATTGAAATATTCAAGAAAAAATACAACCTCGATATTGAATTGAAAGTCATTGGCAAGTATGCTGTAAAACACCCGGTTTCAACCATCGGACAATTGATCGAAATGCAATTGCTTATCATTGAGCATGAAAACCGGCTATTGGATATTGAACCGTAACAGCACAAATAATTTTGTCAGACAATCAATTAGCATTTATTTTCCCTGCTTTTACCAGCGACTATACTGATCATCCCGGTCACGGTATTCCAGGTTTTGCACTGCAATTTGACACCTTCCTGCGAACTGCTTCAAACAAGGTTGATCCATTGCTTAAGGAGTTTACGTTTACCGGTAATACATTCCTTGAGGATGAATTACTTACCCAGTACCTCACCTATATTTACAGTTGCGCATCCGCTTCTGCATTGAGAAATCTTGGTTTTTCTCCATCAATGAATGCCGGTTACAGCATGGGTATCTATGCTTCTCTTTTTGATGCAGGATCTGTTTCGTTTGAGACCGGACTGGAACTCATCCGACTGGCCTTCCAATCGCTGAAGATGGCCATCAGCAGTGCCTCATTCGGAATGGTTTCGGTCATTGGCCTGAGCGGTAGAGACATTCACCATCTGATTGATCAATACGATCTTCGGGTGGAGATTACAAACCAGAATGCATCGCCTTCCTTTGTCTTATCTGGTTTTCTTGACGATGTCATGGCGTTCATGAAACTGGCAATGGAAGAAGGGGCCCTGCACACACGCGATTTGGGAGTCTCCATCCCTTATCACGCCAGCTTTTTAAAAGAGGGCGCAAAGCATTTCGGAAAATTGATCAGCAGCCTGGAAATAAAACAGCCGGAAAATAAGATCATTTCCATGATTGATCAAACATTGTTATTAACCCCTTCAATTATCCGTCAGGAGTTGATTAACAACCTCTATTATCCGCTAAACTGGTTCCGCACCAAACAAGTCATGCTTGAACATCAGGTTTCGGTCTTTGTAGAATGTGGTCCATCAAAAGGGCTCACAAAGAATTCAAAATTCGTTGAAGGGAATTTCCGTTTTTACTCGTTAAATTCTTTTCCGCTAAATCAGATTTAAGACGAATCCTGTTGTTTTTCTGGCATTCGGCGGCTAAATAACATCTGTCCCCTTCTTTATTAACCAAAGGGCACCAATGCGCCTGTGAAATTCATCATGCGGCAAGGTCGTCTTCATGACCGAATTGAAGAAATTATACTTTCGATAATTATGGTCCACTATTTTATGTTTAACCTGCTGATAATAAACAGTTCCGGGCATCGGGGTCAGCACGGTGTAACCCGCAAACACAACACGATTTTTATCGGCGTAGTCCGCAAGCGCCTCAAAATCATGGTGCGTATAATCCGGTGGAACAACATAATTCCCACGGACCATAATCCCGTTTTGTTCAAATACCTTCACCGCCTCATGGTTGTCGACTGCAGGAGAATCCTTATGATATTTCTTTAACTCTTCATCACGGAATGATTCAAACCCACAGATAACCACCTTCAGTCCGCCCAGGGCAAGCTTTTCGATGATATCAGGTCTGTTCGCAGCTACATCAGCACGAATATCCATGATAAATGTTTTCCGAATTCCCTCCTCGCCAATTCTTTTGAAGAGATGCAAAATAAACTGCAAATCCACTACGGTATTTGCATCTGCAAACCTTACCACCGGGTATTCATCAATGCCTTTCAATTCCGTAATCAGGCTTTCCACGCTGCGTTGGTAGTATTTCCCCCTGAATTGAGACCAGATAGAACAAAAGGTGCATTTGTATGGACAACCCAGCGAGGTAAAAACATAGGTGGTGGGAAAAGGGCTGTCACCCACCTTATACGTATCGATCCATCGCGAGAGATGACTGCGGTCGGGCAAAAGGTAATCAGCACCGGCTGCATCCCAGGCTACTGGTTTTCCGACAGTTCGTATGAGCCCTTTTTCAGAATTGATAAGAATACCGGGAATGGATTCAAATAAACCTCCCCTCTCCTTTACCTTTACAACCTCCCGGAAAATCTGCGGACACTGACCGGGAATGATGATGTCAAAGGATGGATCGGTAAAGTCATCGGGACAGAGGGTAGCATGCAAACCTCCGGCTACCGTCAGAATCGAAGGATCGGTCAGTTTTACCGTTCTGCAAATATCTACGCTGAAATCAAATTCGGATGTGATCACCGTAACGCCAACCAGGTCGGGCTGATGTTTTTCTAGCAGTTCCCTTACCAGCACATGGAGTTCAGGAGTATCCCGCATAAGATCATATTCCCCCTTGGTATCAAAAACAGTGACATCATGGTCTTTCACTGAAGCAGCAATGGTAAGTAATCCAAGTGGCGGACCGATCAGCCGCTTATGGATAAACCGCCTGGCCTCTTCCGGGGCGTACTTCAGTATGTTGTTTTCGGGAGAACGTGGCGGATTTATCAACAGAATTTTCATCGCACAAATTTAATCAAATCTCCAAGAAAGGCAGCACCCACCTGTCAGGGAGTACGCTCATCCTGAAAGTGTATATGACGGTGTTGATGAAAAATCCTATATTTGTTCCAGTAAAACTGTCATTACTGTTTACAGAAACTATGCTTGACTTGAACCTGATGCGGCAAAAATTCGCAGAACTTCAGTGTTGCATCATCATTCCAACCTATAACAACGACCATGCCCTGGAAGATGTTATCAATGGGGTTTTACAATATACCCTTGATGTGATTGTAGTGAACGATGGGTCTACAGACAAAACCCCGTCCATCCTTGAGCAATTTCCTCAAATTCAGTCACTCCATATTCCTTTGAATACAGGCAAAGGCTGGGCTTTACGCCAGGGTTTCATACATGCTATTGAAAAGGGATACAGGTATGCCATTACCATTGACAGCGACGGTCAGCATTTTCCGGACGATTTGCCCCTGTTCCTTGATTTGATTGAGAAACAACCTGACTCCATGATTCTCGGAGCCCGTGATATGACAAGAGAAGAGGTGCCGGGAACCAGCAGCTTTGGTCATAAATTTTCAATTTTCTGGTTTAAAATTGAAACCGGAATCACCGTACTGGATGTTCAGACTGGTTATCGCCTCTATCCTCTTCACAAAATCAAGGAGATCAGGTGGGTGATGTCGAAGAAGTATGAGTATGAGGTTGAAATTCTGGTCCGGTTGGCCTGGCGTGGTGTCAATGTACTTTCAGTTCCGGTCAGGATCTATTATGCCCCTAAGGATATCCGTATTTCTCATTTCAGAAAATTCAGGGATTTTACCAGGGTAAGTATCGCCAACAGTTTGCTGGTATTCATGGCCATTCTATGGGTGCGTCCCTTGTCCTTCTTCAAGGGACTTCGGAAAAAATCGATCCGTGACTTCATTCAGGAATATATTGTTAACAGCCAGGATTCAAATTTAAAAATTGCTTTTTCTGTGGCCCTCGGACTATTCATTGGTGTCATACCCATTTGGGGATGGCAAATGCTGGCCACCTTTGGTCTTGCACACCTGTTTAAACTAAATAAATTTGTGGCTGTTGCCTCTTCAAATATCAGTTTACCTCCGATGCTGCCTTTGATCATCTTTTTAAGCTACATGATCGGCGGATGGGTTATGGGCGCAAATATATCGAACCTTGATTACAGTCAAGGATTTGGAATACAGTGGATAAAGGAAAACCTGATACAATACTTGCTGGGGAGCCTGATCCTTGGGTTGATGTTTGCCCTGTTTTTAGGCCCTGTTACCTACCTGCTTTTATCCTTTTTCAGAAAAAAGAATGTCTGATTTCATTGTATATATATACCGGTTTTTTCAAACAAAAAAGACATTTTTCTATGTTCTTCTCGCGCTGGTTTCCGTTTCAATCATCCTCCTGGCTTCAAAAATCAGGTTTGAAGAGAATATCTCGGGTTCAATTCCAAAAAATGATGCGCATGACCTGACGGGATATGTGCTGGCAAACCTGAATCAGACAGATAAAATAATTGTTGATATTTCCCTGGCAGACTCAAACAGCCAGCCTGAGCCTGCAGCGCTCGTCGCTTTTGGTCAGTCATTTTATGATTCCCTCAAAGCAAGACTTGATTCTACCCACATCAAATCGATACTTTACAAAGCATCGGATGAAACCATGCTGGCCATGATGGATATGGCACTGAATCATTTGCCATCCTTCCTCGATGAATCTGATTATCTGAAAATCGACAGTTTGTTGTTGCCAGGGTATGTCGAACAGTCGATGGTCAATAATTACAAGATACTGGCCTCCCCTGCCAGCATGGTTTTGAAAAAAAGAATTTCATTGGACCCTTTGGGCATAACGAACTTTGCAATTGTCAAACTTAAATCGTTGCGCGCAGGAGAAAATTTTGAACTCTATGATGGATGTGTGGTCACCAGGGATATGCGACATCTCCTGATCTTTATAGAACCTGCCAGCCCTGCGAATGAAACATCTGCCAACAGGTATCTTATCAATCGTTTGGATGAGATCATCCTGGCGCTTTCAAAAACGAATGGTGAAAAATTTGAAGCCCAGTATTTCGGGGGTGCTGCAGTTGCCGTCGCCAATGCCCGGCAAATCAAGAGGGATATTGCACTGACCATGATCATCTCCTTCGGATTGATCTTTATCCTTGTTGGCTGGTATTTTAAAGATCTCCGCGCCCGTCTCCTGGGATTGCTTCCTGCTGTTTTTGGCGCAGGATTGGCTTTGGCCATGCTCTATCTGTTCAAAGGAAGCATATCAGCGATCTCTCTGGGCATAGGATCTGTAATTCTTGGATTGATCGTCGATTATGCGATGTATTTCATGAACAATTACAGGAAATCGGGCCATATTGAAGAGGCCATAAGGGATATGTCATATGTGATTTTATTGTGTGCTGTAACTACCGCGGGAGCCTTGCTTTGTCTGACATTTCTGAATTCTACGGTACTGCGTGATCTTGGATGGTTTGCCACCCTAAGTGTTGTCGGAGCGGCTATATTTACGTTAATCATTCTTCCCCAGTTTGTTCATTTTGTCTCTTTAAAACAACCAGAGACCAAATCCGGGAATTTCATTGACCGATTGGGATCGTATCCTTTCCACCGGAAGAGCTGGTTGTTGATCATCATACTAATTATCGCCATTATCAGCGCCTTTTTCGCGGGGCAGGCCTCTTTCGAACAAGACATGAATGCGCTTAATTTCATGACACCTTCATTGAAAAAGGCCGAATCAGACCTGGACCGTATCAGCAATTATAAACTCAAAAACGTATTTCTCGTTTCAACCGGAACAACCACAGAAGCTGCTTTGCGCAACCACGATCGGCTGGCGCCAACCATCAGAACCCTTTTAAGAGATTCCATTATTCAGGGTATTTCTGATGCGGGTCCCTTGTTAACCTCTGATTCGCTGCAGCAGGTTAGGATTCATCGGTGGAATTCTTTCTGGAGTAAAGAAAAGAAGGACAAGTTGACCTATACGATCTCAGTAGCAGCAAGCAAAGCAGGGTTCAATGAATCTGCCTTTCGTCCCTTTTTCACCTATCTGGATCGCAATTTTCAACCTATTACGTTGGAGATGCTTGACCTTAAAGAAAATCATCTGGTCAGCGGTTGGATCACCATCAAATCTGACAGGGTGCTCCTTCCAACCATTCTGAAAGTCAAAGAAGAAAACAAAGAGGCGTTGTACCAGGCCGTCCAGATCAATGATTCGATTGTAATGTATGATAAACAATCGCTGACAAGAAAATTCGTCGAAGGTGTAAAAAATGATTTTGACCGTCTGGTTTTACTTTCTATGGTTTTTGTCACACTCCTGCTGATCTTTTCATATGGCAGACTGGGACTTGGTCTTATAACAGCCCTGCCGATGTACGGGAGCTGGCTGATCACCTTAGGGTTCATGGGTATTACCGGGAACACCTTCAATATCTTCAATATTATATTGTCGTCGTTCATTTTTGGACTGGGGGTTGATCACAGCATCCTGGTCATGCGCGGATTGCAACGAACTTTAAAATATGGAACAGACGAATTATCCTCATACAGGGTCTCAGTCATTTTATCCTCAGGGGCAACCCTGTTCGGAGCCGGGGCACTTTTCATGGCTCAGCACCCTGCGCTGCATTCCATTGCGCTGATTTCCCTTTTTGGTATGATCACCGTGGTTATTTTATCTTTTACCCTGCAGCCGTGGCTCTACAACAAGCTTATCCTCGAACGCAGCCGCCGGCATCGATTTCCGGTCACGTTGCGGATCGTTATTAAAACATTTGTAACATGGGGAAATATTGTGGCCATTGCGGTGATCCTGATGATCCTTGGAAGCTTGATCAATATACTGCTGCCAATGAAGCGCAAAAAAAAGGAGATGCTCTTTCACCGGCTATTTTACTGGCTTACAAAGGCATACATCGCATTTACCTTTGCCTGGGACCGAAAACTGATCAATGAACCCGGTGAGGATTTTACCAAACCTGCCATCATCATCAGCAATCATCAAAGCCTGATTGAAACACCTGCATTCCTGCGATTATACCCGAAAATAATCATCCTGACAACCTCCTGGGTCTACCGGTCGCCAATTTTCGGACCCATTGCCCGGCTTGCGAATTTTTACAACGTCGACACTGGGATTGAAAGCATCATTGATCTGCTGAAGGAAAAGGTGAATGAAGGCTTTTCAATCCTGATTTTTCCCGAAGCCCATCGTTCATATGATCAGCATATCCAGCGTTTTCACAGGGGGGCATTTTACCTTGCTGAAAAACTACAGGTTGACATTTTACCCATTTTGGTCTTCGGCACCGGGGATTTTTTGGGGAAAGGGGCATTCTGGGGAAGGCCCAACAGTTTCAGGATGAAGATACTTAGCCGGGTCCCCTGTGATGATCTCTCATTCGGAAATTCCTACCAGGAGCGGTCCAGGAATTTACGAAAGTTTTACATTACCCAATATGCGCAATTTAAAGCTGAGGAGGGGAACGCACATTATTACCGCCGGAAGCTTGCGCTGAACTATACACTGAAGGGTCCTATACTTGAATGGTACATGCGGGTTAAGCTGAAACTGGAAAACAACTATGAAATTTATAACCAGCTCATGCCTCGCGTGGGTGAAATTCTTGACCTGGGGTGCGGATATGGATTTATCTCCTATATGCTTATGTTCACTGGGGATGAGCGAAAAATTACCGGGGTTGATTACGATGCTGAAAAAATCGAGGTGGCCGAAAATTGTTATTCGAAAAATGAGCGGATCAGTTTTTTTTGCCAGGATATTTCAGAATATAAAGTGACACCTAAAAATGGATTTCTTCTCTGTGATGTACTTCATTATCTTACTCCTGAAAAGCAGGAGAAATTGCTCAGGGATTGCTTTTCTAATTTGCATCCCGGTGGTACAATCCTTATCAGGGAGGCAAATGCAGAACTGGAAAAAAGACACAAAAAATCATTGGTTACAGAATTTCTCTCAACGAGAATCGGTTTCAATAAAACCCAAACAAACGATAAGCAACTCTATTTTACATCTGCCGACGCAATTAGAGGTGTTGCTGTAGAGTTTGGCCTGACCATGGAGGTCATTGACAATAAAAAAGTTACGTCGAATAACCTTTTTGTCTTGAAGCACAAGCACCCTGGCTCGCATGGTGAAGGAGGGACGGTTCATGGATAAATTTGATGTAGTTATCATCGGATCTGGTCTGGGAGGTTTACTTTGCGGGTATATCCTGAGCAAAGAGGGTTTCAATGTATGCATCCTTGAGAAACACAGTCAGCCTGGCGGTAATCTACAAACCTTCACACGTCATGGAAACAAATTTGAGACCGGGGTACATTATATCGGGGCACTTGGAAAAGATCAGACACTCGCCAGGTATTGGAACTATTTTGGGCTTACGAAGTCGCTCCCCTTCAAGCAGCTTGATCAAAACTGCTACGACATGGTCTCTTATGGAGAACATGAATTTCCTCTTGCGCAGGGCTTCGAAAATTTTGCAGATCAGTTGCTTCCCTACTTCCCGGAAACTGAACTTGCATTGAATGAATATATTAGGGACATTCATGAGGTTGTCTCCGCTTTCCCCCTCTATAATCTTGAATTACCCAAAGATCATCGAGAACATCTATATACAACCCAAAGCACCTATGAGTTTCTGAGGAAATTTTCCCATAATGTCAATATCAAATCCCGGATACCGCTATCCTCTGTGCTTGCCGGGAATAATTACCTTTATGGAGGCAGCAGAATGACACCGGTAAATGTAGCTTCCTTAATCAACCATTCATTTATTTCCGGAGCATACAGGATTGTTGGTGGCAGCGATCAGATTTCGCAGTCGCTTTGCAAAGCTGTCACGGCCCAGGGAGGAACCATTCTGAATAACCAAGATGTGAATGGAATCAGTCAGATTCAGGGGGAATTCACAATCAGCACGGAAAGCGGGCAGCAATTCCATTCTGCGATGGTCATATCCAATATTCATCCTGCAGCCACACTTTCGATGATGCCTGCTGAAATGGTCCGGCAGGCCTATCAGAAACGCATTGTCTCCCTCAAAAACACGACATCATCCTTCATCGTTTACCTCTCCCTGAAACCTGGTATATTTCCTTATCTGAACTACAATTATCATTATCATGCATCACCTGACACGTGGGACGAAGCTGAAGCAAATGATAAACCATGGCCAAGGATGTTCCTGTTATCCACGGGATGTCAGGCGCATGAACAGCAGTTTGCCGAAACCGTGACCATCCTCACCTACATGCAATTTGAGGAGGTTTTAACATGGGAGAAAACCACTGTCGGAAGAAGGGGAGCTGAATACATGGATTTTAAACAGCAAAAATCAGATAGGCTCCTCGAACTGGTGTATTTAAAATTTCCGGAGTTAAAGTCAGCCATTGAACATGTGGAAATTTCAACACCCCTTACCTACCGCGACTATACGGGGACACCGGAAGGCTCATTGTATGGCATTCAGAAAAATTTTCACGATCCTTTGCTGACCACCGTGATGCCCAGAACAAAAATCCCGGGCTTCTATTTTACAGGACAGAACACAAATCTTCACGGGGCTCTCGGAGTAACAATCGGTTCGGTGGTAACATGTGGCGAAATCCTCGGGTTGGCGTATCTTTTGAAAAAAATTCAAAATGGCTGACCGGAAAAACAGATGGTTAAAGCGAATTGGGATCTCTATTTTGATCCTTATAACCATCTTTGTTGCGTTTGCAGCATGGTTTCATTTTACAACCCAAATTAGGCCTCCTAAGCCTGATAACATTACCTCCATAAACCTTACAGTTGAAAACCCTGCCACCGATTTTTACAAAATCGGACCAAACTGGCTGAAAAAAAGTTCAAACGGATTGTGGGAAATGTACATTGAAGGAAAACCGTTTGAACGGGGTGTGATCAATGGAAAATTATCCAAACATTTGATTGCTGCGCAGGAAAAGGCATTCATTGACCAGATCCGTGAAATCATTCCCTCTGATTTTTACTTGCGCTTTCTGAAATACTTCATCTATTTGTTCAATCGCAACCTTGACAAATATCTTACGGAGGAGTACAAACTTGAAATTTATGGGATTTCCTTGTCAGCCTCTGATCAATATTCTTTCATCGGTTCAAATTATCAGCGGATTCTGAACTATCACTCCGCGCACGACATCGGCCATGCTTTGCAGGATTTTAACCTTGTGGGATGCACCAGTCTGGGGGTTTGGGGCAACAAGTCGAAAGACAGCTCCCTGATTATTGGACGAAATTTCGATTTTTATATGGGAGATGAATTTGCCCGCAATAAGATCATTTGTTTTGAGAAACCCAATCAGGGCTACGGTTTTATGATGGTCACCTGGGGCGGAATGATCGGGACTGTTTCAGGGATGAACGAGGCCGGCCTGACCGTGACCATCAATGCAGCCAAATCGGAGGTTCCAACTTCAGCGAAAACTCCTATTTCTTTACTTGCACGTGAAATTCTTCAGTATGCATCCGACATCAGAGAAGCCTGGGCCATCGCCCAAAAGCGGGAGACATTCGTTTCTGAATCCATCCTCATAGGTTCTGCCAGAGACAAGCAAACCGCGATCATCGAAAAGTCACCATTTAAAATCGCCCTGGTATTACCACCAAATAATTACATGGCCTGCGCAAACCATTTTCAATCGCAGGAATTTTCATCAGATCCACTCAATATCCGAAATATAAAGGAAAATGCATCATTTTACCGTTTCAAACGACTTCAGCAGGATATCACAGAAAAAAAACCAATCGATTACCTGGGAATGGCCTCAATTCTCCGCGACCAGCAAGGGCTAAACGGAGTTAACATCGGTTTGGGTAATGAAAAGGCTATGAATCAGCTGATCGCCCACCACTCAATTATTTTTATGCCTGAAAAATTGCTCGTCTGGGTCTCAACGACGCCTTGGCAAGTAGGGCCCTATGTATGTTACGACCTGAATAAAATTTTTCGTAACTTTGCAGGGCTTCAGCACAAGGTTGAGATTACGGAACCGGATAAAACCATTCCACCAGATCCTTTTCTCGAATCCTATGATTACGAGCGCTTTCTTCGCTTCAAAGAGATGAGGAAAATTCTGAAATATGCGATCCGGAATGAAAAAACCGATGAGCTGCCAGGTTCTTTTCTTGATGATTTCCGGGTAACCAATCCCATGTATTACGAGGTTTTTGATCTGATTGGCGATTATTATTCCCAAAAGGGTCAATGGAGACTTGCTCAGGCTGAATATCATCATGCGCTTTCATTGGTTATCCCCCGCTGGAATGAAAAGGAAAAAATCATAAAAAAGCTGGCAAATTGCAATGTCAAAATAAAAAATTGACCCCTTTAGGGTGGGAAGGGTGGTAAAACTAAATAAAAAATGATCCATGAAATTTAAATTGATATATCCCCGCTGGGAAAAACTTGAAGGACAAACAATTTTTAACCTGCCTCCCCATGGTCCAGTCGTTATGGCGGCTGAAATTCCTCATGATGTTGAAATCGACTTCACTGATGAAAATGTCGAAAATCTGGTAATTGATGGCAGTCCCGATTTTGTTGGGATCTCAATGATGCTGACAACACAGGTAAAGCGGGGATGGGAAATTGCAGACCAGTACCGTAAGCTTGGCAAGAAAGTCATTTTCGGCGGTATTTCCACCATGCTGCATGCTGAAGAGACCATGTTACATGCCGATTCGGTCTTTCTGGGTGAAGTCGAAGGTCGACTCGACCTGGTCTTTCAGGATTTTCATAAAAATGACCTCAAGAAGATTTATAACTTCATGAGCAAGCCTCCCGATATGGGCCTGATCGGTCCCGCAAAAAGGGATATCCTGAAAAAAGATTTATACTACCACAAGGGCTTCCGCATGGTTGACCTCTTTCATGCATCCCGGGGATGTATCTACGACTGTTATCCCTGCGCCGTTCGTTACCTTGGCGGTCGTAATTTCCGGCCCCGACCCATCGACCGCGTTGTGGAAGAGCTGTCACAAATGGATAACAACCGCCTCTTCATCGTGGATAATTCTCTTGCCCTGGATACCCAATGGGAAAAAGATCTGTTTAAAGCGATGATTCCTTTAAAGAAAAAATGGGTGAGCCACACCATTGAAGACAAAGATGAAGTTTTGGACCTTGCTGCCCAGGCGGGTGCCTGGTATGTATACCAAGCTGTATTTGATACTTCTGATTATATTAAAAATCGCATTAAACAGTATCATGAATATGGCATTGCTGTTGAAGGAACTATTTTATTGGGACTCGACAACCAAACCGAGGATGACATCAAACGCCTGGTGGACTTTCTGCTTGAAATAGAACTGGACCTGGCTGAATTCACTGTTCTTGCACCATTTCCGCATACAAAAGCATACAGTGACCTGTTAAAGCAGGGACGGATTTTTGATACAGACTGGAATCATTATAACGCAGGTAAAGTGGTCTACCATCCAAAGCACATGTCAGCTGAAAGATTGTCTGAACTTTATCAGTATGCATGGGATACATTTTATAAGGACGAACCTCAGACCATGAAGATGTTCAATCTGATCAACAAGGTTGTTTCCCGTGAAATTGCCGATGGAACCTATACCCCGCGCCGTCGAGACATCGCCGATCTTAGCTTCGGAAAAAAAGTTCCAAAAGTTGCATAATTTTTAAATTCGCTATTTCGCTATTTGATATGGAAACCAATCCCGAATTCGACCAATACATGGACCGCTACTTCAACTACCTGGGACAATGGGAAAGCCCGTCTAAATGCGGATTAAAAGTCGTAAACCGAAAAGATGGCAAAACCCTGGCCATTGCCACTGAAATCTACAGGCAAAACCCCGGAACGCCTGTTACAGAATGGTGTGCCCCCCTTGCAACCAACATCATGATGGAACTGCAATGCCCGCATGAACAATTTATTTTCATTGAACACACCCCGGATTTAGGTAGTAAGCTGACATTCTATGACGAGTCTTTCGACCTGGTTAATTTCGAATGGAATGGCGAAAGTCTCATCCATCCTACATGGACACGACTCACCCCTGAGCAGGTGGAAAAAATGATGCTGGATTGAATAATCCTTGATTTTTTTTACCTTGCGCCGTCATCTCTAATCGGCATTGAAATTTTATACAAATAATTTATCCGGACTTGGTTTTAAAACACTTGTATTTACAGGTGTTCTTATTATTTTATCATGGCTTTACATCCCGACATTTCTTTCTGCACAGCCTGTTTTGCGCTCAGCAATTACAGGTTTGGTCCTTGATCATCAAACCCAGGCTCCCCTGCCCGGCGCTACTGTTATAATTCCTGATACCGATCCGATCATTGGTGCAATTACCGACTCACTGGGACGTTTCAGGATTGAACGCCTTAAAATCGGCCAGTACCAGCTGAAGGTCTCTTTTCTGGGATATTCCGCTGTAATTACCGACCCGCTCATCGTTACCACCGGGAAGGAGACCATGACAACCATTTTATTGGTCGAAACGGCGCTGAACGCTCCAGAAGTAGAGATCAGGGCCGGTTACCGTAAAAATGAAGCCATCAACAAAATGGCTACCGTGAGCGTAAGATCCTTCAGCGTGGATGAAACATTCAGGTTTGCCGGCAGCTACAATGATCCTGCGCGCATGGTGGCCAATTTTGCGGGGGTGACCAGTGGCATTGACAACCGAAACGACATCATCGTGCGTGGAAATTCACCAACAGGACTTCAATGGCGCATCGATGACATGGAGATCCCCAACCCGAACCATTTTGCAGCAGTTGGAACAACAGGAGGCCCGGTAACGGTGCTCAACAACAACCTCGTTACGAATTCCGATTTTTTTACAGGTGCCTTCCCGGCGCAATATGGCAATACCCTGGCAGGTATCTTCGACCTAAAAATGAGAACCGGGAATTCTGAACAACGGGAATATTGGTTCGAAATCGGTTGGAATGGTCTGGAATTCGGTACGGAGGGACCTATCTCTAAAAAAAGCAGGGCCTCTTACCTCATCTCCTACCGTTATTCCCCGCTTCAATTTCTAAATTGGTTCAATATTAACGTTGGAATCGTTCCGAAATACCAGGACCTGAATATCAAAATCGACATCCCGACCCGCAAAGCTGGGACATTTACAATTACAGGGATTGGCGGACTCAGTAATATTGAACTTTTTGACAGCAGGAAAGAGCAGTCTGCATGGCTGTTCCCCGACTACGGAGAGGATCTCACCAACGGTTCTAACCTGGGGGTCCTGGGGATTTCTCACCAGATTTTTCTCAAAAAGGATTTAAGATGGAAAACCATGCTCTATCTGGTTGCATCTGATACACGTTCCAAGATCGATACATTTTCCAATGTACAGCAAATACCCGCTCCCTGGGCCGGTGAACGATCCACAGAAATTAAATATTCATTTTCCTCAGTTGTTACAAAAAAAATTTCATGGAAAAACATTGTAAACAGTGGATTCTACTGGGATTTCTTCCAGATGGCCTTTGCCGACAGTGTGATGTACATGGAGATTTTTCAGCACAATACCGGATCGAGGGAACAAATGCATATGCTTCGGGGATTTTCACAATGGAACCATGTATTCAGCGATAAATTTTCAAGTACCCTGGGAATTTATGGTTCATGGCTTTCACTCAACAACACCTGGGCGGTGGAACCAAGGATCGGATTTGACTGGAATATCAATGAAAACCATTCAATTAACTTTGGAACAGGACTGTATAGCCAAATGCAACCCAGGGTGATCTATTTTATCTTGTCAAAACAACCGGATGGGCAACTGATAAAACCCAACACAAACCTGGACCTAACCCGGAGTGCTCAAATCGCACTTGGATACAACTACCTGATTAATAATGATCTGAGATTCAAAGCGGAACTGTATTATCAATACCTTTATGATATACCAGTTAAAAGCGCTATTCCCCAGTATGCCTTAAGTAACCAGGGTCATGAATTTTTTATCAATCGCCAATATGCGGACAGCTTGGTAAATCAGGGAACCGGAGAGAATTACGGACTGGAATGTACCTTCGAACGGTTTTTTAAAAAAAATTATTATTTTCTTTTCTCAGCTTCTGTTTTTAACTCGGTCTACGATGGCTTCGACCATATTACCCGAAATTCGGCATTCAATGTGAACTATGCCCTGAATGCAGCCGGTGGATACGAATTTGTCATGGGAAAGCGCAAATGGGGGGTAATGTCCTTCGGTTTGAGGGCAACCTGGGCAGGAGGCAGCCCTTATATCCCCTATGATGTTGCTTCAACCGTTGCTTATGGAGAAGCCATGTACGATTGGACCCAGGCCTACTCGCCTCGCTATCCTGATTACAAGCGGCTCGCTTTCCGATTTGGTATCAGACGAAATCTTCCGGGATATAACATCGAATTTTTCATGGATCTTCAGTACCGTACAAGTTTTACAAACATTTCACTGCAGCGTATCAACCCAAAAACAGGGGAGATTAGGGACTTCTTTTCCATGGGGTTTTTCCCGATGGGAACCTGGCGGATACAATTTTAGAGAAAAAGACGTATCTTTGCATTTCCTTAATCCATTTCATGAATAAAAATAACCCGCATTCGTTCCATATCCCGGTATTGGGAATTGGTTATTCCATTGATACACCAGTGAAGGTGGCCCATCTTGGAATCTCATCTGTAATTTCATTGCTGGATGACATGCTTATGGAAAAGCTTCGGGAATTTTACAGTAAGAAATTTGATATTCCTTTTCAAGCTATTTCTGAAAAAATAGATGATTTCAGGGCAAAACGAATCACTGCCTATCTCAACCTGGTCGACAAAATTGCGAGAGACAAATTTGAAGAGTTAAAAGTCACCTACGATCAGAAAAGTAGTGAATTTTCCAGATATATTGATATGCTGCATGATTCCTCCCATCTGAAGCAAAAATTTGAACAGCTTAAGCAGGATTGGGAAAAATTGGATGTAAAGCAATGGATTCAGGAAAACCTTTCCATGGGTGACATTGATGTGAACATCATGACCAAAGTGGACAAGGAAAATTACCGTAATAACGAAAAGCTTCCCATCGAATACAATGATGGACATGCCGCCCTGCGCGGGTTTGTAAAAAGCGACCTATCTTCCTCTGTTGTGTTTTCAGCTGGGATGAGCCCCCGTTTATATAATTATCTCGAATCATTCGACGAATTTTATCCAGACCAGAATTTCAGGTTAAAGAAAAAAATCACCCTGAAGGTAAGTGATCACAGATCGGCCCTCATACAAGGTAAATACCTGGCAAAAAAGGGATTATGGGTATCCGAATACCGCATCGAATCAGGATTGAACTGTGGAGGCCATGCCTTCCCTACCACAGGGTACCTGCTGGGACCGGTGCTGGAGGAGATTAATCGCAATCGCGAAGATCTCATTAAACAAACATTTGGTTTACTTAAGGTTGCTCTTAAAGCGAAAAACCGTCCCTGCCCTGAAGAACCTCTCGAAATCAAAATCACTGCCCAGGGTGGTGTTGGAACCGCAGAAGAACATCAATTCCTGGCCGACCATTACCAGCTTGACTCAGTTGGTTGGGGAACCCCCTTTCTCCTTGTCCCGGAAATAGTCAATGTTGATGAAAAAACGCTTAAATTGTTATGCGACGCGAAGGAAGAAGATCTCTATATAAGCAATATCAGTCCATTGGGTGTGCCGTTCAATAACTTGAGAGGCAATACAAAGGATATCGAAAAGGAAAACTATATTGGGCAAAATACCCCGGGTAATCCATGTCCAAAAAAATATGCAGCCCTTAGCAATGAATTCGGAGAACCTACGCTTTGTACCGCCTCAAGAAAATATCAAAAGCTTAAAATCCAGGAACTTAAAGCGCATGAAATGAGTGTGACAGAATTTCAGGAAGAATACAATAAAATCGTAGAAAAAGCCTGTATTTGCGTTGGACTTGGAACCTCTGCCCTGCTGGTAAACAATTTGGATACAAGAATAGAAAACCCGGGTGTTTCAGTTTGCCCGGGACCCAATATCGCCTATTTTTCTCAGGTGATGACCCTGAAGGAGATGGCGGATCATATCTATGGCAAAATCAATGTGATTAAACGAAATGACCGCCCTCATATGTTCATTAAAGAACTGAATATATACATTGATTACCTTAAAGATAAAATGGAGGAGACGGCATTGCCCTGGTCAGAAAAGCAGCAGGAATACTTTATCTCCTTCCGCGACAACCTTGATAAAGGCATTCAGTACTACAAAGAACTCTTTTCAAATGCGAAGTCAAACCTCCGGGAGAAAAAGACGAAACTTATTTCAGAGCTTGAAAAATATGAGATGCAGCTGAAAAACATCTCCCTCCCTCAGTTGGAAGAGGCAACAGTTTGAAATATTATGACCCTGCCTCCTGTTTGGTTAGTCAAGACCATCAACGCCTTTCGCACATCATTACTCCAGTTGAACAGGAAATTATTTCCCGGAAATGTGGTGCTTTATGAGCAATTCCAATATTTCTGGATGTTACCCTCCCTGTATGTCGCAGCAAAATTCGATATTGCATCGCACCTCAAGGAGCAGCCGCTTTCAGTAGATGAAATTGCAAAAAAAATCAATGCGGATCCGGCGAATATTCATCGCATATTACGCGCACTTTCAAGCCAGGGCATTTTCAGGCAGACCCGCGATGGCCGGTTTGCTCTTAACAAAATGGCCAAAGGGCTTCTGAATGAACCCGGCTCTTTACGCTTTATGATACTCCATCATCTGGGTCCGGTTAACTGGAATTTGATGAGCAACCTTGAATTTGCAGTGCGTACAGGGCAAGATGCATTTAACGATGCATATGGAGAAGCGATTTACGCGTATCTGAAAAATCATCCTGATGAAAACGCCCTTTTTGATAAGTCCATGTCAAATCTTTCGGATCTGGGCCTTGGTCCGATACTCCATGCATATGACTTTTCAAAATTTAAAATGATTGCTGACGTCGGAGGAGGTGAAGGATTTCTTCTGTTCAATATCCTGCATCAAAATTCAGGTTGCCGCGGGATTCTTTTTGATACCTCCCGTGCAGTGGCAAACGCACCTCAACTAGCTCTCCGCTATCAGGTTGAAAACAGGACACAAATCCTCACAGGTGATTTTTTCGACTCTATCCCTGCCCATGCCAACCTGTTTATGATGAAAAATATCATCCATAACTGGTGTGATGATGCCTGTGTTGAACTTCTAAAGAAGGTCCATCAGGCAATGGACCCAAATGGACTATTGCTGATAATTGAAATGGTCGTTCCCGCTGGCAATGCACCATCACTTGCTAAATTATTGGACATCCAGATGATGGCAACAATGTCGGGGGGGAAAGAACGCACCGCTGCTGAATTTCACAGATTGCTTGAACGTGCCGGATTCTGCATTACCCGTATTATTCCTACCATTGCACCGATCAGCCTGATCGAAGCAAAAAAGAATGGATAAATCTTCCTATTTTTGCTCAATGCTGAAATTGCGGTTTATCCTTAGGAAAGAATTCCTTGTGCTCTTCAGGGACCTCCCCGGATTGATCATCCTTTTCCTGATGCCCGTATTACTCATTTTCGTTGTAACCCTGGCCCAGGAAAACGCCCTTAAAAGCCAGAATTCGAAGACCCAGATATTGTTCGTTCATGAATCAATGACGCCATTTTCTGAAAAGCTGTTTGAAAGCCTTGATTCATCCGGTTTTTTTCATCCTATTGATAAAATTAACCAGCTTCCGGTCACCTTTGCAGAAGCCAAAACGCTTATTGGCAAAGGAGATTTCAAGTTTGGCGTGATCATCACCTCTATTCCTGAAGTTGTGCTGCTCATTGACCCCACCCTTCAGGCAAACTACAAAAATCCTGTAATCAACTCACTGAATTTTATTATCAAGAGTACCCAGGCAAAGGAGGTCATGCATGATATTTTAAGCAATCTGCCTGCAAATACAAGACCTGTTATACAATCAATGGTGGCCGAAAAAATGCAAAAACTTCCTCCAATAAAGGAGACCTATGCCCTCAGGGAAAAATCTGCCATTCAGCCCAATGTAATACAAAACAACGTTCCTGGCTTCATCCTGTTTGCTATGTTTTTCATTGTTATTCCTATGGCCGGCAGTTTAATTACAGAGAAAAATGAAGGCAGCTTTCAGCGTCTGCGTTCGCTGCCTGTGCCAATAGCTATTATTTTGAGCGGGAAAGTGCTTGCTTACCTCGCTGTTTGCCTCATTCAATTTTTGCTGATGCTTACAATCGGAATCTGGGTGTTTCCAACCTGTTTCGGATTGCCGCAACTGCAAATTGGCCATCAGTATCTGGCCATCGCTTTGGCAACAATGGCCTCATCCATGGCGGCTGTAGGGTTCGGAATTATAGTCGGAACAGCTGCTTCAACCCACAACCAGGCCGCCCTGTTTGGATCGGTGATGGTGGTTTTGCTGGGCGTGATCAGTGGCACTTTTTTGCCAATACACCTTATGCCCGAATTTATCCAGTATGTCAGCTATCTCTCTCCAATCCGCTGGGGAATAGATAATTATCTGAATCTTTTTATTCGGGAAGGAAATATTGTCAGTATCATGCCTAAAACGATTTTACTGATCCTTTTTTTTGGTTTTGCAATGATCACCAGCATTGCTATTTTTGCAAGACAGAAATAACGGAAATCTTAATGTTCATTCGATGAAAGAAAAAGATGGATTTGTTGATTATCCTGAACAACAGATGATTCTTTATGTAGAAAAAGATGACGGAAAATATGGACCTATGCAAACAGGTTCCTTCATTTCGGCGAACTACATGGAGGATTATATCTTTAAGCGCAGAAATCTGGAAATAGTGCTGAGAGAGCAATTATATAAAAACGACATCAGCCCGGTTAAATACTATATGGTTCTCGAAGAACTCTCCCTCTCTGAATTATCATCCAGGGCAGGAATAAGGAAATCACGGACAAAAAAACATCTTGATCCGAAACAGTTTGGTTGCGTCACTGCGGATGAGCTCCGCAGGTATGCCGATGTTTTTAATGTACCTGTTGCGAACCTTTTACAGGTTGTGCTGGTTAATGACCACGATATTTTTGAATCTAATTTCATCCTTGAAAATAAAGCTGAAAAAATTTCCGTCCAACACGCATCAACTGACAATCCCTATATTGTGCTGACAAAAATTGAGGAAAGAAAATAGATGATCGTACAGAATTTCAACCATAGAATGGCAGCTCACTGCGAATCAGGTGCCATTGCCTCATTGTTGAATCATGGAGGACTCCAACTCACGGAACCCCTGGTATTCGGCATTGCAAGCGGGATTTTTTTTGGATATTTCCATAAAATGAAATCATTTGCCTTCCCTACCTTCATCGTAAGGAACAAACCTGGACAAATGCGTACGAACATTGAAAAACGTACAGGTGTCAGGTTCAAGACCTATGATTTTAAGGATCCTCTCCAGGGTCAGCAAACACTCGACCGGATGCTGATGCAAAACACCCCGACAGCAGCACAGGTCGACTTCTTTTACATGGATTATGTTCCATCCTGGGAACGTGTGCATATCAACGTTCACTTCCTCGTGGTTGCAGGGAAAGAAGACAACAAATACCTCATTAGCGATGCCTACTTCCCTAAAATGGTCGAACTTGATGCTGCATCTTTAGAAAAGGGTCGTTTCGCAGGGGGAGCCATGTCGCCAAAAGGTTTTATTTTTCACCTTGATAAACTTCCAGCCGACATCGATTATAACAAGGCCATTGTAAAAGGAATCAAAAAGGCTTGCTTCTACATGCTAAAAATTCCAATTCCGTTCCTGGGGATTAAGGGAATGCGCATGTTTGCTAAAAAAGTGGTAGAATGGCCAAAGTTCGCAAGGGATACCGAACATTTATCACATGAAATCATGAAAATAAATATTTTGCTCGAAGACCAGGGAACGGGTGGTGCAGGATTTCGGTTCATGTATGCGACATTCCTTCAGCAAGCTGCCACTTTGATTGATAAGCCTGAACTGAAAAGCCTTTCAGGTGAACTGATGAAAATTGGAGATGGATGGCGTGAAATTTCACTCTTTTCCGCCCGTATCGGCAAAAATCGCGATCTTGGCCCAGAAAAACTTAAACAGCTGAGCGATATGATTTATGACCGGGCTGATGTGGAAGAGCGATTTTTCAAATCACTGTCTCAGGCTATTAAATAACAGCATACCAAGATATTACATATGACAAAACCAACAGAAGATCTGAAGCTTGAAATTAAAAAATTGATAATGAAAACACTGGTTATCAATGATATAAGCCCGAATGACGTGGATGATGAAAAACCTCTTTTCGGAGGAGATAACGCGCTAACCCTTGACTCTGTGGATGCCATTGAAATTATAATGGCCATCCAGCGAACCTACGGATTACGTATTGCTGACCAAAACCTGGCCCGTGAAGTAGTCCGGTCTGTCAACAGCATCGCAGTGTTTATAACTGAGCAACGAGCAATTCAGTCATCCCAGGATCCCCCTGTTTAACAGCACGCGTTTTGAAAGATTCCTATCTTACTGCCGGAATCAAACTCGGTCAATTGGTTCGGCTTCTTAAGCGAAACCAGCTATCTTATTCCTTCAGAAATATCATGCGCCTGGTTTTCCTGGTTCAAAGTGCCTTCTGGTCATCATTTTTTTCCTGGATAGAAAAAATCAGGTTTTCGAACGCGTTGAAAAATGCGCCCCTTCCAGATAATCCCATCTTTATCATTGGTCACTGGCGAACTGGCTCTACCTTGTTGCATCAGCTGATGAGTCTTGATCCTCAATTGAGTGCACCAACCTTGTTCCAGGTTGCAGTTCCAGACAGCTTTCTCGTCTCTGCAACCTATTATCGCCCCATATTCAAACGGCTCATCTCAGAACACCGGCCCATGGACCAGGTGAAGATCGGAATGGATGAACCGCAGGAAGATGAATATGCCATCTACCGGATCACAAACTGTTCACCACTGGAGGATCTTATCTTTGGCAAATCAGGCCCCTATTTTCTGAACCATGAAACACAGTTTTTCCCATCCGGATCCAGTCTGGATGCATGGAAGAAAAATCTCATTGCCTTCTATACGAAACTTTATTATCACAGCAAGAAACGAATTGTTTCGAAAAATCCATTTAACTCATACAGAATCAAAATTCTATGTGAACTGTTTCCCAAAGCCAAATTCATCAACATCGTCCGGCACCCTGATGATGTGGTTCCATCAACAATCCATATGTGGGATATTGTTCAGAGGCAGAATCGATTGAATAAACCTGTCGAACGACCAGGTTTTATTGAGGTCGTTGAGGTTTTAAAGAATATGATGGCTTCAATTGAAACTGATTGTGAAAAGCTCCCTGCAGGTCACTACGCCGAAATTCGGTTTGAGGATCTGGAATCTCAACCCGTGGCTGCATTGAAAAAAATTTATCACCAGATGGACATCGATTTCACCCCCGAATTCGAGACAAAAATCAACGAATTTATTCGTCAGACTGCTGATTTTCGCAAAAATGAGTTTTCTCTTACATCCCAGGAAAAATCATATATCAGGGAAAATTTAGTCGTGTATATGAATAAATATGATTATATATGATCAATGTTGTATATTTGAAAACATTTTAATCTTAAATAAAAATCATCATGAAACGATACATCATCTTATCAATTTATGCCGTGTTTTTTATTTCTTTCACAATCCAGGCTCAAGACACCATTAAAAATCCAGTTCAGGAGAGAAAAAATTATATCAAAGGTGGTTTTTACCTGGGGTTGGGCCCTGTTTTCCCGATGCAGAAATATTCAGAAGGGCAAATCGTTCAACCGACTTCCGGTGCACAAAAAAGTAGCGGCCTGGTATACCTGCCGGCAAAAATCGGTGCGGCCCTTGACATGGGTTTCCTGATCTATTTTGGCCCCGCCTTTGCAAATAAGCATCTCAGGTTGGGACTCGACGCCACCTTCCTGAGTTTTTGGTTCAATTCCACCACGCCTGTTCTTAATCCAGGCAACAGTTATGAGCATTACTATTATTACGCCGGACAAAAATTCGGGCCTCTTTTGACCATCAATCCCGTCGACCGCCTGTTGATTGATATCTCCTATAAGCTGAATGCTAATTTCGCCTATCATTTTGATGAATGGGACAGCTATTCAAGTTCCGATTTTTCAAAATATGGAGCCAACCTTTTTCAAAACGAGGTCAGTTTAAGCATCCGTTACGCTATTATGAGATTTTCTATCCAATATAATTTTGGGAACATGAAGTATGAGTCCCCTCTGAAAAGGGGGTTTATGAAAAAATGTAAAATTTAGTAACTGCTGTTAAAATTAGTGCCATGGAAAAATTTCTGCTCCGAATGGGTTGTATACCGATCCTTAGGTCAAGATAACC
>Ga0247842_10000520_pt1 | contig 78535 bp, 54 predicted proteins | sample LaCruzMarch2015__3_FD_192411 | JGI IMG/M metagenome (GOLD analysis project Ga0247842, IMG submission 192411) | Freshwater microbial communities from meromictic Lake La Cruz, Castile-La Mancha, Spain - LaCruzMarch2015_19m | ecosystem: Environmental > Aquatic > Freshwater > Lake | place: Spain... | reverse complement strand
AGAAGATTTTGACTGTCAGCGGGTGCCGCCGACCAAGGCCTATCCGCTGTGATCTGGTGCGGGAGGCGGAACCCGCTGGCGGGCAAAAGATTCGCAAGATGGGCTGTCTCATTGTGATTTTTCCAGGGAGGGTGGACATTCTTGTCCACCAAGCCGAGTGCGACAGGAATGTCGCACCTCCGAAGCCACTTTGTGCTCATGACAATTCCCCGGAGGTCAGGATGTCTGCCCTGGCGATCCCAGCAACCGCGCAGGTTCCTTCCGGGAGATCAGCGGATGACCCCCCAGCGTTTCGAGAACGGCCAGTAAACGAAAAGCCCGCGCCCGGCCACGTTTCGTTCCGGCACGGCTCCCCAGACCCGGCTGTCGCTCGAATGATAGCTGTTGTCGCCGAGCGCGAAGTATCCGCGTGCGGGCACGGCAAAGGTTTCCTCCGGTGTGCCCAGCCGCGAAAAGCTTCCGCCTCCCGCGGGTCTGTTGGAATATCCCTGGTAGCCGCCTTTCATGCTCATGACCCGCTGGAACGGGAAGGCTGCAGGCACCTCGCCGTTGACGAAAAGCTTCGGCGGATCAATCCGCAGGGTTTGCCCGGGCATCCCTGCGAGGCGCTTGATGTAGTGCTGGGAGCCGAGCGCCGGGTTCAGGCCCTCCTCGATTTTTCGGATTCCGGTTGTTTTGAAGACAAAGACATCCCCGGCCGCGGGCTTCACAAAGTTGTAACTCACCTTGTCCACGAACACTTGGTCGCCGGTATCCATGTGCCCGCAGGCGATCGTTTCGCCCCCCTGATACTCCCGCCCCGGCACGACATGGAAATACCGTGCCAGCGGGTCACGCGGAACGAAAAGCGTGTAGGTCCGCTTCCGGCACACAATGTCCGTGAATGTGAAAAAATTCGCGTAGGTATGTTCCTTGAGCCCGGTCACGACATCCGGCTCCTGTGCCCTCAAGTCGAAATAATGCCGGCCGAAACAGACAAACTCGAAAGCCCTCACCAAAATATTCGGAGGTGGGGTCGCTGCTGGTGTCCCGACAATTCCGTAAAGAGTCGGCTGCATCGACCCGGTCGGAATCCGGAAAGGCTGCAAAATGTAGGCCTTGATCCCGGCCGCGATCACAATCGCCACCAGGAACACTTCCACATTCTCCCGCCATCCCGCATCTGCCGGGGGCGGGGAGAGCTTTCCAATCAACGCGTCCAACTCTCCGATGGCGGTCTCCACAGCCTGCCGACTCTTGCCCCGCATCGCGGTTTTCAATCCCGCGATTTTTGATTCCACCTTCTCATTTTCCTCCGCCGTCAGGACGTCGCGCTTGTAATGCAAAAACTTCCTGGCACCATGCACGTAATGTTTTGCTTCTTTGATATATCTCGTAGTAATTAAAAACATGATTATAAGTGTATTAAATATTATATTTACTAATAAAAAACATATCATTTACCGAGCCGTTCGGATGGCGAGGAATGGGAGGGCAGATCTGGTTCATGGAGTCATTGGGACCGGCAAAAATCATGACTATCCTGTCTTCAGAACTTCAATGAATGCTTCTTGTGGAATATTCACAGTTCCAATGGCTTTCATTCGCTTTTTGCCTTCTTTTTGTTTTTCCAATAGCTTCCGCTTTCGTGTGATATCACCGCCATAACATTTTGCCGTAACATTCTTTCGCAAGGCACTGACGTTCTCCCGTGCGACGATTTTCCCACCGATCGCTGCCTGAATGCTGACTTGGTAGAGTTGGGTCGGGATGACTTCTTTCAGCTTTGCTGCAAGTGCACGTCCCCGTGCCTCGGCCTTGTCACGGTGCACGATACTGCTGAAGGCGTCCACCGGATCGCCATTCACAAGCATATCGAGTTTGACGAGTTTTCCGGCCCGGAACCCGGCCTGCTCATAATCCATGGAAGCATAGCCGCGCGTGATGGATTTCATTTTATCAACAAAATCCACAAGGATCTCATTGAGAGGAAGTTCTGCTGTCAACATAACGCGCTTGGTATCCAGTGACTCGGTATGCTTGATCTCCCCGCGCTTGTCCATGATGAGCTGCATCATGGGCGAGATGTATTCATTCGGGAGCATGATATAGCAAGCGACGATCGGTTCCCGGATTTCCTCGATGACGCTTCCGTCGGGGAGCTGGTCCGGATTATCCACCCGGAGCAGTTCGCCATTTGTGCGAAGAATCTCGTAAATGACTGATGGGTAGGTGGCAATGATATCCATATCGAACTCCCGGCGAAGGCGTTCGAGGATGATTTCCATATGGAGGAGACCGAGAAAGCCGCAGCGAAAGCCGAATCCGAGGGCGACGCTGGATTCCGGCATGTAGTGAAAGGCGGCGTCATTGAGTTGGAGTTTTCCCATGGCGGCCTTGAGCTTTTCAAAGTCTGCCGTATTGATCGGGTAAATGCCGCTGAAAACCATCGGCTGCACCACCTGGAAACCGGGGAGGGGAGCATCGGCGGGGGTTCTGGCACTGGTGAGAGTGTCACCAACCCTCACTTCGGAGCTGGTCTTGATATTGGCGATCACATAGCCGATGTCGCCGGCCACGAGCTTTTCGCGGATGAAAAACTTTGGCTGCTGGGGCTTGAAGATCCCGACTTCCTTGACGTCGTAGGAGGTGTTTGTCGCCATCAGTTTCACGGGATCGCCGGCTTTGACGGTTCCCTGCATGATCCGCGTATAAATGACAACTCCGCGGTATGTGTCGAAAGTGGAGTCAAATGTGAGTGCCTGGAGGCGGGCGTCCGGCCTTCCGGAGGGGTGGGGGATCCTCGCGATGATGGCTTCGAGGATTTCCTCGATGCCGATTCCCGCCTTGGCGCTGGCAAGGATCGCCTCGCCGGCCGGGATCGCCAGGATGTCCTCAAGTTGCTTCAAGGCGGTTTCGACATCCGCGTTGGGAAGATCGATTTTATTGATGACCGGAATGAGCTTCAAACCCTGCTTTTCCGCCAGGTGAACATTGGCGACCGTCTGGGCCTCGACGCCTTGGGCGGCATCAATGATGAGCAGGGCGCCCTCGCAGGCGGCCAGCGAGCGGGAAACCTCGTAGGAGAAATCCACATGGCCGGGAGTGTCCGAGAGGTTCAGCTTGTAGCGGTGGCCGTCTCTCGCCCGGTATTCCATCGCGATCGGATGGGACTTGATCGTGATCCCGCGCTCGCGTTCGAGATCCATCGCATCGAGGAGCTGCTCCTGGGACTCGCGTTTTTGGATCGTTCCGGTGAATTCCAGAAGACGGTCGGACAAGGTTGTCTTGCCGTGGTCAATGTGGGCGATGATACAGAAATTGCGTGTGGTTTTGATGGACATCAGCAGGGTCGGGAATATCGGGCAGAGGAGGGGAACGGTCAATCCCGCGTTCTCTGTTCTTGCGGAACCTCCGACCATGATCCATCTTTGAATCCTGAAAGTGAATCCGCAGCGCGCCCCTTTTCGACTGAACCCGCAGGTTGTTCAGATGCTTGCGGTCGCATTCATCGCGCTGGCAATCCCCCTGGCGGTGCTGATCTTGGGAGTCAAAGGATTTTCCGCCAAGCCCGCCGCGCCATTGCCCGAAGCGCCCGGACTGCGTGCTTCCCTCGAACACGCCGCCTTGAGAGCCATGCAGCCGCCGGCCGAACTCGGCCCGGGATGCCGCCGGTTTGTCCTGCTGTCAGGGCAGGGAAATTCTGTCGAGCGGCAGAAATCGCTTGAACGGAGCGTCTTGGAATCGGGTGGGACATCGATCTTGCTCGGGCAGGTGGAAGGCGGATCTCGCCTGCTCGTCCAGATTCCCGCAGCCGCCGCCGACCGCTTTGAAGCGGTCGCGCTGGCGGGTTTTTCCTGCTCCTCGACACCCGACCGCAGGGGCAACACCTGTCTGTACGAAATCGTGCTCCCGCCGCCATGATCGCCATCGTATTTGCCCTGGAATTTGAAAGTGCGGGCTTCCGTGCCGTCCTGCAAAACAGGATGTGCGTTTCCGTTTGGACGCTTGGCGTCATGGGAAAGCGCACGGCACCCGCGCTTGAAAAGCTCATTCAAAAAAACCGTCCCTCGATCGTGATCTCCGCCGGTTTTTCCGGCGCGCTCCAACCGGATATTCCGGCCGGCTCGGTTTTGCTCGGGGAGAATTTCACCGACCCGGACCTCGCACGGCAGATTCCGGTGCCAGCCGGAATCCGGATTGGCCGATTCGTCACTTCCGACGGGATTCTGGAATCCACCGCCCAGAAGAGAGCCCTCGGCCTCGAGTCCGGGGCTCTGGCGGTGGACTTGGAATCCGAGCATCTGCACGACGTTTGTTCCCGGACCGGCGTCCCCATGATTTCCATTCGCTGCATCTCGGATGACATGGAGCAGGAACTTCCACTTCCAGGACATATTCTGATGGATCCGGAAACCGGACGCCCGGATCCTGGCACCATCTTTCGCTATCTCTTCCGTCATCCCGCAAAAGCGGCGGAATTTGCACGCCTCGTCCGAAGTGCCCGCATGGCTCAACGCGCCCTTGCAGATGCTCTTAATGAGATTCTCCCGGCCTTGCTCAAAAGGCCGAAGGGATAAGAGCTTCGCTTGATCGCTGGAGGGGTCACTTGCCGGGAACGGAGTGGAATGTCCGCAGCGACAGGGAGTTTCAGAAGCATGATGGGGATGGGCTTTCTAGGAGCCTCCCAAGCCAGCTATACACTACATATATTATCTGATGTTATAGTTATCACGTTCTGAATGAGTGGAATATTGAGGTGTGAATAACCTGTGAAGCACCCGACCGCCAAGACGACGACGTTACAGATTGCCGGGTATATTCACAGGACACGCAAAAGCTTGGGAGGGTCTTTTTTTTGAGGAGAGCACGGGCATGATGCGGCAGTGCTGCTGCTACAAGCCGCCGTGTTTCCAAATAGAGAACACGAGACGGAGGCACATGTAAGTGCCGAAGAGAAGTCCCAGCGCACCGGGCAAGCTGACGTGGCCGACATGCGGCGGGATCGATGCAAGCAAGACGATGCTGGAGCAAATGAGCACGGCTGCGGTGAGAATCGCGTTGGTGAGCCGGTTGGCGATCGAGTCGAGTGTCGTGCGCAGGGGTTCGAATCCCTTTGGGTCAATTTTGTGCTCCAGTGGAATATTGATCTTCCCCCGGCGGATGCTTTGATAGAGCTGCCGGAAGTCTCCGGGAAAGTCGCGGAGGAAGTCGAGAGCCTCGGCCGCCACGCCCTTGAGGATGCCGCCGACCCGGCCGGCACCGAATTTTCCGAGGAGAACGCGTGTGGCATAGGGTTCACCGAGCTGGATGAAGTTGAGATCCGGATCGAGGTCGCGGCCGATCGCCTCCACCTGGGCGAGCGCCTTGATGCCGAGGTAGAACGCGGGCTTCATCCGGAGATGGTTGTCCCGAAGCAAGTCGAGGAGGCTGTTGAGGACCGCCCCTAGGCTGATTTCTCGAAGCGGGCGGTTCAGGTTTTGTTCGGCGAATTTCTCGACTTCCGCCTCCAGGAGCATCTGATCTTTTGCGATCCCCTCCTCCGAGAGGGCGAGAATCGAGCGGGTCGTCTGGTTGTGGTTTTTTTCCGCGAGACCGCTGACGAGGAGAGCGATGCTCTCGCGCATCTGGGGAGTGAATTTTCCCATCATCCCATAATCGAACAGGACGATGCGGGAGTCCGGCAGAACGGTCATATTGCCCGGATGCGGGTCGCCATGAAAGAAACCGTGCGTGAAAATCTGTTCGTAAATGATGCCGGTCATCTTGACGGCGAGCTTTGCGGGGTCAACGTCCAGCGCCTCGAGGGCCGGGAGATCCGTGATCGCGGTGCCGGTGATGTAGTCCATCGTGAGGACCCGTGCGTTCGAGTGGTCGCGGTAAATTTTAGGCACACGCAGGTCCGGGTTTCCTTCAAATTGTTCGGCGAACCGTTCGGCATTCGAGGCTTCGTTCTCGAAGTCCAATTCCCTTTGCAGTGTCTCGGTGAATTCCTCAACGACTCCGGTGGGATTGAGCCCGGCCACCTCGGGCACATGCTTTTCAATGAACCGGGCGAGGTCGTGAAGAATCGCGACATCGAGCGAGATGGTTTTCTCGATGTCCGGGCGCTGAATTTTGACGGCAACCGGCGTGCCGTCCAGCAGTTTGGCCTTGTGGACCTGGGCGATGCTCGCGCTGCCGATCGGGTTCTTGCTGAAATTGGAGAAAAGCTGCTGCATCGGATGGCCGAGCTCACGCTCCACGATCGCCCTGGCCTCGGCACCCGGAAAAGGCGGCACGCTGCTTTGGAGTTTGGTGAGCTCGATAAAGTAGTCGTTTGTGATCAGATCCCGCCGGCTGCTGAGGATCTGCCCGAATTTGATAAATGTCGGCCCGAGTTCCTCCAATGCGAGGCGGAGTCTTTCCGGGAGCGGTTTCGACAGGAGCGCGTCATCCGGGTGAATCCGGATCGTGGCCTCTTCGATCCGCAGGATACGCTGGAGCGCCACGAGCCGCAGGACATCCGCAAAACCGTATTTGAAGAGAATCGAGAGGATCTCGTGGTAGCGCGGCAGGTGGGTGTAAAGGTCCATCGCGGACCGCAGGGTGTCTAAGATCACGCTTTCCTATACTCGGCCAACGCCAATGGGAAAAGCACGGAATTCCCCCACCCTTTTATGTCGCGCGGCCAATCTCCTGGCCCCGGGTTCTCTTCAGGCCGGTCCGCCCGCCTTCACCCGGTGGCAAAAGGCGAAAATCACATGGGGAATGACCATGCTGACGACAAAGGAGCCGAGAAGGATCCCCACGTAATGGGATTCCGACGCGCCCGTGATGCTTGCCGGGGGGAAGAACGAGATGACCATCGAGAAGATGACCATCAGCAGCCCTGCACCAGCTACGATAAAGCCGCCTGCATTCCCGCCGGGAATGTTGTAGGCACGAACGACATCCGTCCGCTTGGTTTTGAGGACGAAGTAGGCGAGGAAGAGGAGGATATACATTGCCAAGTAGGTCACGACAGTGAGCGCCATGGCGAGCAGGAACGAGAGGTTGTTTCCGCCACCGCCGAGCGTCAGGATGACCGCCCAGATCGTGACGACGACCCCTTGCGCAAGGATGAACGGGATCGGCACGTCCTTGCTGTTCACTTTTGTGAAGACCGGCGGGAGCAGTCCTTCTTTTGCCGCTGCAAACATGCCTTGCGCCGGACCCACGACCCAGGCGCTGATCTCGGCGACCGTCCCGAGCGCGAGCAGGATTGCCACGGGTTTGAGCGCCCATGCGAAGTGGTATTGGTCAAGGAGGACCTGAAAAGTTTGAAGGACCCCCGCGCTCAGGTTGATCTTGCTTTCGGGGATCACGATCGCGATCGCCAGCGCGCCGAGGATGTTGATGACGATGGCGAAGACGGTCAGCATGATGATCGCCAGCGGGTAATTTCTTTTCGGATTTTCCAGGTCGTTGACATGTGGGGCCGAGGCCTCGATCCCCGCGTAGGAGAGGATGAATGCCACGAGAACCACAAGAGTTTGAACATCGCCAAAATCCGGCAGGAAGTCCGACATCCCCATTTTGATCTGCATCGGATCGCCCTGCACGATATAGGTGATGGCCAGCCCGATGAGAATGAATGCCGGGATCGAAACCCCGCCGATGAGGCCGATCGTGGCGAGGCGGGCAGTCCAGGAGGTTCCGTTGAAGTTGAAGAGCGTGACCAGCCAGAAAATCGCGAGGACAAATGCGAGCTTGATCCACGGGTTGGTGTTCAGCTCGGGCCAGTTCAACAAATAGCTCAGCGCACCGACGACGAAATAGAGCATCGTGACAAAGCCCACTGTGATCTGAAGCCATTGGAGAAAGATCGCGGTGAACCCCCATCGCTTTCCAAACGCCGCCGCCACCCATGTGTAAACCCCGCCGGTCTGCCACCCCTCCCCGGTTGCCAGCTCCGCGGCAACGAGAGCCACGGGAATGAAAAAGAGGAGCCCGGCGAAGCACAGGAAAAAAACGAGCGAAAACCCGGATGTCGCAAACGCCGGGTAGCTGTAGATGGTCATGACCATCGAGCCGGTCATCATGAAAAATCCGGTGAGACCGAGGGAGGGTTTTTTTGAGTTGCTCATAATATTAGTGATGGAAGGCCGTGCCGTCCTGCGGGGTTGATGCCAGGCTGACCGACGGGCGATGCAGATATTCCACGGCGGCCTTGATGTCGCCGACAAGGAGGCTGGCCAGATCGCGGCTGACTCCCAAACGCACAAGAATCCTCTGGACGACGAGGTCTTCGCGGTGGGCGGGCATCGAATATGCGGGCACCTGCCAGCCGCGCACGCGGAGGCGGTCGGCGAGGTCGTAGAGAGAGTAGCCCGGGGTCTTCCCCGGCGTGATCGTCCAGCAGAGCGCGGGGATCCCATCCGCAGGGTCGCCGCTGTAAAGCATGTCGAAGGGGCCGAGCGCGGCAATTTCCCTTGCGAGGAATTGCGCGGTTCCGTAGCAGGCCGAATGCACCTTGGTGTAGCCTTCGCGGCCGAGTCGCAGAAAGTTGTAATACTGGGCGATGATCTGTCCGCCCGGACGCGAGAAGTTCAGCGCAAATGTCGGCATGTTGCCGCCGAGGTAATTGACGTTGAAAACAAGGTCCTCCGGCAGGTCGCTCTTTTCCCGCCAGACAACCCATCCGCATCCCAGCGGGGCGAGTCCGAACTTGTGGCCGGAGGAATTGACCGACTTCACCCGCGGGAGTCGAAAGTCCCATGCGAGGTCGGGTGCGCAGAACGGCGCGAGAAAGCCGCCGCTCGCTCCATCCACATGGATCGGGATGTCGAGGCCGGTTTTCTTCTGGAGTTTGTCAAGGGCATCGGAGACCGCCTTGACCGGTTCGTAGCGGCCGTTGAATGTGACTCCGAGGGTCGGCACGACCCCGATGGTATTTTCGTCACAACGATTGATGACTTCCTCCGGGCTCATGAGGAGGCGGTCATTTTCCATCGGGATTTCGCGGAGTTCGATATCCCAGTAGCGTGCGAACTTGTGCCAGCAGACCTGCACCGGGCCGCAGATCATGTTCGGCTTGTCGGCGGGTTTGCCCTCCGCCTTCCGCCTGGCCCGCCAGCGCCATTTCATGGCCATCCCTCCCAGCATGGCCGCCTCGCTCGACCCGGTGGTCGAACATCCGATGGCATTGCCAACGTCCGGCGCATTCCAAAGATCCGCCAGCATGCTCACGCACCGGTTCTCGATCTCGGCGGTTTGCGGATACTCATCCTTGTCGATCATGTTCTTGTCGATGCAGTCGTCGAGGAGTTGGTGGACTTCCGGCTCCACCCATGTCTGGCAGAACGTGGCGAGGTTCTGGCGCGAGTTGCCATCCAGAAGAAGCTCGTCGTGAACCGCCTGATAAATGTGCTTCGCCTCCCGCTCATGCCGGGGAAAATGCTTTTTGGGAAGGATGTTCGCGAGGTCGTCGGAGGCAAAAACCTCGTCGTTCGGGTTGGCGGGAGTGGAGAGAGCCATAATGTTATTTCGTGTTGAAGAGATTGAGGTTGAGGTCGGCGACGATCTGATGGATCGCGCTGGCTCCTCGGACGCTGTTGCCCGCGGCATCAAGCGGGGGCGAGAATCCGACGATTGCCATCTTGCCGGGGACGATGCTCACGATCCCCCCGCCGACGCCGGTTTTTGAGGGCAGACCGGATTTCCACGCCCAGGCGCCGGACTCATCGTAGAACCCCGCCATCATCATGACGGCAAGAAGCTTGGGGACGCTCGACTCCGCGAGGCAGCGCTCCTTGGTCAGCGGATTCACTCCCCCATTGGCAATCGTGGCTCCCATCACGGCGAGCTGCTTCGCGGTGACCAGCACCGAGCACTGCCTGGTGTAAACATCGCAGGTTTCGATCGGGTCGGCGTAGAGCCGGTTGTAGCTGAAGAGAAGTTCCGCAATCCCCCGGTTGTGCTGGTTGCAGGAAGCCTCGGATTGATAGACCTCCTGGCTCATGGTGAGCTTCTCTCCCGCAAACTTGCTGTATTGCGCGAGAATTTTCTCCCATTTTTCCTGCGGACTTTTTGCCTTCACAAGGCTCACCGACGCCATGGCACCCGCATTGACGAACGGGTTCACCGACCGCGCCGGCTCGAGCTCGACCGCGAGCACCGAGTTGAACGGCAAACCGGTCGGCTCGACCCCGATTTTTTCCAGAATGGTTTCCGGTCCGGATTCATTCATCACAAGCGAGGCGGTAAACGGCTTCGAAACCGACTCGATCGCAAACGCATAATCCACGTCCCCCGCCTTGTAAATTTTCCCGTCCACCGTGACGATAACGACGCCGAAGAGGTTCGACGGAACCTTGGCGAGGCACGGGATGTAGCTGGCGTTCGCGCCTCCCTTCTCGTCCTTGAACTTCGCGTGGGCGTTGTCCACGGCTTTTTGAAGGGCAGCGGGTTCCGGGATGGGAGCCGCGCTGAGTCCGGGCAATGTGGCGCAGACGAGGGCGCAGATCAGCAGGAGCGGGGTGGTTTTCATATTCTTAGAAACTGAGGACGGCTTGCAGCCCGATCACCAGCGCGTTCGGGATGTTGCCGTATCCATTCGGGCGGACGATGTATTGGATGTCCGGTTGGATGCCCAGGTATTTGTTGAGCTGGATGACGTAGCTGGTTTCCAGCACGGCTTCATAGGTCGGGGTCGTTGTGCCCGGATTCGACGGCGAGTTCGCATAAGAACTGCTGAAATTGCCGATCAGGAAGCAGGTGAGCCATTGGTCCTGGTCGCGGCCCGGGATGATCCCCTGCCAGATCGTGCCGGCCATCCCCATCAGCGGGTTGCTGGAGATGTCGGTCTGCGGAGAATACACGACCCCTCCCCATACCGAAAAATTATCGTTTTCGTTTTTCTGCGACCGCCAGACCATCTGCTGTCCCATGCCGTAAAACCCATAGGCGTTGGCGATCTGGCCGCCGGAAAACTGGTCGAACGTGTAGTTCGACCAATAGCCGCCGAGCTTGTAGATCCCCGGCAGTCCGGGGTTCGAGGCGACCACCTCCTTGTCCTTCGTTTGTCCCGACTTGGTGGCTCCGAGGGTCGGTTTCCATCCGGCCTCGAACATCATCAGGATCCCGTCGCCGGGACGGATCGAAAAATCGGCGCCGTGGTAGGCATAGACTCCGAGCCGCGGGGTCGCCTGAAAAATCCCGGTGGACACATAGCTCGTCTTCGTCGGCTTGTATTTGATCATCGCCGCGTTCGTCGCGGTGATGCCGGCATGGAATGGCGCGTTGCTGAACAGATTGTTCGGGTTCCCGTTGATGCCGCCGTTCACCTGCAACCCGAACGCCGGCAGAGTGGCGAAGAATTGTCCGGCGCTCATGCGCCCGATCCGAAGGTCGAGCTTGTCGTCGAAAAGCTTCTGCGTCAGGTAAAGGTTAAAGAGGACCCCCGTGTCCTCCACGTAGGATTCGGAGACGATGAAGTAGTTGTCAATGTCCTGTGAGAGGTTGTGCCCGGCCCCCTCCGCAAACGAGGCGGTCAGCACCGCCCCCTTCCAGCCGATTATTTTTTCCAGATCAAAATGGCCCCCGACCACAAGCTCATGCGAGTAGCCCACCGACTGGGAGGCGCCGCCGGTCGGGTTGCCGAGAAAGACCCCGTAATAATCAAAATAAACCCGGATCCCGGTTTCCTTCTGGAATGCAGTCTGAGCTTGCGCCAGCAGGTCGAACGGGGCATTGAAACCCTGTGCTGCGCCGTGCGCGAAGTCCTGCAGGAAGCGTCGGTCTTTCGACAGGGTCCCGTATTCCAACTGGTCGTCCGTGGGCCCGGGCTGGCTTGCGTAACACCACTCCGCGCATGCCGATACAGCAACCAGGCTGCAGAGAATTCGCCGGGAGGAACGAAGGAATTCCATAAGTGCAAAGATTGCTCAGAAAACCCATCGTTTGGATAGAAAGAAATGCTTCTGTCTGCCCGCGCGATGGCGCGCGCATGCCCGAAAGTTGCAAAGATGCATCTTGAGTGGAGCGTGGGCGTCTCGCCCGCTTGCACCCCCAAGCGGGCAGGATGCCCGCGCTCCTGTGGTTTGCCATCAGAGATGCGCTCGCGCGATGGCGCGCGTCGCATATTCAGTTCCCTGCCGCAGAGAATCAATGAAGTTCCATGCCTGCTTCCCGGAGCGCCTTGTCATAGAAGACGCTGATGTCCGGAAACAACGAGTGTGCGCTCGATATCGATTCCGACGCCGCAGTGAGGTGGCCGGACTTGATGGCATAGGCAGCCGAGACATAGAACCGCACGGGGTTTCTTGAGACGGAATCCTGCGGAACTTTGCTGGCAAGCAACTCTGCTTCCTCGAATTTCCCCTGCTGCAGGAGGCAGAGGAAAAGGTGGAATCCTGTCAGGGCCATGAAGCGGGAGTGGGGGAGAATCTTGCGATAGAGAACCTCCGCCCCGGAGAAATCCCCCTTTCGAAGAGCCTCCTCCGCTTGCAACTCAAGTGCGGAGAAATCGTCGGGGGCGAGGGCTTCCTGGAGGAGACCGGTTTTTGCCGCTACACCGAGCCCGAGTGCCCCCGGCTCATCGGAAGCCGGAACAGGTATGGCGGGAGGCTGCAGGGCAGGGGCTCCCGTTTGGAGAAGCCAAAAACAAACCGCCAGGGACAGAGCTCCGGCCACCCCGAAATAGAACGCCAGGACCACAGCAACAGGCGTCCGTCTGTGCCAGCGGGTGACGGGGCGGAACTTTTTCCAGACGGCGACCCGGCGGATTCTGGCTTCGCGCGAGGGGAGCTTGGGGAGTGCCCTCGCTGGCTTGGCTTTTCTTGACCGGCCTTCTTGGTGCCTGCCGCGATGCGTGGTGGGCTGCCTGCGGCGGCGCCGGTGGGATCTGACGGCCTTCCTGCGTTTGCGCCGATTGCTGATCCGGGATCTGATTGCCATGAACCCCGCAGTTAATCTATTCGCTGCAAAGTCGGCAAAAGGAATTTGTCCGTGTCTTTTCTATTGCGGTAAAGGCTGGCACTCACGCATGCGGCAGGGCGCTTTCTTCCCGGGCCTTTCTGCGGGCTTCCCCTTCCGCGCGGCGGGAGGCGACGGCTCTTCTCAATTCGGCCGCGCGAATGGCCGATTCCTCCCGGAATTTGTCCAGCTTGGCAAGGTGTTCCGCCTCATTCCCGGCGCGTAACATGCGCGCTTTGATCTGGGCACCATCGGCGGCTTCGTCCTGGCCGAGCTGATCGAGCGCAATGGCGAGCAAGCGGTGGGCCGTAGCGTGGCTTGGTTGGAGTTTGATCGTCGTTGCGAGGGCATTTGAGGCATCGCTCCATTGCTCCATCTGCAAGAGCGCCATGCCGAGGAGGAAATGCCCCTGCGGATTTCCGTATTGGACGCCAATGGCTTCGAGGGCGTGCCCGGCGGCTTCGCTGGCGCGGCCCGAATGCAGGGAACACCGGGCCAAACCGAGAAAAGCCACAGGATGTGCCGGATCCAGCGCAAGGGCCTTCCGGCAGGTGGCCGCGCATTCATCCCATTTCCGCAACGCGAGTTGGGCACGGCCAAGCAGCCCGAGCAGTTGCAGGGAGGGGGTTGCCCCGACGGCAGCCTCTGCCGCCTTCAGATGCTCCATCGCTTCGGAAGCCCGCCCGCGTTCCATGGCGATATTGGCCAGCATGAGAAAAATCCCGGGGCGGTTGCCCCCGAGGGTTTCCTCGCACACGGCGACCGTCTCGCCCGCTTCGTCAAACAGTCCGAGCCTCGTCTGGCAGATGGCCAGCATTTGCGCGTAGTCAGGACGCTCCGGGTGGAGCTGCCAGACGCATTCGAGCAGGGGGAGCGCTTCTTCGAAACGCCCGCCATCCATGCAGGCCCGCGCCATGTTCCAATCGTTTTCGCGGTGGGTTTCGAGGACTGCCTGGATCGAATCCTCCGAAACCGGGTCGATGTCACCGCGCTCGACAAAATGATCGAGCAGGGTTTTTTGATCGCCGGCATCGGGGGTGCGTGCGGGTGGGCGCTCCGCGCCCGTGGTTTCCCAGGAGGAAATCCTGCGCACATCAGGCGGCCCGGCAAAAGCATCGAGGAGGACCCGCCCCTCCATGTCCGCCCCAACCGGCAAGCCGAGCCAGGCCAGGATGGTGGGTGCGACATCCAGAGGTCGTGCGCCGAAGAGGTTCTCATCCTGCTTGAAGCCCGGTCCCATGGCGCAAATAATCCCCTGCGGTCGGTGCCATGCCGCGGTTTCCGCCCGGGTTCCTGCCGCGAAGCGCGGGCGCAGATGATCGCTGTAAAACCCTTGATCGCTCACCAGCACGACAGCCACCTCGGGGCCGGCAAGATTCATCAGCCGCGCCAGAAGCAAATCGTGAAGCCGATAGGCCCCGGTCACCACATGTTGATACAGGGCAAAGTCCTCGTCTCTTACCGCCTCCATCTGCGGCGGATGGCAGTGCATGAACGCTTCGCAAATCTTGCCGATTGCCCGGTGGCAGACGGCGAACAGGTTCCAGTCCGGACGGTTTTCCAACAGCCAGCAGGTGGCGGAATGGACGCTGAAGGCTTCGCTCAGGAGCTTGGCCAGCGCCCACAGCCGGCGGTCCTTTTCTTGGTCCACCTTGTCGGCATCGGGCACGAACAGGCGGATGACCTCATCGGGATCGATGTCCCACGGGCTGACCCGCAACTCGTCGAGGTCGGAGCCGAGATCCTCCGGCCAATACGTGCCCGGTGGCGGTGGCGGCCAGGTGTCCGGGGCATCTTCTTTTTTGTGTTTCCAGGAAGGGTAAAGATTCGAGACCAGGCAGCCATGCGGACATTCCCCGTGAGTTGCCGGCCAGTTCACGACGTGACTTTTCATCCCCTGCTCGCCGAGCATGTCCCAGAGGGCTTTGCAGCGGCGTGTGGCGGCGGAAACCGGCGCCACTTCGTTTGCGGCATTCACTTCGGTGAACCCCGGCACGCCATGGTGGCAGGCATGCTTGCCGGTGGCGATCGAAGTCCAGAGCATCGGGGAAATCCGGGGCTCGTTCGCAGTCAGTGGACCGCAAACGCCTTCTTCAAGCAGGCGGGCCATTGCAGGCATTTGGCCTGAGTCCACGAGGGGATGGATGAGTTTCCAATCGGCGGAGTCCCAACCGATGAGCAGAACGCGGCGGTGCGGATCAGGTGTCATAATTTCCGTTCGCACGATACGGCCAGAGCGGGCAGAGCCGGGGGATGAGGTGCTCCCATGCGGAGGCATTCCGTTTGCCCCCGGAGACGTTGTGGCGTCCGGGGCACAAGGTGGCGAGATGGGGCAACTGCAAGAAGCCCGCAAGGGCGCGGGAGGCATTTTCGTCGAGCGTGGCGGTCTCCAGCACGAGGTGGCGCTCCGGGGGGATCACGTCCAACGCGCGTTGCAGGTGGTGGTTCCAAAACCGCAGGAGGGATTCCGCGTCATCTTCCGTGATGGCGTCTGCTCCCATCACCTCCGATAGAAACGCGCGGGAATCGGCAGGCATTTTCCCCGAATGCAGGTAGCGGAAGAGCGAATCCACCCACTCCGCCGGATGCCGCACGAGCGTGACGAAACGCGCCTGTGGGAACAGGGCTACGAGGCGGTCGAGCACAAAAAACAAAAACGTGGAGGACTCGAACTCCAGTCCCAGCCGGCGGTCGCGATCGAGCAAAAAGGCATCCATCTCCGCCGTGGACATTTTGCCGTTTCGCCAGCGCTGCAGCGCCCGGATAAATTCCGCGCGCTCGGGTTCATGGTTGGAGAGCAGCGGACCGTGCAGCAGAGCCGCGAGCGTGGTCGTGCCGCATCGGGCGTTCCCGATGCAAAACGCGTGAGTTTGTCTCGCCCGGCGGGCCTCCATGCGCACCATCCTCCCGGTGCGCCACCCTCCGTAGCGCAGGGCCAGGCGGACCGTTTCCCCATGGACCGCCGGGTTGGCGTGGAGGTGGACGAGCAGAGGGTTGAAGGTGCCCACCAGTTCGGTCCAGCGTTCGAACATCTTTTGGCAGACCAACCCCGCCGGTGCCGAAGCCTGCGGGGCCACGACACGCGCCGTCACCTTCACATCGTCTCCACATCTCTGCGAAAGGAGAGTCCCTTGCACCTGATCCCCTTCGAGGTAAACAACAGAATATGCGGGATCGAACCCCGCCGTATCGCCGCCCTCGAAAGCATTGTTGAGAAGCGAGGGCGCGATCAGGTCATGCAGATCGCAGCAAAGCCAGCACAACGAGGGCAGGTGGGCTTTTTCCGGTGCCACCAAGCGGGAACCCAGTGGCAAATTCCGATGCCCGAAGCGTTGCCGGGATCTCGCGGTCCGGACCAATCCGACCGAAAACTTGAACGCATACGTTTGGTTGACCAACCCCTCGACAAAGCCGGCTTCGGCCAGCAACGCGAGCTGGGGTGCACCCTCCGGAAAAAGCGGCGCGGTCGAGAGCGAGTGAAACCGCCCCGCGTTTTCCTCGATCACGAAGCACCGAAACCCGCGCAGGAACCCGACGGCGGACGCTTGATAAGCAGGCAGGACCCAGCAGATGAAAAACACCGTGCCGGAATCCGCCCGCTGTTGTCCCCACGCCATCACGCCGACCAGGCGTTCGACCGGGTGCTCCTTCACCAAGACAAAGTATTCCTCGGAATTCACTCCCGCCACGCGCAGGGCATCGAGAAACAGGTCTCCCACCAAGGCGCGGACACGGGGCAATTCGTCCGGCCAGGCAGGACGCATGGTAAAAGTTCCCGTAGCCCAAGGATCAGAAGCCGCAGCCATGGGCTAAAAAGATTACGGCACCACCGCCAACGTTTGAAAAATTCAAGCCGGCGTGGCGGTCTTGCGCCGACGCAGGGCGACAACAGCGCCAGCCCCTGCAACAAGCAGCGCCAGTGCGCTCGGCTCAGGAACCGGAGTCGTTATACCAACGCCCGAGACACTTTCATACGCTCCAGCGAGCACCTCGAACGTGTTGATGCCCGGATCCCAAGTGGTCTCCAACCAACCGTAATTGCCGTTTCCTGACTTGAAGCCCATATAGCTCCCTGCTTCCCATGCGGATGAACCATTGGAGAAGAGGGTGTCATTCCCGATGGTAAACCAAGCGGTGGAGTCAATTGTCTGGCTGGAGGCGTATCGACGGGGCCGATTCGGGCCTTTCTCATACGCCATATACGTCGCACTCCCCTTGGAACCCCCCGTCAACCCGACAGTAGGAGTGGCAGGCATGTTGTAAATATTGAAGTCTCCTGTCAGCCCGGCGTCCATACTGGAGAGGGCAACTGACTTCTGAGTCCCTGTAGCAAGCCCCGCATTGAGCCCGGAGAGCAGGCTGATATCCATCGTGACAACCGCCGCGTTCGAGGTGGAGGCCAGCACAGTCACCCCGCCGAGACCGATGAGGTAGTTTTGCAGTTTTTGTGGCTGGTTGGTTTTCATCTGGTTGGTTTGCTGAATTGAAAATTCCGGGAGAAACAGTTTTTTGCGCCTATTGAGAGCGAGGCGGGTCTGACGGATGATTCGCGCGGGAATTTTCCGCCATCGGCGATCATGTATCTGATTGCCATGACCCATCCAGTTAATCCCTGCGGTGCCGGGTCTGCAAGAGGAATCTGTCGGCACGGGGATCCCAGCGATCGCACGAAGACGGCGAAAAAGAGGACATGTCGCTCGCGCGAACGCGCGTCGCATATTCCGTTCCCTGCCGCAGAGAAATCTCTTGCGATCTATCGGGCTCCGCCACAGCATTTACCAATCGGTGACACAGCAGTTGAGGCACGAGGTTTTCCCCTATGATCGAACGAACGAACAGCCGCTTGAGAAAGCGCGTCCTCATCGTGGACGACAAGCTGGCGATCCCCCACAGCGTCGGGGGCCGGGCGGTCCGTGAACTGGCCGATGAGTTCATCTCGCGGGCGATGGATGTCGTTGAGGCGGCGACGATCGAGGACGGCGAAGCGGTGGTCATCTCCGACGCTTCCGTCATGTGCATCTTCGTGGATTGGACGATCGGGGCCGACGACGCCTCGACGCATGCGGCTGCGGAGGCCCTGCTGAAAACGATCCGCTCGCGCCGGGCAAATGTGCCGGTTTTCCTGATGGGGGACCGCGCGCGAAACCACACGCCCGGGGTGGAGGTCATGTCGCTGGCCAATGAGTTTGTGTGGATGCTTGAAGACACCGCGCCTTTTGTCGCCGGGCGCGCTCTCGCGGCAATGCAACGGTATTTGGAAAATCTGCTCCCGCCCTTTACCAAAGCCCTGCTCGCCTACACCGCGACGCGGGAGCATTCGTGGGCGGCACCCGGACACCAAGGCGGCGTCGCGTTCACCAAGACCCCCGGGGGCCGCGTTTTTTTTGACTACTTCGGGGAGAATCTTTTTCGCACGGACACCGGCATCGAGCGGACGCCGCTGGGCTCACTGCTCGATCATGAAGGCGCGATCGGCGAAGCGGAAAAGTATGCGGCACGCGTCTTCGGTTCCCATCTCAGCTACTCGGTTTTGAATGGCACCTCCGGGTCGAACCGCTCGATCATGTCGGCGGTCATCAGCGACAACCAGCTCGCCCTCTGCGACCGCAATTGCCACAAGTCCATCGAACAGGGGCTGGTCATCAGCGGCGGCATCCCGGTCTTCCTCCTTCCCACGCGCAACCGCTACGGCATCATCGGACCGATCCCGCCGCAGGAATTCTCGCCGGAAGCCATTCGGAAAAAAATTACGGCGCACCCCCTCAAAGAACTCGCCGTTTCCGAAACTCCGGTTTACGCGGTGGTGACGAACTGCACCTACGACGGCATGTGCTACCATGCCGCCGACGTGCAGGACCTCCTCGCGCAGACCGTGGACACGATCCATTTCGACGAGGCTTGGTATGCGTACGCGCGGTTCAACCCGATGTACCGCGACCGCCACGCCATGCGGGGCGACCCGAAGAAGCATCCCGCCGATGGCCCGACCGTCTTTGCCACCCATTCGACGCACAAGCTCCTCGCCGCGCTCTCCCAGGCCTCCTATATCCACGTCCGCAACGGGCGCCGCCCGATCGTTCACAGCCGCTTCAACGAAGCCTACATGGCCCAGGCAAGCACGTCGCCGCTCTACGCGATCATTTCCTCAAACGAAATCGGAGCCGCCATGATGGACGGGCCGGCAGGTCTTTCCTTGACCCGGGATGTCATCAACGAAGCGGTGGATTTTCGTCAGGCCCTCGCCCGCGCCCACAGGGAATTCGCCCGCAAAAAGGACTGGTTTTTCTTCCCATGGAATGCCCCAGAGGTCCGCGACCCCTCGACCGGCGAGAACATCCCGTTCGCGGACGCCCCCGCAGACCTGCTTGCGTGCGACCCGAACTGCTGGATCCTGCATCCCGGAGAAAAATGGCATGGCTTTGACGGGATCCCCGACGGCTGGTGCATGCTCGATCCGATCAAGGCAGGCATCGTCTGCCCGGGCATGGGCGACAACGGCGAACTGGAGGAGCACGGCATCCCGGCCGCAGTCCTCAGCAGCTTTCTCTACCGGCGCGGGATCATTCCTTCGCGGACAACCGACTTCATGGTCCTCTGCCTGTTCTCTGTCGGGATCACGAAAGGCAAATGGGGCACACTCATCAATACGCTTCTCAATTTCAAAGACTCCTACGACGCCAACGCGCCGCTCGAAACGGCGCTGCCCGACATCGTAAAAGCCGCGCCCGCCCGCTACGGCAAGTTGGGGTTGCGCGATCTTTGCGACGAGATGTTCGCCTGCATGAAAACCAGCGCGATGGACAAATCACAGGCGGCGGCGTTCGGGAACCTGCCCGTTCCCGTGATGCCGCCCCGTGCAGCCAATGCGAAACTCATGTCCGGCGAGGTCGAGCTTCTCGCGCTCGACGCGATGGCCGGACGCACGATCGCCGTCGGGGCCATCCCCTACCCTCCCGGCATCCCGATCCTCATGCCCGGCGAGAATACCGGCCCGCACGACGGGCCCTGGCTGACGTTCCTCCGCTCGATGGAGGACTGGGGACGCGAATTTCCCGGCTTCGAAAAAATCGTGGAAGGCGCCGTCGTCGCGGATGGCCAATACCGCTTCTGGTGTGTGAAATAACGCAAAAGAGTTTGGCCGCAGATTTGCGCAGATGAACGCAGATTCTCAGAAACAGAAGAACCCGGAGAAAAACATGCTGCCCAGCGGCGCCGCGGAGTATAATCTGCGAAAATCTGCACCTAAAAAAACTTTTGCGGAAAAAACTCATCCCATCACATGAATGCCGATTTTTCAGAAGCAGGGCGGACAAAGGATCCCGAGACCTATGCGATCATTGGGGCGGCTATGGAGGTTCACCGGGAGTTGCGCCCTGGTCTTTTGGAGGTCGTTTATCAGGATGCGCTGGTGGTGGAGTTTGGGGCGCGCAGCATCCCGTTTGAGAGGGAGAAACTCCTCAAGGTCTTTTATAAAGGCAAGGCACTGCCGAGCTTTTTCAAAGCCGACTTCGTCTGCTTCAACTCAGTCATTGTTGAATGCAAGTCTCAGGCTTCGATTGGAAGCCCGGAAGACGCCCAAGTCATCAATTACCTCGTGCTCACTGGCCTCCAGCGCGCTATCCTGTTCAACTTCGGCTCCCACTCCCTCCAATACAAGCGCCTCATTCTGTCCGACAAATAATCTGCGAAAATCTGCGTTAATCTGCGGCTAAAAAACATATGAGTTCTTCATCCAAAAAAGTCGGAGTCATCCCCGCCACCCTGATGGTCGCGGGAAACATCATGGGCTCGGGAGTTTTCATGCTCCCGGCCAACCTGGCCGCCACCGGCGGCATCGCGATCTACGGCTGGGCGGTCACGATCACCGGCGCGATCTGCCTCGCCATGGTCTATGCGAAGATGGCGTCGATTGACGACAGCGCCGGTGGATCCTACGCGTATGCGCGCCGTGCCTTCGGCCCGTTCATCGGCTACCAGACAAACCTTCTCTACTGGCTGGCCGGATGGATCGGCAACGTCGCGCTCGCGGTCGTGGGCGTCGGGTACATGAGCTACTTTTTTCCCGCGCTCAAGGATCCCTATGTGCTCGCCGCGGCGTGCGTCGGCATGATCTGGCTGTTCACGTTCCTCAATATCCTTGGCCCGCGCATCACGACCCAGGTCCAGTCGGTCACCACGATCCTCGCGCTCGTCGCGATCGTCGGCGTCGCGATCGTCGGCTGGTTCAAATTCAGCCTCGCGACCTACATGGGCTCATGGAATGTGAGCGGACACGACACGTTTGGAGCGATCCAGGGCGTGCTCAACGTGACCCTCTGGTCGTTCATCGGGGTCGAGACCGCCGCGGTCGCAGCCGGGGTCGTGGACAACCCGAAAAAGAATGTCCCCATCGCCACGATCGGCGGGGTCCTCCTCGCCGCCGTCACCTACGTCCTCTCCTGCACCGCCATCATGGGCGCAATCCCGAATGCGGACCTCGTCAAGTCCGCGGCTCCATTTGCCGACTGTGCGAAGCTCGCCCTCGGAAACACGGGCGGAGCGATCGTCTCGTTCTGCGCGGCCGCCGGATGCCTCGGCTCGCTCGGAGGATGGGTCCTCGCCACCGCTCAAACCGCCAAGGCCGCCGCGGCCGACGGGCTTTTCCCAAAAATCTTCGGGGACGCGAACCAGCATGACGTGCCGGTGAAAAATCTGATCATCACCGGGTTCCTGATGACCGGTGCCCAGCTCCTGACGATCTCGCCGACCGCCTCGAAAGAGTTCGGAGTGATCTCCTCGATCGCCGTCCTCATGACACTCGTCGCCTATGTCTATGTCGCGGCCGCCCTCGTCTGGATCGCCAGAAAAGTCGGCCTCGGTCTCGGCCTGATGATCGGCGTCACCACCGTCTATTGCCTGTGGGCCGTCCTCGGATCGGATCCGAAACAGGTCATCTGGCTGGCGATCACACTCCTTCTCAGCGCCGTCTGCTACACGATCAACCAGGTCACCCACAAGAAACCCGCACCCGAAAAACCAAACTGATGCGCCCGATCCTCCTCGTCTTCCTCGTCTTCGCCGCCGGAATCTTCCTCGGTCACGATTATTGGCCCCAGTCCCATCCCGACCCGGCCTGGCACTTCCGATTCCACCGCGGAAAAATCCCCCACATCCCCGCAACGACGGAATCCACCAACAAACCGCCCGCAAACCACGGCCGGATCCTCAGACCGCCCCAAACCTCCGAGTCGCGGACAAACTAATACAGAGTTTTGGGGGCGATGAATGCGAAAAAAAGGAAACCGAGAGACTCGCGCAAGTCCCTTCGCTTCAGAGCCCCACCACCTGCAAATCCGGCGCAACGTGACGGAAGTGGGATCCGTTTAAAGTATGGATGACCGGGCAGCCGAGTTTTCTGGCCGTCTCGGCATGGATGGCATCGTAAAATGATCCGCCTGAGACGCCTTTTCCTGGAGCACTTTCAATCAGCGCCACCATTTCCGAATCGACGAGAGACGCCACCTGCAATTTTTTGGAGCAATCGAGCACCATTTTTGCGGCATCGTGGGGATTGATTCTCAGCCGCTTGTCACCGGAGAGGGTCGCGTAGGCCTCGGCAAGGGCGTGTGCCGAAGTGCAACCGCCTTCCCCGATCAAGGCATCGGCCTGCCGGAACTTGAGGCTGTTCAGCAAACACATGAATATCCACGCGGCAGAACTTTTTTTGCCGGCGGCGGATGGCGAGTGCCGCCGCCCCGGCAGCGAGCAGCAAAGCATAGGTTGCCGGTTCGGGGACAACCTGGGAAAATGAACCGCCGTTAAAACTGATGCTCCCCGGGTCGCCGGTGAACGTGCCATAGTAGAGATCAAAGCCGTTGAGGTCGAGGGTGGACCCCGGGTTGACTACCAGATCCCACACATACAGGGCTTCCGTGCCAATCCAGGACGGCTGGTTGTCGAAGTTGCTGACAAGCTGGACGCGCCCGATGTCTGCGCCACCGAGTTCGAGCGTGCCCAAAGCGAAGTTCAAGTCGAACCCGGACGCGATGGCCCCGAAGTCCCTGCCCGCCACCTCGAAGGGATCGAGGTCGGCCGCCCCGCCCTCAAAGACCATCCCGAGATTTTCCATGTCCGCCAAGTCGGCCGGATCGATGGATTCATTCACGAAAGCCGATCCGGTCATGTGGATCGTGCTGCCCGCGACAGCCTCGAAGACCGCGCCTTGCTTGAAGGTGAGATTCTCGCCCACGGTCATCTCCGTCCCGGCGCTGTTGACGTTAATCCGGCCGTAGAGCGTCAGCTCGCCCGTGCTCATCCGCCCGCCGTCGAGGTTCAGCGTGCCCGTGCCGCCCGCGCTGCCGAGCAGCAGGTGCTGGGCCTGCAAGGTGCCGTTGCGGAGGGTGTAGGTGGCCGTGCCGCCGACGTTCTCGCCCAAGCGGATGCTTTCCGCCGCATTCACGGTGCTGTTGCTCCCGGTCTGCATGACCAAACACGAGCCGTCATACCCGAAGGTGATGTCGTTGGCGGCCAGACTGTCCCCGGCCATCACCGAGTAGCCGGCGGCGCCCGTTCCGCCGCTGTGCCCGATCTCCAACTTTCCCGCCACGGCAAACTGGCCGCCAAAACCGGTGAGCTGGTTGACGCGGAGTGTCGAGGAATTCCCGCTGCTGGCGAACGTTCCCGGTGTGTCCTTCCGGAGTTCATCGGCAACGACCAGCCCGCCGTTGAGGCTCAGCGAGCCGGTGCCCAGCAGGCCCAGCTCGATCTTGCCGTTTCGCGCATCCAGCGTGCCGCCGGAGATCAAGTAGGCTCCATTGCCCCCGTCAAGGCCGCCGACGTACAGGTTGTCAAGCGTGGCCGTGCCGCCTGTCTGCGAGAAGGAGGCTGGCGCGGTGTAGCCCACCATCAGCGACTGGTGCACCGTGAGCGACTGCCCCGCGGCTAGGCTAAGGCTACCCGAGCCAGACCCGCCGGTGTGGCCCAGCCACATGCCCCCATTGGCCGTCAGGCTCGCAAAGCCGCTGAGGCCGTTGACCTGCAGCACGCCAGCCTGCGCACCAGAGTTCCATGTGCCCATCGCGCCGCGGCTGAGGATATTGGCGACCACTTCGCCGCCATCGTGGTTGAACACGCCGCTGCCAGCCACGCCCAGAGCGATCGTGCCGGCCGAGACATCGAGCACACCGCCGGAAATCGTGTAGACGCCGATGGCACCGGCGCTGGTGCCGATCTGCAGGCTGGGCGTGCGGTTGGTGCCCGAGCTGTGGATGAACGTTCCCTGCCCGGCCTCGCCGATGCGCTCGTAGCTGGTTGCGCTCAGCGTGCCGCCGCTGAGTTCATAGCGGCCGTTGCCAGCGGCGTGCGTGCCCAGCTTGATCCTCGTCGCCGTCAGGTCGCCGCCGGACTGAACGAACGTTCCGGGGCCGCGGTAGGAGACGACGAGGTCGCCCGCCGACAGCGATCCGCCCTGGAATGCGTAGTTGCCGGTGGCCCCCGCGTTGTAGCCGACAGTGACGGTGCCGGCTTCCGCAGTGCCGCCGGACTGGGTGAAAAGGCCGGAGGAGTTATAGCCCACGAAGAGGTCGCGGGCCACGTCGATCATGCCCGACCCGCCGAGGTCATAGCGGCCGTTGCCCCCGGCTGTATACCCCAGATACAAGGTATTGACCGTGTTGCTGCCGCCGGACTGGAAGACCCTGCCGATACCGGCGCGTCCGACATACTCAATGGTGCTGGAGAGAGTGCCGCCGGAGAACAGATAGTCGGCTTCGGCACCGGCATTGTAGCCCAGATACAGTGCGTTCTGCGGGCGGAAGTTGCCGTTGGTCTGCACGAATTGCGCCTTGCCCGCGTAGCCCGCATAGATGCCACTGGCGATGAGGTCGCCTCCCGAGAAATCATACGTCGCGCGGGAGGCGGCCGTCATGGCCATGTAAAGGCTGGTCGTGGTATGGTTGCCGCCGGACTGAGAGAACGTGCCGTTGCCGTCCCACGCGATATACTCGTATGCGCTGCTCAGCGAGCCGCCGCCGAGCAGATACCGGCCGCTGGCACCGCTGGCGTAGGACACATATAAGTCGCCGCTGATCTGGTGCGTGCCGCCGGTTTGCGTGAAACTACCCGCGCCGTTGCGGCCAACGACGGTCGTCGCCGTCAGCAGGCTGCCGTCGCCGAGGGAGTAGGCCCCGCCGGAGCCGCTTTCACTTGCGATCCGCAGCGTCGTCTCCACTTGGTTGATGCCGCCGTTCTGGATCAACTCGCCCGGCGCGTCGTAGCCGACGGCGAGGATGCTGCTGGAGAGCGTCTTGCCCGCGGCCAGCGTGAAGCTGCCTGAGCCGCTGCCGCCGCTGTGGCCGATCGCCAGCGTGCCGTTCATGCTGAGCGACGGACCCGCGAAGCTCAGGCCGTTGGTGCGGAGCGCTGCCTCCGTACCCTCGCCGGCAAATCTGCCCGTGGCTTGAACGCTGAAGTCTTCGGCCATGACCAGGCCGCCATTGAGCGCGAAGCTTCCGGAGCCGGCACCGCCCACGTCAACCTGCCCGATCGTGACCGTGCCGCCGCTGATCGTGAAGCTGCCCGTGCCGCCGTTGCCAACGCGCAAACTCGCATCGGGAGCCTCCAGGCTACCGCCGGACATGGCGTAGTCGCCCGAGGCCGACTCGCAACCGATGTTGATGGAGTCGAGGATGGTGACGCTTGTGCCGGTGCTCTGCACAACGTGCCCGCTGCTCCAATCGCCGAAGCCCACATCCAGGGCATTGGTGCTCAGGCGCGACGTGCCGCTCAGGCTGATGGTGCCCTCCGCCTCGTAACCGACCATCACCACGCTGGCCGAGAGTTCCTGCGAGCCCGACAGGGCGACCTCGTGGCTGCCCCAGCCGGCCATGTTGCCCACGCCCAAAGCGCCGGCAAAGCTGAAGTTGGTTGGCATGTTCTCCATCTGGTTTACCACCAGTGTGTTGCCAACTCCGGTCGCGTCAAAGATGCCGCTGGCACCAAAACGCAGCGTGTTGGCATAGACGGTGCGTGAGGTGATGTCGCCCAGAAAACCGCCGGTCATCGACAATCGTCCGGGCCCGTTCTCGCCGATTGAGAGCGTGCCGCCCACGCGGAGCGAACCCTCGCGGATCTCATACACGCCGTTGCCGTCGGCGCTTCCGCCGACCATCATGTCCATCCCCACATCCACGCTACCGCTGCGGTGGTCGAAGTTGCCCAACCCGCTGCCGCCCACGTTCAGCATCATGGCACTGATCTGTCCGGAGGCGTCAAGCAAGTAGGAGCCGTGCGAGCCTGCCTGCGCGCCCAGGCTCAGACTGCTCATCACCTCAATGCTGCCGCCGGTCTGCAGCAGGCTGCCGTCGCCGGAGTTGCCGACGACCATCGTGTTGGTCGAGAGACGACCGTCCGTAAGACTGTAAACGCCGGTCGAGCTGGCACCGTGGCCGATCTGCAGCTGCATCATCGACTGGTGCCAACTCATCTCTCCCTCGAGCGTGAAGTTGCCCTCGCTAGTTTCGCCGACAATGGTGGTGTCGGCCGAGAGGACGCCGCCGGTGTAGGTGTAGAGGCCGCTGCCGCCGGATTGACCGATGATGAGCTGATGCGCATAGACGTTGCCGTCGCTCTGGGTCATAACGCCCCGGCCACTGCCCCCGACGGCGATGCTGCCCCCCCAAACGTCCAAAGTGCCACCCTCCATCGTGTAGGTTCCGGAGCTGTCGGGATCGCGGCCGAGATAGAGGAAGTGGCCGGGCCTGTGCGTGCCTTCCTGCTGGTCAAACACGCCGATGCCACCGTCCCCCACGACGGTGTCGACCGTCGTGAGCAGCGCCTCGCTGGAACCGCCCAGGTTATACGTGCCGTGGCTGCCCACCTGAATGCCGACGCGAAGGGTTCCCGTGTTGTGCTCGCCGCCGAGGTGGTTGTAGATGCCGGTGCTGCCGGCCATCCTGCCGACCTCCGTGGTCGGCGAGTTGACCACGCCCCCTTGCTGAATGAATTCCGCCCCCGCGTCGTAGCCGATGGCAAGGGTGTTGCCAGCGATGAGCGATCTGCCTGCGGCGAGGGTAACATCCGAGCGCCCGCCTCCGCCCGCGTGACCAAATTGGAGGCGGCCGGCGGTGGTGAAGTCGGCATCGTCGCCCAGCCAGATCGAGTTGACGCGCAGGGTCGAGTTGGCCGTGCTTGTGAAGATGCCCAGTGATTGGAGCTGGAAGCGATCGGCAACGAGCGTGCCGCCGTTCTGGAGAGTTAGCGTGCTAGTGATGTCCGACTCCGCGGAGAACGTTCCGGCCGTCAGGAGCCCCGTCCCTTCCACCATCACATCCCCCGCCGTGACCTTGAGCAGTTCGGCGTAAACCGTCTGCCCGTCGGAAACGTCAAAAGGTGCCCGGCGGCCCACGCCCAGTTCGAGTGAGCCAGTCATGGAAAACGCGGCAGGTCGGTTGGTGATGGCTCCGACACGGAGGATGCCGCCAGAGCCCTCGGAGTGGAAGCTGCCCGAGGTGCCAAAAGCCAACTCCTCCGCATTCACCTGCCCGCCCAGGATCCGGAGAACGCCTTGGCCCAGGCCTCCGACCTCAATGGTTCCCGCAGCATCGATGGTGCCCTCGGAAATGGAAAGGTCGCCGTAGGCCCCTGCGTCCCGACCGATGTGTATCTGGCCGGCGCTAAGCGATCCGCCGGACTGCTGGAACTCGCCCCATCCGCCCAAGCCGACATCCAGTGTGTGGGCATACAGGACGTTCCGGAGCTCATAGATGCCGTGGGAGCCAGCCTGCTCTCCCAGGATGACCTCTTCGCAAGAGACGTTCTGGGCTCCCTGCCCGGAGGCGATCTGCCCGGTTCCGCGATTCCCGACGGTCAGGCGGTAGGTCTCAATCTTGCCCAGCGGCATCTCCAGGCGGCCAAAACCACCAACCTGGTCGCCCAGAACGATCTGCAGATTACCGTGGATGACGCTCAGGTCGTCTTGCAAGCGCACAACGGCAGTCGCATCGTAGCCAATCACGAGATTGACATCGCTGCGAAGCGCCCCTGCCCCGATTGCGTAGCTGGCACTGCCGCTGCCGCCGGTGTGGCCGAGCTGAAGATTGCACTCCAGATGGACCGTATCATTTTCGGCATGCGAGTATGAGTTGACGCGAAGCTCGGCGAGACCCACGCCGCTGCCAATGTCGATGCTGTCGTTATCGTAGGGCAGAACCGTGTCGGCGATCACGGTGCCATTGGCCATGCGGAGGAGGCTGTTCTCGCCCCCGATGTTGATCGTGCCATTGCGGACGTCCAGAAGCCCGCGGGAGATGCCATAGTAACTTCCCCCATGGCCGTTCAGTTCAAGATCGCCCTCAATGCAGACATTGCCATCGAGCTGGTCGAACCGCACAGCCCCGACTCTGTCAACAACGAGCGAACCGGCGTGGAGCGTGCCGCCGGATATGGTGACTCCGCCAGTGCCTCCGGCCCCGCAGCCGAGGCGCATCTCCCCTCGTACGGTCAGAACGCCGCCGGTCTGAATTACCTCGCCGTCGCCGTGAACACCGATCTGGAGCGTGCGAGCCGTGAGCGTGCCGCTTTGCAGTTGCACGCTGCCCTCGCTGCCGGTGGCGTAGCCCACGGTGAGAGAATCCACGATGAGACTCGACGTGTCGCTCTGCACGAGCGTGCCCTCTCCGACCTCGCCGACAGACAGGTTCCAGGCGCTGAGCGAGCCGTTGCCGCTGAGGATGAACGAGCCGAAGCCGTACGAGCCGAAGCCGCCGGTATCGAAGCCCAAGTGCATCGACTGGCTGATCACGGCCGCGCCGCCTGACTGGAGCAATGCACCCTGGCCGCGATGGCCGACGCGAAGGCGATCGGCTGTCAGGCTTCCGCCTGTCATGTCGTAATTGCCGACGCCGGTTGCTTGCGCACCCACGTAGAGGATGTCAGCCACGCGGACCTGTCCGCCATGTTGAGTGAAATGGCCTTCGCCCGAGTCTCCGACCACAACGAGGTTGGCGGCGAAATCGCTGGCGAGCACGTTGTAGTTGCCGGTCGAGCCGGCCTGGAGACCGAGCTTGACCTCGCCTGCCACCATGCTGCCCGATTCATGGTCGTAACTGCCCACGCCACTTGCTTTCTCACCCACGTAGAGGGTGTCGACCACGCGGACCTGTCCGCCATGTTGAGTGAAATGGCCTTCGCCTGAGTCTCCGACCACGACGAGGTTGGCGTCGAACCCGCCGGCGCGCACGTCGTAGCTGCCGGTCGAGCCGGCCTGGAGACCCAGCTTGACCTCGGTGGCCGTCATGGTGCCCGATTCCTGGTCGTAACTGCCCACGCCGGTTGCTTGCGCGCCCACGTAGAGGATGTCGGCCACGCGGACCTGTCCGCCGTGTTGCGTAAAATGGCCTTCGCCACTGTCTCCGACCACGACGAGGTTGGCGGCGAGCTCGCCGGCGAACACATTGTAGCTGCCGGTCGAGCCGGCTTGGAGTCCCAGCTTGACCTCGGTGGCCGTCATGGTGCCCGATACATGGTCAAACTCACCCCCTCCCGCAATGCCGACCTGCACGCTCTGGAACATCGCGTTGCCGCCGTCCCGAAGCTGGTAGTAGCCGTCGCCCTCGGGCCAGACGCCCATCAACAGCTCCGGCCCGCCGGCGAAGCCGCCGCTCTGCGTGACCTGGCCCATGCGATTGACCCCAATGCGGGCCGATCCTGAGGAGTGGGTGACATTGTTGAAAAAGACGTGGCCGTCGCTGATGAAGTCGCCCTGAACATGGACCGTCGAGTCGGTCGCATCGAGAGTGGCACCGCCGGAGACTTGCAGGGCGCCGCAAAAGAGAGCACCCTCCGGGTTCACGAGGACGCGGGTCAATGCCCCCAGTATCGTCAACTTCTGGGCCCGGGCATCGCTGTTGATGTGCAGGGCCCCTGCATGCCGGAATTCCACCACAGGAAACGACTGGCTGTTGGGCACGTAGCCCGGAATATCCCCCCAGGTCCAGTTGCTGACATCGTCCCAGTGTGTGATGGGGTCGTTGAGGCTGGTGCTGTCTCCATAGTTGCCCGAGCCATACCACATCTGAGATGCAAACGTCGCGTAGTAGCGAATGGGGTAATAGTTCCCGTTCCCATAGAAGTCCACAACCCACTCGTCCTCGAACCGAACATTGTCGAAGAGATAGTTCCGGGTCACTGTGTTCTTTTCGTCCGGATCCGTATCCGAGTCGGCAAAGGTCATCGTGTGGTGGACCGTGTCAATCGCGTAGAGCGTGATGGCATGAGCCCCGTCGGGAATCACGTTGAAGTCCCACGTCAGGCTCAACGAGACGGGCTTGCCCTGCTTCAGCAAGGTCTCGCATCTTTGGTCGGGGGGATTTTCCCACTCCTTGGCGGCGCTGGTGAGTGTTCCATGACCCGTCGCGGTCGGATAGCCTGAGTGGTCATCCAGAGCCCACTGAGTCAGCCCTCCTTCTGTCCAGGTGTGCATACCCGGGCCGTAGCCGGTGAATATATCTGCCAACTCAAGATACCATGTGGATTGAACGTCAATCCCGGTCACGTACATCCAGTCGTGATACCTATCGCCGCCGCCCACAGCCCGGACGAGGTTTGAGGCCGCAGCCGCCCAGCAGCTAAGGTCGGCGTGACCGCTCCAGTTGCCCCAATCCTCATCTCCATCCTCGAGATGGTTCCCGTTTGTGTCGGCGGGCAGAATCTCGGACACGACGTCTCCCCGTCGGTAGTAGGGCTGGGCACCTGGAAACAAGACTTGCAGTGAGGCGAGCCAGTCCGAGTCGTATTGGTAGTAGTTCCAGCCCCCGCTTAGTGGGTCGCTGATCAGATGATACTTGTCCTGGTCATACCACGTGCCGGCGTAGCGCACCTCGGTTGCGCCCGCCGTGAACGCGAGCAGGCAGAATGACGCGGCAAGGGTCTGCCGGAGAAAAGGCTTGGTGAGCGGGAACATGCTCGATGAAATTTTTCGGAAAATACCAAATCCGCGTTGCCCTTGTCTCCGCATCCAGTGCTTTTATCTCCGCATCCAGTGATATTCCAGTTGCATCCGCCGGGTTGAGCGGTGTGGAATGGCCGGCATGGCTGGCAAGAAACCAGATGCGTTGCTGTTCGAGGCAATGAGGCGTTCGCAGGAGTTTCGGAGATGCCGGTGCGATTTTCGGAGTCTCACCGGGCTGGAGTTAAGGCTGGTGGCGGCTTGGGACCGGGATGGTCATGAGTTTCCCAGCAAGCCCTTGAATGGGTTCTGCGCCTTGCTCCAGAAGGACCCGGGTGCGGCGGCCCGGTGTGCGGCGGTGTGCCGGGGCCTTTTGCATCAGGTTGAGAACAAATGGAAGCCGAGGCATGTGGGGTGCCACGCGGGGTTGTGGGAAGCCGCGGTGCCTGTCCTTGCCGACAACCGGCATGTGGCCACGCTGCTGGCCGGGCGGGTGGCGCGCCGCAAACCCTCTGCCGGTGAGGCGGAGAGGCTGATCCGTCGCCTGCGTCGATCGGGCGTGGCCGCAAACGCCCGGCACCTCGCGGCTGCATGGCTGCGCACGCCGGAGCTGCCCGAACATCAAATCCGCAGTGCGCTGCACCTGCTCGAAGTCAGCGCCCGGCAGCTTGAGGATGCCGCGAAGCGGGCGCTGATCGAGCCATCGTCCGACGAGCCGCAGGCCGTGAAGACGGCCAAGGAATTCGCGCAGCGCTGCACCGGGAGCGGATCGCTCACCCGCGCTGCGGCGGAAAACTCCGCCATGAGCCGCGGCCATTTCACGCGGGTGTTCCGGCGGGCGACCGGCATGACCTACACCGAATATGTCACGAGGGTGCGAATCGAGCGGGCGGTGCAGGCACTTGCCCGCTCGAAGCGGCGGCACATCGAGATCGCCGCAGAGGCGGGGTTCGGGTCTCTGAGCCAGTTCAACCGTGCATTTATGCGCTACACCGGCCGGACCCCCACGGGCGTGCGGCAGAACGGGAACTGAAGTCGGGAGCCCGAAGGGAAACCTTGCAATGCCCCCTCCCAAAGTGGTAGCGCATGGACATCTTCAACGGGAACGCAGACACAAGCCGTGGACGCACCGCCGCAGACAAACTAAACGACAGAAGACTGTAACCGCAGATTGACGCTGATGAACGCAGATTTTTCAGAGGGAGGGAAGGCGAGGGATCCCGAGACCCATGCGATCATCGGCGCAGCCATGGAGGTGCATAGGGAGTTGCGGCACGGATTGGTCGAGCCGATTTATCAGGATGGTCTGGAAGTTGAGTTTTCAGGGCGAGAAATCCCATTTGAGCGAGAAAAACTTCTCCGCGTTTTCTACAAGGGCAAGTCGCTCCCGAGCTTTTTCAAAGCCGACTTCGTCTGCTTCAACTCGATCATTGTGGAGTGCAAATCCCAAGCGACCATCGGAGCCGTCGAAGACGCCCAAGTCATCAACTATCTGCGCATCACCGGCCTGGAGCGAGGCGTCCTCCTCAACTTCGGCCCCCCTTCCCTCCAATACAAACGCCTCCTCCTGTCCAAACAATAATCTGCGATAATCTGAGAAAATCTGCGGTTAAAAACCGCTGCGAAAATCCACTCCTATGATCGAACGTCGTTCCAAAATCCTCCGCCACCGCGTCCTCCTCATCGAGGACGACCTCGAAATCTCCAGCGCCGAAGGCCGTGCGGCGCTCATGCTGAAATCCGAACTGGAGCTCAACGACATCGATGTCGTCTGCGCGCCCGGTGCGGCTGACGGCCGGGGGCTGTTCCTCTCCGACGCCGGTCTGCACGGGGTGCTCGTGGATTGGACGCTGGGGAACGATCCCGACGCCCCGCACGCCGCGGCAACGGATCTCATTCGCTTCATCCGTTCCCGCAACGAAAAGATCCCGATTTTTCTACTCACCGACCGCGGGCGCAGCTCCGGGCTTTCCGAGGAAGTTCTCTCGCTGGTCAGCGAGCTCGTGTGGCTGATGGAGGACAGTTCGCCGTTTGTCGGCGGGCGCATCGAAGCGGCGGTCAAGACATACTCCAGCCGTCTGCTCGGCCCGATGGCATCGGCGCTGATCGAGTTTGACCTCGTGCATGAATACTCCTGGCACACGCCGGGTCACACCGGAGGGACCGCATTCCAGAAATCTCCGGCAGGCCGACTGTTTTACGACTACTTTGGTGAGGCGATGTTCCGCTCCGACCTTTCGATCAGCGTCGGCGAGCTGGGGTCGCTGCTTGATCACAGCGGACCGATCGGCGAGGGGGAAAAATATGCGGCGAAGGTGTTCGGTGCGCACCGCACGTATTCGGTGACCAACGGAACCTCGACCTCGAACCGGATCATCTGGATGGCGTGCGTCGGGCGCGGGCAGAAGATCTGGGTGGATCGCAACTGCCACAAGTCGAACGAGCAGGGGATCACGCTCACCGGAGCCGTGCCCCATTACCTCATGCCCACACGCAACCGCTACGGACTCATCGGCCCCATCCCGCCGGAAAACCTGCGGGAGGAGAAGCTTGTTGAGGGGGGGCGGCCGGTCCATGCGGTCATCACCAACTCAACCTACGACGGGCTCACCTACAATGTCGGCCGCGTGCTCGAAGTCATCGGCGACGCGCTCGACCGGATCCACTTCGACGAGGCGTGGTATGCCTACGCGCGGTTCCATCCGCTCTACTGCGGACGCTTCGCGATGCGCGGCGATGCAAAAAACCATCCGGCCGACGGGCCGACGATCTTTGCCACGCATTCGACACACAAGCTCCTCGCCGCCCTGTCGCAGGCCTCGTTCATCCATGTCCGCGACGGGCGCAACAGCATTGACCCCGCGCGTTTCAATGAGTCGTTCATGATGCACGGCTCGACGTCGCCGTTCTACCCGATCATCGCATCCAACGACGTGAGCGCCTCCATGATGGACGGCAAAGGCGGCGAGGTTCTCGTCGAGGAATCCATCCGGGAAGCGATCACATTCCGGCAGATGATCACCCGGCTCTGGCGCGAGCACGACGATCGCGGCGATTGGTTTTTCCAGACATGGAACCCGATGCACATCACCAATCCGCAGACCGGAAAACAGGAGGCGTTCGAGGCGGCCAGCCCGGATCTCCTCGTCAGCGAACCGTCCTGCTGGGTGCTGCATCCGGGCGACGCCTGGCATGGGTTCGACCTGGAAGACGACTACTGCATGCTCGACCCGATCAAAGTCTCCGTGGTCACACCCGGCGTCAACCCCGACGGTTCGATCGCGGACAAGGGGTTCCCGGCAACCCTCCTGACCTCCTACCTCGACGCCCGGGGCATCGTGGTCGAAAAGACCAGCGACTACGCGATCCTGTTCCTCTTCTCGCTTGGCATCACCAACGCCAAGTGGAGCACGCTTGTGCATGCCCTCCTCGCCTTCAAGCACGACTACGAAGCCGATGCGCCGCTCAGCGAGTGCATCCCGTCGGTCGCGGGCTTCTACCCCGGCATGGGACTCCGGGCACTGTCCGACAAGATGCAGTCGCACATGCGCACCAGCGGCCAGCTTCAAGCCCAGGCCCGCGCGTTTTCGGTGCTGCCGGAAATGGAGATGACGCCCGCCGACTGCTACCAGAAGCTGATTGCCAACGCGGTCGAACGCATCAGCGTCGATGACGCCGCCGGCCGGACCGCCGCCACCGGGCTTGTCCCCTACCCGCCCGGCATCCCGATGGTCATGCCCGGTGAAAGACTCGGCGGAAAAGACGAGCCCTTCCTTGCCTATCTCCTTGCCATCCAGGAATGGGACCGGGTCTTCCCCGGCTTTGCACATGACACCCACGGTGTCGAATGCGAGGCGGGAACCTACAAGATTCTTGTGTTGAAGTGAAACAACGCGGAGGAAAAACTCTTGCGGAGAGGCTTGCCGAGAGGAGGCGGGAAAGCGGGCCGTCGTCGGAGGATGATCCGCTTGTGCCTGCGGGTCCTTTCGTGGAAAAGTCGCCACCCGCCGCGCGAAGCGACCGGGAGCCTTGCCCATTCGCCGCCCCCATTGCCGGGTTGGAAGTCCCCACGGAAAAAGGGCGGAAGGCATTGGAAAATTTTCAGCGCACATGCGCCGGAATCCTGCAGGAGATTGCTCCGGGGCTGCTGAACGTGTTGCATGATTGGCGCAAGCGTCGCCACGCACTCAGGGCGTTTCAGCAAAGCCGCCGCGACCGCGCACAAAAGCCGGAGGCAGTTGACTGGCGGGAAGGAGAGGAGTCAGCCGGGGAAGGGGCGTCGCGTCCGGCAAGGGCTCTCCCGAAGCTGGCCACTCCGCAGGCGCGCCGGCGGCGCATCGCCGCGTGGAGGTTCCACCGTCCGTATACCCGCTGGCAACGGCGGACGTCCCCCCTGACTGTTCTCGCGGTCTATTTCGGCGTTTTGTGTGTTTTGTCCATTTCTGCCACGGTCTATTTTCTGATGCCATCGCGGAAACCTGCTCCCACCGAGGAGTCCCGCCCCTCCGGCCCGATCACGATGCGGCTCGGGAAGAGCGTCCCCAAGCCCCTGCAGGAGCCCCGGAGGAAAGAACCGGTGGATGTCGAGCGGCTGCAGAGCCAGGCGGATGAGGAGTTCCGCACCGGCAACTACGCCTCGGCCGAGCAGCATTTCCGCGCACTGCTCCCGAGCACGCGATTGCGGGCGCTCACCGGATTCCAAATTTATCTCTGCCTGCTCAAACAGAAAAAAACCGCCGAGGCGGAATTGCTTGCCGGGAAATTTCCAACCGGTCCCGCCGCCAGGAATCCGTCGGGCCTGTATGTGCGCGCCGCCATCGCCCGCATGGAAGGCCGCATGGAAGACAGCCGCTCCGCCATCGAGTCGGCCCGCAGCCAGTATCCCTTCATCTGCCCTCTCTACGACAAGGCCCTTGCCGATGCCTCTCTCTCAACCGAAACTTTGGCGCCAGTGAAAAGCGGGCGCTGATCGTTTGCGGAAGTCAGAGCCTGGAAAGAATCGCGTTGAACGTCGCGCTCGGGCGGAGGGCGGCGGCAGCCTTGGCTTCATCGGGCTTGTAATATCCGCCGATGTCCACAGGTTTGCCTTGGACGGAGAGCAATTCCTCCACGATCTTCTGCTCGTTCGCGGCAAGCTGCTCCGCGATCGGAGCGAAGACGGCTTTCAGCCCGGCATCCTTGTCCTGTGCGGCGAGGGCTTGGGCCCAGTAGAGGGCGAGGTAGAAATGGCTGCCGCGGTTGTCGAGGCCGCCGATTTTGCGGGTGGGCGACTTGTCGGTTTCCAGGAACCGGCCGGTCGCTTCGTCGAGGGTGTCCGCAAGCACTTTGGCCCTGGGGTTCTTGAGGGTTTCGCCAAGGTGATCGAGCGAGACCGCGAGGGCGAGAAACTCGCCGAGTGAGTCCCAGCGGAGGTAGTTTTCCTGCAGGAACTGCTGGACGTGTTTCGGGGCGGAGCCGCCCGCACCGGTCTCGAAGAGTCCGCCGCCATTCATCAGCGGGACGATCGAGAGCATCTTCGCGCTCGTGCCGAGCTCGAGGATCGGGAAAAGGTCGGTGAGGTAGTCGCGCAGGACATTTCCGGTGACCGAGATCGTGTCCAGCCCCGCCTTCATCCGCTCGAGGCTGAACTGGCAGGCTTCGGCGGGCGGGAGGATGCGGATGTCGAGGCCGTCAACACCCGTCAGACAGGTTTTTACCTTGGCGATGATCCGGGCATCGTGGGCGCGCTTTTCGTCCAGCCAGAAGACGGCGGGCGTGTTGGTGGCGCGGGCGCGGCTGACGGCGAGCTTCACCCAGTCCCGGATTGGGGCGTCCTTCGCCTGGCAGGCGCGCCAGATGTCGCCCTCTTCGACGGCGTGTTCGAGGAGGATCTTTCCGGAGTCATCCACCACCCGCACGGTTCCCTTTCCGGGAATCTCGAACGTCGTGTTGTGCGATCCGTATTCCTCGGCGGCCTGGGCCATGAGCCCGACGTTCGAAACCGAGCCGATCGTCCGGGGATCAAGGGCTCCATGCTTTTTGCAGAACGCGATGGTGGTTTGATAAATGCCGGCGTAGCTGCTGTCGGGAATGACCGCGAGCGTGTCCTGCGGTTTCCCCGCGGCATTCCACATCCGGCCCGAGGTGCGGATCATGGCCGGCATCGATGCGTCCACGATGATGTCGCTGGGAACATGAAGATTGGTGATGCCCTTGTCGGAATTGACCATCGCGAGCGCCGGACCTTTGGCGTAGGCAGCCCGGATCTCGGCCTCGATCTCCGCCTTCTTGTCGGCGGGCAGGCTCTGGATCCTGGCGACGAGGTCGCCGAAGCCGTTTTTGAAGTCCACTCCGAGCGACTGGATGACACCGGCGTGTTTGGCGACGAGGTCCTTGAAGAAGACCTTCACGGCATGGCCGAAGATGATCGGGTCGGAAACCTTCATCATCGTGGCCTTCAGGTGGATGGAGAAAAGCACGCCGTCGGCCTTCGCCTTGGCCATCTGCGCTTCGAGGAATGCCACGAGCGCCTTTTTGTTCATCACCGTGGCGTCCAGGATCTCGCCCGCTTTGAGGGGAATTTTTTCCTTGAGGACCTTGACCGAACCCTCTGCGGGCACGAACTCGATCCGGACGGTGGTGGCGTCGGGCACGGTCACCGATTGCTCATTCGCAAAAAAATCCTCCTTCCCCATCGTGGCCACGCGGGTTTTGGAATCCGGAGCCCACGCACCCATCGCGTGCGGGTGCTTGCGGGCGTATTCCTTGACGGCTTTCGGAGCGCGGCGGTCGGAGTTCCCTTCACGGAGGACCGGGTTGACCGCACTGCCTTTGATCTTGTCGTAGCGGCTCTGGACGGCCGTGTCGGCAGCGGTCCGGGGCGAGTCGGGATAGGCGGGGAGTTTGCAGCCCTGCGTCTGCAACTCGGCGATGGCCGCCTTCAACTGCGGGACGGAGGCGCTGATATTCGGGAGCTTGATGATATTGGCATCCGGATGGAGGGTCAGCTCCCCCAACTCCGCGAGGGCATCGCCGATCTTTTGGTCGGCATTGAGCTGTTCAGGAAAGCTGGCAAGGATCCGCCCGGCGAGCGAGATGTCGCGGGCCTCCACGGAAATTCCCGCGTGTTTCGTGAAGGCCTGGATGATCGGAAGCAGCGAGCAGGTCGCAAGCGCGGGAGCCTCGTCGGTCTTGGTGTAAATGATGGTGGGAAGATTGGACATGATGGTGCCGCCAGCGATTTAAGGCATCGGACAAGCCGGGTCAAAAGAATTGCAGCGCGAGCGCGCCGGTTTGGCAGAGTGAACCCGCCGCAGTCGAGCTCCATCCGGCAGCATGAACTCCAACGGCTTGAAGAGAAAAGCCGCCCGGGATTTCTCCACGGACGGCTTCTTGTGTGGGGAGGGAAACTTATTTTGATTCTTCGAGGACGGCCTGTGCGGCCGCGAGCCGCGCGACAGGGACGCGGAACGGCGAGCAGCTCACATAGGTCAGGCCGACCTTGTGGCAGAACTTCACGCTATCCGGGTCTCCCCCGTGTTCGCCGCAGATGCCGAGTTTGATTTTCGGATTCGTGCTGCGGCCTTTCGCGATGGCGATCTGGATCAACTGGCCCACTCCATCCTGGTCGAGGGTGGCAAACGGGTTCTTTTTGAAGATCTCGTTTTCGGTGTAGGCGTTGAGGAACGAACCCATATCATCGCGGCTCATGCCGAGAGCGGTCTGGGTGAGGTCGTTCGTGCCGAAGCTGAAGAACTGGGCGGTCTTCGCGATTTCGTCCGCCGTGATCGCCCCGCGGGGGACTTCGATCATCGTGCCGACGAGGTAGTCGAACTTGACCTTCTTCTCCGCCATGACCTCCTTCGCGACGCGGTGGACGATCCCGACCTGGAGATCGAGCTCCTTCTTGAACCCGACGAGCGGGATCATGATCTCGGGTTTGACCTTGATCTTCTTTTTCGCCACGGCGGCGGCCGCCTCGAAGATCGCCCGCGCCTGCATTTCCGTGATCTCCGGGTAGGAAACTCCGAGGCGGCACCCGCGGTGGCCGAGCATCGGGTTGAACTCGTGGAGATCCTTGACGCGCTGCGCGATCTTGTCCGCGCTGACCCCGAGCTTCTGCGCGAGGGCGTTTTGTGAGCTGTGGTCGTGCGGCAGGAACTCGTGAAGCGGCGGGTCGAGGAACCGGATCGTGGCCGGATACCCCTTGAGCGCCTTGAAGATTCCGGTGAAGTCCTCGCGCTGATACGGCAGGAGCTTGGCCAGGGCTTTTTTGCGGTCGTCGGTTTTCTCGGCGAGAATCATCTCGCGCATCGCATCGATCCGGTCGCCCTCGAAAAACATGTGTTCGGTGCGGCAGAGACCGATGCCGGTCGCGCCGAACGCGATCGCGTTCTCGGTCTGTTCCGGATTGTCGGCGTTCGTGCGCACCTCGAGGCGGGCAATCTTCGCGCACCAGTCCATGAGCTGCTGGAAGTTTTGGAACTTCTCGGTCTTCCGTGCGGCTTTGTCGCCGTAAAGAAGGCCGGTGATGATCTCGGACGGCGAGGTCGGGACCTGGCCCGCATAGACGGTGCCGGCCGAGCCGTCGATCGAAAGGAAGTCGCCTTCCTTGAAGGTCTCGCCCGCGACGGACACGGTCTTGTTCTCGTAGTCAATGTGGAGAGAGGAAGCGCCGCAGATGCAGACTTTTCCCATCTGGCGCGCGACGAGCGCCGCGTGCGACGAGACGCCCCCCTTGGCCGTGAGAATGCCCTCGGCGGCGATCATGCCCCGGAGGTCTTCCGGCGAGGTTTCGTTGCGGACGAGGAGAACCTTCTCCCCTTTTTCGGCGGCCGCAGCCGCTCGCTCCGCATTCAGATAAATTTTTCCGGTGGCCGCGCCCGGGCCCGCGGGAAGCCCGCAGGCAAGGACTTTGGCTTTCCTGATCTCGGCGGCATCGAACACCGGGGCAAGGAGTTGATCGAGCTGGTCGGCCGGGTTCCGCTGGACCGCAGTTTTCCAGTCGATGAGCTTCTCCTTGACCATGTCCATCGAAAACTTGAGCGCCGCCATCGCGGTGCGCTTGCCGTTGCGGGTCTGCAGCATGAACAGCTTGCCTTCCTGGATCGTGAACTCGAAATCCTGCACGTCCTTGAAATGCCGCTCGAGCGTCTGCCGGACTTTTTCGAGCTCCGCGTTCGGCTTCGGCATCTGCTTCTTGAGAAGCGCGACCGGCTCGGGCGTGCGGACGCCGGCCACGACGTCCTCGCCCTGGGCGTTGATCAGGAACTCGCCGTAGAACTCCTTGGCTCCATTGGCCGGGTTGCGTGTGAACGCGACGCCGGATCCGGAATTTTCCCCGGTGTTGCCGAAGACCATCGCCTGCACGTTGACCGCCGTGCCCCATTCGGCCGGGATGTTGTATTTCCGGCGATAGACGATCGCGCGGTCGTTCATCCACGATCCGAAGACGGCACCGACCGCGCCGTTGAGCTGATCCCAGGGATTCGCCGGGAAGCTCTTGCCGGTGCGTTCCCTGACGAGCTCCTTGAACAACCGGACCAACTCCTGCTGGTCTTCCGCCGTCAACTCGCTGTCCACGATGTCGGCATGGTATTTCCCGTGTTTGAACCCGTGGATGACGGTCTCGAAAGGATCGTGGTCTTCGCCTTCACGCTTCTGGACGCCAAGAACGACGTCGCCATACATCTGGACAAACCGGCGGTAGCAGTCCCAGGCAAAACGCTTGTTCTTCGTGGCGTTCTCGAGGGCGATGACGGTCTCGTCGTTGAGACCGAGGTTGAGGATCGTGTCCATCATTCCCGGCATCGAGTCGCGGGCCCCCGAACGGACAGCGATGAGAAGCGGGAAGCCGTTTGCATCACCGAATTTGGTGCCCATGATCTTCTCCATATTGCGCACTCCGGCCTCGACCTGCGCCTGCATCTCCCTGGGATAGGTGCGCTTGTTGGCGTAAAAATACGTGCAGACGTCTGTTGTGATCGTAAACCCCGGAGGCACCGGGAGACCGATGCGGGTCATCTCGGCGAGGTTGGCGCCTTTGCCGCCGAGGAGCGGCTTCATCGTGCCATCGCCATCGGCCTTGCCGTCTCCCCAGGTGTAAACAAACTTGCCCTTGCGGGGCGCTGCGGACTTCACTGACTTGGATTTTTTGGACATAAAGAGGAAAAGATTGAAAAATATCAGCCGCGCCGATCCTGTCAACGCGCGGATCAAAAGAATTTCATCGGCGTGGAAAACAGGGCCGCCCAAACGCGGATTTTGCTCCGGCGAACGCAGGGCGATCTACTCGAGTTCGAAATTGATATTCACGGAATAGGCACCGCCGGAGGAGAGTCCGGCGGGCGGAGGGTCTATCCGCGTCACGCGCTTCGCGGCCGCGAGCACGGACTCGTCCATCACCGGGTTGCCGCTCGGCTTCACAATCTCCGCGCTCGAGATGCCCCCGTCTTTTTCAATGCGGATTTTTACCGTGCAGACAAAGGATTTGGATTGATCGAAGATCGAGGTCGGCTGGTCCCACTGGCTGTAGAACTTGTCGTGAATGAGTTCGTGATACCAGGCGAACTGGGAGGCGTCTCCGCCGGCCCCGGCCTTGGATGCCGAGCCGGAACCCTGCGCCGCCGCGCCCGATCCGTGTTCCTCGGACTTTCCCGATTCCTTGGTGCCGGAGGATTTTTGCGAAGCCTTCGGGGAGCCGGAGGGATTCGGCGACGCATTCGGTGAGCCGGAGGGCTTGGGGGAAGTTTTTGGGGAGGCGGAGGGTTTGGGAGACGGCTTGGCCGTTGGCTTGGGGCTTGCCTTCGGCGTCGGTTTGGGAGTGGATTTTGGAGTCGGTTTGGGAGTCGCCTTTGGCGTCGGCTTAGGCGTCGGTTTGGGAGTTGGTGTCGGGGCTGGTGTCGCCAGAGGAATATCCGATTCGGCAGGGGGCGCTTCGGGCGTTGGTTCCGGAGTCGGCTCTGGAGTTGCCTCGGGCGTCGGCGCGGGCGTTGCTTCAGGAGTCGGTTCCGGGGTGGATGCGACTTCCGGGTCGTTGGATTCCTCTCCAGCCGGCTTCCCGGGGAAGAAGGCGCCGGGGTTCATCCAGACGACTTCGCCCGACGGCTTTTTGATTTCCCGATTCGACAGGAAAAAAAACGCCGCCAAGGCGAGGAGGTGAACGGTGGCGACAAATGCGAGGGTCCGCCGGAATCGCGGGTCGTCCATCGTCAGGGTTTGGTTGAGTCCTCGGGGTGGGTCATCACTCCGACCTTGGTGATGCCTGTCCGCTGGAGGATATCCATCACGGTGACGAAGCGTTGGACGGCGAGGTCTTTGTGCGGGCGGACGACGACGGCTGTGGCGGAATTTTGCGCTCGGAGGACGGCGAGACGCGCTTCGAGGTCCCCGGCCGTCACGACCTCGCCGTTGAATTTCATGACGTCGTTTTTATCGATTGAGATCGTGACGACCTCGGCGGGGTTGACGCTCATTTTTGCGGTTGAGCTCGTGGGAACGACGAGGTCGAGGCTGTTCTCGATGAGCGGCGTGGTGATCATAAAAATGATCAGCAGCACGAACGCGAGGTCGAGCAGCGGAGTGACGTTGATCTCGGAGAGCGTCTGAAGGTTCTGTCGCGAGGAATAGCGGCGCATGGCTTCAGAGTGGCGTCCGGCGGGTCTCGCGGAACCCGTGCTCTACGTAGCGGTGCTCGATTTCCGACGACAGCTCGGCGGCGAAGTTATCCCCCTGCACGATCATCGAACGGACGCTGGTGACCAGAAAATTGTATCCGAACATCGCGGGGATGGCGACGAGGAGTCCGACGATCGTCGTGATGAGCGCGCCGGAGACGCCGGGGGCCATGGCGGCCAGGTTGGCCGTGCCCGCCGTCGCGATGCCGGCAAAGGCGTCCATGACTCCCCAGACGGTTCCCAGCAGGCCCAGAAAAGGTCCGCCGCTGACTGCGGTTGAGAGGATGATCATCTGCGACTCGAGCTTCAATGCGGACTCGCCGCCCGCCCGCTCCATCGCCGCCTGCACCGCGCGCATCTGTGCCGGGCTGATTTTGTCGGCGGAGTCGAGGCGCGCCCGGAACGTCTCGTCCACCTCGGTCGAGCCAAGCATCTGGAAGCAAAGCTCCGCCGTCCCGGCCAGGTAGATCGCATAAAGCGGAGACCCCTCGAAATGCAACCCCTGCTCGTAGATCCGCAGCGGCAGACGGTCGCGGCGGAACAGCGTCGAGAACCGCTCGCTCTGCCTCCGAGCAAAGTGCAGGTACCGGAACTTCGTGACCATCACCGACCAACTGAAAATCGAAGCAAGAAAAAGCGTGAGGAGGATGATCTTCCCCTCGACCGTGCTTTCGACCAGCGCGTAAACAAGGCCGGCGGCAATCATGCGTTCCTTTGGAAATTATGTTCCATGGGCGGTGACGATACCCGACCTTCTGCCCGTGAGAAATGCAAAACTTTGCAACGCGGCGGGCCGCATTTTTCTTCACAGAGGAAATCGCATCCCCCTGCGCCGTTCCGTTCCATCTCCCCTTCTCCCGATGACTGGCGGCGGGCCGGATTCAACGGACTGGTGGCGGCGGCGGGTTTCCGGATTCGCGGAAGGTGATCCGCGCCTTGCTCAAATCGTATGGCGAGATCTCCACCGACACGCTGTCGCCGGGAACAATGCGGATAAACTTTTTGCGCATTTTCCCCGAGATATGCGCGAGCACAACATGTCCGTTGGGAAGTTCCACCCGGAACATCGTTCCGGGAAGCACATCCACAACAACTCCCTTGCTTGTTACGCAATCGTCTTTGGCCATGAGAGCGGACTGCATAGCAGAGTTCTGCGAGGAAATCAACAGGCGTGGTTTTTCACATGAGGAAAGGAGTTGCTCTTGCCCTGCTGCCAGTTAATCTCCGGAACGTTTTTGGGAGAAAATCATGCGAATCATTATCAGGATGGCGGTTATGGCGGTTCTGGCGGCGGCCCCGTCGTTTGCGGCGGAAAGCTACATCATCGTGGACTGCCAAACCGGGCATGTCCTCGCTGCCCAAGCGCGGGATGAAAAGCTTCCTGTGGCCAGCCTCACAAAGGTGGCCGCCGCAACCGTCGCCCTCGACTGGGCGCGCGTCAACAATGGCGACCTCTCCGCTTTCGCCGAAATTTCTCCGCAGGCCCTCGCGGCGAGCGGCCAGAACCCGGTGGGGCTTCAGCCGGGAGACCGGCTGAGCCTTCGTGATTTGATCTACTGCGCGCTTCTGGCTTCCGACAACGTCGCGGCCACCGCGCTCGCCGAGTTCGTGGGCGCGCGGCTTCCGAACAGTTCGGCCCTCGACCCGACAGGAAATTTTGTCGCCCACATGAACGCGCTCGCGCGCTCTCTCGGCATGGACCGCACGCTTTTCCTGAATCCCTCGGGATTCGACGGCATGGAGAAAGGAGCCAGGCCGTTCTCAACGGCAGAGGATCTCGCGCGGCTCACCCGTTACGCTTACAACGTTCCCGGATTCCCATTTTACGCTGCCCAGCCCGACCGGCAGGTCCACATTTTCCGCAACGGAGTGGATATGCCATTCGACCTCCAGAACACGAACGAACTGCTCGGCCGGGACGGAATTGACGGAGTGAAAACCGGTCGCACCCGACGCGCGGGCGACTGCCTCATCCTTTCCGCCGACCGTCCGCCGGAGTCCCTCCGCGAGGGCGAAAAGGTTCTTGTCACACCCCGCCGGATTATTCTCGTCATGCTTCGGTCTTCGGACCGGTTTGGCGAAGGGTTTTCGCTCATCCAGCAGGGATGGACCCTCTACGATTCCTGGGCATCGGAGGGCAGGAAAACCTCCAAAGGCCAGTCGCTTTGATCGCATGGAAAGAAAGCGCATTGGGATCCTGACGAGCGGGGGCGATTGTCCCGGGCTGAACGCGGTATTGCACGGAGCGAGCCTGGCCGCTGACAAGCTGGGATGGGAGCTCATCGGTTTCAAAGACGGGTTCGAGGGGCTCCTGCCGCCGGGCGATTACATGCTCCTCGACCGCCGGTCGACCGCCGGGATCATGAACCTGGGCGGAACGATCCTCGGCACGGTGAACAAGGGCCATTTCGCCATGAAAGCCGGCGCGGGCGGCAATGCCGAAATCCTCGCGAAAGCCCGCCAGACATTCGACGCCCTCGGCCTGCACGCGCTGATCACGATCGGCGGAGACGGATCCCTGGCAATCGCCCTCCAGCTCCACGAAGAGGGATTTCCCGTCGTCGGCGTCCCGAAAACAATTGACAACGACCTTGAGGCGACGGCCAGAACATTTGGATTCGACTCGGCGGTCGCCTGCGTGGCCGATGCGCTCGACCGCCTGCACACGACCGCCACCAGCCACAAACGCGTGATGGTCCTGGAGGTCATGGGCCGCCACGCCGGTTGGATCGCACTGCATGGCGGACTCGCCGGCGGCGCGGACGTCATTCTCATCCCCGAAATCCCCTTCAAATTCGAGAAGGTCGCCGAGGAAGTGATACGGCGCGAGCGGGAAGGCGAGGCGAGCACGATGATTGTCATCGCGGAAGGAGCGAGCCCGAAAGACGGCCGCCCTCAACGCCGGCAAACGGCCAGCGGGGAGCACCGGTTCGGCGGCATCGGAGAGATCGTCGGTCGCGAAATCGGCGAGCGCACCGGCAAGGAAGTCCGCACATGCACCCTTGGACACCTCCAGCGCGGAGGCCCCCCGACCACGCTCGACCGCATCCTCGGCACCAGTTTCGGAGTCAAGGCGGTTCAGCTCGTTGCGGATAAAAAGTTCGGCTCGATGGTCAGCTGCCAGAACGACCTCACGCTGGATGTTCCGATTTCCCACGCCGTTCACAAACTCCGCCGAGTCAGCCCGGATTGCCAGATGGTCCAGACCGCGCGCGCCGTCGAAATCTCGTTCGGAGACTGAACAAAGCATTTGCCACTCACACAGCCACTCACACACCATGGACACCGCCACACACTTGAAATCCTCCATCCGGGACATCCCCGATTTCCCCCAGCCGGGTATTTTATTTCGCGACATCACCCCGCTCCTCGGCGACGCGGGGCTTTTTCGCGAGTCGATCTGCGAATTTGCACGGATCTGCCGCGAGAGCGGGGCCGAAAAAATCGCGGGGATTGACGCGCGCGGGTTTCTATTCGGCGCCACGGTCGCCTACGAACTCGGGCTCGGGTTTGTGCCGATCCGGAAAAAGGGAAAGCTTCCGTTCCATACGGTCACGGAATCCTACGATCTGGAATACGGCAGCGCGGAGATTGAAATCCACACCGATGCCTTCCGCGAAGGCGAGCGCGTCGCGCTGATTGACGACCTCCTCGCGACCGGAGGAACGGCTGGTGCCGCGATCAAGCTGATCCGCCATGCCGGGGCAACCCTCGTCACGGCGGCCTTTTTGATCGAGCTCCGCGCTCTCGGAGGTCGCGCCGCGCTGGGCGACGTGCCGGTCGCCGCCATCGTTTGTTACGAGTGAACGGAGTTGTTGACCTTTTCCTCCCCACCCACCATCACCCATTTCACCCAGCCGGCGTGCTGTACGATGGCCTCAGCGGTCTTGGCGGGGCCGCATGAACAGGGGAGAGCAATGAGGTCTGCGGCGGCACCAACGGAAATTTCCCCAAGCCGCCCTTCCATCCTGATCGCGCGGGCGGGATTTCTTGTCACGAATTCTAGCAGGGCTTCCGGCGGATGGTTGGGATTTTTTTGCAGGAGGCAGCGCATTTCAGCAAAGAGGTTGAGCTGCCGGTTGCTGGCAAGACTGTCGGTCCCGAGGCAGACGTTGAGGCCCTCGCGCAGGAACCTCTCGAGCGGGAACGGGCCGCGCCCGAAATATTCATGGCAGCAGGGGCAGTGGATGATCGAGAAATTCCTCCCGCGCAGGAGCACCCAGTCGCTCTCCGCGAGCGTATTCATGTGGGTGAGCAGCGCGCCATCGGGCAGAACGTCTCCGCCGATGATCCGTGCCACGGGCGACAGGTCGCCGGTATCGGACATATCGCGTCCCATGCTTTCCAAAAGATCGTGCAGCGGGCCGCGTGCGTTACGGAACATCTCGAACTCCTCATCCGACTCGGCCAGGTGGGTCATGAGCGGCATCCCGTGTTTTTCGCAGCAGCCCCGGGCCTGGCGGTAGAGGTCCAGCGAGGTCGTATAGGGCGCATGCGGCGAGAGGCCGACGTTTTCCCTCCCCTCGAAGAAGCGGAACGCCCCGGCCACGACATCCTCCGTGCGGGTCCGGTTCCGCACATCCATCATCTCATAAAACCACCAGGTCCGGAGCGGCGGGTCCGGCATCCGGACCATCAGCTCCGGAAACGATTCGATGTTGAAAACCGAAGTCGTGCCGTTCGCAAGGAGCGCTTGGAAACCCTTCGCGACCGACGCGACGTAGTCGTTGGCGTCCAGCATCCGCTTCAGATCATTCAGCCTCTGGATCCACTGCGCAAAACTCGCGTTCGGCAGGATCGCTCCCCGCATCACGGAGTAGTCCAGATGGCAGTGGGCATTGATCAGCCCCGGCATCAGCACGACGTCCCCCAAGTCTTCCGCCTTCCTCCCGTCCCAGCGTCCCCACGAACGGATCACCCCGTCTGCGACACAGACCATCCCGTCTTCCAGAGGCGGCGAGGCCACGGGGTAGAGCATGCGGGCACGCAGTGTCGTCATCGGGAACGAGGGAACGGCATCCCCTGCCGGAATTCAACGTTAAACCCGCATGCGTTGAACCCACAAGCCTCGGGGGCGGAGCTGGGTGTCCCCTACCCCAGCGCCCGGATGGCGGACTGGAGCTCTTCGAGCCGGGTGGCCCAGTCCTGTTGCCGCTGGCGGTGTTCGGCAACGACGGCAGGAGGGGCGTTGTGGACGAACGAGTCGCTCGAAAGCTTGCGGGCGACCTTCTCGATCTCTGCCTCGACTTTGGCGATTTCGCCCTGAAGGCGTTCGCGCTCGGCGGAAGTGTCCACAAGGCCTTCCAGCGGGAGGTAGATGATGCCGATGTCGGTCGGACAGGCGGCCGATCCGGCGGGGGCGGTTTCGCAAACGGTGAGCGATTCGGAGTGCAGGAAGAGAGCGAGGGTCGGGAGTTCCGCGCGCACCCAATCGGCCGACGGGGAGATCTGCCAGGCGATCCGCTTGTTCGACGGGACGTTGTAGGATGCCCGGAGGTTGCGCGCACTCGACACCGCGGCATAGACCGCTCCGGCCCGCGGCTCCGGAACAGACCGGGTTGCTTCCGGCCAGGGCGATTCCATGAGGCTCTGCGGGCCGAATCCCAGCCCGCTCCAAAGCTCTTCCGTGATGAACGGAGTGTACGGATGCAGGAGTTTCAGAATTTGCCGGATCGTGAAATCCATTGTGGCCAGGGTTCCGGCGCGGCCCGGCGAGTCCGCCTTGTCCGCCTTGGCCGCCTCGATAAAGCGGTCGCAGAAATCCCCCCAGACAAAATCATAGAGCGCCTGCGCGATGTCGCTGAACCGGAACGCCTCGTAGCCCTCGTTGACGCGGAGGATCGTGGCGTCGAGCTTGGCGAGGAGGTCGCGCGCGAAGATCGAGAGATCGTGCTTCGACGGGTCCGCGGCGGGATCCACGTCCCCGTGCAGGAGCCGGAACCGGCAGGCATTCCAGAGCTTGTTGCAGAAGTTTCGGCCCTCGACGATCTGCTGTTCATCGAACTTGATATCCTGTCCCTGCGGCGCGATGCGGAGCAGGCCGAACCGGAGCCCGTCGGCACCGAACTTCGCGATGAGGTCGAGCGGATCGGGGGAATTCCCGAGGCTCTTCGACATCTTCCGCCCCTGCCTGTCGCGGATGATGCCCGTGAAATAGACGCTGCGGAACGGGACTTCCCCGGTGTATTCGAGACCGGCCATGATCATGCGGGCGACCCAGAAGAAAATGATATCCGGACCGGTGACGAGCGCGCTCGTGGGGTAGAACTTCTTGAGCGCGGCGGCGTCCATCGTCTCGTGCGCCCAAAGCCACGATGAGAACCAGGTGTCGAGCACATCGGAATCCTGCTCCCACCCCTCCCCCGGCGACTCGACCTGGCATCTGATTTCCGATTTCCGATTTCCGATTTCCGCATTTTCCGGATACCATACCGGGATCCGGTGCCCCCACCAGAGCTGGCGGGAGATGCACCAGTCCTGGATGTTTTCCAGCCAGTGGTCGAAAACTTTTTCCCAGCGGTCGGGGAAAAACCGGATGAGGTGGTCGCGGACGGCGGCGCGGGCTTCGTCGGTCTTCGGGTATTTGAGGAACCACTGTTCGGAAAGGCGGGGCTCGACCGGGACGTCCGCCCGCTCGCTGAATCCGACATTGTTTTCGTGCGGTTCCTCTTTGACAAGGATCCCGAGCTCACGGAGTTTGTCCACGGCCTCGACGCGCGCTTCGAACCGGTCGAGCCCGGAAAAATCCTCGCCCGCCAGCTCGTTCAGCGTGCCGTCCGGGTTCATGATATCCACGACCGGCAGGTTGTGCCGGAGGCCGATTTCGTAGTCGGCCTTGTCGTGGGCGGGCGTGACTTTGAGGACGCCGGTGCCGAATGCGAATTCCACGGCCTCGTCGCCGATGATCGGAAGGATCGCCTGTTCCTCGACCGGGAGGGGGCGCCGGACATGCAGTCCGATCAGGGAGTTGTAGCGGGGATCCTTCGGGTTCACCGCAACAGCGGTGTCGCCCATGATCGTCTCCGGGCGGGTCGTGGCGATTTCGAGAAAGGTTCCCGGACGTTCCACCAACTCGACTTGGAAATGATAGAGATACCCTTTCTGCGGCTTCGGGATGACCTCCTCGTCACTGAGTGCGGTGAGCGAAATCGGGCACCAGTTGACCATCCGCTTGCCGCGGTAGATGAGGCCCTTTTGGTGGAGATCCACAAAAACCTCCTGCACTTTCCGGGCGTAAGTCTCGTCCATCGTGAACCGCTCGCGATCCCAGTCGCACGAGCAGCCGAGCTTCTTGAGCTGCTTGATGATGATCCCGCCGTGCTTCTCCTTCCACTCCCAGACCCGCTTGAGGAACTCCTCGCGCCCGAGGTCGTGGCGGGTCTTCTTTTCCTCTTTCCGGAGCTTCCGCTCGACGACCGTCTGGGTGGCGATCCCCGCGTGATCTGTGCCGGGAAGCCACAGAACCTCGTGCCCGGTCTGCCGCGCATGCCGGCACAGAATGTCCTGGATCGTGTTGTTCAGCACATGGCCGAGAGTGAGGACGCCCGTCACATTCGGCGGAGGAATGACAATCGAATATGCGGGTTTCGGAGACGCGGGATCCGCATGGAAAAGCCCGCGTTCCTGCCACCAGGCATACCACTTGTCTTCCACCAACCCGGGTTCATAAGCTTTCGAAAGTTCTGACATGGACCGGGCATTGTGGCGGAAACCGCAGCGGATTCAATCGGGTTTCGCAGGAAAATGCCGAAGCGCAGAGGGGGCAGCCAGAGAGGTCAGCAGCATCAGATCAAATCCAGGGATCATTCTGAAAAAGATTTGAGGATGCGCGGGACGGCGCCGATTTGATGGGATCAGATTGGCTCCAGACTTTGGGAAACTTGGGGCAAGCACTCTTGGAACGAAAGGGACAGAACACAGGGAGACGGTCACCACGTCCGTTTGGAGACTGGAAATCGTATCGGAGTGATGCGCCTCACACGGGCGGACGCCCATGCCCCCTTGAAAGATCCGCGAAGTTGCAACTTTTGGGCGTCGCCCTGAGGCCTGTATGAAATTTTCCCATTGCGGCACGGATTCTGCTTATAAATTTGTTGCCGCCACTGGCATTGGGCGGATAAAACACTCGTCCGCCACGGGGGGCTCGACCAAATTCCCGGGATACAAAACGATTATATCAACGTAAGATACCAGCATGCAGACCCAACCGACCCGCCTGACCGGCCCGCCTCCCAAGCAAGGACTCTATGATCCGGCATTCGAGCACGATGCATGCGGGGTCGGGTTCCTTGTCAATGTCCGGGGAGAAAAGTCTCATGCGATTGTGAGCGACGCGCTGGCGATCCTGCGCAACCTCGACCACCGGGGCGCGGTGGGCAGCGAGCCCAACACCGGCGACGGCGCGGGGATCCTGATTCAAATTCCCGACAAGTTCCTGCGGCGGGTCTGCGGGCAGGCCGGGATCCGGCTTCCGGAATTGGGAAATTACGGCGTCGGGGTCGTCTTCACCTCCCCGGATCCGGCGGAAGCCGCCGCTGCGGAGGCTGCGTTTGAAAAGCTGGCGGCAGGCCAGGGACTTGCGGTGCTCGGATGGCGCGAGCTTCCGACCGACAATTCCTCGCTGGGGGCCACCGCGCGAGCGAGCGAACCGCGCATGCGGCAGGTCTTCATCGAGCGCAGGCCGGGATGCACGGACGTCATGGATTTCGAGCGCCAGCTTTACATCGTCCGCAAGCGCGCGAGCAGTGCCATCCGCACCGCTGGCATTGACCCGCTTTGGTTCATGACCACCCTTTCCTGCCGGACGATTGCCTATAAAGGCATGCTCATGCCCGAACAGATGGACGCATATTTTCCCGACCTGAAGGATCCGGATGTGGAATCCGCACTGGCCCTTGTCCATTCGCGTTTCTCGACGAACACTTTCCCGAGCTGGGATCGCGCGCACCCATACCGCTACATCGCTCACAACGGGGAAATCAACACGCTGCGCGGGAATATCAACTGGATGCACGCCCGGCAGTCGCTGCTCTCGAGCAGGCTTTTTGGCGACGACCTCGCCTCCACATTCCCGGTCATCAACAGCGACGGATCGGACTCCGCGATGTTTGACAACTGCCTCGAACTTCTCACGCTGAGCGGGCGTTCGCTCCCGCACGCGATCATGATGATGATCCCGGAGCCGTGGGAGCTGCATCAAACGATGCCGGACGACAAGCGCGCGTTCTATGAATTTCATTCGTGCCTGATGGAGCCGTGGGATGGCCCGGCCTCGATCGCCTTCACCGATGGCACGATCATCGGGGCGATCCTCGACCGGAATGGCCTCCGTCCGTCCCGCTACTGGGTGACGAAGGACGGCATGGTGATCATGGCCTCCGAGACCGGAGTGCTTCCGATCGCCCCCGGGCGTGTTTTGGAAAAAGGCCGGCTTCAGCCCGGACGCATGTTTCTGGTGGACACCCGCGCGGGACGGATTGTTGCGGACGAAGAAATCAAGGCCGGCATTGTCGGGCAACATCCCTACCGGGAATGGCTCGAGGCCAACCACGTCCTGCTCTCGGATCTGCCTCCGGCCCCCCGCGAATATCTGCCCGAACACGAAACGATCCTCCAGCGCCAGCAGGCGTTCGGATACACGTTTGAAGACCAGCGGGCGATCCTCGGTCCGATGGCGCGCGATGGCGTGCAGCCGCTCGGCTCGATGGGCACGGACACCCCGCTCGCCGTGCTGTCGGACCGTCCGGTTCTCCTCTACAACTACTTCAAGCAGCTCTTCGCGCAGGTAACCAACCCGCCGATCGATCCGATCCGCGAAGAAATCGTCACCGCCACCGTGACGCGCCTCGGCTCGGAGGGAAACCTCCTGGAGCCGAAGCCCACCAGTTGCCGGGTCATCATGCTCGACGGGCCGATCCTCACCAACGCCGAGCTCGAGCAGATCCGCCACGTCGAGCGCGAGGGGTTTCGCCCGGTCACGCTCCCGATCCTTTTCAATGCATCCGAAGGGGCGGACGGGCTGGGGCCGGCCCTGGACAAACTCTGTGCGGCGGCGGATGCCGCGATCGCGGACGGAAAAAACATCATCATCCTCAGCGACCGTGGAGTGGATGCGAAAAACGTTGCTCTACCGGCTCTCCTTGCGGTTTCCGGCCTCCACCACCACCTGATCCGGGAGTGCACGCGCACGAAGGCCAGCCTGGTTTTGGAATCCGGCGAGCCCCGCGAAGTCCACCACTTCGCGCTCCTCATCGGCTACGGGGCCAGCGCGGTCAATCCGTATCTCGCGTTTGAATCCCTCGATGACATGATCCGCCAGGGGATGTTGCCCGGCATCGATCACAAAACCGCGGTGAAGAATTATGTCAAAGCCGCGCTGAAAGGCGTGGTGAAGACGATGGCCAAGATGGGGATCTCGACGATCCAGAGCTACCGCGGAGCACAGATCTTCGAGGCGGTCGGGCTTCACCACTCGCTGATTGACAAATATTTTTGCTGGACGCCCTCGCGTGTCGAAGGGGCCGACCTGCAGGCGATCGGGGTCGAGCTCATGACCCGCCACGCGCGCGCCTTCCCGCCCGGCGATGTCACCAATCCCACCCTTGATGCGGGCGGAGAATACCAGTGGCGGAAGGATGGGGAGGAACACCTTTTCAACCCGGAGACGATTCATCTCCTTCAAAAGTCGGTCCGCACCGACGACTACGCGACTTTTAAAAAGTATGCGTCGCTTGTGAACGAGCAGAACCGGAAGCATTTCACACTCCGCGGGCTCCTCGATTTCCGTGCCGGAGCGCCCATCCCGATCGAGGAGGTCGAGGCCGTCGAATCGATCCTGCACCGGTTCAAGACCGGAGCCATGAGCTACGGTTCCATCTCGAAGGAAGCCCACGAGGCGCTCGCGATCGCCATGAACCGCGTCGGCGGAAAATCCAACACCGGAGAGGGCGGTGAGGATTCCGAGCGCTACACTTGGACGAACGAGGCGGGGGATTCCAAGAACTCCGCCATCAAGCAGGTGGCCTCGGGACGTTTCGGCGTCACCTCGCACTACCTCACCAACGCCCGCGAGATCCAGATCAAGATGGCCCAGGGAGCCAAGCCGGGAGAGGGCGGAGAACTGCCGGGCAAGAAGGTGTATCCCTGGGTGGCCAAGACCCGGGGCACGACACCGGGCGTCGGGCTCATCTCCCCTCCCCCCCACCACGACATCTACTCGATCGAGGATCTTGCCGAGCTGATCCATGACCTGAAAAACGCAAGCCGCCGCGCCCGCATCTCGGTGAAGCTCGTTTCGGAAATCGGTGTCGGCACGGTTGCTGCAGGCGTTGCCAAGGCCCATGCGGACGTGGTGCTGATCAGCGGATTCGACGGTGGCACGGGGGCCTCTCCGCTCTCGAGCATCAAGCACGCCGGGCTGCCATGGGAGCTCGGCCTTGCCGAAACCCACCAGACGCTCGTGCTGAACAACCTCCGCAGCCGGATTGCGGTCGAGACTGACGGACAGCTCAAAACCGGACGCGACGTCGTGATCGCCGCGCTCCTCGGCGCCGAGGAGTTCGGGTTCGCTACGGCTCCCCTCGTCACGCTCGGCTGCATCATGATGCGCGTCTGCCACCAGAATACCTGCCCGGTCGGCGTCGCAACACAGAATCCGGAGCTTCGAAAAAACTTCACCGGCGATCCCGCGCACACGGTCAACTTCCTGCGCTTCGTCGCGCAGGAGATGCGAGAGATCATGGCCGGGCTGGGTTTCCGGACGGTTGAGGAGATGATCGGGCGCACGGACAAGCTCGAACCCCGCCAGGTCGTGGAGCACTGGAAGGCCAAAGGGCTCGACCTCTCGCCGATCCTCTACCAGCCGCCGGTCGGCCCCGAAGTCGGGCGCTTCTGCCGGATGCCACAAGACCACGGGCTCGAAAAATCGCTCGACATGAGCGTCCTGCTCGACCTTTGCAAGCCTGCCATCGAGCGCGGCGAAAAAGTCCGCGCCACTCTGCCCGTCAAGAATGTCAACCGCGTCGTGGGAACGATCACCGGCAACGAGATCACCCTCAAATACGGCGAGGAGGGGCTTCCGGATGAGACCATCCACCTGCACTTCCAGGGCAGTTCCGGCCAGAGCTTCGGGGCCTTTGTCCCTTCGGGAATGACTCTCGAGCTCGAGGGCGACACGAACGATTACCTTGGCAAGGGGCTGAGCGGAGGGCGGATCATCCTTTATCCCCCGGCCGGTTCGACATTCCCAGCGGAGGACAACATCATCGCGGGCAACGTTGCTCTCTACGGAGCAACCAGGGGCGAAGTTTTCATCTGCGGCATGGCGGGCGAACGCTTCGGTGTCCGCAACTCCGGAGTCCATGCCATCGTCGAGGCGATCGGCGACCACGGGTGCGAATACATGACCGGCGGGCGCGTCGTCGTGCTCGGCCGGACCGGACGGAATTTCGCGGCCGGCATGTCCGGCGGCATTGCCTATATCCTGGACGAAACGGGAGACTTCGGAGAAAAGCGTTGCAACAAGGCGATGGTCGGGCTCGAAAAAGTCACCGACCCGGACGAAGCGGAGGAACTCCGCGCATTCATCGAGCGCCATGCGAAACTCACCGGCAGTTCGCGCGCCCGCGATGTCCTCGCGGACTGGGACCGCTCGCTTTCGCGGTTCGTGAAAGTGATGCCCAGGGATTACAAGCGGGTTTTGGAATCATTGGCCAAGGCGGAGGCCGCCGGGCTCACCGGAGAAGAAGCCATCAACGCAGCCTTTGAAGCCAACTCGCACGATACTTCGCGGGAGGGAGGAAACTGATTATGGGAAAACCGACCGGCTTCATTGAATACCATCGCGAGGTTCCAGCAGATGAGCCGCCCACCGAGCGCATCGCCGGCTGGAAGGAGTTCCACCTGCACATGTCGGAGGAAAAGCTTCGCATCCAGGGTGCCCGCTGCATGGATTGCGGGATTCCGTTCTGCCACACCGGCACGCTGATCAGCGGGATGGCCAGCGGGTGCCCGGTCAACAACCTCATCCCCGAGTGGAACGACCTGGTGTATCGCGGACTCTGGCGCGAGGCGCTCGACCGGCTTCACAAGACGAACAACTTCCCGGAATTCACGGGGCGCGTCTGCCCGGCTCCCTGCGAAGGATCCTGCACGCTCGGGATCATCGAGCCGCCGGTTGCGATCAAAACCCTCGAGTGCGCCATCGTGGACAGGGGCTGGGCGGAAGGGTGGATCAAGCCAAATCCGCCGGATATCCGCACCGGGAAAAAAGTTGCTGTCATCGGCTCGGGTCCTGCGGGGCTGGCCTGCGCCGACCAGTTGAACAAGGCCGGGCATACCGTGACCGTCTTCGAGCGCGCCGACCGGATCGGCGGGCTCCTCCTCTACGGCATCCCGAACATGAAACTCGACAAGCGCGAGGTCGTCGAACGCCGCGTGCGCCTGATGGAGGCCGATGGGGTCACGTTCAAGACGTGCGTCGAGGTCGGAAAAAACCTCGCTGCAGAGCGCCTTCTCGCAGATTTCGACGCCACCGTCCTCTGCACCGGCGCGACGAAACCGCGCGATCTCCCGATCCCCGGCCGCGAGCTGCCCGGCGTTCATTTTGCGATGGAGTTTCTCACCGGGAACACGCGCTTCCTACTCGATCACGGCGTGACAAAGGCCGCCCGTCCTCCTCTTGATGCCGCAGGAAAGCATGTCGTCGTCATCGGTGGCGGCGATACCGGCACCGACTGCGTGGGCACCTCGATTCGCCACGGCTGCGCATCGGTCACGCAATTGGAAATCCTTCCCCAACCACCGCTCGAACGCGCCAAGGACAACCCGTGGCCGGAGTGGCCGAAAGTCTATCGCATGGATTACGGCCAGGAGGAGGCCGCCGCCATCCAAGGCCGGGATCCGCGCCAATACGAGGTCACGGCCAAACAATTCCTCTCCGACGCCGACGGAAAACTTGAGGGGGTCGAGATCACGAAGATCCGCTGGGAGAAGGACGTGCAGGGCCGCTTTGTGCCGCGCGATGTCGAGGGAACCCTGCGCGTGATCCCCGCCCAGCTCGTTCTTCTTGCCATGGGCTTTCTCGGGCCGGAAGATCCGCTTTTGGAATCCCTCGGAGTCGATCGCGACCCGCGCAGCAACGCCGGGGCAGACTACGAGAAATATGCGACGAACATCCCGAACGTCTTCGCCGCTGGAGATTGCCGGCGCGGCCAATCCCTCGTCGTCTGGGCGATTAACGAAGGCCGTGGAGCCGCTCGCGAGGTGGACCGCTGCCTCATGGGCTCCACCCAGTTGCCCTGAGCCACCGCCCGCGCGGACTCTTCGTTTGGTGCATGCTTGGCGGAAACCCGGATCGGCTGGGTCCCGAGCGGCATTTGAAGGCTACGCGGGTGCCGCGGTTTTCCTATGGGCGCGGCACAGGAGCGCATAAAGGGCCATGAGGATCACGTCCAATCCGATGGCCATCCAGACCATGAGCACCCATTCGACAGGCTGCACGTATTGAGCGTGCCGGTCGCCGATGGCAAAGACGGTGACAAGGCAAAGGATCGCCGGCAGCCACAGAATCGACGTGGCGGTAAAACGCCGGGGCATCAGGCAAACCAGCAGCCCAAAAAACGCGAGCAGGCCCATCCATCCCGGGCTCAACCAATGCTTGTGCGTCAACGGATCCTCGTTGTCATACACGAAGACGAATTTGCGCTGGATGAATTCCGTGAACGGTTCCAACCAGTTCTTCCGCGCCTTGCGCTCGTTGGCGAGTTGTTCGGTTCCGGCTTGATCCATCCGGTAAAACACTTTCGGGTCGCTCCGGGAGCGCTGCCAATTTTCCCGGTTGATCTCGCCCTGCTTCTCCCAAAACGCCTTGGGCGCGAACCGGTGGGTATGGGCACCGGTGGCGAAGGAGATCCCGATTTTTGTGAACATGAATTGCGTGAAGGTGACCGGGTGCTCAAGGATCCCGCCCTTTGCCAGATCGCCACAAACTTGGGAAAACTTGTCATCACCGGTCAGTTCCGCCCAGACGGGTCCGATCTTCGCGGGGTCGCTGCTGATGAGCGGCTTCTTATATTCGCCCTGTGTCCATGCATACTGGTCGAGTTCCCCCCGCGTCTTCAATACGACCGGTTTGAGGGCCTCCCGATACTCCTTCCATTTGGGTGCCTCCAGGTTGACCAGCGGCAGCGTCGAGTTCAGCATCAGCCAGTTCCCCTGGCGTGTGCTGCCGGAAGTGAGAATGATCACCACGCCGCCAGCGATTGCCGCCCAGCATTTCCAGTCCCATCGAAGCGGGTTGCGGGTGATCAGCGCCGCTGCCAGGATGCATCCCAGCCAAATGCCGCGCCCGTGTGGTTTGAATGCCACCACCATGGCCGCAGCGATCAGATACCAAAACAACCGGCGGCGGTTCATCAAAGCGCCCGGGGGACTGCCCAGGGCGGCCGTGAGCACGAACGCGCCCAGCAAAAGGGCTTCCGCGATCACCTCGTGCTCGCTCCACAACATCTTCGGCCACACCGCAGCGAGGATGGTCACCGCTGGAACCCACAGCTCCCGAAGCCGCGTCAGATTCCCCACGACCCATCCGATGCCAAAAATCGTCGCCAACCCCGCGAGATGCTGCAAAATCGGAACCGTCCGAGCGGGGCTGACCGGCATCGCCGGAAGGGGCAGAAGAAAAAACTGATAAAGCCAGCGGCGCTTTTCCTGGAACGAGATGCGCGATTTCGTCCATAAATCAACGGTCGGCTGGAAATACGATCCACTGTCCGCCCCGTAAAACCCCTCCGGTATGGAAGAAAGAAACGTCACCCGGAGGCATGTTCCGATCAGAAGCGCGGGAAGGCAGAGGATCAGGCAACGGTGCCATGTGAATGGACGCCGGCTCGAACCCGCATCCATCCGACCCGCTGAGAAATCCAGCGCGTCCATTATTTGGAAAGATTCCAGGCCCCGATCGGGAGGCGGATGCATTCGCCCGCAGTCGGGCAGGGGAGGATCTGGCGGAAAGGCAGGGTCTTGGGATTCATGGATGGCAAACGGATAGACTGCGGAAGGGTGTTTCAAGAAAGAAAGAGATTTTTGTGAAAAATGGCCAGGGATTCCTTCGGCAATTTTTGGTTCAAAATTTGTGTCGCCCCGGAGCGATCCGGTTTATTGGTTGCGCCGTGGAACCATACTCGCTGACGAAAGACGACTGGGAAGCCCGGCTTGTTGGGCTCGGCGAGCCGAAATTCCGTGCGGTGCAGGTTCTCGAATGGCTCTACGCCAAGCGCGCGCGGAGCTGGGAGGACATGACGAACCTCCCGGCGGGGCTTCGCCTGAAGCTGGCGGAGGGGCTTCCCCTGACCCCGCTCGAAAAAGTCCTGGAAACAGGCTCCACCGATGCCACCCGCAAGTTTTTGTTCCGCCTGGTCGACGGGCAGATGATCGAGAGCGTTCTCATTCCCGCCTCCCCCGCACTCTACGGCAAGGCGTCCGACCGCCGGACGATCTGCATCTCGAGCCAGGTCGGCTGCGCCTACGGGTGCGTGTTCTGCGCGAGCGGTCTCGACGGCTGGAAGCGCAACCTCACGGCCGGAGAAATCGTGAGCCAGTTCGTGCGTGTCGAGGAGCTCTCCGGCGAGAAAATCAACAACATTGTTTTCATGGGAATGGGCGAGCCGATGGCAAATTACGACAACCTCATGCGGGCGATCGGCATCCTGAACGCCCCATGGGGAGTGGGCGTCGGGGCGCGACAGATGACGGTTTCGACCTCGGGCCTCGTTCCGGGCATCCGCGCCCTCGCCGCCCAGCCCCTCCAGGTCCGCCTCGCGATCTCGCTCCACGGCGCGACAAACGAGGTGCGCGAAAAAATCATGCCGGTGAACAGGAAACATCCGCTCGCGGAATTGCTTGCCGCCTGCGCGGATTACTCCCTCCGCAAGAAACAGAAGATCACGTTCGAGTACCTCCTGATCAAAGGCATCAACGACTCGCCCGGGCAAGCCCGCCTGCTCGCCGATCACGCGCGCAGGATCGGGGCAAAAATCAACCTCATCCCCTGCAATGCGGTCGAGGGCCTCGCCTGGGAGCGCCCGGAAGAAGCCCGGCAGGAGGAATTCCTCGCGACCGTGCGCGCGGGCGGCGCGGATGCCACGCTGCGCCGGGAAAAAGGTCACGACATCGCCGCCGCCTGCGGACAACTCCGGCTCCATGTCGAAAAATCCGTTGCGCTGCCCGCAGTGCTGAATTATCGGTTCCCTGATGTCTGAGGATGCCAATAATTTCTCCGAGGAGGACTGGGATGAATACCAGTGGGAGAAGTTCCTGCAGGAACAGGACCGGAATACCGAAAAATATTTCGGACTCCTTGAAAAATATGTGGACCATCCGGATCGCGACGAGGTGATTGCCTGCGAGATGGGCTGGGATTTCTCCCCGGACGACCGGGAGTTGGAGGAATTTCCGGGGTTCGTTTGCGAGGAGGAGATCATGGATATTACGGAGCATCGCGGGGGATTCGAGGAATTCTCCCGGTCACCGATCTACAAAGACACCCTCAGGCTCCATCGCTGGATCCACAACTGGATCGAGTCGGACAAGCATCTCAGCGGCCATCCCGAGGCGATCCGCTTTGCTGCCCGCTCGGCGGTTTGCGGCGCAAAACTCGCCGCTGCGCTCTGCGGCAACGATTCGACCGAGATCGGCATGACGATCGCCTACCTTAAGCGTGCGCTCAAGGCCGCGAACGACGCCCTCGACGCGGCCGCGCGGCTCGCGGATGCCGGCCTCCTCGACAAACGCCGCGCCGCCACAGCCCGCCGCCACGTCTTCACCATCCGGAACCGCGTCGTGGACTTCATGAACGAATACCGCAGGGAATGGCGCAAACGCTGCGGCGATTCCGGATTCTGATTCCCTCTGGCTGCTCCCGTGCTTGATCCCGCGGGGCCGGGAGAGTAGGATTGCTGTTTATGAAACGCGTCTCGATCTACGACACCACCCTGCGCGACGGCACGCAGGGCACGGGCATTTCTTTCTCGGTGTTGGACAAGGTCCGTGTCGCCGAGAAGCTCGATGCGTTCGGGGTGGATTTCATCGAGGGCGGATGGCCTGGATCGAACCCTCGTGACGTCGCCTTTTTTGAAGAGGCGTCGAAGAGGGAGTGGACGCATGCGAAGATCGCCGCTTTCGGCAGCACCCGCCGCGGCGGGGTGAAGGTGCAGGACGATGCCCAATTGCGCACGCTCCTCGATGCCAACACCCCGGTCGTCACGATCGTCGGGAAAACCTGGCTGCTTCATGTGACCGAAGTCCTCAACGTCTCGCCCGAAGAAAACCTGGCGATGATCGCGGAGACTGTCGCCCATTTGAAGGCGAACGGGCGCGAGGTTTTTTACGATGCCGAGCATTTTTTCGACAGCTACAAGGACGATCCTGCGTATTCGCTCAAGACCGTGACGGCCGCGAACGAAGCCGGGGCCGACCTCGTTGTGCTCTGCGATACAAACGGCGGATCACTCCCGGAAGAGGTCGGGAAGATCACCCGGGAAGTGATCGCCGCACTGGGCCGCCCGGTCGGCATCCACACGCACAACGACTGCGGGCTCGGGGTTGCCAATGCCCTTGCTGCCGTCGCGGTCGGAGCCTGCCAGGTCCAGGGCACGGTCAATGGATACGGCGAGCGCGTCGGCAACTGCAACCTCACCACGCTCATCCCCACGCTTCAGGTCAAAATGGGACTCCCGGTCGTTCCCGACCTCCCGCGCCTGCGCGAGCTCTCGCGCTTCGTGGACGAACTCGCGAATGTCCCGCCGGACATCCGCGCGCCGTATGTCGGCACCACCGCGTTCACGCACAAAGGCGGTCTCCACGTCCATGCGGTGCAGAAGCTCGCCCGCAGCTACGAGCACATGGAACCCGCCCTCGTCGGCAACGCCCAGGCGATCCTCGTTTCCGACATGTCCGGGCAAAGCAACATCCTGGCCAAGGCAAAAGAACTCGGCTTCGATTTCCAAAAAGGCGCGCCCGAGGTCGCGGCCATCCTCCGCCAGGTCAAGGAAAGCGAGGCGGCCGGATACGAATTCGAGGCGGCCGACGCCTCGTTCGACCTGCTGATCCGCCGGACGCTCGGCCGGCACCGCCCGCTCTTCGACCTTCGCGAATACCACTGCTCGTTCCGGCGATCCGCGCTCCACGGGTTCACCACCTGCGAAGCGACCCTCAAACTCCACGTGAACGGCGTGCCGGAATACACGGTCGAGGAAGGTGACGGGCCGGTGAACGCCCTCGACGCCGCGCTGCGCAAGGCGCTGCGTCCGTTCTATCCGTGGATTGATGACCTCCGGCTCGCCGACTACAAAGTCCGCATCGTGGACGGTTCGCGCGGCACCGCCGCCCGTACCCGCGTCCTCATCGTCTCCACCAACGGCCAGTCTTCCTGGGGCACGGTCGGGGTCTCGGACAATATCATCGAGGCCAGTTGGCTCGCTCTCGTGGATAGCATCGAGTTCCATGCCATCAAACGGCTGGAACCCCGGTAACCTGGCACCGCTCTGCCGGACTCCGACCGGGGCGCGGAATTCCAATTGCCGAAAAAGTCATTTTTGAGATTTTTCCAATTTTCTGGAATTGTCCCGAAAACGGGTTTTCTCCGTGTGCTCCGCCTTTCCGTATGAGGAATCGCCGGATCCGGAGTTATGGGAAAATTCGTTTTTCGATGATTACTCCGAAATCGAAATATTGAGTTTTTATCATTTTGGGTTATTGAACTGCCATGAGCAACACGACATACGGTGTGGCATTGCTGGGGTTCGGGACGGTAGGGCGTGGGGTTTACGACCTCCTGCACTCCGGCGCGGCCCTGGCCATCCCCCAAAAACATGGTGTGGATTTCAAGGTGAAGCACATACTTGTGCGCACCCCGAAAAATCCCCGTTACTCAGGTATTCCCGCAAATCTCTTCTCCAAAGACATCGACTCCATCATCAAAGACGAGGCCGTGGACATTGTCGTCGAGGTCATGGGAGGAATCGATCCCGCCAAAGACTATATCCTTTCCGCCTTGAAGGCTGGAAAGGCGGTGATCACAGCAAACAAGGACCTGATGGGAACGCACGGAGAGGAAGTGGCCAAAAAAGCGAAGGAGCATGGATGCTTCCTGGGGTATTCCGCCGCCATTACGGGGGCCCACCAACTGGCGGAATCCATCGCCAATTCAGTGAGGGTCCGCTCCCTGCGGGGGGTGTTCAATGGAACCTCCAATTACATCCTGACCAGGATGGAAGAGGAAAATCTGGATTTCGATGTTGCCCTGAAGGAGGCGCAAAATGCCGGTTACGCGGAATCGGATCCGAGCGCGGATGTGGATGGATTCGACACGCAATACAAGCTGACCCTGCTGACCAATCTGGCGTTCGGCGTGTTTCTTCATGCGGACGATATCCATACCTCGGGAATCCGCAATGTGCGGAGCCGGGATATCAAGATGGCTGCGGAGCTGGGTTACAAAATCAAGCTCGTCGGCGAGACCCGGCTCAATTCCGATGGAAAACTGGAGGCGCAAGTGGGCGCTTGCTTGATTCCAGCGGATGATCTTCTGAACCGGGCCCGCGGCATTAATAATGCCATTGAAGTCGATGATTATCTGAGGGGAACACAAGGGCTGATTGCGGAAGGTGCTGGAGCAAAGCCAACTGCAATGGCTATTTATAGCGATTTAGTAAACTTTATCAAAGGCAAATCCGTCCTTTGGCCGGTCGTCAAAGGTGGGGATGCCCCCAAGGTGTCCACGCGCAAAAAGCTGCGGCAACGATTTTATGTGCGGCTCGACGTGAAGAACTCTCCAGGGTCCCTGGCGGAGATTGCCAAGGTATTTAGTCGCCGTTCCATTAATATCGGCAGTGTTTTCCAACCCGAGGCGGACGAGGCCGCTGAAACCGCCGGAATTGTCGTAACGTGCGGACCAACCGTGCGAAACATCTTGGAAAAAGCCCTGAACGATGTGCGGGAACTGACAGAAGTCGTTATTGGCGAGCCCCTTTTCCTCCCGATTATCAAAACGGGTGAGACGCTAGAGGCTGCTGCCTGAATCTTCTGACTGGAGAACGGGGGGGCGTGGCGTGGCGGCTTTGGCGGGCGTTCGGGCTTTCTTGGGTGCGGCGTCCCGGGGAGGCTTGGGTTTGCGGACCGCTTCGAGTCCGTGTTTGGCGTAATCCATGACGTGGCCTTGGTGGATGAGCCAGAAGAGGTCGGAGGCAAGGGAAGCCGTTCCCTGATCGGCCGGTCCCGTCGTGCGCAGCGCGAGAAGAGCCTTCCACTGTTCCGGGCGCGGGGCGGCCGGATGGGATTCGAGGTAGTCGAGGATCCCGGCAAGCCCCTCGGCGACCGGCGAGACCGTGCGGTCGAGGTAGCGCGGACGCGCGACTCCGACATACGTGATGTTTTCGTGGGCTTTGAAGATCTGCAGACCGGCCGAGTTGAAACTTTGGCCGAGGATGTGCGCGAGCGGGAGGGGAAAGCGCCGGAGATCGGAGACGGCATGGCTCACAAGCTGGCGCACGACGGGCGACCCGGCAGAGCTTCCGGGAATTTCCACGGGGCTTTCCGCGGCGGCAATCAGCATGCCGGCATGGGTCGCCAGGAAATGGCGTTCGACGGACGCCATGTCGGAGAACTTCAGCCCCTCCGTTCCCTCCGGGGAGTCCAGCGGATAAAACTCATCTTTTGAGCTCTGCTCCTGCTTCCATTTCTCGATGAATTCCGGGTCGCGGACCATTTGGATCCGGCTTTTGAAGGCGTCAAAAGGGAGGTTGCGGAAACGCGCGGCATGAACCTCCCGGAGACGCGTCTGATACTCATGGTGGTTCGGCGGGCCGAGAACGATGTCGCCGCAGACCGCAACACACGGGAAGGAGCCTTTCGGAGGATCCACGGACACCCGCTCGCGCCGGTAGAATTTGTCGAAGTGCCTGGCGAGCGCGTGCCGGACAGCTTCTTTCTCGGCTGTCCAGAGGCTGCCGTCGAGGCTCAACTGGAAAAGCGCGGCGGCCTGTCCGGAATCGCGCCGGAACTCCACGCGGTAGCGCTCCGGCTTTTCCAGAATGAGCAGGGCGAGATCGAAGATCGGATACGCTTTCCCGCTGGATTTGATCTGCTTCGCGAGCCCGTCGACCCCCCTCGGATCCGGGACAACGGCTGCGCTCCAGCCGAGCGGCGCGGGCGGTGCCTCCGACCGTTCCTCGCGGGGATCCCGCCGGCCATCACGTTGCCCCCGCCCATCGCGCTCCCGGCGACCGTCGCGCGGCCTGCGATCCTGTGGGCCGCGTCCATCGGGATGCCTGTCTCCCCCCCCCCGCCTTGTCTCTCTGTCGCCACCACGCCGGGGACCTTCCTCCCCTCCCCCCCTTGCGTAGCGCTCAACAATCCGCGACGGCGATGCGTCCTTCGCCCAGTCGGGAAGAAAACTTTTTGCAAGATCCATCCCGGAAAATGCGGACTCGGGAGGTGGGGTGTCGCTCATGGCGTGAAGAGGTTTCCCCCGCTTCCTATTGCGGCTTGGGTGTTGCGGCGGTCTTGGCGGCGAGCTGCGGACGGTCCATCGCAATCAGTTCCGAAACGGTCACAAGCTTGAAGCCGTTAGCCAAAAGCCCGTCGATCGTCGCCGGCATCGCGGCCACCGTCGTCGGATGGATGTCGTGGGCGAGCACGATCGAGCCCGCTTTTGTGTTTTTCAGGATCTCCGAGGTGACGCGGGCGGAGTTGCGATTTTTCCAATCCAGCGGGTCCACGTCCCACATCACCACCTGCAGTCCGTACTCCTTGTTCAGCCGCTTGGTGATCGTCGCAGTCGTGGATCCGTATGGCGGGCGCACAAGCACCGGCTTCTTCCCGGTCGCGCTTTCAATGGCGGAATTTGCTTGCGCCAACTGCGACGCCACTCCGGAGCCTCCGGCTTTTGGAAAGGCTTTGTGGTCCCAACTGTGGTTCCCAATTTCGTGCCCTTCGGCGACGGCTCGTTGAAGGATTTCGGGATTCGCGGCGGCATTCTGTCCGAGCACGAAGAACGTGGCCTTCACCCCTTTTTCCTTGAGGATATCGAGAAGCTTCGGGGTCAGGGTGGCATGAGGCCCGTCGTCAAATGTCAGTGCAATATAGGGCCCCTCGACATTGCAGGAGTTGTAGCTCAGGCGGGCCGGTCCGTCGGCGGCTTCCGGCGCGGGAGCCTGCATCGCAGGCGTCGAATCACCGGCGGGCAGCATGCCGGCCGGGGGCGCTGTTTGCTCCTGCGGCACAACAACCACCTGCGGTGGCTGGGCAGATTGCGTTCGGGCAGATTGGCAGGCGACACCAAGGAATCCGGCAATAACCGGGATGATAAGCCAGGAGCGGGATTTCATTCGTTGCGATTGAAATCCACTATCGCACAAATCGATCCAATATCACACCAAGATTTTTGACCGCCGCCTCGGGCCAGTGTTCGCGGGCGGTGATGATGGCGGAATCCAAGCTGCGATGCTCGGGCCAGTCCGGCTCCAAAGGAACCTCCGGGATCGCACGGGCCAGAATGTCTTTCGCCGCGACAACGTTGGCATGCAGGTGGGCGATGACCGCATCCGCCGTGACCGCCTCCTCTTCCGTCTTCCAGCAATCGTAGTCGGTGATCATCGCGAGTGTGGCCAGTGCGATTTCCGCTTCGCGGGCGAGCTTTGCTTCCGGGAGGTTGGTCATGCCGATCACATCAAACCCGAGCTGCCGGTTCGCGAGCGACTCGGCCCGCGTGGAAAATGCCGGGCCGTCCATATTCACATACGTTCCCCCATCGTGAAACCTCTTCCCTGCCTCCGCGCAGGCCCTGGCCAGGATTTTCCTCAAATTCCCGCTGACCGGATCTGCAAATCCGGCGTGGGCAACAATCCCGTTTCCGAAAAACGTGTGGAACTCCCGCCGGCTCGTCCGATCAAAAAATTGGTCGGGAAGGACAACATCGCGCGGGCGGTATTGTTCCTGGAGGCTTCCGACTGCGGTCACGCAAATAATCCAGCGGACCCCGAGCGATCGAAGCGCCCAGATGTTCGCACGGTGGTTGATCTCGTGCGGGGCGATCCGGTGCCCCCGTCCGTGCCGCGGAAGAAAAAACACCGATCGCCCGTGCAGCATTCCCCCGATGATGACATCGGAGGGATTTCCAAACGGAGTGGGAACGACGATGTCCGCCACCTCGGAGAAACCGTCGATCTGGTAGAGCCCGCTGCCGCCGATAATGCCGATGGCCGGGGCGCTCATTTCTGCTTCCCTCCTGATTTCTTGCGCCGCAGTTGGAAATCGCTGCCCTCGCCGCCGAGGTCGGTCCGTTCCAAGAGCGAGAGAAACTCGCGCAAAGCCGGAGTGCCGGCCGAGGACTTCTTCACCAGTGTCCCGAGCGGACGCCACATCTCGGCATCGGAAAGCTCCAGGCAGGCCAACTGGCCGGTCTCGACCTCCGAGCGCACGGACGTGCGCGGGACAATGGAAACCGCGCTCTCAATCTCCACCGCACGTTTCACCGTCTCGATGTTGTCAAATTCAAACGCCACCTTCACCCGGGCACCGGCCTGCCGGAGCTGGCGGTCCACCTCGCGACGGGTCGGCAGATCCGGCTCGAACGCGATGAACTTCTCCCCGCCCAGCTCGCTGAGCGAAATTTTCCTGAGCGGGGCAAGCGGGTGGGTGGGAGCGCAAATGACAACCAGGCGGTCGCGCCAGAAAACCGCGGCGGTGATCCCCCGCCGCGAGGCCGGGTAGGCGACCAGGCCGACATCCGCGCGGTTCTCCTGCACCGCCGCATAAACCTGCGCCGAGCGCCGGTAGTCCATCTTCACCTCCACCAGCGGAAACTCCCTCCGGAAGCGCTTCAAATACGGTGGCAGCTCGTGGAGACCGATGCTGAAAATCGTCGCGATCCGCAGCTCCCCGGAAATCACCTCCTGCAGCTTCTTCATCCGCGTTCCCAGCTCGTCGTACCCCCCGATGATCTCGCGGCTCGAGGCCAGAAATGTCTGCCCTTCCGGCGTCAGGCAAAAGGCCCGCCGTCCGCGGTCGATCAGCCGCACCTCGTACTGCTCTTCAATCGCGCGCACCTGCTGGCTCACCGCGCTCTGTGTGATCCCGTTCCGCTCGGCGGCTTTGGAAAAGCTTTCCGTATCTGCCAAATCACAGAATACTTTGAACGTTTGAATTTGCATTCGACTCCTCAGGGATAAGATATTCTAATATCCGCCAGAATTACCAGAACAGTTTTTTCATGTCAGAAATCGCACGCAACCTGGACAGCATTCTTGGCCGCATCCGTTCGGCCGCGGGCCGGGCCGGGCGCGACCCCGCGTCGGTCCGCCTCGTGGCCGTGTCGAAGACCCATCCGGCGGAGTCCGTGCGCGAGGCGTCCGAGGCGGGGCAGCGGGCGTTCGGGGAGAGCAAAGTGCAGGAGGCGATGACAAAAATTCCGCTGCTGCCGGCAGAGATCGAGTGGCATTTCATCGGCCATGTCCAAACGAACAAAATCCGCCGGGCCCTCCCGCATTTTCAGCTTTTCCACGGCGTGGACAACGGCAACCTCGCCCGGCAGATGGACCGGATCGCGGCCGATTGCGGGAGCTTCCCGCGCATTCTCATCGAGGTGAATGTTTCGGGCGAGGCGACGAAGTTCGGCTTCTCGCCGGAAGCCTTGAAATCCGAGATCGGGGCGCTGATGGGTCTGCCGCGCGTGCAGGTCGCCGGACTCATGACGATGGCCCCGTATGGCGCAAACCCGGAAGACGCCCGCCCGTTCTTCGCCGCACTGCGCAGACTGCGGGAGGAACTGGAACAGCAGACCGGCACTTCCCTTCCGGAACTCTCGATGGGCATGAGCGGGGACTTCGAGGCGGCGGTCGCCGAGGGCAGCACGATCGTGCGCGTCGGATCCGCCGTCTTCGGCGAACGCCCGCAAAAACGCCCCGCGACGGATTTCTGAAATCCCCACTCCGGGCGACCGCAATTTCCTCTGTGCTCTTCGCCTCTTCTGTGTCAAAAAGATGACCCGTAAAATCATGTCTTGCCATTCCGTCCCCTGATATTAGCATTTCTAATATGCTTTCCCAATCCCTATGAAACCTGTCCGATTCAACAACACTGTTTTGCGCGATGGCCACCAGTCCATGGCGGCCACCCGAATGAAGACCAGCCAGATGCTGCCGGCCGTGCCCATTCTGGACTCGATGGGGTTCGGGATGCTGGAGACCTGGGGCGGGGCGACGATTGACACGAGCCTGCGTTTTCTCGGCGAGCATCCGTTCGACCGCGTGCGCGCGCTTCGCAAAGCGGCTCCGAACACCCCGCAGGGAATGCTCCTGCGCGGGCAGAACATCGTCCAATACAAATGCTTTCCGGACGACGTGGTCGAACTTTTCGTGAAGTGCACGGCCGATGCGGGCATCGAGGTTTTCCGGATCTTTGACGGGCTGAACGATCCGCGGAACCTGGCCCCGGCGATCGCGGCGGTGAAGAAGGCGGGCAAGGTCGCGCGCGGCGAGATCTGCTACACGACGAGCCCGGTCCACACGGTGGAAGCGTTCCTGAAATTTGCGGGCGAGCTCAAGGAGATGGGCTGCGAGGAGATCGCGATCAAGGACATGTCGGGCGTCATCACTCCCCGCGTGGCCGGGGAACTCGTCTCGGGCATCACAAAACTCACCGGGCTTCCGGTCACCCTCCACAGCCACGAGACGGCGGGGTTGGCGGCCGCCTCCTATGTGGCCGCAACCGATGCCGGCGCCTATGCGGTCGAGACGTCGATCACGCCGTTTGCCAACGGCACCTCCCAGCCGGACACCCTCCGCATGCTCGCCCTGCTCGACGGCAACCCCCGCCAGCCGAAGTTCGACCGCAAGAAACTCGCCGACCTTCGCGAGTATTTCACCAAGGTTTACAAGGAGCTGGAGGCGTTCACGTCGCATGCCAACGAAGTCGTGGACAGCGACACGCTGGTTTATCAGGTTCCGGGCGGCATGCTCTCGAACTTCCGGGTCCAGCTCAAGGACATGAACATGAGCGACCGGATCGACGAGGTCCTCGCCGAAATCCCGCACGTCCGCGAATGCCTCGGCTGGGCCCCGCTCGTCACCCCGATCTCGCAGATCGTCGGCACCCAGGCGATGCTCAATGTCAAATTCGGCCGTTGGAAAAATTTTTCGCCCTCGGCGATGGATATCGTGCTCGGCAACTATGGCAAGACGCCCGGGCCGGTGGACAGGGAAGTCCTCGCGCTTGCGGAGAAAAACACCGGCAAGAGCCCGATGACCACGCGGCCGGCGGATTCGCTCAAACCCAATGTGGAGAACCTCCGCAAGCAGCTTGCCGAAAAGGGTCTCCCGACCACAGACGAAGCCGTCGTCCTCTTCGCGATGTTTCCCATGGAATACGAGAAACTGATCAAGGCCCCCGAGTCCATCACCGCTCCCGCCGCCGCAAAGCCGGCCCCTGCTGCGGCCCCCGCTTCCCTCCCGTCCGGACGCCGCCAGCGGCTCCTCGTCACGATCAACAACCAAACCAGCGAAACTCTCATCGAAGAAGTCGCCTGAAGGGGTTTAAGTTTTAAGAATTAAGTTTTAAGAAAACGTCCGCATTCATCCCATTATTCCCATGACTCTCAATCTCGACGAATTCCCGGCCGCCACCTACGGGCAGTGGAAACAGGCGGCGGAAGAATCCCTCAAAGGAGCTCCCTTTGACAAAAAGCTGATCACCTCCACGCCTGAAGGGATCAAGCTCCAGCCGATCTACAGCAAGGCGGATCTCGATGCGCTGGCACTCCCCGAGTCCTGGCCCGGGCTTCCGCCTTTCGTGCGCGGTGCCGCCGCTTCGGGATTCAAAGCCAAGCCGTGGCTCATCGCGCAGGAGCTTCCCTGCGGGTGCCCGGACAAATTTCATGCGGCCCTCAAGAGCGACCTCATGCGCGGACAAAACGCGGTGGTCGTGCTGCCGGATGCGGCAACGCGACACGGCGCTGATCCCGACGAGGCGGTTTGCGGGGAAGGGCTCTCGCTGGCGACGCTCGACGATGCCAGGCGCGCCTTTGCCGGCGTGGACCTGAACGCCGCTCCCGTGCTCGTTTTCGCCGGAGCCAGTGCTCTTCCGATGGTCGGACTCCTCAAAGCGTTCTCGGGCAGGAAAGGGTTCGCCGGAGCCGTGCTGGCCGACCCGTTGACGGAGTGGGCGCGGGATGGCAAGCTGGATCTTTCGCTCGACGACGCCCTGGCGGAACTCGCCGTTGTCTCGAAGTGGGCGGCCGGCAAGGGGATCCGCACGGTGGGCATCCAGGCAAACCTCTGGGCGGATGCCGGCGGCACCGCCGTCGAGGAACTGGCTTTCGGGCTTGCGACCGGAGCCGCTTATTTCCGCGCGCTCGCGGCAGCAGGAGTTCCGGAGGAGGAGATCGCCCCGCGTTTTGTGATGGCCCTCTCGCTCGGCTCGAACCTCTTCATGCAGATCGCGAAGATCCGCGCGGCCCGTCTGCTTTGGGACCGGATTGTCGAAGCATTCGGCGTCAAACCCGCCCCGCTCTTCATTCACGGTCGCAGCAGTCTTTTCAACAAGTCCGTGCTCGATCCGCACACAAACATGCTCCGCGCCACGACGGAAGGCTTCGCCGGGGTCATCGGCGGAGTGGACAGCATGCACGTCGCGGCATTCGACGAACCAGCGCGCACGCCGGATGAATTTTCCACCCGCATCGCCCGGAACATCCATGTCATCCTCGCGGAAGAATGCGGATTTGCCGAGGTTGCCGACGCGGCCGGCGGTTCCTGGTATGTGGAATCCCTGACGATCGAGCTCGCAAAAAAAGCCTGGGCCCTGTTCCAGGATGTCGAGAAGCACGGCGGCATGGCTGTCGCGCTGCGCGAGGGGTTCCCGCAGCAGGCCGTGGCGGTCAGCGCGAAGGCCCGCCTCGACGCCGTGTCGAAGCGCCGGGAAGCCGTCCTCGGGGTCAACCTGTTCCCGAATCCCACCGAAACTCCGCTCGCCCCGAACCCGGATGATGCAGAGAAAAAATCCCGCTCGCTCTCCTCCGTCCGCAAAGGCGGCGTGAGCCTTGCGTCCGCCTCGGTGGACGAGGTTGCCAAAGCTTTCAAAGCCGGAGCCACGATCGGCGAGATCAGCAAAGCCCTGCCGCGCAAGGGAGCCAGCATGCCCGAGATTGCCCGCGTGCCCGCCCTCCGCGCCGCCGAAGGTTATGAGAAACTCCGCGCCGCCGCGCACGGCCATCCGCCGCAGGTCTGGCTCGCGAAATTCGGCGCACCGAAACAGTCGAAAGCCCGGGCGGATTTTTCCTCCGGATTCTTTGCTGCGGGCGGCTACGACGTCCGCCAGCAGACGGCCGGCGCGAAGTCGGTGGAGGAAGCGCTCGATCAGGCCGTCGCATCGAAGGCTCCGGTCGTTGTCGTTTGCTCGACCGATGACACCTACCCGGAAATCATCCCGGCGTTTGTCCCCGCGCTGAAAGCAAAGCTTCCCGGCGTGAAAGTCCTGCTCGCTGGTTACCCTGCCGATCAAATCGAAGCCCACAAAGCCTCGGGCGTGGACGACTTCATCCACCTCAAAGTCGATTGCCTCGCCTTTCTCACCACCCTCCACAAGGAGCTCGGACTCTGACATCATGAAATGCCCTGACTTCACACAAATCGCCTTCAGCCCCAGTTCCGATCAATCCGCGGCCAGCGCCGCCGATTGGCAGAAAGCCTTCCAGGCGGAAACCGGGAAATCCCCCGCCGACTCGGCATGGATGACGAATGAAACCATCGCGGTGAAGCCGGCCTACGGACCGGCGGACCTTGCGGATTGCAAGCACCTCGACTTCACGGCCGGCGTCGCGCCTTACCTGCGCGGGCCTTATGCGACGATGTATGTCCAGCGCCCTTGGACGATCCGCCAATATGCCGGGTTCTCGACCGCCGAGGAGTCGAACGCATTCTATAAGCGCAACCTCGCCGCCGGCCAGATGGGCCTCTCGGTCGCCTTTGATCTGGCGACCCACCGCGGCTACGATTCCGATCATCCGCGCGTTGTCGGCGATGTCGGCAAAGCGGGTGTCGCGATCGATTCGATCCTCGACATGAAGATCCTCTTCGGCGGCATTCCGCTCGACAGGATCAGCGTCTCGATGACGATGAACGGTGCGGTCCTGCCGGTGCTCGCCTTCTACATTGTCACCGCGCTCGAGCAGGGGCACACGCTTGACCAGCTTGCCGGAACAATCCAGAACGACGTTTTGAAGGAGTTCATGGTGCGGAATACCTATATCTACCCGCCGGAACCCTCGATGCGGATCATTGCCGACATCTTCGAGTTTGCATCGCAGAAGATGCCGAAGTTCAACTCGATCTCGATCTCCGGCTACCACATGCAGGAGGCCGGCGCGACCGCCGATCTCGAAATGGCCTACACGCTCGCGGACGGTTTGGAGTATCTCCGCACCGGCACGGCCGCCGGTCTCGACATCGACGCCTTCGCTCCCCGCCTCTCGTTCTTCTGGGCGCAGGGAAAAAACCTCTTCATGGAGGTCGCGAAGATGCGCGCCGCGCGCGTCCTCTGGGCGAAGATCGTGAAGGGTTTCAACCCGAAAAACCCGAAGTCGATGGCCCTGCGCACACACTCGCAGACGAGCGGATGGTCGCTCACCGAGCAGGATCCCTTCAACAACATCGCGCGCACATGCATCGAGGCGATGGCGGCCGCCATGGGCCACACCCAGAGCCTCCACACGAACTCGCTGGACGAGGCGATCGCCCTGCCGACCGACTTCTCGGCCCGTATCGCCCGCAATACCCAGCTCTTCCTCCAAAACGAGACCGGCATCTGCTCGGTCGTGGACCCATGGGGCGGCAGCTACTACGTCGAAGCCCTCACCCACGAACTCCTCGAAAAGGGCTGGGCTCACATTCAGGAAGTCGAAGCCCTCGGCGGCATGTCGAAGGCGATCGAAACCGGTTTGCCAAAAATGCGCATCGAGGAAGCCGCCGCGCGCCGTCAGGCGAAAATCGACTCGGGCGTCGAGACGATCGTCGGAGTCAACAAATACCGCCTCGAGAAAGAAGACCCGCTCGACATCCTCACCGTGGACAATACCGCCGTCCGCATTTCCCAGATCGAACGCCTCAAGAAGCTCCGCGCCGAACGTGACGATGCCGCCGTCCGCCGCTGCCTCGAGGCCATCACCGCGGCCGCCGCGGACAAGAAGAATGGCAACCTCCTCGCGCTGGCTGTGGAAGCCGCCCAGGCCCGCGCGACGCTCGGCGAAATCAGCGACGCCGTCGAAAAAGTCGCCGGTCGCTACCAGGCGGTCATCCGCTCGATCAGCGGGGTTTACGCTTCATCCTACGGACATATGGACGACATCAAAGCAGTGCGCGCGATGGCCGACGCCTTCGAAAAACGCGAAGGCCGCCGACCACGCATTCTCATCGCCAAAATGGGCCAGGACGGACACGACCGCGGAGCCAAGGTCGTGGCCACCGGCTACGCGGATCTCGGGTTCGACGTGGACATCGGCCCGCTCTTCCAGACCCCGGAGGAAACCGCCAAGCAGGCGGTCGAGAACGACGTGCACATCGTCGCGATGTCGTCGCTCGCCGCCGGACACAAAACGCTCCTGCCCGCGCTCATGGCCGAACTCAAACGCCTCGGACGCGAGGACATCCTCGTCGTCGCCGGCGGGGTCATCCCCGTCCAGGATTACGAATTCCTCCGCCAGGCCGGAGCCGTCGCCATCTTCGGACCGGGCACCAAAATCCCCGCCTCCGCCAAGGAGCTCATCGAGATCCTCAACGCCCGCACCGCATAGAAGGTTTCACGCAGTGGCGCGGAGTGAAATATCCCCCGCGAAGCTGCAAAGTCGCGAATGGGGCATTGGTTCCGGGGAGCGCCTGCGACCCGCAGGCGGTTTTCGGCGACCCCGCCGGAAACACCCTCCCGCACAGCCTTGCCGTCACGACTCCTCAAAATGACGACAGATGCAAATGGGAAAGACCCTTTTTGCTCATTTTAAAGGCCCCCGGGACATGGTGTCTTTTTCATTGAGGCAACGTGCTTCACGTATATCATCCCGGAAAAGACAAAAGTTGTCCTGCCCGGCAGGTTTTTCAGATATTTTCCCAGCCATGAATCATTTCCTCTGCATCCTCGTCATCGCCTTCGTTTCCACAGCACTCGCCACCGCCAACCCTGCAAAAACCGATCCCCCGACCCTCGCCGGAGGTTATTCGCCAGCAGCAATTGACGCCGAAGTGGGGAGGGTGGCGGATTTTGCCGTCAAAGCACAAGCGGCAGCCACCAGAAAACCGCTCCGGCTCGTCGGAATCGTCAAGGCGGCGTGTCAGGTGGTCGCCGGTTTGAATTACCGGCTGGAGTTGGAAGTTGCCGACGGCAGCAAACGCCTGAAAGCCCATGCCGTGGTCTGGAAAAAACCGGGCGGATCGCTCTCCCTGACCTCGTGGGATTGAACAAGTCTCAGGATGCAAGTCCTGAATGGCATCCCCCCGATAATGAAGTCGTCCGTACGGTGGGCGTGGAAATAATATGACTCCATCTGGGTGACTAACTGAACCTCGGTCTCACGAAAATGGCCGGGAACCTCTTCTTTGACAACGCGGTCCTTTAGTGGTGAAATCCCGAAATGAACAAGCATTGTCTCGCCGTTGCAGCCTCCCTTGCCTTTGTGACGCTCGCCTCGCCAACTTTTGCCTGCACCCGCGCCGTCCTGAAGACCGACGATGGAACGGTCCTGACCGGGCGGTCAATGGATTGGATGCAGGACATTGACAACAATCTCTGGGTTTTCCCCCGAGGCATGCGACGCGACGGAGCCGCCGGCCAGAAATCCCTCAAATGGGAATCAAAATACGGCAGTGTGATCACGACGATTTACGAGGTGGCAACGGTCGATGGGATCAACGAAAAAGGTCTGGCCATAAACGTTCTCTACCTGGCCGAGTCCGACTACGGGACTGCCGGCGACAAGCCCCCGATGTGCATCTCCATGTGGGGGCAATATGTTCTGGACAATTATGCGACGGTCGCGGAAGCGGTCCGCGATTTGGAAAACGAACCCTTCCGGTTGGTGGCCCCCGTGCTGCCCAATGGCTCCCCAGCGCACGGGCATCTCTCGATGACCGATGCGACGGGAGACTCCGCGATCCTTGAATACATCGCTGGGAAGCTCGTCATCCACCACGGCCCCCAATACACCGTCATGACCAACTCCCCCGAATATTCGCAGCAGCTCGCCATCAACCGCTATTGGGAAGGGGTGGGTGGAACGGCATTTTTGCCGGGAACGTCCCGCGCATCCGACCGGTTTGCCCGTGCTTCCTTCGGCATCAATGCGGTTCCCCGCGCCGCCGACCCCAACTACATCAAGGCCGTGCCCGGCCAGGAACTGGCGCTGCAGGGAGTGGCCAGCGTGATGAGCGTCATCCGGTCGGTCAGTGTCCCGCTCGGCATTTCCACACCCGGCCAGCCCAACATCGCGTCCACCATTTGGCGAACCGTGTCCGACAGCCGGCACTTGGTCTATTATTACGATTCGGCCACGGTCCCCAATACCTTTTGGGTCGAGCTGGGGAAGTTGGATTTCAGCCCGGGCTCCAAGGTCAAGCGCCTCGTGCTTGCCGGCGGAAAAGTTTACTCGGGTGAAACCTCAAAACACTTCGAGCCCGCCGAACCATTCTCGCCTTTGACCGCTTCCGCGAAATAAGCCCGACCGTCGGGACTTTCATCCATGTGGCTTCCGGCTTCCCCGGCGCGCACCCGGAACCGGCGATTCCTCACGCGGAGACGCGCAGCACACGGAGAAAACTGTTTTCCGGGTTAACAATCATGGCTCGCGCCCGACCGGGTTTTTCAGCGCCCCGATTTTTTCGATTTCCACCGTGACGACATCCCCCGGTTTGAGCCAGACAGGCGGCTTGCGGGCCATTCCGACCCCGCTCGGGGTTCCGGTGAGAATCACTGTTCCGGGCAGAAGCGTCGTGCTGCCGCTGAAAAATTCGATGAGCGTGGGCACGGCAAAGATCATGTCCGACGTATTCTCGTCCTGCATCGTCTCGCCGTTGAGAATCGTGCGGATCGCGAGCGCGTTCGGGTCGGGAATCTCGTCCGGGGTGACGAGGCAGGGTCCCATCGGGGCAAACGTGTCGAACGTCTTCCCCCGGCACCATTGGCCTCCGCCGAAACGGCCCTGCCAGTCGCGGGCACTCACGTCGTTTGCGCAAGTGTAGCCGGCCACGTAGCCCAGCGCCTCCGACCGCGGGACATTTTTCGCCGTCCGTCCGATCACGATCGCGAGTTCGCACTCGTAATCCACTTCGTGACTGGCGAGACGCGTCGGGATCAGGATCGGGTCGCCGGGATTTTGCAGGGCCGAAGGGGACTTCATGAAAAGAATCGGGTATTGCGGCACGCGGGCACCGGTCTCCTGCGCGTGCTTCCGGTAATTCAGCCCGGTGCAGAAGATCGCGGGCGGCACGACCGGTGCGAGCACCTTCGCCACATCCGCCGGCGCGCCGGTCCCGGAGAACCCGCTTTCGAGGTTTCCAGAAAGCTTTTCTGCCGTCCCATCCGGCAGGAGAGCAGCGAAACCGATATTCCCCGAAGCGTCCAGGTAGCGTTGGATTTTCATACGAATTCAAAATTTCGGGGCCCGCACCGTCCCGGCTTCGAGGTCGGTCCGGCGCCGCTGGACGATCCGGCCTGCGATCTCATGGACCATCTCCTCGAGCAGAAGCCGGAGATGGCTGCCTCGGCGGTAATCCGACGGCGCGATATTTTTGACGCGGTCGGCATGCGTGCAGAGCTGGTAGCATTTCTTGAAGCTCGCCCGCGTCGGGTCGTCGGCATTGTAAACCGCGATCGCCTGTCCGCCGTTCTTGCGCATCACCGTGAAGCACGGCACGTCGGTCGGACCGTCGCCGACATAAACCATGTTCTGGAAAGGGACCGGCCGGAGCTCGGCGGACATGTGGTCGTTCACGTCCTCGTCCATCTCGAGCATCCCCTTGTTGATCCGGAAAAGAAACTGCGTCTTCTGGGTATGGCTGATCGCCCGCTTCGGAAATGTGATTCGGTCGCTCTCGTCCACCGCAAATTCGCAGCCGAAAATCCTCCGGATATACGGGGCCAGACGGGAGCCCTCGATCATCGCCTTCAGTCCCGAAGAAACGATGTAGTGCTCGACAGTGATCCCGTGCGCCTCCTGCTCTTTCGTCAGGAGCCCGGATTGGAACTCCTCGAACATCTCCGGCAGCCCCTTGTAGAAGGTCAGCATCCCGCCCAGCTCACGCAGCTTCGCATTCGTCGGACGGTCCATCTCCAGGCAGTCGAGGAGCACTTTCATGTAGGCCAGCTCGCTGTCGAACCCCTGCTCCTTCACCAGCTCCGCACACCGCTGCCAGAAATTCGACGGGTTGATCCCGAAGGCCGGGAACAGCGCCTCGTCCTGCATGTACGTCGGCGAAAGCGTCTGGTCGTAATCGTAGATGATCGCAATCGTGTTCTGCGGCATGGCCATCACATTATCGCTGCACCCAACAGGCCGCTCTGGCGATCAAAAAATGCGGCTCCAACACGAAAGAACGGAAAATCTCGCGAAGACAAAGCGCGTAACGGACCTGCCTGTCGTCCCCGCGTCGTCCTCCTTTTCGCACTTCCGCCTTTCCCGTTTCAACTTTCACGCTTCATCGTTTTTCCTTCGCCTTCCGCCGTCCGGAAAATCGCCTCGACGTCGACCGGCTCCCTGCCTCAGGATGCCACTCAGTTCAATGAGCTTTCGCATATCCCCTCGCCCGTTCTCCCCTGAAAATTGAGCCCTTATCTGCATAGGCCGGGTCAAATCTATTCCAATATTGACCCAATTGGGAAATTGGGGTCAGTCATTTTTTATTGTATTCTTTGGTGGATGCCACATTCTTCATAGATGCCAAGACAAGTAAGAATTGAATTCGCTGGAGCGATGTATCATGTAATGGCGCGTGGGAATCGTCGCGAGTTG
>Ga0247842_10000512_pt1 | contig 79378 bp, 76 predicted proteins | sample LaCruzMarch2015__3_FD_192411 | JGI IMG/M metagenome (GOLD analysis project Ga0247842, IMG submission 192411) | Freshwater microbial communities from meromictic Lake La Cruz, Castile-La Mancha, Spain - LaCruzMarch2015_19m | ecosystem: Environmental > Aquatic > Freshwater > Lake | place: Spain... | reverse complement strand
AGCATTCCTTTCCTCCTGTCGTTGAGCTACGAATCAGCTCCAACGTACAGGACAGAACGCTCAGGTGGTAAACATTATGATGAGCGAAAGAGGCTGGATTGGTAAACTTTTACGCGAGCGTTTACAGCCAAGAGCCGATTTGCGAATGAGCCCCTTTATCTCCGTGTGAGGGACCTCAGCGATCCCATCCACACAGCTAAGGATGTCCTTAAGGTTGTGGATCCAACTCTCAGGCGCCCCAGCCCCATGTTTGAGAAGGAAGCGTCCTTTTGCGTAGCAAATGTAGATGGCAGGCGCAGGTTGAGTGTCCCCTTCTACCGGCTCATTGATGCTGATCAACTCGCCGGCCGCGTTGGTCCTGAACAACAGATCATGACGTTTGGAAATAAGCTTTTCGTCGATGTCGCTTGGACTGAACTCCATATCGCCGAGTATATCAGCCTTGCTTTTTGACGCATCCGCAACGAAATTGGGAACTGTCACTGATTGAAAGATGCCTGCGCTGCAGGCTGCTGCACTCCCAGGATGCGGGGGAAAACATTTCGTTGGGTAGTTGTTGACTTATAACAGCCTTGCAGAACAGATTCTCTAGGACGAATCCTTCAGGAACATCCGGACCGGCGAAGAGCAGGAAGTTGTTTGGGTTCTTCCAGGCCACGGTGTCAAGATTTCCCGCAAGGTCCTCCTTTACTTCGGGAAAGATGCAGTTGAACTTCCGGTCCTCTTTGGATAGTTCCAAGGTGAGTGGAACCAGGCGTCGCACCAGTCAACTCCTGTCACACTGCAGTTGCAGTAGCGACTTAGATTGATATGGTTGCCCACAATGCTTCGGATATCGTTTGTCCTTCTTGGGTCGAAAGTAAGGGCGTTCTTCAGAGCCACGGCAAAATCCCCTGTAGAATCAACACGTTTTCTTTCAGGCCATCCATCTCGAGCTGTAATGACGGCGCCTTGAAACGGAGCATGGATCGGCTCGGACCAGCCGAAACAGTCGGCAAGATCTACCCCAACGAGATTGTAGTGCCACTTTGATGCGCGATGGAATTTCCAGCCTCTCTCTTCTTTGTCGATCCGCATGAAGTCATAGGCATATCGCGGACCTAGTTGATCAGTGCCGTGGACTGGGGTCCGATCCCCAGGTGTATGACATGCGACCCACTCACCCCGTAGTGGAAGCTCGACGATTATCCAGTTGCGGGCAAACGAAACATGTTCGCAAGCGCCAAATCGCGAGCGGGGTCCCTTGGCGCCAGCGCACCTTGGCCGACTCGCGCGAATAGACAGACGCACCAGATGCACAGGGCGAGTTCGAATACGATCAACACTGCATCGGCAAAACGGGAATACCTTGCCCTCGTTGAACCATTCCCCCGGCGGTTGGCATAACTCGCCAGCTTCTCCCGCCACCCCATACTTGCCTTCAATGAGATTTAAACAAAGGTTAATGGCATCTTAATCACCCCGTAAGGTTCATTCGTTTATCCTCATTTTGCAGGAAGCTTCTGGGTGGCCCAAATACTGACCGCCGCCAAGCCGGGAAACCGAAGCGGAAAGTGTTCCAAGTAGGCACCACCCAGCACCCAGTGTGGAGCATGGGTCGCTTTCCCTGCCTGCCCACTCGGACAACGCCAAGACTCTCTTCCGCCTTGCGGCGTGCTTCGAAAGGCCATTTTACTCTCTCTTCTCCATAGAAATACGCTTTTTTGATTTGCTGTATGGCTTGACCAAAAGTCGAACAAATGAGCCGATCGATTTAATCACCAATTAACCAATCATTAATGTGGACGTAAGCTTAGCTGCCTATGCTGGTAGATGAAATCACAAAAGATGAAAGGAAAAAGGAAATGAAAAAGTGGTTAATTGGTTTACTGGCTCTGGTCCTTCTCGCCGCGAGCCTTCCATCGCTTCCTGCCAGCGCTGCCAGTCTTGCAGATGTCAGCGGTCATTGGGCGGAGACTGCGATCACCTATTTGGTCGACAAGGGAATCATCAACGGATTCCCAGACGGGACTTTCAAGCCGGAAGAGCCCGTCACCCGCGCTCAATTTGCGAAAATGGTGACCCTGGCGCTTGAATACCCTACTGCCAATGAGCCTGCGACACCCATGTTCTCAGACGTGACTTCCAGTTTCTGGGGGTTCCAATCCGTAGAAATCAGTGCGGCAGCTGGGCTGATTATGGGTTTCCCCGATGGTACATTCGCGCCGGATAAAAATGTCACCAAGGCGGAAGCAGTAACGATTCTAACGCGCGCCAGGAGCATGTTCCTAAAGGACTTCAACCTCGTGCCGCTGTTCAGTGATGTTCCCGAGGGCAACTGGGCAGTTCCTTATCTCAATGCCGCCAACGGAATGCTCTTCTTCCCAAACAGCGACCCCCATATCCTTTCCGGGGACACTTTCCTGCCTGACCAGCCCGCTACCCGCGCCCAGGCCGCCACCTTTATCTACCGCTTGATGACCATGGAGCCTTTGACTCCCAAGGCAATCGTCATCAAAGGCTCCGACACGATGGTTAACCTGGCCAGCGCTTGGGCAGAGGCTTACCAGGTCTATCACCCGGAAGTAAAGCTGACCGTCTCGGGTGGTGGTTCCGGCATCGGTATCGCCGCTTTGCAGAATAAAACCACTGACATATGCAATAACTCCCGCCCCTGGAAAGACGAGGAGATCGCCAAAGCCGGAGCCAACGGCGTGAATCCAGCGCAGACCGTAGTGGCTCAAGATGCCGTTTCCGTGATCGTCAACCCCGAGAATCCGGTAAAGGAACTGACCATGACCCAACTCTCTTTGATCTACCAGGGAATCACTACGAACTGGAAAGAGGTTGGCGGTCCTGACGCCACCATCGTAGTACTCTCCCGGGACACCAACTCCGGCACCCATGTCTTCTTCAAGGAGCACGTCCTGCAAAGTTACCCTACCGCTGACAAGACCCGCGAGTACGGCAAGGATGTGCAATTCCTCCCCACAAACCAAGCCATCCACGACGAAGTGGCCCGCAATATCAAAACGATTGGCTATGTTGGATTGGGCTATATTGACGAAACGGTCAAAGCGCTAGGGATAAAGAAAGGCGATGGTGATGCCGCCGTGCTCCCATCCGCTGAGACCGTCCTGGACAAGACCTATCCTGTCGCCCGCCCCTTGTTCTGCACGGTCAACGGCCAACCGACGAACGCCCTGTTTGCCTACCTTCAATGGATCCTTGGCCCGGTCGGGCAGCAGATCGTCTCCGCTCTTGACTTCGTCACGGTCGGTAAATGAAGGTTCCTGCAACGAGAGCAAGTTAGATCGATGTAGTCCAGTGACAGGAGAGTCCGGCATTTTGCCGGACTCTCTTCGATTATGAGATTCTACTCCTTAGCCGCAGGCAACCTGACTTCCGCATTCTGACGATTCATTTCGATGGAGACACATTACCCGGGCAGCAGGTTTGGCTTTTAAACGGATGCCGTTGGCAAGTTTTTTCCGATAGTACGGAACGTCAAGCGGCGCCTTGATCGATTCAAAGACCCCCCCTGCTGGAGCACAACGAGGCGAGCGTCCATCCAATCGCTGGTCGAGTGACTCAGAATCAACTCCGGAGATGACCGCAGGATATGCAGTCCTTTCGATGGACGCAGATCACCCCCCCGCATTGCGGACACTTCCACCGATCCTTTTCTCGTGTGACAAATTCATCCAATCCTAGCTCTTGTATGCTCTTCAGATTCTCGATCATGCTCATGCCGTACTTCGTTCGGTAGCGTTTGTCCAGTTGCCGTAGCCGAACACAGGGGAATCTGGCGCACTGAAAACAAAACTTCTGCTCGCCAACCTCTGTCTCGCTGCAATGCTTGATCCGGCACACAACACACTGCTGTGGCTTCCTGGCATCGTCGCCATTACAACCCGGACACCGCTTCTTCTCTCTTTGGTGGCCGCTACAGAGGCTGCAGTTCATCCCGCAAGGCGCAATCATTGTAATGTTGATCGATTCCGGTTCTTTCGTTTCGTGGATGTTCATGATTGCCTTCATTCTTGGAAACCCAGCTTGTGCCTTCTCGGTCACAAGAGACTCCCTTCCGTTCGCATCGTTTAGATTTGCTTCGAATCCCTGGGCAAGGTTCTCACGTGTTGCAGGTGAGCACGAACCCTCTCGTCCTCGCCATGGGGATAGTCAAAAGCAAAATGATCGGCTACACGAAGTGCTGCGATTTGAAAAAGATCGCACATCGTCTGCAGCGCTTCCCATGTCTTTCCATAGGTGGCATCAGCGTATGTTTTCAACAGTAAATCCCAAAGCTCCGGCTCCAGGTACTTCTTGAAGTATTTTCCATATTTGCCAGGATTCAGTAAGAACTGGGTCTTCACGCCGATATGCCAGGTCAGCATTTTCATCAGTTGTTCCCGCACCACCTGGTCGAGCATGTACTTGGCGTAGGTGATTTCTTCCCTCCAAAGCCCCTTGGCCACGTAGGGACAGACCCACCAGAACTCGTTGCAGCAATCAGAGAAGGCTTTGGCAGTTGGCGGTTGAGGAAGATAATCGCTTTCGCTCGCAGGAGCGAACGGCTCGATGATCCCATCCTTATCCAGGAGCAGCAGGCTCAGACTGTCTGTTTCACGTTCATCCAGTTTGGCGAGCGGGTAAATCCAAAGATCGATTCGGTTGCCATCGGTGAACTGCATGAGATAGGAAAAAGCGCCATCATGGCTCGGGGGCGGATCTTGCATGTCCTCGGGCATCTGTAGAATCATGATCTCACCGAAGCGTTTGATCCAATTGGTGTTGTCTTTGAAGGAAGCGACATCGGTCACGATGTAGACAATGTCAAAATCCTGGAACGGGTCTCGCGGAGCGTTTGGATTTGCGCGTGAACCATTCATGATCACGGCCCGGATTCGTTCATCATTCCTGGCGGTATCAACGATAAGCTCCATCATCTCTCGTTCGCTACGCATGATCCTCCTTACTATAGCAGCTGAGGTCCGGCATCAGCGCCTCGGAGCGCCTAGCGGAGAGAGTCGCCTGCATCGGCTTATTGGACAGTCCCTTTCGTTTGCCAAGGTACAAGCCTCTCCCTGTGAGACCATCGAGGCTATATTTGGCTTCCAAGCCTGCTTCCTCGATGACCGATCTTATCTCCTCGACTGTGAAAATACCCAGCTTATGGTGCTCGACAAGGTGCTCTGTCCCTTCGGGAGTTCCGATCAGGTGATGCAGATCAAATACGGAGGTTCCTTTTCATTTCAAGTGGGTAACCTACCAGCCTCTCTATCACCAAGGCGATGATGATCTACAAGACTCTTGTCAGCCCTGGGACCACCGCTCCCAGGAAAGCCAATAGTCCCAAGGGTCTCGTTATCCTCAGACCGTCTTACCCACTCGATATGAGAAAGAGCCAAAGAATTCCTATCCATCGACATCAGGGAATCGTAATGGCTGCCCAGGTCTCAGGTGCGAATTGCAGCAGTAAAGGCTCATGCAGGCTCTCGGCGATGTTGCCTTGCAGCAAGGAAATATTTAGACAATCATCGGAAAGGCTGGAGGGCCACCAGGCAGCTTGGTAGAAATTGGGCTGCAATAGATAGGTTATCGCAAAGCGGAAAGGTCCATCCGGGATGGCGATTTGAACCTCGATTTCCTCAGTATTGGTCATGGAACCAAGGTTTGCCAACCAGCCGTTGCTTTGCAGGAACTCCTTCCGTTGTTGTTCGTTGGATGGGGTATTCGTGATCACTTTGTACAGGGCCCACTGAAATGGCTGGGTCAACTGCCAACCGTCCTCCTTGCGCTTGAAGATAGCAGTACCGAGGGAACCAGAAGAATGAAGGACCGAGATCTCATCTTCGTGCTGTAGAAAGACTGAAGTAACCGTCAGACCATCGAAGTTTTCATGGATGCCCAGGTATAGATAGCCATCACTTTGCATCAGAAACAATTCTCCTTGGTCGGTGAATTCCTGGCGCAGGGCGCCTTCCCATTCACCGGGAGAGAGCATGCCATCCAGGGTAGGAGGATTGCCTTGTGGTACCTCCAAGGTGAGGCCGACTTTAATGCCCCCTTCAGCAGGAAGCAGGCGGGAACCAACCACTGCCGTCTCGGCACGGGTCAGATTGGCCAGAGGCCGGAAGTTGCCAGTGGGGTCGCCCTTCATCAGGCCGGCTTTCATGGCGGAGGCCACAAAAGGTTTTGCCCAGTCAGAGACGGAGGCCCAGTCGGGAACGGTGAGGGCCATATTAGCCATCTCATCGGTGGTGACATAGGTGGTCTCGTCAATGAGCTTGGCCTTCACCAGGATCTTGGCCACTTCCTGGCGGGTGATCGGGTTGTTGGGGAGGAAGGTTCCATCCGGGTAGCCGCCTACCAGGTTGTTCTGCGCAGCCGACATGACATAGCGGAAGAACCAATCCGTCATGGCTACGTCGCTGTAAGGGGAGGCGCCGGCAGGAGCCGGTTCCGGGTAGTTCAAGACGCCGGTGATGATCTTCAGGAACTCAGCGCGAGTAACTGTGTTGTCCGGCTTGAAGGTGCCGTCCGGGTAGCCGGCGATGTAGCCCAGGTTCACCAGCTTGGTGATGTCGGCTTCGGCCCAGTTGCCGGCAATGTCAGAGGGAGCGGCGGCGAGGGCGGACGGCAAGACCGGGAGCATAAACTGGGTTAACACAAGCAACGTAACGAGCATACCTACTAGAAACTTCTTCATTCACATCCTCCTTTTTGATGTAAGACCTGGCTTTCCAGGATAATCTGAAACCCTTCCCCCCTTTCCTCTGGGTAAGTGTTGGTGGAATTCTCTAAGTGGATCCAAAGTGCACATCCGTGCCAGTCTAGACAGTGGTTACCTTTATTTTCGCTTTTAATCCTTCAATAAAAGCGCTCCAGGTTTCACTCTTTTTCTTCTCCAAGATCGTAGTTTGGATGAACTCCTGCAGTTTCTGCACCTCATTCAACTTGAGCAGGTAGAATTGGCTTCCATCGCTCACAATGGGCGAGACTTCCCCGAGGGCTAGGTGGTCTAGAACCTTCAATTGCCAGTCCTTCAAGCTTTTCCGATTGACGGTTCCCATCTCACCGCCTGTCGCCCCTGTCACCGTGTCAGTGGAAGTGATCATAGCCACATCGGCAAAAGTAGTGCCCGTATTCACTAGGTCCAGAGCAGCCTGGGCTTGGCTTGGCGTGTCAGTAGTGATCTGCTGGAAAGTGAAGTTCCATCGGTCGCCCAATTGAGCGGTGTAGCTGGGAATTTGGGAGTAGACCTGGAATATTCCGAAGCCATTCTTGATGGGAACCAAGCCGCTGACCTGGTTCAAGGGGACGGTGGAGGTAAAAACAGCCTGATCGAAAGCCTCTCCAAACTTACCGACCTGCGAGCTTGGGGTGATCGTCCCGAGATCCCCGAGCTTATCGCGACTACTTATGTCGTCTGAATACTGCGTGGCTACATCGGCAAAACTTGTCCCCGCCTTGAGTTTGGCCAAGGCTTCTTCGCCGCGGGCTAGGGTCTGCTCTTCAGTCCGCCCGCCGTTTAGGGTAGCAACATTGTTTAAGAAGATGAAACGGACGCTGGCTTGCGCGGGAGCGTCATAGCTCAGCTTTTGTTCCTCGAAAGCAGTCTGAATCTCTTCTTCATTGACTGTGACCGTTCCGGTAACATTTTCATAAATTTGCTGGCGTTGCAACTGGACAGCGATGTCCTGCAAGACACTTTCCCAGGTCATATTTTGCTGGGCCAGGGCTTCTTTGAACTGATCCTCTGTCATTTGGTATTGGGAAGCTGTCCTGGTAACCTCCTCTTGAATCTGGATGGCGGTGGGGATGATCCCTAGGCGATCTGCTTCTTTAAGAGCCAGCCGCTCTTGGATGGTAGCTTCTAAGGAGCTGTCCCAGAGCATCTGGTACTCCTGTGAACCTTCGGTGATCTCCATCCCCTGTTGTTGCAGGCTGCTAGCCTGCTGGGTGAAGAGTTGGTTTACCTGGTCCCGGGTGATGGTTTCCGTCCCTACATAGGCCAGGACGCTCCCACGATAGCTTCCCCAGACTGTGACAACTACAGCGACCAACACTACTGCTACAGCCAATACTACTCCGATCATCTTTACCCTCGTCTCGTAATCGGAGATTCGGGCATGGCTGCGCTGATGGATTCTCTTTTTCTGGGCAAGCTCTGCTTGTTTACGTGCTTTCTGCTTTTTGCTCATGGATGATTTAGGTGAGCCTTCCTTTCTTTAATCGCTCTCCATTATACCAGAGTCCGTTTCTTGATTGAAAAGCCTTTGGGCAATAAGAATGCACCAAAATGGCCTCTACTTGTGGAAATAAAGTAAACAGCGCCGCCAAGCCGAAGCGCAGCGCCAACCGCCAAGGCCCAGCGAATGCCGATCCAGTCTGCCAAAACAACCCCCAACAAGGGCAAGAGGATAGCTGTCAAACTCATAAATAAATTATAAATAGCGACCCCACGTTCCCGTGCGCCTAAGGGGCAGGACTCCAAAAGGGTATTGAAGGAGATCAGATTGAATCCAGACCATCCGAAGCCAGATATCAGGTTGAATAGAAGAAGAGGCCATAGCAAGTTCACCGAGGCATACAACAAAGGATTAAGAGACAGTAGGATCAACGACCAAACCAAGGGAACGATCCCGCCAAAACGATGATTCCAGCGTGCCCATAGGGGATAAGCCGCTACTTGAGCCACCCCAGAGACGATGACAATCAAAGAAACCCAGATCGGTGATGCGCCTAGATCGCGCAACGTATAGATGGTGAAGAGAGGGAGAGCAAATTGGAAGCCGACCTGAAACAACAGAGAACCAACCAAAAACTGACGGTAAGGTGGATTGCTTCGAATCAGTTGACCAACTCCGACTCGGCTCGCAGGAATCGTCTCGAGAGTAATCGGCTTCAACAAGAGCAAGGTATAGATCTCGAAAAGAGCGAAAAGGAAAGCGGAGACAAAAACAACCCGGTAGCTCCACGGAAAGGCCAGCACTTCCATCACCTGCCCGGCAGCCATGGTAGCCAGGATGCCAAGGATGGCGATCAACCGGTTCCTGGCTGAAAAAGCCATGGCTCGTTTCTCTTGTGAGATTGATTCTCCAATCAAGGCAGTCCAAGACAATCCGGACCAAGCATTGGGCAGAGCGGCCAATGCGACGAAGAGCAGAAGAAGCCAGACGGACGGTTGAAAGAAAGAAGCCAGGGCGAAGAGAAGGTAGAAAAGCCGGCCAGCCAGCGCCATAGCAGCGGTGAAACGCGTCTTGTCCTTCAACCGTTCCACCAGAGGTAACCCTGGGAGAATGGTAAAGGTGGTGACCAATGCCGGAAGAGAAGTCAATAAACCGAACTGGAATGAGCTGGCGCCGAGATCTCGGGCATAGATGCCGAGGAAATTATTGACCATGTTACCATTGATAGAAGCAAACACTCCGTTCCAGATATTGGCCCGGATGTTGCCATCTTCCACGCTACTTGCTTTGCGGCTCTTTTTTCGCTTTCTCCCAAACAAGATCCAATTCCTCGAGGCTCATGGTCGTTGTTTCTTTGCCGGTACGGCCAGCGATCTCTACCACTCGCTTGTAGCGTGCAAGGAACTTATCGATGGAGCGATGTAGTGCTTCCTCCGGATTCAAGCGGAGGAAACGGGTAAGATTGACAATGCTAAAGAGCATATCGCCAATCTCCTCTTCGATCTGGCCTGGATTCTCCTCATGCACCGCCTCCTGTAGCTCCAGCCATTCCTCCCCTATCTTCTCCAGCACACCGACGCTATCCCGCCAATCGAGTCCCTGGTGCGCTGCTATTTCCTGGATCCTTTCTGCTCGGTTTAGAGCGGGCATATAGCGTCGAGCTTCCTCCCCTTCTTTCCGTTGCTCCTGCTTGTCTTTGATGTTTTCCCACTGCTGTTCCACTCCAATAGGCGATAGCTCGCATCTTTGGTTGAAGATATGCGGATGACGACGAACCAGTTTTCGAGTGATATGGTCTAGAACCTGGGATAGCGTAAATTCATCCTTTTCCTCGGCTATCACCGCATGAAAAACGACCTGCAAGAAGACGTCGCCTAATTCCCCGGCTAATGCTTCACTGTTCTCCTGGCGGACTGCTTCGATCAATTCCCAGGATTCTTCCAACAAATATTTAGTCAACGAGCGGTGTGTCTGTTGGCGATCCCAGGGACAGCGCTTACGCAAAGCACGCATGATACGGTTGAACTCTAAAAAGCGCTCCCCCTCTTCCGTCTGAGTGCGTAAAAGATGAGGCATAACCCTCTCCAGAGAACGGCGCAAGTCAGAATCTCGGCAACTTGTAATCAAAGCACCCACGCGCCTTGCTGCTTCATCGAGGGATGCTCCTTGCGCCAGCAAGAAGAAAGAGAGGTAGGTTGCAGCCAAAGCACTGCTGCGGTTTGAGGCGATTAGTACGGGTCGCTTCATTTCACGCATCAGCAGCAGAAAATCGAAAAATTGGATCAGGTCAGAGGGGGGAGGCCAAGGTCCTTCCGGCAAAGGTAAGGTCAATTGCTCGAAGCTTGGCCCACTGGAAGGGCTGGTACCGTCGAGGAGTAAAACTATCGCCAAGATCCCGCACTCCTCAAGATCCTCCCAATCTGGTAAAACCGTCCCCTCCAATAAGGCCACACGTTCAGGCAACAGCCAATGAATAACCTGTGGCTGATCGATAGCCTGCTGCAGCTTGACATCCACCGCCCAGGCGTGCTGGATCATTTAAGCCGCCCTCTGGGTGGAAACAGTTGCCACAGCTTTCGAAGGGTTAAGTGTTTGGCCGGTAAGAATCCGCAGTAGCTCTTCAGCGTGATCCAGGACATTTCCTAGATCATCTTCCTCCAATCGAAGGTAGAAGTCGGTTTCTCGAACTTTGAACCTCTTGGGGAAACGGCGCGCCAGCAAGACAAGACACTCCGGGTCGAAAAATGGCTCCATTCCAATCTGAAAAACGAGAAGGCGATCGTCCAGACGAACCCGTTCAATGCCGGCCTGCTCGGCCAATAAGCGCACCCGGCTGACCCGCAGAAGGTTCACCAAAGGAGGGGGGATTGGACCGAAGCGGTCACGCAGTTGATGGTCGACCTCGCTCAGTTCCTCCTCTTTGGTCAAGGAAGCAAGGCGCTCATACAATTCCATCTTGCTTCCCTCATCTGGAATGTAATCAGAGGGGATATATGCACTGATCTCCATCTCCAAAGCACTGTGTGTGGCCGGTGGAATCTCTTCATCGCCCGTCTCAACCGGTATCGCTTCTCCCTTTCGCAGTCTGTCCATGGCCTCCTCCAACATCTGGCGATACATTTGATAGCCGACATTGATCATGAAACCATGCTGCTCCTCCCCAAGCAAATTCCCCGCCCCGCGAATCTCCAGATCGCGGGTGGCGATTCGTAGCCCAGCTCCTAGGTTGGTGAAATCACGGATTGCTTCCAGTCGTTTTTCCGATTCTTCAGAAAGTGCACGGTGTTTGGGATAAAGGAAATAGGCATAGGCATGGACATCGCTCCGTCCAACCCTTCCGCGCAGTTGATAAAGCTGAGCCAAGCCAAGGTTTTGAGCGTCTGAGACGATCAGTGTATTGACATTAGGGAGGTCGATCCCGCTTTCGATAATGGAAGTGCAAAGAAGGATATCGAATTGACCTTGGGCAAATTCCCACATTGTTTTCTCCAGCTTCTCTTCGGCCATGCGACCATGCGCGGTGGCGATGCGGGCCTCCGGAAGAAGGGATTGAAGACGGGCGAGCAACCGCGGCAAACCATGGATTCGGTTGTGAACGACGAAAGCCTGCCCACCTCGTTCAATCTCTCGCAAGAGAGCGCTCCGCACGATCCCCTCATCCGCTTCCACCACATAGGTCTTCACTGGAAAGCGGTTGGCTGGGGCAGTCTCGATCATGCTCACCTCGCGGATCCCCAAAAGGCTCATCTGCAACGTGCGGGGAATGGGTGTAGCAGACAAGGTGAGGACATGCAGATCCCCCTTCCACCCACGCATGCGTTCCTTTTGCAGGACCCCAAAACGTTGCTCCTCATCGATAATCAACAATCCCAAATCTTTGAATTGGACACGCTTGCCAAGTAAGCTATGCGTCCCGATCAAGATGTCGACGCGGCCTTCAACCAGTTTTTTAAGAATCTCTTTCTGCTCGCTGAGAGAGCGGAAGCGGGAAAGCATTTCTGTCTGCACCGGGAAGTGACGTAATCGTTCTTGAAAAGTATTGAAGTGCTGCTGGCAGAGGATTGTTGTAGGTGCCAGAAAAGCAACCTGCTTATTGGACAAAACGGCGCGAAAAGCAGCACGCAAAGCAACCTCGGTCTTGCCGTATCCCACATCTCCGCATATCAGGCGATCCATCGGTTTTTGCCGTTGCAAGTCACCCATGACGTCTTGGATGGCTTTCTCTTGATCTGCTGTCTCCTCATAAGCAAAAGTCATGGAAAGATCCTCTTCCCAAGGCTGCACCTCGAGAAATGGTTCAGGAACGGCAACCTCGCGGGCAGCATATAGTTCTAGCAATTGGCGCGCTGTTTCAGCGACAGCCTGCCGCGCTTTGCGCTTGGTGCGCGCCCAATCGGTGGAACGCAAGCGCGTTAAAGAAGGCAGCTTGGCGTTGTCTCCCAGGTATTTGGCCACCAGATAGATCTGGTCGCTGGGAACATAGAGCTTATCCTGGTCGGCATACGAAATTTGGATATAGTCTCGGGAAAGGCCATCGATCTCCAACGTGACCAACCCCTGGTAACGCCCGATCCCATAGGTCTCGTGAACGACCAGATCCCCTGGCTTGAGCTCTTCCCAAGAGCTGAGAGTTTTGGCTTCACGGTAACGGCGCTCGCTTTTTGGTTTTCTCCGCCAACCAAACAGCTCTACTTCCGAAACGAGGGTTAGTCCCAGGGGGGGAAGGTTAAACCCAGGCGCAGGGGCTGTTTTCCAAAGGTAAGCTGCTCCAGGTTCCAGATCTTGAACCCAATCCATCTCTTTTACCGGAAGATCCTGACTTCGAAAGAGATCTTGGTAGCGGGCTATTCCTTTCCCGGCAAGGATCACCCGCCGCCCTTCTTTTAACCACCCCTTCATCACTGGAAGAAAATCAGAGAGTTGCCCCTGGTAAGAAGGCAGGGCTTGGTAAGGAAAATCGACCTCCCCGCCAAAGGAAGAAAAAGAAAGCGAGGGGAATGAACGCAGGCCAGCCTGAATCGACCACCAATCAGGAAGCAAGGGAAACTGAGAGATCTGTCCAGCCCCAATCTCCCAGGACACGCTGCCGCGGGCTGTCAAGTTGCCGCGGGCTGTCGTGCCATATAGGATGATCTCGCCTTGATCAAGCGCACCATGGTACGACATTTCACTGGCGTGCCGCGTCTCCTCGAAAGCCTGCTGTAGTTTCCCTTCCTCTTCCGATAGAAGTAAGAAAGTGGAGGGAAGGTGAGACAAGAGGCTGGCAACCGGAGAGAAGAAGGGATGATAGTACTCTTCCCCCAAGAAGTGAACTCCTCTTTCCAACAGTCTCAAGTCTGACCCAACCGTCTCCTCAAGAAATCTGGCTTCACTTGTCCGTAGACGCTCGCGCAGCCTCTTTTGCTGGTGAGTCAAACTGCCCCGGATCGCCGCCAATCCCTCCTCATGGATCGTAAAAGCTCGCCAGGGAAGCAGCAGCGCTTCCTCAACCTGTCCCTCGGAGACTTGCGCACTGGGGTCAAAGAAACGAATTGAAGCCAAAACGTCTCCTTCAAATTCAAAGCGCAACGGAAGTGGAAAGCTCGGCGTGAATACATCAACGATAGCGCCACGTTGACTATATTCACCGAGTATCTCCACTCGGGCGCTTCGACTATAGCCAACTCCGTTGAGAAAACTCAGGAAATCCTCACGCCAGACCTCTTGACCGAGACGAAGTAACAGGCGTTGTTGGGAAAAATAGCTGGGTGAAGGACAAGGCTGTAACAAGGATCTCATAGTAGCGCAGACGATCGGCAGACGATCCCTTCGGATCGCCCAGAGTGTACTCAAACGGGTAGCCAGAGCCGTCGAGTCGGCAGGCGCCTTCTCACCGAAGTGCGGTTCCAGAGCTGGAAAAGGGGATACGGGAAGGCCCCACTCGACTAGCAGGGATGCTGTCCTTTCCATCGGCTCTTTTTCTGCGAAGAGCAAAAGCAGAGGGCGCTGCAATGATTGGTAGAAAGCGTAGACAAGAAGTGGCCGCAGACCTTCCCCTACTTGACCTAGACGGCGAGGGTGACCTGCTTCCAAATGACTGATCAGCTTCTGTACGCTTGGTTCGGAAAGAAGCAACGAGGCTAGGTTCATGGAGCGAGAAGGTTCTTCCTGTTGAAGCGGTTCATGCATAGCGCGATACCCTCCCCAAGCCAGCAATCGATACCGCGTTGAGCTTGCTCGATCAGCGCCGGAAGATAACCTTCATCCTCCTTCAGGAAAGGCTCAAGGATAAATTCAAGGGCTTTTTTCCCATTTTCTCGGCCTACGCCAAAACGAAGTCGATCGAATTCACCTTTCCGTACATATTGCAAGATTGAGGCAAGCCCTTGGTGACCTGCGGACGAGCCTCCATGCTTGAAACGGATCTCGCCCAAGGGCAGGTCTACATCGTCGTGGATTACCAGAATCTCCTCCGCTTGGGTATGATAGAAACTACTTGCCCCAGCGACGGCAAGCCCGGATAAGTTCATAAAAGTCTGCGGTAGGAGAAGCAACCACCCTTCTCCTACCGCGATCTTTCCATGAAAGCGCTTCCTCCAAGGAAGAACTCGTCGTTCTTCAGCAAAGGCTTGCACGATGCGGAAGCCGATGTTGTGCCGGCTGTGCCGGTATTCCGTCCCCGGATTACCCAGGCCGACGATCAGTCTCAAGGCTACGCTTCTTTGGCGGTCCTTTCGGAAGACTTGGTGGGAGCTTCTGCCGCAGCAGCGGGTGTCTCAGCCACCTCTTCCTTCTCGGGTGGAATCAGAGTAACCAAGGCTGTGCCGCTATCGGTGAGGAGTTTTACTTTTTCTGGAAGAACCAGGTTAGCGGCGAATAGACTATCGCCAATACCCAATCCACTGACATCTACGATCAGGTAGCTGGGGATATCCATCGGCAGGCACTCTACTTCGACTTGGTGCAGATTCTCTTGCATGATGCCGCCCTCCTTGACGCCGATAGGAGTTCCATGCAAATGCAGCGGTACATAAGCGCTGATCAGGTCTTCCATGGAAACGGCATGAAAATCGACGTGCTGGATCGTTCGGTAGACAGGTTCTCGCTGCAGTTCCTTCACGATCGTCATGACTGGCTTCGTTTCACCCTCTACCAGTATGCTGAAGATAGCATTGGATCCACTTCGCTCCAGCGCCTTGACGAAGCCCTTATGATCGATGGCGATGGCCATCGGTTCAACGTTTTTTCCATACACAACAGCTGGAATCCATCCCTGCCGCCGTAGGCCGTGTGTTTCCCCCTTGGTTGTGGCAGCCCTTCGGGCTGCCTCTAATCGAACTTCTGCCATGAACTGAACTCCTTTCTTAATACAGGGCGATTTGCTCGGATGAACCGTAGCTGAAAAGATCTGAGATGGAGCGGTTCTCGCGAATACGGGTAATCCCCTCCCCTAGCAGCGGTGCAATGGATAAAACCTTGATTTTATCGATCATCTTTTCCGGAGGGATGGGAATCGAATTAGTCACCACCAATTCAATGATTGGAGAGTCTTCAAGCATTTTTACTGAATCTCCGCAAAGCACAGCGTGGGTACATGCAGCGATGATCTGTCGCGCGCCAGCCTTATCGATCGTATGGGCGGCAGAGAGTAGCGTCTTCCCGGTGGTAATCATGTCATCCACCAGGACAGCCACCTTTCCGCTGACATCTCCGATCACTCCCATCGTTTCCACTCGGTCAGGGCCCAGGCGACGCTTCTCAACGATGGCCAGGGAGTAGTTCAGTTTGTCAGAGAGGATGCGCGTACGAGGAACACGGCCGATGTCGGGTGAGACCACGACCGCTTCCTGCAAACCCTTCTTTTTGAGAAAGTAGTCTTGAAAGAGCAGGCTGGCTGTCAGGTTATCGAAGGGGATGTTAAAGAAACCTTGTATCTGGCCTGCATGGAGGTCAACAGCCACGACCCGGTTTGCTCCGGCTACCGTGATCAAGTCAGCCACAAGTTTTGCTGTAATCGGCTCTCGCGGTTTAGTCTTGCGGTCTTGGCGACCATAGCCATAGTATGGCACGATGGCGGTAATACTCCTGGCCGAAGCTCGCTTCAGCGAGTCGATCATGACCAGCAACTCCATCAAATTCTCGTTGACAGGAGAACAGGTTGGCTGGAGAAGGAAAACGTCTTGTCCGCGTACGCTCTCTTGGCACCGTACATGGATTTCACCGTCCGGGAAGCGTGATGATTCCATGGCGCCAAGTGGGATATGAAGAAAATCCGCGACCTCTTGGGCCAAAGCAAGATTGGCATTCCCGCTGAATAGATGAATTTGCTCTTCCAAGCTCATCGCTCCTCTCCTTGATTGGACAGACCTTGCATATGTGATAGCCCACTGCAGCGTGTCCCGTCCGGTATAACAGCATCAACTAGATGTAGAAAGGGTCCCAACACACAATTCTGACCGATGTGGCAGGCTCCCTCAAGAACAGTGAAGGGCTTGATCACAGTGTCTGGTTTCAATTGCACTTCCCAGTCCAAAGAGACAGTGGCCGGATCTTCCATGGTAACACCTGCTCTCATCCAATCGCGCAAGAGACAGTCGTGCAAGATGCGCCGGCATTGACTTAGTTGCACTCGATCATTGACCCCGATGATGGGAATATCATCAACCCTGACAACTTGCACGTTACCCGCCCGGTGCATCATCGGCAGCACATCATTCAGGTAGTACTCGCCTTGTGCGTTATTGGGGGAGAGACGTTCCAGGAATTCGAAGACAGCCGGCAAAGAAAATGCGTAGATAGAAGTGGAGACCTCATGGATATTTCTCTGGGTAGGGCTGGCATCTGCTTCCTCGACAATCTTTTCAAAAGCGCCATCGGCATTTCTACACACACGACCCAGGAGAGAAGGATCTTCCACAAGAGCGGTTAAAACTGAACCTAGACACTGCGATTGCTGGTGAACCTCCAACAGATGAGCAAGATGGGTAGCCTTCAGCAAAGGAATGTCTCCGGGCAATACCAGCAACGTCCCAGTCTCGCCACTCAAGGTTTCCCTGGCTTGCTGGAGGGCGTGTCCGGTTCCAAGCTGGCGATCTTGCCAGACATAACGGAAGCCGGATCCCATGCGCTCTTGCACCAATTCCCCGCTATGGCCGACGACAATAATTGTCGCTGCCAAGTCCAGCGGTGTGAGTGAATCCAAAGCGTAGGAAAGCATCGGTCGCCCTAGCAAGGGATGCAAGACCTTGGGGAGAATGGACTTCATTCGCTTACCCAGACCGGCTGCCAACACGACTGCATACAAGCGCTCTTGCATGATCCTCACTTGTTCGTTTTGGCTGGGGAGGATGGGCTCGAACCACCGTCGGCGGATCCAAAGTCCGCTGTCCTACCACTGGACGACTCCCCAGCGAATACATATGCCGAGTTCTCTTTCACTTCTACTCGACTCAGATGATCTTACTAATAAATAATGGTACCCCCAGGCGGAATTGAACCGCCGTCTTCGCCTTGAAAGGGCGATGTCCTCGGCCACTAGACTATGGGGGCACAAAAAGCCGGGGATAGTCTACCCGATCGCATCCTCCCTCGCAAGGTCGATCGGGGGCTGTTTGGAATCATCACTTCAAAGCGCATGCCTATGCATGCCGCAGCAGGCTGATTAGTCCAAGGAAGGAATCTGAATCCGTCCTCTATCATAGATGCCCACTGGCATCCTTTCGGTATTGGCGCCATAGCCGATCTGCCCGCGCCAGTCGATCCCAATGAGGCCACCAGCAAGGGTCCGAGGGTTCTCGGGCAAAAGAGTGGCGACCGCTTTCCAGACAGGCTCCCGGCGCATCGCCTGAACTGCGCGGAAAGCCAACAAGCGGCGCATGATCTGTTCGCCATGACCGGTAGCGGCGGCGCCTCCCCAACGAGAGACGAAAAGACCAGCGCCCAGGATCGGGGTATCGCCAACCCGACCCGGAAGCTTCCCAGCCAAACCCCCGGTGGAGCAAGCCACTGCCAGTTGCCCACTTCGATCTCTGGCTACTGCTCCAACCGTATCACTGCAACGCCGAAGATCTCGGAAACTCTTCAGGCGGGGGAGAAGATTGGCCTGCCCGTGATCAACAATCTCTCGCCATAAAGACCACTGCGAGTCAGTGGTCGGATCATAGGAAGGGAATCCGCAGGAGCGGGCAAACTTGGTAGCGGCATCACCCGCCAGGAGGAGATGATCAGTGCGGGTCAGTATCTCACGTGCTACAGCGATCGGGTGCTGTATATTCTGCAGAGCTGCTACTGCTCCGAAGGACCCTTCACTGGTCATCACGGCAGCATCCATCTGGGCTTTCCCATCAAGATTCAAGGAAGAACCGGTGCCACAATTGAAAAGAGGGTCATCCTCAAGAACCTCAATGGAAGCAATGACTGCTTCCAGCGCATTTCCCTTCTCTAGAAGAGCAATTCCGCGGTCAAGCGCATGTTGGATGCCCTCTTGATACCTACTCCCGGCGACAGCCCGCAAAGATCCCCCATGATCATTCCAAGCTCCACCATGAATGATAAGCTGCATGAAACCGCTTACCCTTTGGTCTTTTCAGCAACCAGAATGACCAATATCAACCTATGCATTAAGAGTCCATTGCCCATCTTCGATACAACCCCAGAGCATCGCTTCCGTGTTGAAGGCCTGGGCCAGGCGCCCTCTCCAGTCGATTCCAATCAAACCACAGCTACAACCTTGCTCCTTGGCTTCCCTCACCAGACGGGGAATCACTTGTCCAGCAGGGTGATTGCGCATCCCTTCCACCGCCTCGAAGCAAAGAAGCTTCCGCCAAATTTGCTCGCCATGACCGGTAGCTGACGCGCCGCCCCAGCGTGAGGCATAAGTTCCGGCTCCCAAGATAGCCGAATCTCCAATGCGTCCAGGAAGCTTGGCAGCGTATCCTCCAGTGGAGGTGGCCACAGCGATGAAGCCTGACCGATCGCGAGCCACTGCGCCGACGGTTCCCTTCGCTTCTTCCCCAAGAAAGCTGCGCAGATTAGGAAGAAAAGCGCTGCCCTTGCTTTTGATATCTTCCAGCTCGTTTTGGCGGCTCTCGATGACGGGATTGTAGAGTGGGTGTCCCCAATAGCGAGCCAATCGTTCTGCGCCATTTCCGACGATCAGAAGGTGGTCCGTCTCCTCCATCACACGCCTGGCAATCAGAATGGGATGCTCGACTCGTTTTAGGCAACCTACTGCTCCGAACCGCTCCTCGCTGGTCATGACGGAAGCATCCATCTCAGCTTCTCCATCCAAACTCAAGGCAGACCCGGTCCCACAGTTGAACAACGGGTTTTTCTCAAGAGAGAGAACTGCTGCAATGACACCTTCCAAGGCGCCTTCTTTCTCCAGGGCACTGTACCCTCGACGAAGCGATTCTTCCAAACCCTCGCGATATGGCTGGGAACTACGGATCTTCCCGGCTCCTCCGTGAACAATCAGCTGACACATAATATCATTTCCAGCCTCAGTAAAATAATTTGATCAGTTCTCCTACTTTGAGTTCCAAGACAGGGAGAACCTCCTTCGCTGCGGTCCCAATTTAAATAATCTTACCAGGAACAAACACCGATAGAGGAGAATCGGCAAGGCGATCGTCCTCAGATTCCGACCCACCTTCGGAAAAACGGGGATTTTGAATAAAACAAAAAAAGTTGTCAAAAAAAAGTCTCAATCGAATAAAATACTCTCAACGCTGAGATTTGGCTAAATCTCAACCAACAAAGTAAAATTTATGCATGAAACATCTTGGTGAGCCGTACAGGACTCGAACCTGTGACCCCCTGCTTAAAAGGCAGATGCTCTACCAACTGAGCTAACGGCCCACACATACTGTTGGCACTGAAACAAGCTCTGATTATAGAAAATAATGGAAGATCCTGCAAACCAGCTGCTCCTTTTGCGCAACGGAGATAATTTGCAGGACTTCCACTTACAATGTGTTTATTCTTACCTAAAAGCTATCGCCGTGAGTGCCAAGATTCTCGAAGCGAGTGTACTCTTTAATGAACTTCAATTTGACGATGCCGGTTGGCCCATTGCGCTGCTTGGCGATGATGATATCGGTAGTACCTGTTTGCTCACCGCTTTCGCGTTGCTTGTAAAGATCCTCTCGAAAAAGCATCAATACGGTATCTGCGTCTTGTTCGATGGAACCGGACTCTCTTAAGTCTGACAGTTGAGGTTTCTTCCCCTCCCGCTTCTCCACCTCGCGGGATAGTTGCGAGATAACAATGATTGGGACTTGCAGCTCTCGGGCTAGGTTCTTCAGGCCGCGCGTCATCTCAGAAATCTCTTGAACACGGTTCTCGGCCCGGGTTCGATTTGACATCAATTGCAGGTAATCAACCATCACGATTCCCAAACCCCGCTCCATCTTCAAGCGTCTTGCTTTGACACGAATCTCCAATAACGAGATGCCGGGTGTATCGTCTATATAGATAGGGGCCCTGTAGAGTTCAGGAACAGTGTTACTGAGGCGCTCCATGTCTTCGTTGCTGAGGAAACCTGTGCGCACTTTTTGGGCATCGACGCGCGCCTGGGAACAGATCATCCGTTGAACCAACTGCTCTTTACTCATCTCCAGCGAAAATATGGCGACGGGCAGCTTCTCCTTCAATGCAACATTTTCTGCCACGTTCAGGCAGAAGGATGTTTTGCCCACCGAGGGCCGAGCAGCCACAATAACCATGTCGGAAGACTGGAAGCCTGCGGTCAGGCGATCCAGGGTATCAAATCCGGTCCGCACCCCGGTAGTCAAGCGCTTGTTATGGAACAGATTATCGATCCGCGCATACACCTCGGTAACCAATCCCTTGATTTCTACGAAATCCGTCGAAAGGCGGCGTTGGGCGATGGTAAAAACCAACTTTTCAGATTGGTCGATCAGTTCTTCGAGGGGGGTATCGGTGTCATACCCGAGCGTGGCGATTTTCGTTCCAGCCTCGATCAGGCGACGTAGTACAGATTTTTGCTCGACAATGCGCGAATAGTAAAGTGCGTTTGAGGCAGTTGGAACCACCGAGGCTAGGGAAGCGATATAGGCACTCCCCCCTACCGTCTCCAATCTCCCTTGGTTGCGCAAGCTATCCACCACCGTAACGATATCGACCGGTTCCCCACGTTCCAATAGGTCAGCGATCGCGGAGAAAATGACGGCATGCGGTTCGCGATAAAAATCGACCGGGCTGAGTATCTCCAGAACCTGGGCGATCACATCCCGGTCGAGCAACAAGGAACCCAAGACCGCCTGCTCCGCATCTAAATTGTGGGGAGGTAAGCGGGAGAGCTCAGTAGACAAGGCTTTATTCCTTCGCTTTAACTTCCAGCTCGACCTCGATGGTCAACTCACGGTGCAGTTTAATCGGGATCTTGTGCTTCCCAAGAGTACGAATCGAATCCTCCAGCAGGACCCGCTTTCGTTCGACGGAAGTCTGATATGTGGAAAGGATCGCCTCGACGATATCTTGTGCAGTGACCGAGCCGAATAATTTACCGCTCTCTCCTGCTTCGGTGATAAACACCAAGGGTTTTCCTTCTATCACAACAGCGATCTTTTTTGCTTCCGCTAGCTCTCGGTCTTCACGCTTTTTCCAGCCAGACCTGCGTTGTTCAAGCGTACGCAAAGCGCCAGAAGTAGCTTCTTCTGCCCACTCTCGGGGAATGAGGTAGTTTCGGGCATATCCATCTTTCGCGTCCACCACTGCACCTTGTTTCCCCAATTCTGGGTGATCTTTTAATAGAATGACCTTCATCCTAGTCGACCACGTACGGCAACAGGGCCATGACGCGAGCCCTTTTAATAGCGCGGGTCAAAGCTCGTTGGTGTCTGGCGCAATTCCCGGTAACCCGGCGAGGAATAATTTTGCCTTTCTCGCTAAGGAACTTGCGCAAACGGTTGGCATCCTTGTAATCGATAAAAAGATTCTTTTCAGCGCAGAATGCGCAGAATTTCTTGCGGGGCCTTCTGTCTTTGGGACCGCGGGGACGGCGCCGCCGCGGGTCCATGGGTTTTCTAGAATCCATCGTTTATCCCTCTTCCTATCCAACAAACTCGTCGTTGGAACGATCGGTTGCAAAATCATCAGGTGGAAAGGTCTCGCTATCCTCGATTAAGGGCGAAAAGGACTCGGGACCGCCCTCAGCAGTCGTGGTTGGCCGGTCAAGGAAAGTCACTGAGGTAGCAGAGATCTCTACCCAAGAGAGTTTCTGCCCATCTTTCTCGTAGATACGGCTGGTTAACCGTCCCTCCACCAAGGCTCTTTTCCCTTTCTTCAGGAAGTTTGCCACATTGACTGCTTGTTTTTTCCATACCTTCACGTTGAAGAAATAGGCATTTTCTCGACGCTCTCCACTCTGGGTAGTGTAGTTGTCGTTCACTGCCAAACGAAAGGTCGCCACCGAGACGCCGGATGGGGTATACCGCAACTCGGGGTCAGCGACCAAGTTTCCCATCAAAATGACGTGATTGATCATGAGATTCAGCTCGTTACTGTCGCACGAACATGAATCGAATGACTTCCGGAACCAGTGTCATCTGACGCTTGGCCTCAGCGATACTGGGTGGGGTGCCTAACAGGGTAAAGATAAAATAGTACCCCTCGTTTTGCCGCTGGATGGGAAAAGCCAATCTGCGCTTCCCCCAGCGGTCCACTTTGCTTACCTCACCGCCTGTGCTGGCAATAATCTCTTGCACTTTCTCTGCCAACTTGTCAGCCTCTTCCGGGGCTAAGGCGGGGGTAGCGATCAGACAAACTTCATATGGACGCAATCTGTTCACTCCCTTCGGGATTTGCTCCGTTGTTCGGAGCAGGGTTGGTGACGGCTTGATATTTTATCATGAATGGCTCTTCGTGCCAAAAGTTAAGGAGTTGGAGGCGTCTCCTGAAGAACTTCTGAGGCAGGTATTGCCTCTGAAGCCGAGATGGCAAGCAATTCCCCTTCTTTTGCGGTCAGCTCTAGTTTCTCCAGTTCACCAGCCCGTTTCCCCTCCTTTAGAAAGAAGTAGCGCTGCGCGTAGTAACCGGCAGCCAACCCCCAGAGTGTGCTAAGAACAACCATCAGCGCAGGTAGGGTTACCCGTGCCGGGTCTACAAAGGCTCCAGCCAGTTCTGCCCCCAACTGGCTGAAGGAAGCATAGGTTGTATAGAGAAACAATGTAAGAAACTCACTGAGGAAGACAAAGGAGAAAGAAGCCAGCGTGCTCCAACCCGTAGAGAGGGTGAGCAATCCACCGAGAGTAGCGAATAGAAGATAGAGGGAAAGTCGAAAGATCTGTGGAGAGCCGAGGAAGGTGATCGTGTCCATTGGAAGCCAATTGTAGTAGAGGGCTAAGGCATTGAGGAAACCAAGTATTAAGGCAAAGATGAACCAAAAGGGCCCCGCTGCTGTTTGTACTGTCACTTGGTGCTTCCGGGCTTGAACCATATAACCCAGCAGCCCCGCAGCATGCTCAGCATAAAAGGAAACAAGGAAAACGCTTAACAAAGCGGCAGCAAGGGCAGTCGAAAAGTTCACCAGGTTGAAAGGGCTAGCTGTTGGCACGAAGAGGAAAGTGACAACCCCATAGGCTACGAAGGTGAACAGCAACCCAAGCGAAGCCCAACCCCACCGGCGCAGGATCAGTATCGAGAGCAGTGTCCATAGCAGGATTAGCGCGAAACAGAAAACCGGCATCCAACTTCGGTACGGTTCAATAAAGAGGTTGCCAAAATAGGCATATTTGGTCTCAAGAGCCCAAAAGACGCCTAAGCCGAGATTAATCAGTAAAATGATGAGATTTCGAATAATCATTTCCTCTCACCTTCGTATGGGGATTTTCTACCATCATAGCACCCTGACATCGCTGCACCACCGTTCTCGCTCTCTTCTGGCAACTGAGAAGCCTGTTTTTTACGAACTCGTTTCTCCAACTGGGCGCGCGAAAGCAAAACGAGATGGCCGCAACCAAAACATCGAATGCGAATATCTGCCCCCAAACGAACCACTTCCCAGTGATCGGATCCGCAGGGGTGCTTCTTTCGCAGAAGCAACCGATCGCCCATAGCCAACGGCAGAACTGGGCGCATTAGAATTTCAGGGAAGACTGATCGGTATGGCGCAGGATTTGGCGGGGTTTAGACCCACTCGCCGGTCCCACGATGCCACGCCGTTCCATGAGATCAATCAGCCGTCCGGCACGCGCATAGCCGACCTTCATCTTGCGTTGCAACATCGAGGCCGAACCTTCTCCGGCTTGCATTACCCACTGCACTGCCTCTTCAAAGAGAGGGTCGTCCTCTTCTTCCTCCCAATCCTTGCCCTCAGCTTGAAGAATGGGCAAAGGGCGGAACGTATTGTCCTGGTTCTGTTCTTTCCAGAAGGAAACGACCAGGTCGATCTCCGCTTCGGAGACCAAGGCGCCTTGAAGGCGGACCGGCTTTGGGTAATTAACTGGATAGAAGAGCATGTCTCCACGTCCCAATAGTTTTTCTGCACCATTCATGTCCAAGATCACACGGGAGTCCATCTGAGAAGCTACGGCGAAAGCGATGCGGGAGGGAATGTTCGCCTTGATGATACCAGTGATGACGTCCGTGGAGGGGCGCTGGGTAGCCACGATCAGGTGTATGCCTGTAGCGCGGGCTAACTGAGCCAAACGGATGATGTATTTCTCCACTTCGGCTGGGGCGACCATCATGAGGTCGGCCAATTCGTCGATCACCACAACATAGTAAGGCAAGGGTTCTCCCAAATCCTGCTCTTTCACTTTCAGGTTATAGGCTTCGATATCTCGCGCCCCTAATTCCGAAAACTGCACCAAACGGCTCTCCATATCGTTAACAATCTCTTTCAAGACAGCTCCTGCTTGCTTCACGTCCATCACTACCGGATAAAGCAGATGAGGTAACTGGCGGTAGTTGTAGAGCTCTACTCGTTTTGGGTCAATGAGAACCAACCGAATTTCATCGGGAGTGGAGTGATAGAGAATGCCGGAGAGGATGGAGTTGATACAGACGCTCTTCCCGCTGCCGGTCGCTCCCGCTACGAGGAGGTGAGGCATCTCTCGCAGTTCCCCAACGACTGGATGGCCTCCAATATCTTTTCCCAAGGTCAAAGGAATGCGGAATGTCCTCCTCACGAATGCCTCGCTCTCCACGATTTCGCGCAGGTAAACAAGGGAGATCTTCTCCGAAGGCACTTCAATCCCCAATACAGATTTTCCAGGGACAGGAGCCTCAATTCGGACACCCGTCGCAGCGAGAGTCAGAGCAATGTCATCGGAAAGGTTCAGGATCTTTGAGACCTTCACCCCGGGGTCCAGTTGCAGTTCGTAACGCGTGATGGCTGGCCCCACTTCGATATTCACCACGTGCGTCCCAATGCCGAAGCTATTTAGCTTGTCTTCCAGGATCTGCGCCACATTGCGGGTCTCCCGCCGGGAGATCTTGGGGTTCTCTTGCACCGGCTTTCGTAGCAAATCGAGGGGCGGTAAGCGGTAGGCAGGAGGAACGAGAGCGGTTGACGGCGTCTTTGACGCCTTATCAAGGGTCGGTTTCCGCTCCAGCGTGGGAGAGATCTTTGGACGATACGGTTTGGACTTTGTTTCTTTCACAACTTCCCGAGAAGGCGTCTCCATCGAGGAGATAATGATCTGCCCATCTTTAAGTGCTTTGGCTCGCTTCTGTCGAGTCTTCCACCACCCCAATAGGCCTGGCCAGAAAAGTGCAAAGAAGCAAGCTAGAAACAGGAAACACATGAAGAGATAAGCAACCCACCCAAGGGTATTGAAAACTCCCTCCACCCACCAACCCGGGCTGACGTACCCGACGATCATCAGGATCAGCAGAGAGCCCAGAGTAAAAGCGAGCAAGAAACGCGAGCGGCCTATTTGCAGGTTTCGCCAAAGGAGGAAGCCGATCAGCAGAAGGGAAAAAAAGAGGGGCAGATCCCAAGCCAGCGCTCCCCAGAAGAAATCAGTCACTCGAGGGAGATAGTAAGCCAAGACCGCAATGGCAACAATGCCAACGATGACCAGCATTACCCATAACAAAGCCCGTTCCTGCTGATGGGGGTCGCGTCGTTTGGTTCCCCCGTTTTTATTTTGTTTTTTTCTCGCTGGCGATGGTGTGGCCATGCAGTTTCTCCTCCGCCTTCCCACCGGCTTTTCTTTGGTTCTGGGGGGATCGCTTCTCCGTCTGGCGCTTCTCACCCTTATCTTTATCAACCTTCATTGAAGCCCTTCCAACCCGTTTCTTTCCTTTCCCGGCCAGAGGAGGTTGTACTGTTGTTTTCCTAACAGGAGAAGGGGGGGGGCATTCCACTTTTGGCATTGCGGGAAGCTTTCGTTCGGATGCTTGACCCTGTTTCAGCATCTGCGCATGATTCCTCTCGGTGGATGGAGAGATCGGGCTGCCGCCCTCCAGTACGCTCACCAGGACCAAAGGCCGTCGCTTTAGTCTCTTGGCTAAGAAGCGTTCCGTTTGTTCTTGAATCTTCTCCTCAATTCGTTCAAGGTTGACCTTGTCCTCGATCATCTTCCGCAAGAGTGCGGCAATCTGATCGCATAAAAGGGTCTCCCAGACGACCCAGTCCTTCTCCTGGAGAAGGCCGCGAGTGGTGAAATGCGGACCGCTGATGATCTTTCTCACTTCCGGAGAGACCACCGCAGCAACCACCAACACTCCTTCTTGGGCAAGAGCCCGGCGGTCTTCAATCACTTCACTTTTCACTTCATCAATACAGATGCCGTCGACGAAATTGGGAACGCTTGCCACTTTTCCCTGCACATAGGCTCGCCCTGGGGTAAAACTAACCATGTCCCCGTTCTCCAGCAATAGAACGTTCTCCTGGCGGACGCCCATCTCTTGGGCGAGGCGGCTGCTCCAAACGAGGTGCCGATACTCTCCATGGATCGGGATAAAGTAGCGTGGACGGCTGATCTGCAGCATGGTCTTGATATCCTCGCGGAAAGCATGTCCGGAAACATGGACACCAGCCTGCGTGCCATAGATAACCTCCGCTTTGAGTCGAAAGAGGTTATTGATTGTCTCCGACACCAGTCTCTCGTTTCCGGGAATGGGGTCCGCCGAGAAAATCACTGTATCGCCAGCTTCGATCTTGATCTTGCGGTGCTCTCCGTTGGCTATGCGGGAAAGAGCGGAGAGAGGCTCTCCTTGGCTGCCTGTGGTAATGATCACAATCTGATTGCGCGGAAAAAGAGAGAGATCCTCTACTTTGATCAACTGCTCCTCCGGAACATTCAGATACCCTAGTTCCTGAGCCGTATTGAGCACACGAGTCATGGACATCCCATCGATGGCCACTTTTCGATTGAATAGTGCTGCGGTCTCAATAATCTGCTGAATTCTATGCACGTTGGAAGCGAAGGTGGTGACGATGATGCGATTGCGGGCTTTCTCGAAATACCGTTCGAGGCTTGGTTTAACTGTTCGCTCCGAGGAGGCAAACCCCGGCTTCTCAGCGTTGGTGGAGTCGCAAAGCAAGCAAAGCACGCCATCAGCGGTAATCTTGGCGAATCGCTCGAAGTCGAAAGGCTTTCCCCCCACTGGTGTTTTATCAAACTTGAAATCACCGGAATGGACGATCATCCCTAGCGGGGTGCGAATCGCTAGACCCAACCCGCCTGGTACACTGTGGGTCACTGGTAGTAATTCCACCTGAAAAGGCCCGAAGGGGAGCCGGTCGCCAGGCTTGACCGTGTGAGAATCCATTTTCACTCCCAGCTCCTTGGCTCGTCCAGCGGTTAACCCGAGGGTGATGTCGGTACCGTAGACGGGAACGGAGAGTTGCTGCAGGAGGTAAGGGACCGAACCGACATGATCTTCGTGGCCATGAGTCAGAATGATCCCGGCAATTCGTTTCTGGTTGGCTAGCAAATAGGAGAAATCCGGGAGTATGAGATCCACGCCAGGTGTTTTTTCATCAGGAAACTTCACCCCTGCATCGACTAGAAGCATTGTCCCACTCATCTCTAGCGCCATCATGTTTTTTCCGATCTCCCCCAACCCACCGAGTGCAACAAGCTTAATCTCCAAGGCGTGTCTCCTTTTTCACAAGCAGGCGCAAGGTCTGAAAGTCTTTTGACAACTCTTCTTTCACTTGTTGGCTACGTAGGGCAGCAGCGGGGTGAAAAGTGGGGAAAAAGAGGATCCCATCCTTGCGGAAGGTCTTTCCATGAACAGCGGTGATGCTCCATTCCGGGTTAAGCAATGTGTGCAGCGAATGTCGCCCCAAGATACAAACCAAGTCGGGTGCGATCAAACCAATCTGGGCAATAAGGTATGGGTGGCAGGCTTCAACCTCATCCGGCAGAGGATCACGATTTTCGGGAGGCCGGCATTTCACGATATTGGTAATATAGACCTGCTCACGCTTCAAGCCTAGCGAACTCTGAATGAGACTCTCCAACAGATTTCCTGCAGGGCCGATAAAAGGTCGCCCCTGCTGATCTTCTCGTTGTCCGGGGCCTTCCCCTACGAATAGCAGAGAGGAGTATAGATCTCCTTCACCCGGGACAACCTTCAAGCGCCTCTCGCAAAGCCGGCACTTTTGGCATTCCAGGATCTCCTTCCGTAAAGACGGGTATAGCTCTTCCCTACCGTCCTGTATGGCCAAAGCCTCCCTGGGCCCGTTCCGTTTCCTCCAGACTCTCCGCTGTTCTCAGTTGAGCATGGAGCACAGGGCTGATTACCAATTGAGCGATCCGTGCCCCGCGCTCCACTGGATATTCCCTGTTTCCGTGATTTATCAAAATCACCTGGACCAACCCCCGATAATCTGCATCGATGGTCCCTGGAGCATTCAGGACAGTCACACCATGTTCCAAAGCCAACCCGCTCCGAGGTCGTACTTGTCCCTCATATCCACACGGAATGGCAATGGAAAAACCGCAGCACACTTTCACCCATTCTCCTGCGCCAATTACGACCGATTCGCTGGCCAGGAGATCCAGGCCAGCAGAATCGGGTGTCATGTACTTTGGGATCGGCAGGTCGCGAGCGCTCGCCTCGATCCTTATCTGGATCTCGATTTCCAAGGTCGATCCGATCGATCCGGACGGTCTCGACGCTCATGCTTTTCTTCATCTTCGCTGAAATCCTGGCCGGTTAATCCCTTGCGGGACAGACTGATGCGGCCTCGATCGTCAACTCCGTCCACGATAACGGGAAGCTCGTCGCCCATTTTGAAGCTATCCTCGACTCGCTTGACAGCACGGTCATACATTCGTGACTTATGCAAGAGACCTTCCTTGCCGGGGCCAATCTCCATGAAGACGCCGTAGGTCTCCACGCGCGACACTTTTCCATTGAAAGTGGCGCCAATCTCCACCTCTCCAGTCAATGACTCAATTTGCTGCTTGGCCATCTCGCCGGCTTCGACTGAAGGCGCGGTAATGAAGACTCGCCCGCTCTGTTCGATATCGATCATGGCGCCCGTTTCTTCGGTGATCTTCTTGATCATTTTGCCCCCTGGTCCGATGACTTCACGGATCTTGTCTGGGTTGATCTGCATAACAAAAACCCGAGGGGCATAGCGGGAAAGCTCAGCCCGAGGCTGGGGCATCGCAGTCCGGATCTTCTCCAGAATAAAAAGACGAGCCTCCTTCGCCTGTGTCAAAGCTGTACGCAGGATTTCTAATTCGATCCCTTTTATCTTCATGTCCATCTGCAAGGCAGTCACTCCCGAAGCGGAGCCAGCCACCTTGAAATCCATATCGCCCAAGGCATCTTCCATCCCCTGGATGTCTGTTAGAACAGCGACCTGGTCTTTCTCCTTGATCAAACCCATGGCTATTCCGGCGATCGGCGCGGTAATGGGGACGCCTGCGTCGAGCAGTGCGAGGGTGCTGCCACAGACCGAGGCCATTGAAGTTGAGCCGTTGGACTCCAATACCTCAGAAACCAGCCGGATCGTGTAAGGGAAGTCCTCTTGGTTCGGGATCACCGAAAAAAGCGCCCGCTCAGCAAGAGAGCCATGTCCAATTTCCCGGCGACCTGGCCCGCGCATTGGACGAACCTCCCCAACCGAGAAAGGAGGAAAGTTGTAGTGATGCATGTACCGCTTAAACTCTTCGATGCCCAGTCCTTCAATAATCTGCACTTCACCGATTGCTCCAAGAGTGAGTATCGACAGGACTTGCGTCTGCCCACGGGTGAAGAGACCGGAACCGTGAACTCTAGGCAAGATCCCTACCTCGCAGGTGATCGGGCGAATCTCGGTGGTAGTCCTGCCATCCGGGCGGATTCCTTCCCGCAACACCATGGCGCGCGTCTCTTCCTTGAGAATCTTGCGCTCGATCTCCTGGAGCGCGACCTCCATGTTGGGAAACTGTTTGGCCAAGGTTGCTCGCATCTCGACGTCGATTTCGGCCAAGGCTTCCTCACGAGCGTGTTTCTCGGCGATGCGGATTGCCTCGCAGAGGCGTTGCCGGACTTCTTGTTTTACCGCCTCCACCATCCCAGGCGCATATTCCGAGGGTGCAATGACTGTTTTCTCCCTGCCAGCCTTGGACATCATCTCCCGTTCCAAGGCGATGATGCGCCGGATTTCCAGTTGCGCCAAGGCCAAGCCTTCCAGTAATAGTTCCTCGCTAACTTGCTTCGCACCTGCCTCCACCATGAGGATGGCATCCTCGGTAGCTGCCACTACCAGATCAAGCTGGCCTTCCTCAATCTGCTGGTAAGTGGGGTTCAAGATAAGTTTCCCATCTTGGGCCCCCAACCGTATGGCTGCCACCGGACCTTCGAAGGGTATCTCGCTGATACAAAGCGCTGCGGAAGCAGCGATCATGGCAGCGATATCCGGAGGATAGGCAGGATCGGCAGAGAGGACTTTTGCCACAACCTGGACGTCTCGTCGCAAGTGGCTGGCAAAGAGTGGCCGGATCGCGCGATCGATCAAACGTGAACGTAAGATTTCCTTTTCGGTGGGACGCCCTTCTCTCTTGAAGAAACCTCCCGGGATCTTGCCGATGGAATACATCTTCTCCTCGTAATCCACCATTAAGGGCAGATAGTCGATCCCTTCCCTAGCTTGTCCAGCTAGCGTGGCCGTTGCCAAAACCACAGTCTCTCCGTGCGTAACGAGAACAGCCCCCCCGGCTTGTTTCGCTAATTTTCCTGTTTCTAAAGTAAGTTTCTGTCCAGCCAAACTGGATTCAATGCGCGTAATATCGCTCAATGCGTGTCTACTTTCTCAAGCCCAAGGACTTGATCAGGAGGTTGTACCGATCGCTCGATTCCTTCTTTAGATAGTTGAGTAATCGACGCCGCTCGCCAACCATCTTTAAGAGTCCCCGACGTGAATGGTGGTCTTTCATGTGTACTTTCAGGTGTTCTGTTAGGTAAGTAATGCGCTCTGTCAGTATAGCAACCTGCACTTCAGGGGAGCCCGTGTCCATCTCGTGGATTTGATACTTGTGTATGATACTTTGTTTTTCATCTTTGGCTAGGGTCACAACTCTTCCTCCTCGTTATTTTACGATTTCGCCTCACTAGGCAATCCCTGGAGGAGGCAATTGCCGAGATTAAGACGCATTAATCCTATCACAATTTGGTAAGTTTGAACAAGCAATCGTATCTACAGACGAGAGATAAATGAAACGTCAATACGTTCATCGACAATTCCAGGGAGGTTTATAATTCCTTCCGCCAAGGATCCTTTGATCTCTTCTCCACTGTGCAGCTGAAGGGTGTATTTACCACTGGGAGGAAGGATTTTCCTTTGGTCCACAAGTTCGTACCCGAAATGATCATCTCTCTTTGCTCGAAAAGTGGCATGGTAGGGACTGCCAAGCAAGGCGTTGGCCTGTTCTATCGCACCTCCCAGAATCAATTGGCGGATCCTGGAAGCAGAGATTGTTGTGCCTGTTTCGTCTTTCAGTAATGGCAAGACTGTTACTGTGAACCCTAACCGTTGACCATGCGCCTGCAACAAAATGGGGTTTCCTTCCCGTTTCCAGCCATAGGCAAAATTCTCTCCGACAACTATGGTTGCCGGTCGAGACCAGCATAACAAGCTTTGAGCGAAAGTGGCGGGTGGATAAGCGGCGATTTGTGGGGTGAAAGAGAGAACAAAAAGAACTTCAATCCCAAGTTCTAGAAACCGCTCAACTTTCTCTTCCAGGGAAAGTAGTGGATGAAACTGGTATTCCCGCCATAATCCGGGAGGTGGTGGATCAAAGGTCAGGACTGCAGGAACCAGCGATTGAAGGAAAGCAGCTCGATGGACTTCTTCAATCAAGGCGAGGTGGCCACGGTGCAAGCCGTCAAAAACCCCGATCCCCAGTGCTGTACAATCCTTCCAAGGTAGAGCGGGTAATCGCCGTACTTCCATTAGGGTAGGCGTTCTGCCATCAAGAGGCGCCCCTCTTGCCGCTTGCCCACTCCGATAAAACGCCCGTGGCGGTCTTGAACGCGAAAGAACAGCCCTGTGCCGAGGAGTGACGCAGAAATGGCTCTCCCATTGATAAAAGAGGATAAGTCACGTTCTGCGATTACTTCCAATGGCAGGTGGCCGAGAGCTGATTCGATCGGAAGAAGTGGCCATGGTCCTTTCTCCAGATCTCGAAGGGTACAGCTCTCCTCAAGGCGATAGCAAGAGGATCGTAAACGGATGATGAAACGGGCACAGGCAGGCAAGCTGAGCGCTGCGCCAATGTCCTTGGCAAGAGTTCGTACGTAGGTGCCTCCGGAACATCGAACCAACAGGCGGGCGTGGGGATAGATGCCTTGCACGAAACTCAGCAGCCGCAAGGAATAGATATGGATTGCGGCTGTCTTCTGTTCAGAAGGCTCCTGCCCCGCCAGTGCCAATTGGTAGAGCCGCTTGCCGTCTTGGTGTTTGGCTGAGAAGAGAGGCACCTCCTGGATTAGGTCGCCGGTGAAGCAAGCCAGCGCTTCTTCCACGGCGGTCCGCTCAACTCTTGCGCCTTTGTCCCTGACAATCTCCCCCCACAAATCGCCGGTGTCCGTCTCTAAGCCAAAGATTACCTCGAAGAGGTATTCCTTCTCGGCGCTCAGGTACGGCAGAAATTTGGTCGCTCGTTCCACCGCTACAACGAGAACGCCGGAAGCAGGCAAATCAAGAGTTCCACTGTGCCCAAGTTTGAGTTTGGGCCGTCCTCCGCGCAAGGCGCGAATCACATCAAAAGAAGTCATTCCAGGCGGCTTGAGCAGGTTGAGGAATCCGCTAGGCATCGCTCACCAACTCTCGAAACGCTGCCATCAGGCGCTGTTGCACCTGACGGTAGGAACCATTCATGCTGCAGCCACTGGCAGCAGCATGCCCTCCTCCTTGAAATAAACAGGCAACTTTGCTGACATCGACCGTCCCGTGGGATCTCAAGCTGATTTTGTAATGCTCCGGTTCAGTTTCCTTAAAAAGAGCATAGACGACTGGATCGGGCCATCTTCGCCACTCATTCATGAGGATGTCTGAATCATACTCATCCCCTACCCCGCTCTCAAACTGCAAGCGAGCGCAAGCCACCCCAGTCTGATACTCCAAAGAGGACATGGCGAGGGCGAAATATCGAATATCCCGTTCGCTCCAACGATTGAAGAAGAGGTCGGCCAACTGGTCGGGATGGGCTCCTTTGTTCACCAATCGAGCGGCTAGTTCTAATGTGCGAGCCCCGGTATTGATGAATTGAAAGCCATTAGTGTCGGCAAGAATAGCGTAGTACCAAGCAGCGCAGGCTTGCTGCGGGATCATTGGCTCATCAAGGAAAAGAGAAGCCAGTATCTCTCCCGTCGAGGAAGCCTCCGGCTGCCACCAAGAGAAGTCAGCGCAGAGTTCATTGCCGGGGTGATGATCGATCGATAGTACCCAACGGTATCCTTCCAGAGAAAGCGGAACGCGTTCCTTGCTCCCTGCATCTAAGACGGCCAATGAAATGCAGGCAGTGTCATCTGGTGGCCTCGTTAGAAAGGGGAGGCCGGCTGCCAGTGCCTCATATTTCTCATCGAGTGGATTGGGGAAGTAAAGGAACGCTTCCTTGTTCCATGATCGCAGCATGTGGCCTAAGCCAAGCGCGCTCCCAACGGCATCGCCGTCTGGCCCCTCATGAGTGACAAGGAGAAAAGAAGAAGACTGGTCAATGATCTGAGCAAGCAGGGTCGGGAGGATGGCTCTTATTCTCCTCTTCCAATCGTTTTAAGAGCTGTTGAACCTGCATAGCCTTTTCCAAGGAATCATCATAAACAACCTGCAAGCGGGGGGCCAAGCGCATCTGCAAGTGCTCGGCAACGCGTTTCTGGAGAAAACCCTGTGCCTTGGTCAGGCCTTCCATAGTTTGCTGTACCTGCTCCGCGGTGCCCAGGACTGAAAAGAAAACTTTTACCGACCGCCCATCCGGAGTCATCTCGACTTTTGTAATCGTGGTAAATCCCACGCGCGGGTCTTTCAAATCTCGGTGGACGACTGTAGCGATCAACTCACGAATCGCCTCTTGCAGCTTCTCGCGTCTTAGAGGACTGACCATGCCGGGTTCAGAGGACCTCGTGAGTGGAGGAAAGAATCTGAATCGAAGGATTTCCTTCAAGGGTTCGCAGCAATGCGGCAAAGGTTTCCTCCACCGCAGTCTGGCTGGTTCCCACCCAAGCTGCCTCTAAGCGGGAATGCTGCCAACTGTCTTGCCCCTCAACCTCGCAGAGGGAGAGGTTGAAATGCTGTCGTATTCTCTGCATCAGACTGGAAAGAACCTGTCGTTTATCTTTAAGAGAATGGCTGCCTGGAACAAGTAGTTCAATTTCACCCCAACCAACCATTTCACACCTGCTGCAAGGTATAGAATTCCAACAGGTCGCCTTCGCGCAGATCAGTCGCTTTGTCCAAACCGATTCCACATTCGTACCCGCTAGCCACATCGCGGACATCTTCTTTAAAGCGCCGTAACGAAGTGACTTTGGTTTCCCCAATGACGATGTTGTCTCGCACGACACGCGCCTTGGAGTTGCGTTCAACCTTGCCGTCCTGAATGTAGGAACCGGCAATGAAGCCCAACTTAGGTACCCGGAAGAGCTTGCGGATCACCGCGCGTCCCATAGGTTTTTCCTCGATGCGAGGCTCGCAACGCCCACGGATGCATCCTTCCACATCAGTGACCAATTCGTAGATCAAATCATAGGTGCGAATCTCGATTCCTTCACGCTCGCTGGCCTTTTTTGCCATGGAATCTGGACGTACATTGAAGCCCAGTACCATCGATGCTGTAACAGAGGCCAAATCGATATCAGATTCCGTGATCGCCCCAACACCGGCATGCATTGTCTCGATCACCATCTCGGGGGATTTTACTTTGCTGATGGCTACCAGCAAGGCGTCCAAAGTACCTTGGGAATCAGCTTTAAGAACCAGGGGGAACTTATGGCTCTCTTTCTGAAAAGCCTTGTAGAGCCGATCCGTGGAGCGGAAGTCCTTCCCCTGCGGCAGACTCTCGGTGCTGCGCTGCAACTTCAAATCCTTCGTCGTCTGAAAACGTACACCGGGCTGGGGAACAGCTTCCAAACCAACGATTTCAACCGCAGTGGAGGGGCCGGCTTGTTTGAGACGCTCTCCCATGGCGTTAATGATAGAACGAACTTTTCCGCCGGTCTCACCTACTTGCAGGATATCCCCGACATGAAGAATGCCTCCTTGAACGATCACAGCTGCCACTGGTCCCAGACCCCTATCCAACCTGGCTTCAATCACGGTGCCGAACGCAGCGACGTTAGGTGAGGTTTTTAGCTCCTGCACTTCGGCCAATAGGGAGATCATCTCCAGGAGCTTGTCGACACCCTCTCCCTTCTTGGCTGATAACTGCACATAGATGGTTTCTCCCCCCCATTCCTCGGGGACCAGTCCCAAATCCGATAGCTGTTGCCTGACCCGGTCTGGATTTGCCCCTTCCTTGTCCATTTTATTCAGGGCGACAATAACGGAGACCTTAGCCGCTTTGGCATGATTGAGGGCTTCTACGGTCTGGGGCATGACCCCTTCATCAGCTGCTACAACAAGAACGGCGATATCAGTCACTTTGGCGCCCTGGGCTCGCATAGCGGTAAAAGCTTCGTGCCCGGGAGTGTCGATAAAAACGATGCGCTGTCCTTTGAACTGGATCTCCGAAGCACCAATTTTTTGGGTGATCCCGCCTTTTTCTTTCTCCGCTACTGAGGAATGCCGGATCGCGTCAAGGAGAGTAGTCTTTCCATGGTCAACATGACCCAAGACGGTGACGACCGGAGCTCTGCTGACCCAATCCTGATTCATTTTCAATTGAGGGGAACGATGAATCCCTAGGTCGCTGGGTACCTCGCCAAGGCTTGCAGCACTCGGCAGTGCCGTGCTGGGAACCCATATTTTCAACAGCTCTTTGGCCTTGAGGCTGAGTGGCTGGTCGACGGTAACCATCTCGCCTTTCTTCCAAAGGTACTCGGCAACTTTGCTAGGTTCAAGGTGGTAGAACTTGGCGAAATCCCCTGCAGTGTCAGGGATGTTCTGGACAGCCGCCACCTGAATTTGATCCGCTTCGCTTGTCGGCTCTGCTTCTGGCTGTATGGGGTGTTCGGCCAAGATCTCCTGCACTAATCTGGCCACATCATCTTCGATAGTCGAGGCATGTGTTTTCGCCTCCACGCCAAGCTCCTTAAGAATGGACAGCAGCTGGGTGCTGGAGATTTTCAACTCCTTGGCTAACTCATAGATTCGTTTCTTCGGCACGGTTCAACCTCCTGTCCGTTCTCAATAGACTTGCGCAACTGCGTCAGAAGCTCCTCATTCAGACAAGCTCCGATCTTCTTTGCCAGGTTCCTATTCTTCAGCGCACGCTCCAAACATTGCTTCCGTCGACAAAGATAAAACCCGCGACCAGGCTTCTTTCCTACCAGGTCAACGGATAGTTCGCCCTGCGGGGAACGAGCAATGCGTAATAGGTCTCTTTTGGCGAAAACCCCGCCACAACCCGAACAAGTTCGCAGGGGTAGATGCGAACTCATTTAGCCCCCTCCGATTGGATGTCGATCTTCCAGTTGGTTAGTTTTGCAGCCAATCTGGCGTTCTGCCCTTCTTTACCGATAGCCAGGGAGAGTTGATCAAGCGCAACCCAAACTTTGGCAGTCCTGGTTTTCTCATCCAGTTGCACACGGGAGATTTTTGCTGGGCTGAGGGCGTTGGCGATGAACTCCTGGGAATCTTTGGCGTAGCGGATAATGTCGATTCGCTCCCCTCTCAGCTCTCGCACGATGGCTTGGATACGCACCCCTTTCGGGCCAACACAGGCGCCTACCGGGTCGATTTTCTCTTCTCGAGAGCTGACAGCTACTTTTGAACGCATTCCGGGTTCACGTGCGATACTCTTAATTTCAACGCGTCCCTCATAGATTTCCGGGACTTCCAACTCAAAGAGCCGGAGTACCAGATTTGGATGAGCCCTCGAGACTATCAATTCCGGTCCCCGCTTAGATTGCTGAACAGAAGCGAGATAGATGCGGTAGTGCCCATTCATCTCATAACGCTCGCCTGGAACCTGCTCCTTCTGCATAAGGACCGCCTCAGCTCTGCCCAAGTCTATGAAAATGGTAGTTCCCTCGCGACGCCGGATCACCCCCATCAGCATCTCTCCCTCTTTGTCGAGGAATTCATGGAAAGCAGCTTCCCGCTCAGCTTCTTTGATTTTCTGGAATACGACCTGTTTTGCAGTCTGGGCGGCCAAACGGCCAAAATCCTTGGGTGTAATCTCCAGTTTGACGATATCGCCTAGTTGAGCCTCCGGCAAGATTTGCCTGGCTTCCGCCAATGAAATAGAGGCGAATTTATTGTCCACCAATTCAACGACATCTTTTTGAGCGAATACGTGAATCTCACCAGTCTTCACATTAAGGTCAACAAGAACATTCTGACTGGCCCCGTAATCTTTCCTATAAGCGGTAGTAAGAGCTACTTCAATTGCCTCAACCAAGGATTCCTTGCGGATTCCCTTCTCTCTTTCAATTTGTTCGAGGGCGATAATTAACTCTTTTGACACAACAGCCTCCCCCTTCAACGGTAAACCAAGCGAGCTTTCTCGATCAGGTGGAGGGGCAATGCCCGTTGCCTTCCATCGACCTCTAGAAGCACTGATTCTTCTTCTATGCCCTCCAGAATCCCGATCAATAGATCTTCTCCCTCGATCTTCTGATTAAGGCGAACCTGAGCCTCGCGCCCTCGAAAGAAGGTAAACTCCTCCGGGTCTTTGATCTCTCGCTCAAGCCCTGGGGAGGAAACCTCCAATCGATAGCGTGCGGGAAAAAGATCGTCCAGCTCGTTGCCAAGTAGTCGTGACACCCGTTGGCAGTCATCCAAAGAGATGCCTTCCGGAGAAAAAATAATCAGTTGCACGACCGGCTCTCGTTTGCCCACAATGATCGCTTCCAACAGCCTATAACCGGCCTTCAACAATATCGGCCGGGCGCGGATCTCAATTGAATTCAAAGTCTTTGTTTCCATCCTGGGAACGAAAAGAGTGGGCCAACCCCACTCTTATTCAGATGAAGTATAGGGAGATTTGAAAGGACCGTCAACGAGCATGGAAGAGAGTTGCCAGACCCCCATCGAGTGGACGGAGGATCCCGATCGGAGTCTGCTCGACATCCTGACCTAGAGGGTTATCTTTCATCAAAGCCAATAGGAGTCTTTTGTCCACTCCGCGCGAGGCGCCGCAAATCTCGCACCCGCCAATGTCATTGACGTCCATAATGGCGACTCGACATCCGAGGAGATGGTCCAATTCCTGACAGACTCGAGCAGGTTCTTTTGGTCCCAAGACAGCGTGACCGCGCAACATCCCATAGGGAGCATCCCCGTCAATCCATGCCGCTTGCCGCCCAGCTACCCGGTAGAAAAGACCCTTGATCCCCAGCAGTTTCCCAACTGCCCCGAATGCAGCAGCCAGGAGAATGCGCCAAATCCCGCATTCACGCAAGGCTAACTGCATCGTCAAAGGACTGCCCAAGCCGATTCCATGAGGAGTCTTGGTTACCTTTCCGGCCAGCCAAACAGCCAAACGCGTGGGGCGGATGGAGTCAGCGGGGATTAATCGGTTTTGGGTAGCGGCAACCATTTTCTCCGAGAGGACCAATGTGTCGCTCGATCGAAGCACTCTTCCAGCATACCTCGACACTTGTTCCTGTAGACTATCAGGAGGCTTGATCTCGTGGGTGCGGATAGGGATCCTCAGGTACATCTTGGTTTCAACGGCAAGGATGGCTTTAGGCAGGACGCCAATATATCTTAAATCGGTCCCCGAGCTATGACAGGCATGATCGTCTCCCGATAGAAACACTTCCTCTCCTTCTGCGCGCTTGTGGAAGCGACGCTTGGCTTCTTCTTTTAATTCCTTGCCTTCCGGAGTCTGGAATATTCGAATGACGTAAGTCGCTCCGGTGTATAGGTAGATCGCGAAACAAAGATAAAAGAGGACAATAGCATAAGGGACTTCAATGACCACAAGAGCAAGGCTAAACATAAAAAGACCGGTGGAAAACTTGCCTACTTTGGTTTCGGTGAGGATCTGTTTGCGTTGGGCGGTTAGAATGAACATGGTGATAAGGAGGATCAAATCCCGTGCCGCAAAAAGGGCGAAGATGCTCCAAGGCAGATACTGAGCAATACACAAGGAAATAAAAGCAGCGCTGCCCAAAAGTTTATCGGCAGTAGGATCGAGGATTTTCCCAAGCCTGGTCTCCTGATTGAACCGTCGAGCTAAATAGCCATCCAAATAATCAGAAAGAGTGGCGAAAAGAATGACCAGGAAAGCTGCCACCGAATTTCGCGCAAGAATAAATATGACCAACGGCGCTACGGCTGCCAGACGTAAAATAGTTAGCAAATTGGGGATCGTCAACACCTCAAATACGCTTTGCCTTTCGCTTAATTCCTTGAACAAGCCGATGTTCAGCCCAGATCAGACTGGCTCCAAAACCACTCCCCCATCCCCCACGTCGAAGCAAAAGTCGTTGGTTGACAGCAACCTGTGGTTTCCAATGCATCTTGTAATCCTCTAGCCCTTTGAGGAAATCAAAAAACAGGCAACCCTCCTCGATGGCCCGGCGGATGGCTTCAACCTGGAGGATAAAGCCAAGACCATAGCGCGAGAATTTGTCATCCTGCGCGCAGAGGTAGAATGAAAAACGTCTGCCGAAAAAATAGCCGTAAAGAATTGCCCCTGGTTGTCCGTCGACCAGGAGAGTGTAGAGTCGCAAGACTCCTCCCAACATAGCCTTAGCCACTCGTGCATGGAAAAGACGGAAACCCGGCTGGAGGAACGAGGAAGGGATCCCTTTCCGCAGCCAGCGGCGAATATTCAGAGAAGCCAGCGCATTCAAACGCCCCGGCAGGTTTTCCTGGTTGGCTTCCTCGATTGACCATTGATGGTCGCGGCTAAGCATCCGGGGGTAATACTTGATCTTGTCCCGTCGCTTCTTTCCATAACTACCCAAGAACTCCTCCCAGGTAGCAGGCAGGGTCAGGAAGGGCAGCTTGCTCTGCAAAGAAACCCGTAGCTTGTATGAGGGGAGAACGCTTTGCAAGCGCTGGGAAATCGGATCGTCTTCCGGCAACTCCTGAAGGTCGCAGAGTTGCCAACCGGTATATTCGTCCAGAGCTTGAGGCAATCCTCGAGCAAAGGCATCTTCCTTCCCGGGGCGAACGATGAAACCATGGCGATCTGAAACACCGGCCCCGAGGAAGGTGATCCGTTCAAGGCCAAGAAATGAAGAAATGCAAAGGGGAGCCAGTCCCGCCAAACCATCCCGGTCGAAGTAAGCCAGAATGCAAGGCTGTTTGCCGGCGCCAAAAACTGCCAGCCACGCCTCCAACCATTCCCAACTACGGAAGAAATCCGGTGTGGAGGAAGCCAATAGGAAAGAGTTCCAGGATCCTTTCAGCTCCAGGAGGGAGTCAATTCGATCCCAACCAGTTGACACGCTACTCGCTTTGACTGGCCTTAATGGTCCGTTCTTCAAATCCGCAGAGAGCGAGAAAGTTCTCTAAAGCTTCTTGTTTACCCTTGGATTCTGCTGTCTCCTCGCGTTGTTGAATAGCTCTACGGTACTCGTTTAGGGCATGAGCGCAAGCGCTGTCCACGCCTTCCTCCTCGACTTGGGCAATCAACTCTTTGTAGACGAGCCGCCGAGACTCTGCATGTCGCTGCCAGAACTCTGGATTGTTGATCGTCGCGGCAACAAGGAGATCTTGTTTGGCGATCGCCTTGAAAGAGTTCAGACCCTTCAATATGCTTTCCTTCTCAGGAACTAGATGCATGTCTTCTCTCCTTTCTCCAGATCGATGAATTGTTCAGTTTTTGCTGCCAACCTCCTATGAATAGTCGTTGTGTCAGGCCAGATGTCTTGACAATAGATTCGCGGAACTTGTTCCCGCTGCAATCGTGCTAGCAGACGGAAAAGATCAATCCCCACCTCCGGAAGTTCCACTTGAACAACTCCTTCTGGCAAGGAAAGCGATTTACTCGCCAATACCACGCTACCCTCCGCGATGATGTTGTCTCGCAGGTATTTTGCAATAGCCAGTGGCCGCCCCTTCCACAACGCCAAGTGCAAGGGGGAAAGAATGGGACCGGCTTCTTGGAAGGGAAAGCGGGTCTCTGCAGAGAGTCTCTCGATGCTTATCGCCCCAGTTCGGAGAACCTGATAGGGAATCTTAGTCAGGTCGACGAGGGTCGATTCTAGTTGGACTCTTGGCTTCTGTGAGCATGGGGACAAATTCGATATTTGTCCCCATGCTGTGGGGGGGGTTGGTTCCTCTTCCAACAGGAAATCGATCTCTTCACCGATCTCGTCCTCCACATCAATCGAGTCCTGGGGACTCAGGCTGCCGCTTTTATTGGCCGAGGTGGCTGCCAGCGGTGCGCCTACAAAACGAAGAAAAAGCCGGCAGATCTGGGAAGAAGGATAACGGAAGGAGACTGTCCCTCCGGGAGAGCGAGCCTCCGCTGGGACCAAAGGAGAAGCTGGCACGATCAAGGCCAGAGGACCAGGCCAGAAGCGGTCAACCAGGCAGCTGACTACGCTTGGTAGGTCTTCTGAGAACTTGTACAGATCCGGCAACTGCCCAATGTGAAGGCTGAGCGGTTGTCGTCTTCCGCGGCCTTTCACTGCATAGATTCGCTGCAAAGAAGCTGGGTGAAAGGGGTGTGCTCCTAGGCCGAAAACTGTCTCTGTGGGAAAAGCACCTAAGCAACCGCATTTGATTAAACGGGCAGCCTCTTCTGGATCAACGAGGCGGGTCATGTTGCCTTCTCCGAGGGGTTGGCAATTCAGTGTTGAACCCCCGTTCTTCTCCATGGGCCAGCCGCTCTAGGTTGGACTGGTGGGAAATCAGAGCCAAACCGAAGAGGATGATGGCCAACATGGTGTTGCTTGGTTGCCAGAGCAAGAAAAAGGGAATCAGGGAGAAAGTTGCAACCAAGGAGGAAATTGAGGGGATGCGCGAAAGAAGGACGCACACCAGCCAGATGGCTACGGCAGCGGCAATAATACGCCAATCCAGCGCAGCTACCACCCCTGCGGTCGTCGCGATGCCTTTTCCACCACGGAACCCGAGGAAGATCGAATAGTCGTGCCCGATCACTGTACTTAATCCGACCAGGGCAAGAACCTCGGGTGTCACCAAAGGAGCAGAGAAAAAGGTAGGGAGGAAGCCTTTGCCGAAATCAAGGAGAAAAATGCCGATTGCCGGTAAGATGCCTAAAACCCGGTAGGCGTTGACAGTACCAATATTTCCACTGCCCCGGTGGCGCAGATCAATATTCCGCAACCATCCGACGAGCAAGCCGAAAGGGATCGAGCCTACCAGGTAGGCGAGCAGGATTTCCGTCAGGCCGATGTCTCTTCCTCCATTCGCTCTTCTATATGTTTAGACTCCAAAGCGGTCAGTAATTCATCGAGGTTCCCCTCCATGATCACCGGCAAGTTGTAGAGATCCAAGCCGATACGGTGGTCTGTGAGCCGGTTCTGGGGGAAATTATAGGTACGGATTTTCTCCGAGCGATCGCCGGACTTCACCTGTAGACGGCGAGAGGAAGTGATCTGATTGGATTGCTCCCGTTGGGCGATCTCCAAGAGACGAGAGCGAAGAATGGTCATCGCCCTCTCCCTGTTTTGAAGCTGCGAGCGCTCATCTTGGCAGGTAACCACCAAGCCCGAGGGAAAATGGGTGATTCGCACTGCTGAATCGGTTTTCTGGACGCATTGTCCGCCATGCCCCGATGAACGATAGACGTCTATGCGCAGATCGTCCGGGTTTAGAGTCACATCCACCTCTTCTGCTTCCGGAAGCACTGCTACAGTGGCTGTCGAAGTATGCAGCCGTCCTGATGATTCAGTGGCCGGGACGCGTTGAACACGGTGGGCTCCCCCCTCGAACTTCAAGCGGGAGAAGGCGTCCTTCCCTTTGACCTCAAAGATGATCTCTTTGAAACCACCTAGGTCCGTCGGGTTGGAGGAGAGTACTTCGATTTTCCACTTCCGCTTCTCTGCATAGTTGGCGTACATTCGAAAGAGTTGAGCGGCAAAGAGAGCAGCCTCTTCGCCACCCGCCGCTCCCCTGATCTCCATGATGACATTGCGCGAATCATCAGGGTCGCGAGGTAGAAGAAAAGCCCGTAAGTCCTTCTGCAATTGGTTATCTTTGATCTGGAGATTTACCAGTTCCTGTTCCACTAGCTCGCGCAGTTCCATCTCTTCTGACTCATTGACCATTTGTTCGACTTGTTTCAATTGTAAGGCATTCTCTTCGAGTTCTCGAAAGATTCGTAAGATAAGGGATACCTCATGATAGGCAATGGAGACACCCTGCAACTGAGCCTGGTCAACCTGAACAGATGATTCGAGAAGCAGACTCTCCAATTCCTCTTTGCGCCTTTGGTAGTGTGCTTTTTTCCCAAGTAGATTCATTTTTTCTTCGTTTCTTGGTGGGGTAAATCCTCCGCTTCGCTCGAAGACAAGCCCAAGGATGCTTTTAGAGCAGCGATTGCCACTTCCAACTGGGCCGAAGAAGGCTCTGCCGTGGTCAGCTTCTGGGTGGCCAAACCCGGAGCAATAACTACTCGCGTGAAAAAAGAGCGCGGGTAAAGGGTGAAGAGGCGGATCAGCTCGTAGGAAAAACCGGCAATCAAGGGAAGGAAGAGTATGCGGGAGGCAAACCGAGCCCACGAGTTAGGAAAATCGAGGAAGACAAAAAGGACAAAGCTGACGATCAGTACGACCAGTAAAAAACTTGTACTGCAGCGAGGGTGCAAGGTGGAGAACCTGCGGGCATTTTCCACCGTCAAGGGCTCTCCATGTTCAAAGGTATGGACAACCTTATGCTCCGCGCCGTGATATTGGTAAAGAACGCGTTTCACTTCGGGGATTAATGAGATGAGCCACAGGTAGCCGAAGAAAATGGCCAACCGTAGAACTCCCTCCACGACAGCCAGCAGGCGGGGAGAAAGCCATACTGAAAGCAGGCGGGATAGAAAAAATGGAGCTACGAAGAAAAGCAGTACGACCAATCCCAGGGCCAAAGCCAAGGAAAAAACAGCCTGCCCCTTGCTCAGTTTCTCTTCCGGCTTCGAGCCAAGAGCCAAAGAGAGGTTCAGAACTTTGATGCCAAGAACCAGGGAATCCCACAATGCAGCCATGCCTCGCAAAATCGGCCAGCGAAAAACCGGCGTCATAGCGGCCAGTGATGAGAAGGAGAGGTTCTGTACCAGGACGATCCCGCTGGGTTGGCGCACGGCCATAGCCGTTCCTTGGGGGCTGCGCATCATTACCCCCTCCCAGACGGCCTGTCCGCCCACCAGGATTTGTGGTACCTGCCTCGGTACATGTTGCTGCGGGCTTTTCTTTGAACTCGAGGAGGGGATCAATCGGTCTCCTTCCCTAAATCAACTGAACGGGGGAGCTCCGTCGCTTGGCGCGAGAGCGGGACCTGGTGGCAATGGCGACAGCGCGCTTCGTATTTCTCGGCCGCACCGATCATGATGACAGGATCCTCGAAAGATGCCGGTTGGCCGTTGATCACTCGTTGTGTACGCGAGGCCACTTCCCCGCAAACTACACAGATAGCCTGCAGCTTATCTATTTTCTCAGCAACGGCCAGCAAGGAAGGGATTGGCCCGAAAGGCAAACCGCGAAAATCGGTGTCCAGGCCGGCCACAATAACTCGTAAACCGCGGTCGGCCAGTGACTGGCAGACCTGAACCAGCGACTCGGGGAAGAATTGTGCTTCATCGATGGCCACTACTTGCGTATCGCTATGGAGATGCGCGTAGATCTGCTCAGGGTGCTGCAAGTTGAGAGCCTGGGTCGTAACACCCGCATGAGAGACAACTTCACTGTGACTAAATCTATTATCTATGGCTGGCTTGAAGACAACCACATTTTGCCGTGCGATGCGAGCCCGCTTGACACGCCGGATCAACTCCTCACTTTTGCCAGAGAACATACTGCCACAGATCACTTCCAAAGAACCCTGATTCCTTCGTTCCATCTTATCTACACTTTCTCGATCAAGTATCCACCGCAAGTTATTGTTTCCTCGATGCACAGAGGTGGCAGGGTGGCGAAATGCCACGGCGAAGCCATACTGAAAGCAAGCCTGTCCTGGCAATCTAAGCGGCTATCCCAGAAAGCAGTAACCCCTTCCTCGTCTTTTGTAAATAGCCAGGGGCAAGCGAGAAAAGAGATGCCAAGCTTGCGGTATCGGGTTTCAAATGCCGGTCGCCATTCTTCGTTTGTCCGCGCATTGATTCTCTTTACCGCTTCTTCCGGTTTTGCAGAAAGTAATAAAGCCCACCGGTCCAGGTACTCGATCAACAGCGGGTGAAGTAGCGCTTCCTCCTGACAGCCAAGCATCTTGGCCGTCGCGGATGGGTGCAACCCAGCCGCAGGCAAGTGCTGTTCCTCCAAGGTCAAACCGAAACCCTCTACGCGATCTTTAAACGAATGAAACGACTTTTGGAAAAAGGCTGACTTCTCCCGCCAGCAAACGTAGTCCTGCTCAGGACAGTCTCCAGAAAAGCAGGCGGGACCAGAATCGCCGAACAAAGCTGGGGCGACGCCCAGCAAATGCTTCCGAACCAGCCAGGCTAATCCGCGGATTTCCCATTGCGCATTCTGACAGCAACGCATCCGCAGGAAATGACGCAACTGACGGGCATTCATCGTGAAAAGGATCTGTGTGGAAAAAGCTTGCGGCAACAAGTAGCGGGCGTCTTCCGGCGGGATGCCAAGGGTCAGCAACTGATGGTAGCGATCCTGCGCCGAAGTGCAAGCCTCCTGGAAAAGTCGCCTGGCCTGATCGTGACCGCGCACGCTGGGAGGGATCACGGGTTGCCCATTGCGGATGGGGAGAAAACGTTGACTTTGCTGGGCGAAAGAGGCCAGGCGATGCCGCACCAATTGATGGCTGCAAGCACGCGAAAGGCCGCTGGCAACAAAGGTGAAGCTTGCGTGTTCGAGGATGGAGAAGTGCCCATTTCGTAAGACGCGGGCAATAAGGCTTCTGACTCGTTCCTCATTCAACCCTTGCCCTATCGACTGGAGGGAACCATCACTGGTGCAGAGCCTGGCCGCGACAGCGCATATTCTCTCCGGCTGCGGCGTCCAGGCAAGCAATTCCAGCTTCATCTATATCTCTTCGCTCCCAATGTACCGAAGGAATTCGGCATTTGACTTGGTTTTTGTCAACAGATCCAGCAATTTCTCCAGCGCTTCCCCGGACTCCAAGGCAGAGAGTGCCCGGCGGATGTTCCAGATCTTGCGCAATTCGTCCTCGTTATAAAGGAGCTCTTCACGGCGAGTGCCGGAACGCTTGATGTCCAAAGCGGGAAAGACGCGACGCTCGAAAATCTTGCGGTCCAGAACCAGTTCAAAATTGCCTGTTCCCTTGAACTCCTCGAAGATGACCTCGTCCATTTTGGACCCGGTTTCTACCAAAGCGGTGGCGAGAATGGTCAGACTACCCCCTTCTTCGATGTTTCGGGCTGCGCCGAAGAAGCTTTTTGGCCCATGGATTGCCACTGGATCTAACCCCCCGGAAAGAGTGCGCCCGGAAGGAGGCATCACTGCGTTGTAAGCTCGCGTCAATCGAGTGATTCCATCCAACAGGATGACGACATCCTTGCCCTGCTCAACAGAGCGTTTGGCCTTTTCCAGTACCAAACGAGCCACGCGGATGTGATTCTCCGGAAGCATATCGAAAGTCGAGGCAACCACTTCGGCGCTGGTGGAGCGTTTGAAGTCGGTCACCTCTTCGGGCCGTTCGTCAACCAGCAGAACCAATACAGCAACATCCGGGTAATTGCGGGTAATCGCCTGGGCTGTCTTCTTCAGGATAGTAGTCTTCCCGGCTTTCGGTGGGGAGACAATCATCCCTCGCTGGCCGCGCCCCAGGGGTGAGACAAGATCAATGAGGCGCGTCGAGTATTCGAAGGCAGTAGTCTCCAGACGAAGCCGTTTATTCGGGAAGATCGGGGTCAAGCTTTCAAAGAGTGGGCGGTTGCGCGATACCTCCGGGTCCAACCCGTTGACTTCCTTTACGCGCAATAAGGCCAGGTACTTTTCCTTTTCCATCGGCTGGCGCACCCACCCGGTGATCATGTCGCCGTCGCGTAGACTGAACCTTTTTATCTGAGAAGGGGAGACATAGATATCGGTGGGAGAAGGGACGTAGTGAGAGCGCAGGAAACCGTACCCTTCCTCATGGATCTCCAGAACTCCCGCCACTAGATCGCCACGAACGGGCTCCTCCTTCACCGCGGTTTTCTCCTCACGCACTGCTTCCCTTGTATCCCGCGGTTCTTGCCGATCCCGTCCCTCCCGCGGCTCTGTTTTTTCCCGGACTTCACGAATCTCTGGGCGATCTCGATATTCTCTGGCATCGACCCGACTTGTATCGTCACGTACTTCCGAACGATCACGGGGTTCCCGATTGTCGGCAGGCTTGGCGATTGGTTTCGGAGCCGGCGGAGGCGGAGCCGGCGGAGGCGGTTCCTCCTGGAGCATCCGCTCGAAAAGGAGCTGGGCTAGCTCAACCTTCTTATATCGATTGTAGTAGGGAATACCCTTTTCACTGGCCATGCGTTGCAACTCGAGGGCTTTCTTTTCGTTCAGTTCTTCCAATGTGTACTTTGGCATTTACTTCTTCTCCAAACTAGGTGCAACCTTCTGCCAATCCTCCAGGAATCGCTCTACCCCGGCATCAGTAAGCGGGTGTTTCAGCATTCCTTCCAAGACGCTGAAGGGGATGGTGGCAATGTGGGCGCCGGCTTGGGCTGCTTGCGTCACATGGAGTGGGTGTCGGATAGAGGCGGCAATCACCAGGGTGGGAAAATCGTAGTTTTCGAAGAGCGCGGCGATCTGTTCCACCAATGCCATGCCATCGTGCCCTATATCATCGAGACGACCGACGAAGGGACTCACATAAGAAGCCCCGGCTAAAGCGGCGAGCAAGGCTTGATTGAGGCTGAAAACCAACGTCATGTTGGTATGTATTCCAGCGGTAGCCAACTCCTTGACCGCTTTCAAACCCTCCTTGGTCATCGGGATCTTTACCACCACGTTCGGCGCCCAAGTAGAGAATTCGCGGGCTTCATGAACCATTGAGACTGCATCTTGTGCCAGAACCTCTACCGAGACGGGCCCCGGAACAGTCTGGCAGATCTCACACACCCTCTCCTGGTAGGAAATGCGCTCTTTTGCCATCAGGGTCGGGTTGGTCGTCACTCCAGAGATGACACCCCAGCCAACGGCTTCACGGATCTCATCGAGGTTGGCGGTGTCTAGAAAAAGTTGCATCGTGGACCTCCAAAGTTTGTGGGCTTGTATCGGATGCGAATCGCTTCGTAAGGGGCTCTTTTTATCCCCTCCCTTATTTGGCTCAATTCTACACCCGTTCCGCTAGGAGAGCAATCCCCTGACCTCCGCCGATGCAAAGGGCGGCCAAACCGATACAAACTTCGTGATGCGCCATCTCGTGCAACAAGGTGACCAGGATGCGCGCCCCTGAGGCGCCAATTGGATGACCCAGGGCAATCGCTCCCCCGTTGGGGTTGACGCGCTCGGGCAACACCTGAAGCTCTCTTTGGACTGCCAGAGACTGAGCGGCAAAAGCTTCATTCAATTCTAACAACTCGACCTGATCCAATGACATGCCGGCTTTTTCCACTGCTTTTCGTGTTGCCGGCACAGGTCCCAATCCCATTTCTTTTGGTTCCACTCCGGCCACTGCCCAACTGCGGATCACTGCCAGGGGTTTCAGGCCAAGCTCTTTTGCGCATTCGCGAGAAGCCAATAAGACAAAAGCGGCGCCGTCATTAATGCCAGAGGAGTTCCCAGCCGTTACTGTGCCATCTTTCCGAAAAGCGGGTCGAAGCCGGGCTAGCTTTTCCAGGCTCGCGTCCATGCGCACATATTCGTCTACTAGGAAGGAGAGCGGTTCGCCTTTCCCTTGAGGAATAGAAACGGGAGCAATTTCCTCTTGGAATTGTCCCTCGCGGATGGCTTGGCTGGCTTTATGCTGACTGGACAGGGCATAATCGTCTTGCTCCTGTCGACTGATTGCATATTTAGCCGCTAGATTTTCCGCGGTAATACCCATGTGTTCATCGCTGAAAACATCCCACAACCCATCTGTGATCATTCCATCGACAATGGTCTCATGACCTAGGCGCAAGCCAGCTCGAGCCTTGGGGAGGAGATATGGCGCCCGGCTCATGTTCTCGATGCCCCCCGCGAGAATCAAGTCTGCCTCTTTGAGCAGAATTTGCTGAGCGCCAATAACAATAGCCTGTAGGCCCGAACCACACACGCGATTCACCGTAAAAGCGGTTGATTCAACAGGCAAACCTGCCTTTAGAGCTACTTGCCGAGCCGGATTCATACCTTGCCCAGCCTGCAGCACAGAGCCTGCGATCAGCTCGTTAATCCGGGTCGGCGGGACTCCGGTCTCTGCCAGAATGGCTTTGCTGACGACAACGCCGAGGTCAACCGCAGGAACGTCTTTCAAACTCCCCATGAAAGCTCCAATCGCAGTCCGCTTGGCAGAACAGATCCAGACCTCACTCATTTCTAAGCTCTCCTTCCAATCGTGATCGGATTTGTGATTCCCATTCCCGCATCTGTGAGCAGGCACAATCAAATGACCTGATAGATCTAGTAAGCTCTTCTCGAAGACCAAGGTCAGCAATCTCTCGTTGATTGATGCGGAGGGTAAGAATGGAAATCTCCAAGGCAGCGGTCAATAAGGCAAGGGCAGCTCCGACATCACTGAGGACACGGACATTGCCGTATTCCTGCAAAGCAGCCAGTGCGTCCTGCAGGCCGATGACCTCTTCTCCCAAGGCTATCGGCACACGGCAAGATTCCTTCATTGCCGCTCGAAGGCCTTCCTCCCGAGCAGCTGGATCACAAGAAGAAATCCGAGCGGCTGCCATCCAATGCTGGAAAGCGATGGAATCCTGGTCAGCATAGATCAAACAGCGGTCGCGACTCTGTGTAAAACGCGCTTCCAATTCCTTCATTCTGTTTTCCACAGACATAAAGCGGGGACCTTGGCTGAGGGCCGCCACCATTGCCGCAAGGCTGGCGCCAATGGCAGCAACCAAACCAGCTGCGGCTCCCCCTCCGGGCGTCGCTGAACGCGAGGAGAGCTCTATCAGAAAGCTGTCCAAGGCCATCGCTCGATAATTGATCATTCCCATTTGTTCGATTCGTTCCCGCTGACAGCCCTGGCTATCTTTTAGCAATCCCCAAGATGGTTCGAGCCTCATCCGGTTCAGCCACCTCGCGACCCAGCTCCTTCGACAGCCTGGCAATCCTCTCTACAAGCTGCTCATTGCTGGTAGCAAGCTCGCCCTTGCGGTAAAAAATATTGTCCTCGAAGCCGCAGCGAACATTCCCCCCCATCGCGATGGCCACAGCAGCCAGTTGCAGTTCTGCCCGGCCAATCCCAGCTACTGTCCAAGTGCTACCATCGGGAAGGCTCTCCACTAGATAGACTAGATCGCGGACGGTGGCCGTCATTCCGCCTGGAACCCCCATGACAAAATCGAAGTGAAGAGGAAGACGAAGGATTCCCTTCTTGACCAGACGCAAGGCATTGGCAATCATGCCTGCCTCAAATACCTCGATTTCCGGTTTGATGCCTCGCTCCACCATCATGCGGGCAAAGCTCTCAATGAGATCAGGAGGATTCCAGAAAACGCCCTCCCCGAAATTAACGGTACCGCAAGTCAAAGTGGCCATCTCCGGATTGAGGGTGAGTGGAGACGATCGTTCTTCTGCGCTCATCCCCACCGCGCCCCCAGTGGAGGTTTGGATAATAATATTGCAGCGATTGCGGATGGCTTCCATTGCCCGCGCGAATACGGGTGTATCCTGGGTGGGAGAGCCATCGTCCTTGCGCACGTGCAAGTGGACCATTGCAGCACCGGCCTGGTAAACCCGAAAACTCTCCTCGCTCAACTCCTGCGCCGACACCGGTAAAGCCGGGTGATCCCTTCTACTCAATTCCGCGCCACAAATTGCGGCGGTGATGATCAGTTTTTCCATCGCAAGCTAGCCCTCCTCGCACAAGCTCTAATAAATTGGTGGAACAGGGGGTTCGGTTTTCCTGGCCTTGAAGTCAATTCCGGGTGGAATTGAGTCCCCAGGAACCAGGGGTGCCCTGGTAGTTCAACGATTTCAGCTAAGTCCAGCTCCTCGTTTCGTCCGGAGACGACCAATCCTCCACGCTCCAAGAGATGAAGATAAGCATTGTTCAATTCGTAGCGGTGGCGATGACGTTCCCAGACGATCGCCTGGCCATAGGCTCGCCATGCTTCGCTTCCCTCTTTTACCAAGCAAGGATACGCTCCTAGGCGCATAGTGCCCCCCTTAGCCTCCAGACCGCGTTGGTCTGCCAAAAGATCGATGACTGGGTAGGGTGTGAGGGGATCGCACTCCGTGCTATTTGCCCCCTCCAAACCACAGATATGGCGAGCAAACTCGATGACCGCGCATTGCAACCCCAAACAAAGGCCAAAGTAGGGGATGCCTTGGCAACGAGCGTATTCCACCGCTCTTATCTTCCCTTCCACCCCCCTGGAGTCGAAACCGCCTGGCACTACGATTCCATCCAGATCGCCGAGTATTTCAGAGAGATCCTTACCCTCCCGTACTTGATCGGAGGTCAACTTCTCGGAGGAGACCCATACCAACTGGAGGTCCAACTCTTCTTCCAGGGAGGCATGCTTGAGGGCCTCATTGACTGAGATGTAGGTATCGCCCATCCCGACATATTTCCCCACCACGCCGACGCGGAGCTGTGGATGGGGGCGTTCCAGAATACGCTCCAAGCGTTCCCATTTGGCTAAATCGGCAGCGCGATTCTCCCCGAGGAAACGGTCCAAGATGGCGGAAAAACCCTCGCGCTGCAAATAGAGAGGAACCTGATAGATAGAGTTCATGTCGGGTAGAGAGATCACCTGCTCTTGATCGACGTCGCAGAAGAGAGCGACTTTCTCCCGAAGTTTGCGGGAAATCACCTGACGCGATCGGCAAACGACAACATTCGGCTGAATGCCGATGCTGCGTAACTCGGCGACAGAGTGTTGGGTTGGTTTGGTCTTCGCCTCTTGTGTGGTCTCCAGGAAGGGTACGAGAGTAGTGTGGACATAGAGAAGATCTTCCGGTAGAAAGCTGCGACGTAATTGGCGGATGGCTTCCAGGAAAGGAAGTCCTTCAATATCCCCTACTGTACCGCCGATCTCCACCACCAATACTTCAGCCTTGGAGCGTTTCAATGCATCTTTAATGGCATCCATGATCTCATTGGTCACGTGAGGGATCAACTGCACCGTGGCTCCCAAGTACTCGCCTCGCCGTTCTTTGGCAATTACAGCCGAATAAATCCGCCCTGAAGTGACATTGGCTGACTGGTCAAGGTCCTCATCTATAAAACGTTCGTAGTGCCCCAGATCGAGGTCTGTTTCAGCTCCATCTTTCAAAACGAAGACTTCCCCATGCTGGTAAGGACTCATTGTGCCTGCGTCCACATTCAGGTACGGATCGCACTTGACCATGCTCGCCAGGTACCCTCGCCCTTTGATCAAGGCGCCAATAGAAGCGGCCAGGATCCCTTTGCCGATCCCGGAGACAACCCCCCCTGTGACAAAAATCAGCTTGCTCATCTGTTTTTACGCAGGAGCTCTTCGACGATCAAACTGGCTACCGCCAGAGGTGTCGTGCCTGAGCCGAAGGCGGCATCAAAACCAACCTCCAGTGCAACCTGGCTGTCAATGAAAGGTCCTCCGCAGATCAAAAGAAGATCCTGCCGCGTCCCTTCTGCCTCGAGCATCTCGGCGAGAAACGTAAGATTTTCCAGATGGGCATTTCTTTGCGTGACTACTTGCGAAATGAGGAGGACATCGACAGGCTCTTCCCTGGTTACTTCCAAAACGTCCTCCGGAGGGACCTGGGCTCCCAGGTTCAGCACCCGAAACTGAGGGTACCTTTCCAGTCCGGACTCCCCGCCGAAACCCTTGGCGTTGAGAATGGCGTCCAAACCAACGGTGTGGGCATCAGTCCCAATGGTAGCGCCGACCACCGTCACTCGTTTCTTTAGCTCAAACTCCAATAAATGGTTGATGCGCCAGAAATCCAGCAAGGGCCGCTCCACGTCGGTAAGATGAATAGCTTGGCCATCAATTTCCACCGTAGTTGAACCGTAAAGAATGTAGTAAGAGAAACCATTTCCCAGGTCGAGAGCAGAAATCAAGCGGATACGTTCCAATCCAAGGTGTCCGGCAATAGACCTGGCTGCTTCCCGGCTCCTGGCGGAAAGAGACATGGGAAGACTAAAGGACAATTGCACGGCGCCATCATTGAGACGGTCTCCGTAGGGACGGATAGAGGGTCGCGGTTCAGTCATGCTTTCCCCTCCCTCCTTGCTCTCCGTACTACTTCGCGGTCAAGGAAAGGGTTCAGGTAGAATTGCCCTTTCTGAAAGACACCATCATAGCCGCGTCCGCCCCTGCGGGAACGTCTTATGGCAGAGAAAGCGCCGCTGGCCAGGGAGTTCCACAGCCCTTCTTCGGCAATTCGGGAAAGAGATTCCTCGGTTTTTGCCAGAAGCTGACGAGCGCGCTCAACGCCTTCCCCGTTGGGTTGAAAGCGCAGTTCCCGTCCCAATGAACCGGCTGCGCGACGAACATGCAAGGCTGACTCTAAGCTCAAGTAGCGGTCTTGCACATAGGGGGTATGGATCGCTTCAGTCGGCATCCCCAGAAGGACGATCGCTTGCTCTGTCCAAACAGACACCAGATTGAAAAGTGTGTCCAGCACATGGGCGAAAAAAATATTCCCACTCTTGTAGCGGGTAGGAGGCATGAATTTGACGGGTGAGCGAGGAAAAAGCTGTCGCACTAGTTGCGCTTGAACCAGCTCCCAGAGAAAACTGTCTTCTAGCGCAGGGTCCAACTCAGCAGCATGACCCAGGCCGATCCGTTCCTCCCGCATTCCGGCATTCTTGGCCAATTGCTCGTTGATGAACTGGGAAACAAGCACGATTGGGTATTCCTCAAACGCATCGATCGTCTTGATCAAGTTGTCCTCGCCAGTGACGATGATCGTATCGAAAAGGCCCAGCAAATAGCGTGAAAAATGCTGGTCGACCATGGTGCGAATCATGTTCAGATCACGAAAGAGAATCCCGTAGAGGGCATCATTAACGAGGATGTCCAAACCCTCCAAAACACCCAAAGCGGCGATTTCAGCCATGCAAAGGCCAGAGCAGTAGTTTACCTGGCGAATATAGCGGTTGGATTGGCGGGAAGCCTGGTCCAAGGCGCTTCGCATCAAGCGGTAGTTCGCTCCAGTGGCAAAGGTGCCCCCGAATCCCTCGGTGGTAATCCCTTCGGGGACATAGTCGAGCAAGCTCTGGGCTGTAGAGCGAATCACTGCCACGGCGTCGGCGCCTTTTTCCGCTGCTGCTTTGGCCTGTTCAATGTCGTCGAAAATATTACCGGTGGCAACGATCACATACAACCAGGGTGATGGAGCTCTAGGCAAGCTTTCCTCCATCTCGCGCCGTTCTCGCCGTTTGCCTAGGAGAGTGACCAAGGTGTCCTGAACAATCCCCTGGCAAAGTTTCTCGATCGCCGGTCGAGGTTGGCGAGGCAGCCTCACCAAATCCAACGACCCTGCGCTTACTCTTTCAGCGATGCATTGAGGAGATTCTCCCGTAGCCAAGATAGCGTTGCCTAACCAATAAAGCGCGCCGTCCTCCAGGGCTCGCTGTCTGGTAATATGATCGATGAAACAGTTCACCAACGGCACGTTCTCTTGGTTTGCGCCTTCGATCCCAACCAAGCGCAAAAGAGAGCGCTCGACTGAGACGGTGGAGAGTGGGCTGATCTCGGCCTTCACGCCCTGGGCGATTGAGGCAGCCAATTGACGGCAATGGCGGACTTGTTCAAGTGAAACTGGCAATCTCATGAGAGCAGGACTCCCTGCCGGGGGCTATCTAGCTGCTGCATGTTCTGTTTTTTCGTCACCGCTGAAGCGGGGTTGATTTCCAAAGCGCTCCACCTCAGGCGAGGACCACTGGAATTTTTGTGCAAATTTCCTTGCCAACTCTACCACCTCTTCTTCCAATCCCAACAAGAGAGCGATCTTGAGAGCATCATGAGGCACTTGCCGTTCTGGTTCAACTCTCTCCAAACGGTATTCCATCAGGGTGGAAAGGAGTGCCTCTCCGCCTTGTCTCAGAAGTGCTCGCACCTGCTCAAGGCTAATCTCGCCAAGTCCTGCCATTTGCCAGTGCATCACACCGGTAGCTTGAGCCAAGCCCTCGAAGTGAGAGGTGAAAAGGGCGCTTCCTGCAGCAACCCTCGAGTGAAGCAAAGAGTCCAAAGGCACGACCGGCAGTTGGTTAATGTGGAAAAGTAAAGCAGCATTGATAGCAAAGCCCTCGGTAGGATTAGTCCCTCGAGCCAGCTCATCGACCAGGAGTAAGCCAGCCCTTCGATGGTGGCTTAACACCCGCTTGATCCCGGCTACCTCCGCTGCGAAGGCAGAGAGTCCATCCTGCTCACGGCGCCGAGTGGAAAAAAAGATGAAATCTACGAGCGCCCATTCCATAGCCTGGGCTGGAGCCAGGAAACCGTGCTGAGCCATGGCACAGGATAATCCAACGGTCTTGAGAAGGACAGTTTTACCGCTCATGTTGGCGCCGCTGACTAAGGCTGCTCCTTTTAAGAGCTCGATGCTGAGAGGTTGGAAGGTTATTCCCCGTTCCATCATTCGAAGGCTCATCGGCCAATGGCAGCCTTCTTTTATTCGACAAACAGCTTGTGAAGAAGAGGGAAGGAGGCGGGGCAGAACACCACAATAATGATTGGCTAGTTGACTCTTGGCCAACAAGAGGTCAAAGCGGCCCACGCGATCCAGATCCTCAAGCAAACCTTCAGCATGTTCGCCGATAGCCTTGGAGAGCCTAGCCCGAACCGTCCGCTCCTCTCTATCCTCGCTTATTGCAAGAACATCCAATTGCTCCATCCACTGAAGCGCCTTTGGGGAATGCCGAAGCCGAAATACCAGTGTTCGCGCACTCTCGCTGTGGAGAATGAGACGATCAATCGTTTGACAATGGTCGGCACCTCGGCTTCCCCGCTGAACGGAAATCTCTTCGTCCTGCCCCAGATGAAGTCCGTCCGGTCGAAGCAGTTCATTCACAGCTGCCCGTTCTAATGACACCTTCCCCTTTAGCTCTTCCTTTCGAAGGCGAAGCCGTCTCAATAGAGGGGAATAGGCATCAACCAAAGAGAAGGTTTGGGGACTTTGGCCCCCGCAGGAGAGGAGGCGGAAGAGTGCCGGACAGCCCTTTGGCCGCAAAGAGGCCAAGAATACAAGTCCGGATTGTCCCGCAACAATGTTCGAAGGCTGGTTCATGGCCTGTCGCAGTCTTTCCACTAGGAGGAGCAAGCGTTTGCACTCGAACAGCTCAACCATCGTTAGCACAAATCCCTCACGGGCTTGGTGGAGTGATCGACGGATATCCTTGATATCATGCAGCAAAGCAGCTTGTTCAGCCCCCCAGGAAGGGTGTTCCAATAAAAAGGAAGCCATTGCGCTGGTTCGACGAAGCTCAGCTCTTAATTCTCTTTCCTGCCCCGTTCGGAATGGTTGAATCCGCCCTTTTATCTCCCGGCCGATAGCGGAATGCGTCTTGACCAAACCGAGAAACTCATCCCATTCCAGACTGGCCCTCGTCTCCTGGTCAAGAAAGAAACTCTCGCTCACTTCAGTTGCCGGCACTCCACTGTCTGGAAAGCGGTCCCCGTTTCCTCCAGCAATCGTAGAGAGCTCTCCATATGGCCATCCAAAGCGCGCGGGTTCACGGCAACCCACGCCAAAACCGCTTTCTCCCGCGCGAAGAAGGTCCATCCTCCACGCCACAGCGCTTGCCAACGTTCCTGGCTACAGAGAAGATGCCAAGGTTGATCAAGCAATAGAGCCGCGGGAGACGAGAAGCGATCCAACAACTGACTGGTTCGATCTGTGAAAGCGCCTGGCCAATAGATTACTTCTGTTGCGGCAAGATCAGCAGCTTGATCGGACACCCCGCCGATGGCTTGCTTGGTTTGATAATCCGCGGCAGCGCGTTCAGAGTCAAGTTCAGGAATGGCAACCCAGTGGTCTTTCTGCCAAAAAGCGGGCTGCCCTCGCTTTCCAGGGGCAGACGGAGAGGGAACTTCCCAATAGCCTGTGGGCATCAAAGCGATAGTCCTAATGCGCTCCAGCAGCTCCTTTCGAACCCAACGGTCAACAGGGTCGGCGCCGATAGCCAAGATGTAGCACTGAACAAGGTGTGAATCGCTCGCTGACAAGCGACCGAAGGAGCCATCCACCACAACCAGTTCAGCCCCTTCGGCAATCAAACGGTGGGCAGCTTCCATTGTGTCGCGCAAGGTAACAGGTCCTGCGATGACAGCCTCGCTTGCTTGCCGAGCCCTCCCAATCAACACCTCGCCCCAGGGAGTATTGGCTTCCAACTCCTCGCGTAATTCCAGGCGGCTTGTCAATTCACAGTTTTTAGCCAATGCCACCAAAGTACCTTTGGGAAGTTGTAGCGGAGTACTGTGCCCTCCTTTTCCAACAGGGATCACGCCGAGCTTTTTCTTTTTTTTAAATCCCGCTTCCAGCAAAGCATTGGCTACAGTCGTCTTTCCTGAACCTCGTCCTGTCCCCACCACGCTCACCACTGCCGGCCAGGAGAGACACTCCGGCAAATTCAATGATTGCCTCTTCGCCCGATCTTGCCATCGAGCACGCTGTTTTGTGCGGATCCATCCCGGTTGCAGGTGGGGCAATGGGCTGGATCATGGCGGGACATCGCTTCAGGCTCCGGATAGGAATAGACCAAGCCTTGATAGTTACGCAATACTACATTCTCTGGAGACATCGATAGTACGTAGTTCGGTGCGACTGGGATTTTCCCTCCCCCGCCCGGAGCATCAACCACGAAAGTGGGAACAGCCAAACCGGTAGTATGACCCCGCAAGGCTTCCACCATCTCGATTCCCCGCAGTACGGAGGTGCGGAAGTGGCTGATCCCTTCCGAAAGGTCGCACTGATAGACATAATAGGGGCGCACACGGATCTTCAACAGATCATGAACCAACTGCTTCATGACCGTCGGGCAATCGTTAATCCCACGCAGCAACACGCTCTGATTGCCAAGAGGAATACCGGCATCCGCCAACTTCGCACAAGCCTCGGACGATTCAGGGGTGATTTCCCGGCTATGATTAAAATGCGTGTTCAACCAAAGAGGGTGGTAGCGACGCAACATCGTCGCCAAATCCTCGGTGATGCGTTGCGGGAGCGTCACTGGAACCCTGGAACCGATGCGGATAATCTCAATATGTGGAATTTTGCGTAATTGGGCCAGGACATATTCCAGCAGTTCCTGCTCGAGAAGGAGGGCATCCCCGCCGGAGAGGACGATATCGCGCAGTGCCGGGGTTCGGCGGATGTATTCCAGTGATCGATCCAATTCCGCTTTGGAGAGTGAGCGATCGTAGGTTCCGGCGAAACGGCGGCGGGTACAATGCCGGCAGTACATGGCGCACTGATCGGTGACCAGGAAAAGAGCTCGGTCGGGGTAACGGTGGGTCAACCCAGGGACCGGCGAGTCAGCATCCTCATGCAAAGGATCGAGCTGGTCGAATTGACCGCGGACCGTTTCTTGGGCTTGGGGCACTGCCTGCAAACGAACCGGGCAGCTGGGATCATCCGGGTCCATCAGCGATGCATAGTACGGAGTGATGGCCATGCGAAACCTTTTTAAGGCAAGTCGGACTCCCTCCTCCTCAGCCATGGGGAGGTGGATTACTTCCTTCAATTCGTCAACTGTGGTCAGACGATGTTTCAGCTGCCAGCGCCAATCTTCCCACTCTGCCGGAGTCACGCCTCGCCAAAGATGCACTTTGTTCCAGGTTCGCATGGGTGACGATCTTCCTAAAGGAACATTTTCTCGAAAAGGGCTCTCAATTTCGGGCTCTCCCGCATCAACTCCAAAGTGATCCGATCATGCCCTTTAGCAAAACCGTTGCCGATAATCATGTTCACATCTTTGCCGATGCCTTCAGCTCCAAGAGCAGCCGCCGTAAAACTGGTAGCCATGGTAAAAAAGTAGACAATGCCCCCCTCTCGGGTGCTCATAATGGAAGCCATTTCCGTACCGGGAACATTGACGCAGTTGATTGTGACATCCATCAGTTTCCCGTCGGTGACTTCAAGTATTTTCTCGTATACTTCCAGCGGCATTGAAGCGTCCCCCTGAAGGGCCAGGTCAGCAAACCCGCTCTCGCGTATGCGTTCGGTGGAGGAGGGGCTGTGCCCTAACCCGATCACTCGGCCAGTGACGCCTGCCCGTTTTTTTGCCTCATAAAGACATAGAAGCCCCGACTTTCCTCCACCGCCGATCACTAACACCGCATCGCCCGGTTTAACTAAGCGCGCGGTCTGAGCTGGAGCGCCGGCTACATCGAGGAGGGCGAGGCAAAGACGATCCGGAAGATCATCAGGCAGCTTGGCATAGACGCCAGATTCGAAGAGCACTGCCTGCGCTTCAACTTCCACCTGGTCTTTCTCAAGGTCGATTTTCTTGATCCGCTTCAAGGCAAGAGGGGTCAGGGAGAGAGAGACCAGTGAAGCGATTTTGTCGCCGGGTTTCAGATCACGACCGGCCAAGTCTGCGCCTACGCGCCTTACGGTCCCGATGAACATGCCACCTGAACCAGTGACCGGGTTCTGCATCTTGCCGCGCTCTTTGATGATCTTCTTGATTAAGCCAGCGATTTTGGTGGTGTCGTGCTCACCTTCTTCTTCCAACTGAGTAAAACTGGCGGCATCAATATTCAACCGTTCTACATCCACCAAAATTTCATTGTCGTAGATTGATCCCATGTCGTTGTTCAACCTCTTGGCCGCCTGCGGCATTACGCCCAACGGTTCCAACACGCGATGCGTCCCAAACAAATTTCCCTTAGCCATCTATTTGCTCCTTCCTCATGTTCACATGGTCTCCGGGGCGCTCAGCCCCAATAGGGTCAGGATATTACCCAGTGCAACGCGAAATGCTGAGACTAGATTGAGTCGTGCCTGCTGCAAAGAAGGATCCACTCCAAGGATGCGGTGATCATGGTAATAAGAGTGAAAATCCCCGGCCAGCTCCTTGGCAAAACCAGTCAAACGATGCGGCAGCAAGGAGGCGGCCGCAGCAGCGATCTCCTCCGGAGCCAACGCGATCTTGGCTAGAAGGCGATATTCAGCTGGACCATAGGTCTGACAGGTTTCACCATCATTTTCACCGATTACCAAACCTCTTTGGATCGCTTCTCTTTCCACTGAAAAAGCACGTGTATAAGCGTACTGAACGTAGTATACCGGGTTCGAAAGGGAGTGCTGCCTGGCTAGGTCGAGGTTGAAGTCTAAAGTAGAGTCGGGACTGCGATCAAGTAAGAAAAAAAGGACAGCATCTCGTCCGACTGCCTCGGTAACTTCATCGAGAGTCAGAAACTCTCCCGTGCGTTTGGACATCTTTACTTCCTCACCCTGCTCAAACCACCGTACTAATTGATAAATCAGCAAGGTCAAATCGTCGGCATCGTAGCCAAGGGCTTGGAAAGCGGCCTTATTGCGCGCCATATAACCATGGTGATCCGGACCCCAGACATCAATGATCCAATCGAAATTACGTTCTCGTTTGTGCAAATTGTAGGCGATGTCCCAGGCAAAATAAGTAGGCTCACCATTGGAACGAACCACGACTCGATCTTTGTCATCGCCAAAGGCTGTAGAACGAAACCACAGCGCCCCATCCCTCGAGTAGAGAAAGCCTCCGCTTTCCAGTAGAACTTGTGCACGCCGTAGGAACCCATCTCGCTCCAAGGAGCTCTGAGAGAACCAGGTGTCAAAACGAATGCCCAGCCCATCCATGGTTTGACGGTGGGCTCGGGCCATCTCTTGCAAGCCGAAATACCGAAGCTCGACCAGCAGATCCTCCAGAGGAAGGTAAAGCCACTCGAAGTGCTCCCGGGCTGCCCGTTGACTAATATCACGCACATACTCCCCCTGGTAGCCGTTTTCCGGGAAGACCGAATCTTGACCCAGCGCTTCACGGTAACGTGCAAGCAGGGACAGGACGAAAGTGTCCACCTGAGTGCCGAAATCATCGAAATAGTATTCACGGGAAACCTTGTGTCCCCACGCTTCCAGCAAGTTGGCGGCGACAAATCCATAGCAAGCGCCTCGGGCGTTTCCCAAATGGATGGGGCCGGTTGGATTGGCCGAGCAAAACTCCACGTTAACTTGCCGTACTCGCATCTGCTGCCAATGGCCGTAACCAGGAGGGTTTTGGAAGACATTGTCAAGGATTGCTTTGGCGCTTGGGGCTTCAAGAGTAAAATTAAGAAAACCAGGCCCGGCGACCTCGGTCGATACGCCCAGTGAAGCTGGGATGGCCTCTCGTAGAAGATGGGCGATCTCTCGCGGGTTGGTACGAAAATACTTGGCCGCATGGAAAGCGTAGTGGCATGCCAAGTCAGCGCGACGTCCGGTCACCCCTGCAGAAGTGGGGGCTGCTTCCCACGTAACTGGTCCGGCATCTCCACCGAATTGATCTTGGAGGGTTTCCCGTAGGGAAGCTCCCAGTGCTTGCAAATAATGCATTTTACAATTCTCCGGAAAAAGCAAAGATAGAATCCACTCGTTCCCGCAGGTCATCGAAGCGGAAGATTCGCTCAACCTCGGCAGGAGGCAGAGCCGCGGTTTGCGGTTCTCTCTCCACCAATTGGCGAAGAGGGATCTTTTGCTGAATGGCTTGAAAGGCCAGACTTTGGACGAGGCGGCTGGCACCGGAACGAGGCATGCCATGACCAACCAAGGCCAGCAAAAGGGGCTGAGAGAAGAATGCGCCACAGGTGAGTTCAATATTCTCTGCCATCCGCTGGGGATTAACCTCCAATCCATCCATTACCCAGGCAAGAGTCTGCAGCATATATCCCAGCAATACGGTGCATTGGGGACCAATCACGCGCTCGGTCGAGGAATGACTGATGTCCCGCTCGTGCCAACTGGGGATATTCTCCAAAGCTGGACCCGCATTCGCGCGAACAATGCGAGCCAAACCGCAAAGACGCTCGGTTACGGCCGGATTGCGTTTGTGGGGCATCGCAGAAGAGCCGACTTGGCCTTCTGTGAACGGCTCAAAAGCTTCCCCCACTTCGCTGCGTTGCAAATGACGAATCTCAATCGCCACCTCTTCTACCCCGGCAGCGAGGAGAGCAAGGGTCTGAAAGAATCGGGCGTATAGATCGCGTGGGATGATCTGGGAACAATGGTGGGCGGGTTTCAAACCCAGGAGAGCGCAGGTGCGGATGGCAATCTGGGGGCTGACCAGGTTGTAGGTGCCCACCGGGCCGGAGAACTTGCCTACGCTCACTTCAGAAGTGGCTTCGCGCAGGCGTCGCAGGTTCCGTTGGAAGGCCTTCTGGTAACGCAGCAAGACCAAACCAAAACTGATCGGCTCGGCATGCATGCCGTGGGTGCGGCCCATCATCCAGGTATATTTGTGCTGACGGGCTCGCCGTTTGAAGATGCGGATCAAATTGAGAAGATCTCCTTGCAGGATTTCTCCACATTGTTTCAGTTGCAGAGAGAAACTCGTATCCTTGATGTCTTGGGAGGTTAGCCCAATATGAAAAAAACGAAAATCCTCGCCTAGCCGGCTTTCCACCGCTTGAAGAAATGCGACCAGATCATGTTGAGTTCTTTCCTCGATAACCCGCACATCCCCAAGCGATCCGAAAGAGGCCCTCTTCAGAATGCTTTGGTACGTCTCATCTGGGATCTCTCCGTTCTCTACCCGTGCCTGGCAAACGGCGAGCTCGATTCGCAACCACAATTGCAGCTGATTCTCCTCGCCCCAGATTGATTCTAGCGCGGGGTAAGGATAGCGGGAAACCTGCAGGTTCATCCATTGATGGTAACACTCCCCCTTCTCCCTCGCCAAATCGCAGCATTTGGACAGATTCCGATCACTCATCTTTCAGCGTGGCAATCAGCCCGCGGCAGCTTGATAGTCCCCGGCGGGGAGTCCCTTAACGGCGGATGTGCAGCTCGTTGACAATCCGGCGGACTTCCGGAAAGCGACCTAGAATCTCTTCGATCACCAAGAAGTAAGCTCGCGCGGGAACCATTCCCTCCAGAAAAAGCGTACCGCCGGCCAATTGGAAACGGATGCTGCTGTCCTCCAAACGATGGTCCTCTAGAAAAGCAACCTCGATTTGTCGCAACAAACCATCCCGGCGGCTCTCTTGGTGATCGAATGTGATCGCGTCGTCGATCTCCTTCACTCCCTTCACACTAGCCACCTTTTCAAGCAAGGGTTTCTTATCCGTCTGATGATGCACCTGCCCCTTTAACGAAACCACGCCGCGAACGACCCGCACTTTTAGGTCTTCCACCTCAGAATGCCCCAACTCGGATATCGCCAGCAGGACTTTATTCTTCAGAGTCTGATCGTCGGGAGGGGATTCATAACCGATTCGAACTCGGTTTACCACTTGCTCGATTCCGAGCATGCTGCCCGCTATATTATCCAATTCCATCTTTTGTTGGAGTGTATCCACCCGTCCGGACAAAGTGAGGGTTCCCTCTTGCAAATCGATACCGACATCACTGTGATAGAGAGAGCCATTGGCTAACTTCTCTTGGATCAAAACCTGCAATTGGCGATCGCTGTAGCGCACCTTTTTTTCCACTCGCACATCATTTTCCAGCGACCGCACACCCTCCAGGCCACTGACCAATCCTTCCAGCCGGTCTTTCCAAGAAATGGTTTCCACGTGCCCGGTCAATCGCACTTGTCCTTCACGGACCCTCACTTGAACGTCTTCCAGTTCAATCATTAGATCGTCTCGAATGAGAGTTTCGATGCGGGCCAATAATTCGCGATCTTCGTCACCACAACGTTTCACTAGATTGTTGGCTTGGCGCTTGGCTCGACTCATCTCAACTAGTAGTGCGTTTTACTTCCATCCACCCCTCCACTCCACTTGGCAGGATCACGCGGATCCATTCATCCTTGCTCTCCAGGCGGATCACGCCGAGTCCTGCGTAGGCTTCTCCCGCTTCCTCTCCACCGCCAGCCTGCTGTAAAAGCTTACAGTCCTCAATCACGATCAGTGAGGGAATCGATAAATCGGAGGAACGCAAGTAACCACCCCAAGCCCACCCATTTTTCCCATTGAACTGGAGACGATACCAGCCCTTGCTCTCCTCTTTGGTCAGGATGACCTGTGCTCCTTTTGGCAGAATCTCGAGAATCTCTCCTTCCTGCATCGGAGCAGCGCGCATCTTCACTTCCTCCACTGCGGTTGTAGCGAAAATTTGATCACGCTCGAGCAGAATCTCTAAGAATACTTTCTCCTCCATCAAAGTGATTGTGCGCGTCGTGCTCTTGTAGAGAGACCTCTCGAAGGAAATCGTCGTCTGCCCGTAAGGCAGCATTGACAGCTGAAAAACTCCTCGTACCGAGGAGGTCGTAAACAGGACGGTGCCAGAGCTGACCCTGACATCACTGAGAACCTCATTGCTTTCTCTATCAAAGATTACCCCCAGGATGGCGCCAGTTTTTGGCGTCTCTTTTGGTACACAGGCGGAAACCAGGAACAGGCTGAGAATGGCTAACATAAGCCATTGCAGAATCGGTCCAACAAGGTATCTCCGCGAGGACGAATAACTCCAATGAGGCATACTCTTCTTGACTGCCTCCTTCGACAATTCTTATTATTTTAACACGAGAGGTTCACAACTTGACCGCTGAGCGAAACAATAAAGAATATACTACAATAGCTCGTCGGGTACTCCCCAGGATGAGCATCGGCTTTGTTTATTGGTCAAGTCGAAGCCCTAGGGCGAGTACTTTAGCGCAGTGGGTCAACTTCTGGTCTCGATCGGGAAGTATTTTGCCTGGTTCAAACATCGAGGTAGATCTACAGCGGGAAAACACCAAGAAGGGGGCCTGAGCAGTGTTCTGTACCAAGTGCGGTCGCCAGAACCCGGAAGGAAGCACGTTCTGCAATCATTGCGGTGAGCCCTTAATCAGCCCGGGGCTCGGTGAGAGGCGATACAAGCTCCAATCGTCTCGTAAAAGGAGAGGGCCCAACGCTTCACGCTTGCCTCTTCTTTTTGCTGCGTTATTGGTCTTGATCTGTGCTGTAGTGGTAGTGATCTATGTCCTCGTAGTTGGCCCATCCAACCAACCTGCCAGCAATGAGATCGTGCGCATTGAGTTGGATCCGGTCGGCAAACAAATGGATCTGGGTGCCACACAAGCCTTTATTGTCATAGGGTACACAAAAGATAATGCGAAAAATTCCTTCACTGAAGGGATTGCCTGGTCGGTGAATCCCAGCAATCTAGGCAAAGTTGACGAGAAGGGAGTTTTTAAACCGAGTCAGATTGGGGATGGCGAGATCGTGGCTACTTATCAAAGCAAGAGTGGGGAGAAAAAAGCCACCGCCAAGGTCAGCGTGAAAGCCGGGGTAGCCATCGAACGGATCACGATCAGTCCTGCCACTGCCAATCTAGCGGTTGGCGAGGAACAAGTCTATCAAGTTAAAGCGGTCGATACTACAGGCGCCGAGGTAACGATCCAAGCGAAGTGGATGGTTTTGGAACCGAATCAGGGCACAATTGATCAAAATGGCACATTCAAGGCGGCGAAGATAGGAAACGCGACGATCATCGCCAGCTATACCTACAACAACAAAGAAGTCTCTGGTTCAGCGGTTGCCATTGTTCGAGATGGGCCAGCCACTCCTGTCCGGCGCATTGAGGTAATCCCGCCTTCGATCGAGTTGAAACTGGGAGAGATCTACCAATTCATCATCAAAGGGTATGACAAGGATAATAAGGAAGTGGCCGTTTCCGCCCAGTGGCAATTGGTCGGAGATGTAGGGAAGATTGACGGCAATGGTAATTTTACTGCCGAAAAGGAAGGCGCTGGGACGGTAGAAGCGCTGGCCAATGGGCTCTCTGCGACCGCTGAAGTGATCGTCTCCGTTGAAGGCATCTCCTTTCAGAGTTACAACGATTCCGCCCTTCCCTTCACCTTCAAGTATCCTTCCAACTGGGAGATAGAAGCAGGAAATACCATGGTGCGGCTCTTTGCGCCTACTCAGACAGACACCAAGTTCGCCTATACAGCGATCTTCGGCTACGAGGAAATCGCTGTTGGGAAAGATCTGGCCACCTATGCCCAGGAGAATGAAGCATGGGCTGCAGGACGATTCACTGAGTGCGCTTTCAGCCAGGAAGATCGCTTATTTGGCGACACCAACGGGAAAGTGATTCCCTTTTCAGCCACCGGCTATAAAGGCATTCTTGGCTGTGCAGTGAACGGCACAACTGGATACTACTTTTTCTCTTACGCACCGGAAAAGAATTACCCGCAGTTAGAGGGCACCTTCCGGCAAATGGTGAACAGCTGGTTCATTCCAAAAAGCATAACTCCCACGGCTACTCTCACCCCCTCTTCTCCCCTCACTCCCTCCCCTACTCCCACTGGCAACACGGTACGTAACGATGCCTTCGGCTTCTCTTTTTCTTTTCCTGAGGGCTGGCAGCAAGGCAACTTGCCTGGCGTGGCGGCTTATGTCACCGGACCGGTGACCCAGAACTACCTTCCCAATCAAACGGTGAAAGTAGAGGAATTGGCAGTATCGATGACTCCTGAGCAATTTGCTGAGAAAATCGAAAAAGAGCGATTGAAGAATTTCTACGACAACTACCAGAGTCTCACCTTGGAGAGCGTTAACTTGGGTGGACAACCTGCTTATAAGCGTGTCTTCACCATTTCCTTCCAAGGGCAACCCTTGCAGGAAATTCAATACTATATCGTCCGGGGTACGCGCGGATACCTGGTTACCTTCGATATCAGCCTGGATGCTTTCCCTGCCCTCAATCCAGTCTTCGATCAGATCGCCGGGAGTTTTTCCTTCTTCTAATCGATGAGCGGTCTTCTTTGGGCATTGCCGGTATCGTTTTTGGCAACGCTTCTTTTAACCCCTATCTTTCGCTGGGTCGCGGTACGGTTGAAAATCCAATACAATCCCACCGCCTTCTCCGTGAACCGTTCTCCAGTGCCCCTTCTCGGCGGGCTCGCCATCTTTGGGGGCTTCAGCATCCCTATCCTGATCGCTGACAACCTCTCCAGGCAGGGGATCGGGATCCTTGTGGGTGCTGTATTGGTGCTCATCTTGGGTTTGATCGATGACCGGTGGAAAATCTCCTCTCGTCTTCAACTACTGGGCATTCTCGTCGCCGCAAGCGTAGCCGTGGCATTTGGGGTGCGCATCCAGTTCTTCTCCAACCCATTCGGCAGCGACATGCTCCTCTTGGCCGCTGCAGCGGTTCCGGTTACTGTTCTGTGGATTGCCGGCCTCACCTCCTCGATCAAAGTAATGGACGGGTTGGATGGACTAGCTGCGGGGATTTGCGCCATCTCTGCACTGACCTTGGCGGCAGTGGCTTGGCAGACCGGCTTGCTTAACTACGGATCCCCTACTTCAGTACTCGCAATGCTAGCCTTGGCAGGCGCCTGTCTGGGTTTTCTACCCTATAACTTTCACCCGGCAAAAATTTTCATGGGAGAAGCAGGGATCATGTTCCTGGGGTTCGTCCTCTCCTGCATTTCGGTAGAAGGGCTGCTGAAGCGCTCTTTTCTCGTGGCGATCAGCATCCCGATCCTCTCGGTCGGTCTACCGCTGATCAATACTCTCTTCGCGGTCCTGCGCCGACGGATCCGAGGAAAGGACATCCTCTCGGCGGATCGAGAACATATCCACGACCAATTATTGCACCGCGGCATTTCACACCGTACTGTAGTCTTATTGTTATACGCGATCAGTATCGCCCTGGGCATCGTCGCTTACTTCATGGTTCAAGTGGATGCATTGGTGGCTTTGTTGATCTGGGTAGCGCTGATCGTGATCCTATTCTTGGGGGCATGGAAAATTGACCTTCTCAATCGAGGACGTAAGAAACAGAATTAAGGATGGGGGATTGCGCCTCCCCCATCACATTGCCATCCTTCTGGACGGGAATGGGCGTTGGGCTTTGAGTCGGGGACTGACCAGGCCCCAAGGGCACCGAGCCGGGGGGGAGACAGCCAAGCGTTGCACACGAAACTGCCATGCCCTGGGAATTCTGTCTCTTACTCTCTTCGGTTTCTCCACCGAGAACTGGAATCGCCCCATGGAGGAAGTGCAGGCGCTGATCGCCTTGTTGGAGGAGTATTTGTACGACATCGCCTGGGAGTTGGCCGAGAACAATGTCCAGTTCCGCTTGAGCGGCCGCATATCCGAGATGCCTTCCCGCATCCATCGGGCTATCGACTTTGCCCGCCAAAATACCGCTCAATGTACCGGCATGGTCCTCAACCTGGCTATTAACTATGGGGCGAAAGCAGAAATGGTGGATGCCGCCAACGCTGCCTTAGGTGGCAGAGAAAAAGGCACGAACACTTTCCATCTTGACCAGGCAGGATTTCGTCGTTTCCTCTATGCCCCTGACCTCTCTTTCCCTGATCTGCTCATCCGAACCTCGGGAGAACAACGAGTCAGCAACTTTCTCCTTTGGCAGATTGAAACAGCCTACTACCACATCACTCCAACCCTTTGGCCGGACTTCGACTTACAGGAGCTTTGGCAGGCGATCCTCGCTTTTCAGCGTCGAGACTTGCAGCCTTCGCGAGAATGTCAACCAGGCATAGAGGAATAAGGGAACAAAGAGAAGCAAGGCTCGCAATCCTAGAAAAGTGAGTTGCAGGGGGAATAGTTGGCTATCTGGCAAATAAATCCATTTTACAGTATTGGCGGATACTTCATTGTTTTGCACGTTAAGACCGTAGTTCTCCAGCAGTAATGAGAGGTCTTCCATTGGCGCTCCTAGCGATAGGGAAAAGGGAGAGTGGCTGGGAGGGTTCCCAATAGCGCTGAGGATCGTTAATGGGACCTCTTTCACCATTGGCATGGACAAAGAGGACGGCAAGGAGAAGGAATTTTGCTCAGTGCTCTCCAACAACAAACGATCATCATCCACCGAGGAGGAAGAAAGAAGGGGCAAGACTAGGGACATAAGGAGAAGAATGAAAAAGATAATTGCCCAGCCGAGACGACGCTGGCGGAAAAAGAAATAGAGAGGAATTAAGCTAACCAGCGCCAGGATAACCCCCCAAGGCCATGCCTGCGCTAAAAATGCCCGCCAAGCCAAGGACGGCCAGCTTGCCTGTTCTGAGATGAATGATGAACTAGGTGCAAGTACAAGCAAGTCCGAGCCTATTGGCATCTCTTCGGTCCCTTGAATCGCTTGTGAGAAAACGACAATCCCGCAAATGGGGGCAGATTCCAAATCAGTCCCCATTTGCGGGATTCCCACTTCTTGATCTCCCGAGGCTAGCAGAAAAGTTCCGTCAGCGTATTGCTGGGCATCCGGGAAACGAGACATGAGGACTGCAAGCTGTTCGGGTGCAGCAAAGACCAGCGTCACCGAATCGTACTGAACTCCCCCGCTTCCCATTCCTGCAGGCGAGGAAAAGTCTTCAGCAGTTGGATCGGGGATCGGGAATGCTTTGGGCACGAGAGGTGCTTCTAGGGGAAGCGGATTGCCAGCGCTGGTCGCATCGAAGGAGGGAACAAACTGCCGCATTTCATTGTGCTGGGACCCTCCAGTTCCAGGAAGAGGTGGAAACATGGGCACAACCAGCAGCAGCAGCAAGAAAGTGGCTGCTAATGAGAAAGCCAGGTTCCAGGAAAAGCGGCTTTTTTGTGAGTATTTGGCTTTCAGGACCATCATCCGCTGGTGGATGCGACCAGCGGTCATGGGCGAAAACTCGGCATCTTTGTCTGCTCCTAGGTACACGCTACGCAAGTTGCTCCAGAGCGCTTCCTCCAGAAGCGCAGAGCGCTTCCGTCGAGGTTCTCCTTCAGTACTTTGCATCTGGCTCTTGTCAACTGGCATTTTCGTCACCTTACTTGCTTTGACGGGACAGCAAGGCTCGTAGTTCCGGGTCTTTGGCCAACACTTGTTGAGCTTGCTTCTTGGCACGGTGCAGCCGCGATTTAATGGTGCCTTCGCTACACCGCATCACTTCAGCGATTCGCTCATAGGGAAGTTCCTGCAATTCTCGCAGCGTAAGAACCAGGCGAGAAATAGGAGGAAGGCGTTCGAGAAGCGTCTGCAAAGCCTTCTGCTCTTCTTTCTTTTCGATCTGCTGAAGCGCGCTGGGAAAAGAAGAGGGGAACTGTAATACCGGCGATCCATCCTCCATTTCCAATGGCTGGGTGGGGCGCCTGCGCCGCAACAAGTCCAAGCAGACATTGGTGGCGATTCGGTAGAGCCATGTGGTGAACTGGGAGTCTCCACGAAAAGAGCTGAACCGATGGAAGGCTCGGTACAGGCTCTCGGAAACTGCTTCTTCGGCATCGTCTCGGTGAAGCAACAAACGATAGCAGACGCCGTAGAGGAATTCCGTTTGCCCCTCCAATAGCTGACCAATGGCTTCCTGCTCTCCTGTCAAGGCTCTGCGCAAGAGAGTTTCGTTCCCTTTTGTCTCAGTCTGGATCTCGCTTGACATGTTCTCGTTCATGGATATACTGATACCTCTTGCCGAAGTGGCGGAACTGGCAGACGCACGGGTCTCAAAAACCCGCGAGGCAATCCCTCATGTGGGTTCGACTCCCACCTTCGGCACCATTCAATACTAGCTTATCCCATACGCCTTTTCACCCCCCTCAATAAGGAGATTCCTGAGATAGTTCCCCATTGCTTCCATATCCCGCAGAGGTCCATCAAATAGATCCAGTGGCTCGCTCATTTGGTCACTGCCAACGGCACGGTCCCTTCATTGCGGGTACAATCAAATCATCGACTCAAACAAACTGTAAATGAGGTTCAAAATGAGCAACGATCGAAATGAGTTCCGCATTTCCCGTCGCGCGAGGTTGCGTTACGGTTTCGAGGAAGGCCTCTTTACTTCAACCGGAAATATGGCTGCAAACTCTCTGTTGGCTGCCCGATGCCTGTCCCGGCGCATCGATGAAGTCCGTAACGCCAAGCTATTCCCGGAACGATCGGTGCGAGCAGGGGAAGTCAACGCTTTCGGCCTCCTGGCAGGAACAATGCGTACGATTATTGGCTTTTTTCGCCAAGCAAGAGTCCCTGATCCCTTTGTTGCCGTCTCGCAGAACCTAGAGGATTCTCTTGGGAAACAGGCCATCGATCGCCTCTATCAGCGCTACAAAGAGGAGTTTCTTCCGGTCATACGCCTGGAACAAAAAACTCGGACTTTGACTGATCAACCTGATGAAGAAAATCCGGGGATTGTCCTGGAAGAGCTGATTCTGCTCTGGCTAAATAATGCCAACCCGGCCTTGGCCCCCTTTTCCGACCTCTTCAGGGAGAGCGAACTCCAAGGAACCGCCTATGACGCTGCCATCGCCGCCCTGCATGAGATCTTCGCGCGCCATCCCCCCTTTGGCCCTGACCAGCAGGATTTGCTGACCATGCTGCGCTCGCCGGCTGTCGCTTCTCCCCGCTCTCTTGCTGGTCAACTGGACTACATACGACGACACTGGGGGTCTTTGCTGGGGAAATCCCTCTACCGTCTGCTGAACGGCTTGGATCTGTTGACTGAAGAAGAACGGGCTATGTCGTTGTCCTTAGGAGAACTTGGTCATGAAGCAGGAGGCGGTGCTGAACCGAGCCACCCCCCCGACTACTCGCTTTTTACGGGCGAACCGGAAGCATTCAGTCCAGACCAGCAGTGGATGCCCCAGCTGGTATTGCTGTCCAAGAACACCTATGTATGGTTGGAACAGCTTTCCCGCCAGTACGGACGGCCAATTCATCGCTTGGATCAAATTCCGGATCAGGAACTGGAACTCCTCGCCCATCGGGGTTTTACAGGCCTTTGGCTGATTGGCGTCTGGGAGCGAAGTTCTGCTTCTGCGGAGATAAAACAGCTCTGCGGCAACCCGGGGGCGGCTGCTTCAGCCTACTCCCTCTATGACTACATCATTGCCCAACGAATTGGCGGAGAGGCAGCCTTAGACGGCTTGCGCCAGCGTGCCTCAGCGTATGGAATTCGTCTGGCTAGCGATATGGTACCGAATCATATGGGAATCGATTCTCGCTGGGTGATGGAACACCCCCAGTATTTCCTCACTCTTCCAGAATGCCCCTATCCCGCATACTCCTTCCGTGGTCCTGATCTCTCCGACGACTCACGCGCGGCAATCTATCTGGAAGATCACTACTACAGCCGTCAGGATGCTGCCGTGGTATTCCTTCGGAAGGACCGGGCAACTGACGAACAGCGCTACGTCTACCACGGTAATGATGGCACCAACATGCCCTGGAACGACACCGCCCAACTTGATTACACCAATCCCGCAACGAGGGAGGCGGTCATCCAGGCCATCCTGGTGGTCGCTAAAAGGTTTCCGGTGATTCGTTTTGACGCAGCGATGACCTTGGCCCGCAAACACTTCCAACGACTGTGGTTCCCGGAACCGGGAAGCGGCGGCGGGATTCCCTCGCGCTGGGAGCATGGCCTGACCAAAGCCCAATTCGACCAGCTGATGCCAGTTGAATTCTGGAGAGAAGTGGTCGACCGGGTCAGCCGCGAGGCTCCGGACACCTTGCTCCTGGCTGAGGCTTTTTGGTTGATGGAGGGGTATTTCGTTCGCACCCTGGGGATGCACCGTGTGTACAACAGCGCTTTCATGCACATGCTCCGGGACGAGGACAATGCCGGCTATCGAAGGGTGATGAAGGAGACCCTCGCCTTTGACCCCGAAGTGCTGCGGCGGTTCGTCAACTTCCTTAGCAATCCGGACGAACGCACCGCTGTCGACCAGTTTGGCAAAGGAGATAAGTACCTTGGCGCATGCACCTTGCTGGCCACTCTACCTGGCCTGCCGATGTTCGGCCACGGCCAGGTAGAGGGTTTCGAGGAGAAGTATGGAATGGAGTATGAGCGACCTATGCGCCAGGAGGAGGAAGACCCTTCGTTGGTAGCTGCCCACGAGCGAGAGATCTTTCCTTTGCTTCATCGCCGCTCGCTCTTCGCCGGCGTGGAACACTTTCTTCTCTACGATTTTCAGACACCCGGAGGGGAAAACGATGAGAATGTCTTCGCCTACTCCAACGGGGATGAGAACAATAGAGTGCTGGTCGTCTATCACAACCGCTTTGCCACCACACGCGGGGTGATCCGCGATTCCGCTCCTTTCCTGAAACGCGACCCGGAAGGAAACCGCAGTCTGCGCACAACCTCACTAGCCGCATGGCTTGGCTTGGATGAGGATCCTGACAGCTACTGTCTCTTCCGTGATGTCACCCAAGGCTTCGAGTACATCCTTCCCTGCCCTCTGCTCTGGAAGGAAGGGTTGCCACTGGAATTGGAAGCGTATCAGCGACACATTTTTCTGGACTTCCGCCAAGTGCGGGGTGGAGCTAACCTCCTCTACCGCGAACTCGCTGCAAACCTTGCGGGACGAGGCGTCCCCAGTTTGGAGGATGCGAACGCCGAACTACTGAGGAAACCACTCCAACACTCTCTGCGCGATCTCCTTGAGGCACATCTGATGCGTCGCTTGCTGGCCTATCAAGAAGAAGAGGAAGCAATCTTCAGTGATCTGAAAAGCAAGTTGGCGAGATTCCTCTCGGAAGTCGCTTCTGCGGCAGAGATCCAAACCGACCTTTCCCCCTTGATTGGGAAAGTATGGCGCGAAATTCATCAGATCCGTCTCCTGCCATCCCTGACGCAAGCATTCTTAGACCAAGCAATCCCAGGCGCTGTGCTGTTGCCGGACCAAGAAGAATGGCCCCGACGGGGGGCGATCCTCCTGGCTTGCGCCTTGCTGCGCCCTTTGGGCAATCTCTCAACCATCGAGCAGGCTGCAAATCTCGGCCGGGATCGTCTGGAAGCTTGGCGGTTGTCCGGCAGCCTGGAGGAAGCGCTAGTAAATCTGGGTTTCCCGATGCAAGATGCTGCCCTCGGGTCAGCCATCATCCGCATCGAGCTCAGCCTGCGCTCTACACTTTGCATTCACCACTCTGATGCACGCCTCGCGGCCACAGAAGCCATACATCAGCTATTTGGCGATGGGGAAGCCCGCCGCTGGCTGGGGGTCCACCGCTGGAACGGAATCCTCTGGTTTTCTCGGGAAGCTTTCAACGAAGCTGTGCGCTGGTTGCTCGTCTCGGCCTTGGTGTCCACCCTGGAGAGAAACCAGGACGAGGAGGGGGGGGCGACAATCGGCTTGCCGTTTACTGACATCATGGAATGGCTGGAAAATGCAATTTGGTTGCGATCGGCTGCGGAGTATTCTGGCTACCAAGTGGAGAAGTTGCTGGAAATCCTGCAAAATCCTCAGTCGCTGATCAAGTTCGCGTCTGATCCAGCGCTTCAGGCGAGACAGATCTCGCCACTGGATGAAATCCCCTCATCGTCATAGGTGAGAAATTGTAGGGAAACTGGATCGCTAGGGTGAAACGGGAGTCATTGCAGAAGATGACTCGCATCGTGACTTCCAGCACATGGCGAGAGCACTCCAATGTCATACGATGTGACAAACGGACAAAGAAAGGAATCGAAACTTGGAAGCCCAACCTCCTCGCAAGTTAAACCGTTCACGTGGCAATCGTGTGATTGCCGGTGTCTGTGGCGGGCTTGGCGAATTCTTTGGCATTGATCCAGTCGTGATCCGCTTAATCTGGGTGGCAGCCTTCTTCCTGGGTGGCGCCGGCTTGCTGGCTTACATTATCTGCGCTCTGGTAATCCCTGAAGCGCCTTTTGGGGCAATCACTCCTCCCCCTACCTACCAAAGTGCCGCTCCCGGCACCATAGGGATCGTCATTGCCGCTATCCTTATCGGAGCGGGTATCCTTGCGCTCTTCAGCAATATCTTCGGCTGGAGTATTTGGAGTTGGTTCTGGAAGCTCCTTCTGCCGATGTTGTTGATCGCGTTCGGCCTATTCCTCATCCTGCGCTTGCGTAAACGATGAAGCAACCAGAGAGTTCATACCGGTTGCGAAGATCCAAAGAGGATATCGCAACCGGTTCACCCCAATCATCAATAAGGAAAGGAACCTGACTAATGGAACAGATGAATCAAAACCCAAATCAAGCACCCCCGCCGCCTTCCTCCCAGACTCCACCACCAGCTCGTCGCTTATACCGGTCCCGTCGGAATCGAATGATAGGAGGAGTAGCTGGAGGCCTCGCCGACTACTTGGGAATTGATCCCACCTTGGTCCGCCTCATTTGGGCCTTCACTATTTTCTTCGCCGGCTTTGGCTTTTTTGCCTATATCGTTGCCTGGATCGTGATCCCGGAAGAACCTACCCGTTAAGGAGATCGTCAGATGAACACTGTTCCGACCCCTCCCCCCAACAGCTCTCAACCTAGTTGGGGAACTCAACCGCAAGGTCCAAACCAGATTGGCGGCCAGTCTCCCGAGAGCATGCCGCCATCTTCAGAACAACCGCACCAGAGCCAACAGCCGCCAACCTGGGGCCAACAAGCACCAACAAATCAGGTCCCTCCCCCACCACCGCCGCCGCCAAGCTGGTCTAGCCATGAATCATGGCAGGCAACCCGCCGCCGCGGCGGCGGTTCCGGTTGGATTTGGGGACTTGGTTTGTTAACCCTCGGCGTTGTCTTTCTTCTGCAGAATCTCGGCATCTTTACTTTGAACAACTGGTGGGCAATCTTTATCCTGGTCCCAGCCGTCGGTTCTTTCGCCACAATGGTCTCCTCAATACAAGAACGCGGTCGTTTTACCTCCGCTGCGGGCGGTTCCTTGGTCGGTGGTTTGCTGCTGACCTTTGTGGCCTTGATTTTCTTCTTCAACTGGGACTGGAGCAAAGTCTGGCCCTTCTTCCTGATCATCATAGGAGTCGGAGCCCTTATTTCAGCCCTTGCCCGTAGATCCTGACGAACCTGGAAATCTCGTATAGCAACGGCAGGATTTCCACCTCGCCTGGTGCAGCAACATCAATAATGGGGACAGATTTGAAATCTGTCCCCATTATTGCAAGGGGTGTTTAGATTGCTGCTCCCACGGTGAAGCCTGCCTTCACCGCATGAAAGATTCGACCAGTCTGGAAGGCATCGCCAATGAGATGGATCTCCGGCGCTGGTTGTTGAGCCAGGCAGTTTTGATAAAGAGAGCGATTCGAAGTCAACCCCTGGGCGAGGACTACCCAATCAACAGCGATGCTTTTCTCTTTCAACTGCACGCGCAAGGGTTTGCCCAAGGGATTGAGGACATTCTCCGGCAAGAGAGGCGCCCATGTGCAGGATGGGTCCGGCACACTGGTCGACATATTTTTCAAGAGGACTGCCTTCTTCTCATCCAATCGCACCATTTGGGTGCAGTTCCAAAGCTGTACTCCCATTTTTTCGAGACAGTGCAGAAGATGTCCGCGATTGGCTGTACAAGCGCCGATCATAAAGTGGGGAGCCCCTTCGATTACGGTAACTCGGCAGGACCGCTCAGCTGTCAGGAAATTAGCGCATTCGCAACCCAACATGCCCCCGCCGACGACCAAAACATGGCATCCCTCCATCACGCAGTCAGGCCGGCGGAGAAAATCGACCGCTTGTAATGCTGCTGGGGAATCACAACCTGGGAAGCTCGGCGCTGTTTGCGCTCCGCCAGTAGCGAAAACCAATACCTCAAATCCAGCCTCTTCCAGGAGAGCCGGAGTCATCTTACAACCCAAGTGAATCGCTAAGTTTTGCGTTTGAACGCAAGCGTTCAACTCTCGCCTGAGGAATTCCAAATAGCATCGCAAATCCGTTTTTATGCGGGGAACGGAAGCCGGAATCATCATCCCGCCAACATCATCTCCTTGTTCCCACAAGGTCACGGCATGCCCTCGCCGCGCCGCAGTCAAGGCGCAAAGAATTCCAGCCGGCCCTGCTCCTACCACCCCGATCCGCTTTGGACGGAAGCTTGGCGCCAGATCCTCGCTTGGATAGAAATCCTCAAAACCGCTGCGCGGATTGACAGAACACTGGGGGTGTCCCCCTTCCAAGAATTCATTTAGACACGCTTCCTGATCGCCGATGCAAGGGCGGATCTCCGCAACTCGCCCTGCATAAGCTTTTCTCGGCCACTGCGGATCGGCCAAAAGCGGCCGCGCCAACATCACCATATCGCAATCGCCCCTTCGTATCGCTTCCTCGGCCAGGTCAGGATCCCCCAACTTGCCGACCGCAATCACTGGCACTTCATTCCCCAATTGACTTTTCATCCCGATCATGGAGAAATGCTCTTTCACCAGTCGAGCGACAGGCAAGTAACAACCGGCTGGCATCGAGTCAGGCGGATGGGGCAGCCACCAGTTGTCGTACCCGCCCAAATCCACATCTACCATGTCCACGCCGACGCCCACCAACTCTTCCAAATAGGAGAGGCTTTGGGCAATGGTCCGCTCGTTGCGAAAACGGCGCAAGCTTGGGATCCGCTCCATTCTCTCGCCATAACTTGCGCGAAGCGCGAGGGAAAGGTCGATCCGGTACATGACCGGATAGCGGGGTCCTACACGCCGACGCACTTCTGTTACCAATTCCACTCCAAAACGCCGCCAGTCGCGATATCGGCCCCATGGGCGACTGTTGAAAGCGGTGTTGGTCATTTGCTCCAAGAGATACCCCTCGTGACCGTGCAAATAGACGCCGTCGATCCCCAATGCCTTGGCATCAGCGGCAGCTTGGCCAGTTCGCACGATAATGCGCCGGCATTCGCCATCGCTAAGGGGGCGACAAGGAATTCCCGGCAGGTAGAAGTTCGGGTTCCACCAGGAAGAAACGGGAAGTCTCCATTTTTTCACCAAGACCTCTGGAGAACCCACCCGTCCAAGCCCAGGCGTCAGTTGAATAAAGAAGTGGGCACCCCAGGCGTGGAGTCTCTCGGCCAAGGTTCGCCATCCATCGAGTACTGTGCGTGAACGATCCAGTCGAGGAAAGAGGCTGCGATCTCCCGTTTCAGTAGTGGTCGGGTCGATTCCTTGACTGACGGGGACCAAACCGGAGGTGATTAATCCCACCCCGCCACGAGCCCGCTCTACAAAATAGGCGATCATTCGGGCGGAAGGTCGGCCCATTTCCTCGGCCATGTTGATGTTTCCCATCGGTCCCATCACTAGACGGTTTTTTAGGATAAGAGTATTAACCTGAATCGGTGAAAACAGATGGGAATAGGGGTGAAGCCGGCCCTTTGGCAACAACGGGCCTTCGGGCTGTTCGGACCATTGATCGCAATGGCTCAATAATGAGACCAGAAACTCCTCCCCGATCGGTGTACTCTTCTGGTTGATGGAAGCGTTCTCTTCCCCTTCCTTCACTCTTTTTGGTCCTCGATCATCCAAATCCTTTCATCAACTAGGTTTAGTGGAGGGCAGTCCATTTTAGAATGGTTCTCCGTCAATAACTGTGATTCTTCTCTGTAGCTCATGCCGTTGCCCTTGTCGTTTTGTTGGTGAGTAGGATGCGCATGCGCAGGTTGTCCGGGTTGCGGTAACCATAGGCCATGCGCTTGATC
>Ga0247842_10000511_pt1 | contig 79395 bp, 65 predicted proteins | sample LaCruzMarch2015__3_FD_192411 | JGI IMG/M metagenome (GOLD analysis project Ga0247842, IMG submission 192411) | Freshwater microbial communities from meromictic Lake La Cruz, Castile-La Mancha, Spain - LaCruzMarch2015_19m | ecosystem: Environmental > Aquatic > Freshwater > Lake | place: Spain... | reverse complement strand
AACTGGACCTTATCAACAAACCATGGTTTCTCTACCATCAGTGCCTTGGCAAACAAATCTTCTTGAGTCAGCATCAATCAATATTATTCGTTTAAACAAATTTACCCACTTACTTTTAAAAAGAACCTTTTTTATTGATTGTTTCCAACAGTCTTATCGTATAGGAAAGTGATTTCCGGACTTCCGGGGACCTCATTCTCATCAGGATCTTCCATACAGATACATTATCCAGTTTTTCGTCCATTTTTACTTCTGCGATCGCCCTCGTGGCCCGGTTCAGGCTTGCAACCAGTTCAGGCTGTGTCAGGTTCCGGATCATCCCGGCCAGATGTTCCATATTCCCCTGCATCCGTTGAAGATCCTCCGCGGTAAAAGCCTGCATGAATTTTTCCATCAGCTTCATACTCTCACGGGCATATTCAAAATACCCCTTCTGGTCCAGCTCATTCATTTTATTCACTGCATCCAGACCAATCTGGTGCAGAACCGGAGATACATCCTTCATGAAATCCCTCGCACTCTCCACAAGCTCAAGCATTTCATGGAACGTTCCCAGATTCTGAAGAAGCTTTACGATCAAACAGACAATCCCGCATTGATCCAACTCAACCTGAGCCTTATCCAGAAGAACGACCGATTGCTGGAAAGCATCTTTCGCAACAATGTTCAGATCTTTGACAAGGTCATCGAATTCTTCGCGTTTCTGTCTTTGAATTTCAACGTTTTCAAGGATCAAATCCATTTTCCGGTTGAGCTCGCTGATCTGTTCCTGTATGTTTTTATCTGACATATCCCATTGTTTATTACCTGGCTGAAATCCCGGATTATACCTTCTTGCCGGCCATATTCATCTTCGAATCGATGGGCATCTCTTTCCCTTTAAGGAGAATATGCCAGTATATCCAACGGAACATGAGCTTTCCGTAATGGTTTGCACGGGTTTCCTTTAGCAGACCAAACGGTCCAATGCCGGGAAATGGAAATGAACCCGGTAACGGCTCGGTATCGTAGTTGAAATCGATCAGCGCCCCCTTCCCGAAACCGGTTTCAATATAACAATTGGAGTGTCCGTCATACGACCCGGTCAGAGACCTGTCTTCAATGGCGCACAGGAGGTTTTCAGTCAGCACATCGGCCTGGAAATGTACGACGGAACCGGCTTTGGAGGTAGGAAAATTACCGGCATCACCTATTACGAATATATTCCTGAACTGATCCGTTTGAAGGGTATGCTTGTGGGCTTTGACAAAATCCATCTCATCACCCAGTCCGCTCCGGCCGATCATCGAATCCCCCTTGTGAACCGGAATCGTTACCAGACAGTCAAAAGGTATCTCCCGCTCGTCGTAGGAGACCAAAACCTTCCTGTCATTATCCACCCGTTCCAGATAAAAATCAGGGATGATCCGGATGTTTTTCTCTTCCAGGAGGTTCCCCAGCACTTTGGAAGCCCGCGGCTTGGTAAATGCTCCCGACAACGGGGTCACGTATGAAATATGCACTTTGTCACGTAACCCGCGTTCCACAAAGAAAGCATCCGCAAACATGACGAACTCCAGCGGGGCGACCGGACATTTGATCGGCATGTCGGCAATGTTCAGTACCAGTTCCCCACCCTTCCAGGTCTTGAAAAAATCGGCCAGGGCAGTTGCCCCTTCAATGGTATAGAAATCAAATATGTTCCTATGCCATTGTGCCCCCTTAAGCCCGGGCGTTTCGTCAGGAACAACCCGAGTACCAGTTGCGATCACCAGAAAATCGTACTTAAGGGCAACACCGTCTTTTAAAAACACCTGATTACCGTTTCCGTCAATCCGGTCTATCTCCTGGAAGATCGTATTGACCCCGACAGGAAGGAAGCTGGTTTTGGGCTTCACCACATCCTCTTTTTTGTACATTCCGAAAGGGATGAAAAGAAACCCCGGTTGGTAATAATGCGTTTTGGTCTGATCCACAATGGTGATATCCCATTCGTCGCGGGCAAGTTGCTTACGCATTTTATTGGCCATAATGGTGCCCCCGGTTCCGGCACCGAGAATCAACAATTTCTTCATAAAAGGTGAGATTTATGCGCTTTAAAACATGCACAAAAATAAATATATAAATAACACGATAAACAAATCTGTTATAAATTTAACAAAAAAACATTATAACAGATTGAAAGACAAGCTGAAAAAATTTTATTACGGTGGAAACAAACCTGTGGCTGAATATTTACCCCTGGCCTTTGCCGGAAGGGAGCAAAAGCAGGATAATGGAGGGATCAGACAAAAAGTAGAATTACTCTTTTTTTTCGGTTTTATCAGCAGGCTGGTCTTTTTTATCAGTCTTTCCGGTCGTGTCGTCCATGCCATCCAAACCATCCTTGAAATTTTTCACTCCTTTTCCTAAACCTTTCATCAGTTCAGGGATTTTTCTCCCTCCGAATAGAAGAAGAACCACCAGAGCTATAAGCAACAGCTCTGTGGTTCCAAGTCCGAAAATCAATAAAACGGATAAGGTCATACGGATCGAATTTTCTATGCTCAAAGATAAGTAAAGAAATGCATAACAGGTGCGAAATAATCACACATTTTTAAAGAAGAGGCAGGCATCCCCGTAACTGAGAAAACGGAAATCCTTATCCAGGGCGAACATGTAGGCGTTTTTCCACTCATTGCCGATCAGGGCTGCCACCAGAAGCAACAATGTACTTTGTGGCATGTGGAAATTGGTGATGAGTCCGGATACCAAACGGAACCGATATCCCGGAACGATCATCAACTGGGTTTCTCCGGAACAGACCTGCTGATGATGTGAAGCCAGATATTCCACCAGGGTTTCCAGGGCTGCTCTGACCGGGATCCTTTCAGCTTCCTGGTAATGGTAGGCTTCCCATTGTCCTACGGTCAGGTTGTCAAGGTTCTTATCCCTGGCCAGCTTAACACCGAGCCAGTAAAGGCTTTCAATGGTCCTTGCCGAGGTTGTCCCGACTGCTATCACCGGTTCCCCAAGGTGATCAAGGATGGATTTGATGGCTTTACGTTTAACCATGATCTTCTCCCGGTGCATGATATGGTCTGAAATGCCGGGACCGCTTACAGGACGGAAGGTGCCAACGCCCACGTGAAGCGTTACTTTTTCAAACAGACATCTCTTTTCCCTGAGCTTTTGAAAGATCCGTTCTGTAAAATGAAGTCCGGCTGTCGGAGCAGCCACCGATCCCTCGTTTTCTGCATAAATGGTCTGATAGCGCAAGGAATCCGAAGGAACAGTTTCCCGGCTGATATAGGGAGGCAGGGGTACCTGACCGGTCTTGACCAGCACGTCGGAAAATGACAGTTCAGAGGGATCCCACCGGAAACCAATGGTAAAACAGCCTTCTCCCAGGTTCTCCTTTCGTGATGCAAACAGTGAAACGGGTTCACCGTCAACCAAGACCTCTTTGACCAGATCGCCGGACTTCCATCGTTTCAGGTTCCCGACCAGACATTTCCAGGTACATGAACCCCTGACCAGGAATGCTTGCTGGATCTCACTTACCGGACTGACCGGTTCAAGACAGAATAATTCAATCCGGGTCCCCGTGGACTTCGGAAATAAAATACGGGCGCGGAACACTTTCGTATCATTGAAAACCAGCAGGGAACGATCCGGCAGAAACCGGTCCAGGCTGGAAAACATCTCCTGCCGGATCATTCCGGATTCATAGATCAATAAGCGGGAAGCATCCCGCTCAGCCAGCGGATATTGTGCGATCCGGTCGGCAGGAAGCGGATAATCAAAATCGGGCAGATATATCTCACCGGGATCAAACATTTCCTCTCCTTTCATGCAAAGATCGAAAAGATTTTGTCATAAAGGCTTCTCCCGGAAAGGGAGCCAGATTGAGTGATGTTACTTCTTCTCGGTGGAAAAAAAGTTGGGTTTATAGGTGATCATGAGATAAGCATACTGGGCAAATTTGCTCTTCCCCGGCTGTATCCCCGTATAAACCTCCATGGTTTCTGACTGCAGGAAGAAACAATAGGCGGCGTTGAACTCCAGGTTGGGAATTGGCCGGTAAATGTACATCAGGTCAATTTCAGATCCCAGGCTCTTTTTAACCTCCGTATAAGGTAAGGGATTTGATTCCGAGGGTTTTGTACTGAGATAGCCGTATGGCAGGCTGAACCAGCGATAGGTGGCTTCCAGCGACATTTTATCGGTAAAAATGATATTGGCACGTAAATACAGATCATTGAGGCCCGGGCTGAGGTTATCTTTTACAAGACTGTTGAACATATCCATATATCCATACCCTCTGTGGGATGTTCCGTACAGGGTGCTGAACCCTTTTACCTGTGTTTTCATTCCGGTCATATTCGAGTAATTGTTCCCGCTCAGATGTTCATATCCGACCTGCAATTTAAGCGCTTTGACCACCTGATAACTGACCCAGGCGGTATAGAAATTTGAACTCAGCTTGCGGCCGTCGCGTATATGACCAAACTGATAAAAACCATTCAGGAAAAATCCCCATTTTTTCAATGTCAGCAGGGCGCCTGCTCCAACGGTACCACGGGCATAGAGAATATCCGGAAAATCTTTTGTGCCCGTTATGGGGATGGTGGTGGTCCCTATGATGGAATCATTTGCATCGCGGACGAAAAGAGTATCATAGCCGGTGACCGTTGATTTTGAATACTTCTGGAATGCATCCATGACCCCGATGAGAGAAATGGTCAGCGTTTCATTGAAGAATTTTTTCTGTTCATACAGGTAAGTCATGTATTTATAATTGTTCCGCATATTGTAGGAGTTCAGATAAATGGGGGAAGGAGCCACATTGTTAATGGCAAAGGCAAGGTCCGTCCTGTTAGTGATCCCGGGCGCCTCCACCTGGGCGATCACGATGTCGTGGGTGGCTCCCCACATGCTCCAGTTGGAAGAACCGAACAACCGCTCATCGTCATACACCACTTCCATACGACCGAGCTTAATGGCAAAGGTTTTTGTGAAATTGTACTTGAACCACGCTTCGTAAACATTGACGGTATTCTTGGTGATGGTATCCGACGAATAGTAATTTTGTCCGAATACGAAAGCATCGTAAAGGGAAAAACGGGTGGTGATCTTTTCGGTTTTATAATCGAACAATAATCTCACCCTGCCGAGAAGGGTTGGATAGGGGGTCCTGGATGAATCCCTCAGGGAAAGATAACCGTCACGAAATTCACCTCTCATCCGGAATTCTCCGGAAATGTTGAATTGGGCATTCACGCCTCCCGCGATCAGCATCAGCATGGTACAGAAAATGGCTTTACGATAGTTCACTTTTTTCATCTTTCAATAATTTTGATTTTAATGGTTATAGTCATAATCCAGGTGTATCATCCACGGCTTGTATAAACGAGAATCATTTGGATATTTCACGATGTCATACTTTGGCCGTTAGGAAGTATATTAAAAGAAAAAGGGCGAAAATAAATATAATTTAAATCGATATGTTAAAAAAAAACATAACGTTAAGGTGAAATATTTCATATTTTTGTTCATCAACCCACTCTTCTATGAAATTTAAGTATTATATACCCAATGCCTTGACGGTTTTAAACCTGGTTTCCGGCCTGGTTTCCATAACCCTGATTTTCAGGGGTAATTTTCTGATGGCATCCGTTTTTATCTTCGTCGCCGCCCTATTCGATTTCCTTGACGGGATTGCAGCCAGGATTCTGGATGCCCGGTCGGAAATGGGGAAGCAGCTCGATTCGCTTGCTGACGTGGTTTCTTTTGGGGTCGCCCCGGGTATTATGATCTTTGAGATCCTTTCCGTCCATTGTGTTGGCAGTGGCAATATCCTGGAACGGTTCCACATCACGCCCTATCTGGCCCTGCTGATCCCGGTATGTTCCGCCATCAGGCTGGCCAAATTCAACCTTGATCTGAGACAGGAGAATAATTTCATCGGATTACCAACACCGGCCAACGCCATCTTCTTTGCTTCCATTCCCCTCATCGTATTTTTTCAACCAAACTTTTTCAGTCTGATCAGGATCAATTTCCTCGCTGATTTTTTCTATAATCCCCGCGTGCTGACCATACTAGCGGTTTTCTTTTCCTACCTGCTGATCTCCGATTTCAAAATATTCTCAATGAAATTCAAGGATCTGAAATGGAAAGGGAATCAGGTCCGGTACATCTTTCTTGTCATTTCACTGCTGCTGCTGATCTTTTTTTCGATGAGCGCCATTCCCCTGATCATTTTTGTTTACCTGTTGCTCTCTCTTTTTATGCAGCGGTACATTTAAGTAAAATTGGCCATTAGGGCATTAGGGCATTAGGTCATTAGGTCATTAGGGCATTAGGTCATTAAGGCAGTAAGTCATTAGTAATTGGTCATTACGTCTTACGTCCTACGTCTGATGTCCTACGTCTTACGTCCTAATTTACCTTAATTCGAAATTCTGTCCCAGATAGACCCTTCTTACATGCGGATCTTCCGCCAGCTCCTGCGATGTTCCGGCCCTGAGGATGGACCCTTCGAACAGGAGATAAGAGCGGTCAGTGATGGTCAGTGTTTCATGGACATTATGATCGGTGATCAGAACACCGATATTTTTCTCTTTTAATTTGGTGACGATCTGCTGGATATCTTCCACGGCGATCGGATCAATCCCGGCAAAGGGTTCATCCAGCAGGATAAATTTAGGATCGACTGCCAGAGAACGGGCAATCTCGGTACGTCTTCGCTCACCTCCCGAAAGGGTTATGCCATAACTTTTACGGACATGCTGAAGGCCGAACTCGTCCAGAAGTTTTTCCAGCCGTTCTTTTTGCTGGTAGACGGTCAGACCGGTGAATTCAAGGATGGCTTTGAGATTATCCTCCACGCTTAATTTCCGGAACACGGATGCTTCCTGGGGGAGGTAGCTGATTCCCTTTTGCGCTCGACGGTACATGGGTTCCCGGGTAATGTTGACATCGTCGAGCCAGACCTCTCCGGAGAAGGGTTTGATCAATCCGACAATGATATAGAATGAAGTCGTCTTCCCGGCGCCGTTCGGCCCAAGCAGCCCGACGATCTCTCCCTGATGGACGTTGATGGAAACTTCATTGACGACCGTTCGTTTCCGGTACTTTTTGACGATTTTTTCTGTTCGAAGCAACATAGACAGTATTTAAAGAGGTCAATTAAGTTTCTGACTGCTCACCGGTCAGTTCATCCCAGAATTCTACCGCCCGGCGCATATGCGGAATTACGATGGAACCTCCCACGAGCGTAACGATGGAAAAAACCTCCCAGATTTCTTCACGGGTGATCCCGTTTTCATGGCACTTGATCAGATGATAACGTACACAATCGTCACAACGCAAAACCATGGAAGTCGCCAACCCCAGCATTTCCTTTGTCTTTACCGGTAATGCGCCGTCCAGATAAGCATTGGTGTCGATGTTATAAATCCGCTTGATCACTTTATTATCCGTTGCGAGAATGCGCTCATTCATCCGCTTCCGGTATTCATTGAACTCGTTCACCTTTTGTTTCATGGGGCCGTTACCTTTTTCAGAGAATGCCTTCTTTCAGGATGTCATGGAGGTGGACGACCCCCACGTATTTTTTATGATCAACCACCAGGAGCTGGGTTATGTTGTTCTGACGCATCAGAGTCAGGGCATGAACTACCAGGGTATCCGGTTCGATGGTTTTCGGGTTGGGTGACATGATGTCGCAAGCAACCAGCTTCTGCAGATCGGTCTCCTTCTCGAGCATTCTCCGGATATCTCCATCCGTGATGATCCCGACCAGCTTTTGACCCTTTATGACAGCTGTTGCGCCAAGGCGTTTCGATGAGATTTCAACAATAACGGTCTTGATATCTGCCTGATCATCCACTCTGGGCACCTGGTTGTTGATATAAAGATTCGCAACCCTTAGATAAAGCTCCTTTCCGAGTACCCCGCCCGGGTGGAACCGGGCAAAATCATTTGGTGTAAATCCGCGGCTTTTAAGTAAGCAAACGGCGAGCGCGTCACCCATCACCATTTGAGCCGTGGTGCTGGATGTCGGAGCAAGATTGTTGGGACAGGCTTCTTTTTCGACCGTTGCATCAATGACCCAATCGGCCTGTCGGGCGAGATAGGAATTTTTATTTCCGACGATGGCGATAAGGGCGCTGCCCTGTTCTTTCAACAACGGGACGAGGACTTTTATCTCCGGGGTTTCTCCGCTTTTCGAAAGACAGATCACAATATCCTCTTTCCGGATCGTCCCCAGGTCACCATGAATGGCATCGGCTGCATGCATGAAAATGGCGGGCGTCCCGGTGGAATTGAAAGTGGAAACAATTTTTTGTCCGATGATGGCGCTTTTCCCGATACCGGTAACGACCACCCTTCCACGGGAAGAAAGAATAAGATGAACACAGGCCGCAAAGTCATCATTCACCGCATGGACTAAAGCTGAAACTGCTTCCGCTTCACGGGTTATCGTGTCGATGGCTATTTTTTTTAATGACCGGTTATTTTTCAAAGCACAATTTTTTTTTAAAAAAATTTGTTATTTAGTGGCGTTATTAATTATATTTGTATATAGGCCTATTAAATCTTTAACAATCAGGTATCCTGAACAAAGTTACGAAAATAATTCCGAGTCAGAAAAAAGCCACTGTCAAGGATGGCTTTAAACTTCATGAAATCCTGAAGAAAGTCTTTGGCTATGATAGCTTTAAGGGGAACCAGGAAGCCATCATCCTGAATGTACTGACCAACAAGGATACCTTTGTGATCATGCCGACCGGCGGAGGAAAGTCGCTTTGCTATCAGATCCCTGCACTGACCAAAGAAGGTACGGCCATTATCGTATCTCCCCTTATCGCCCTGATGAAGAACCAGGTCGATTCGATACGCAGTTTCGGTACCGACAGCAAAGTAGCTCATTTCATGAACTCCTCCCTGACAAAACAGGAGATCGCGCAGGTTAAGAAGGATATCACGAGCGGAAAGACAAAGCTGTTGTATGTTGCCCCCGAAACCATCACCAAGGAAGAGAACATCGGTTTCCTGAAAAATACCCGGATCTCCTTTTATGCCATAGATGAGGCCCACTGTATTTCGGAATGGGGACACGATTTCCGGCCGGAATACCGGAGATTAAGACCGATCATCGACGCCATTGGCCATAAAGTCCCGGTGATTGCCCTCACGGCAACGGCTACCCCCAAGGTTCAGCAGGATATCCAGAAGAACCTGAACATGATGGAAGCCACGGTTTTCCTTTCTTCTTTCAACCGGCCTAATCTTTATTATGAAGTCAGGGCAAAGACGAAGAACGTTACCAAGGATATCATCAAGTATATCAAAACCCAGCCGGGCAAATCAGGGATCGTTTATTGCCTCAGCCGGAAAAAAGTGGAAGAGCTGGCAGAGACCTTTGTTGTGAACGGGATCAAGGCGCTTCCTTATCATGCCGGACTGGACGCTGCAACCAGGCGGCAAAACCAGGATAAGTTCCTGATGGAAGAGGTGGATGTCATCGTTGCGACCATTGCATTCGGTATGGGTATCGACAAACCGGACGTACGGTATGTGATCCATAACGATATGCCGAAAAGCCTCGAGGGTTATTACCAGGAGACCGGCAGATCGGGGAGGGATGACGGAGAGGGAAACTGTATCGCCTTTTACAGCTATGATGACATTCAGAAACTTGAAAAATTCCTGAAGGGAAAGACGGTTGCCGAGCAGGAAATTGCCAAGCAATTGCTCATGGAGACGGTTTCCTACTGCGAATCATCGGTATGCCGCCGTAAGCAGCTTCTCCATTATTTTGGCGAGATCTACACGGAAGAGAATTGCCAGAATTGCGATAACTGCATGCACCCGAAGAAGAAATTCGAGGGAAAGCAATACGTGCAGCTGGTCCTGGAAACGGTTCTTGCCGTTAAACAGCAGTTCAAAAACAAGCACATCATCAACATCATCCTGGGTAAAGGTACGGCTACCATAAAGTCGTATAAACATAATAAACTGAGTGTTTTTGGTAAAGGAGCTGACCGGGATGAAAAATTCTGGAATGCCGTTATCCGTCAGACCCTGATTGAACGGTTCCTGACCAAGGATATCGAAAATTACGGGATCCTGAAGATCAGTCAGGAGGGAACACAGTTCCTCAAGAACCCGTTTTCCGTGATGCTTGTCGATGATCACGATTACGAAAACCCGGAAGAGGAAGAATTGTTCGAAGCCCTGGGCGCCAAGAGCAGCACGGCCGATAAGACCCTTTTTTCTTTGTTGAAGGATCTCCGGAAAGAGATTGCCCGCAAGGAAAAATTGCCGCCATTTGTGATCTTCCAGGATCCGTCACTGGAAGATATGGCGATCCAATACCCGGTGACCGTTGACGAGCTGAAACAGATAACTGGTGTCGGAACAGGAAAGGCACATAAATACGGAAAACCATTCCTTGAGCTGATCAAGGAATATGTGGAGGAGAACGAGATCATCCGCCCGATGGATATGGTCGTTCGTTCGGTTATTAATAAATCCGGCATCAAGGTATACATCATCCAGAGTATCGACCGGAAAATTTCACTGGAAGACATTGCCCTTGCCAAGAATCTGAGTTTTGACGAGCTCCTTTCCGAAATCGAAAGCATTGTCGGTTCCGGCACCAGGATAGACATCAATTATTACATCGACGAATTCATCGATCCATACCACCAGGAAGAGATCTTCGAATATTTCCGCAAAGCGGAGTCCGATTCCATTCATGAAGCCCAGAAGGAGTTAGGCGAAGATGAATTTACAGAAGAGGAGATCCGGCTGATGCGCATCAAATTCATATCGGAATTAGGAAATTAAACAACCAAATCAACATGCAAGACGAAAATTCAGTTCAGCCTGAAATCCCTCAGGAAAAAAAGCAATTTTTTGCTTTCAACAGCAATACGGTTCTGGGTCTGATCCTTTTAGCCGGGGTGATCGTACTTTATATATTGTTTTTTATCGGAAGGGGAACACCCGAACCCCGGATCCCGATGGCCATTCAGAAAAGCGGCGCCCATCCTCTTTCCCTTGTCTACCTGAATCTCGATTCCCTGAATATCCATTATGAGTTCGTTAAAATGCTCAGGAAAGACCTTGAAGGGGTTGGGAAGAGATTACAAACCGAGGTGCTTGCAGAACAGAGTGCTCTCGAAAAAGAGGCTGCCGATTTCCAGCGTCAGGTTTCCAGTAATGCCATTACGGAAGAAAAAGCCAAGGTCATTTACGAACAGTTGATGCAAAAGCAGCAAATGCTGATGGAGAAAAAGGACCGCTATACCCAGCAGGTTGCCGAGCAGGAACTGAACATGAACCTTCGTCTGCTCGATACCGTCACCAATTTTCTGAAGCGGTACAACCAGAAATTCCGTTATGATTATATCATGGGTTACAAGAAAGGAGGCGAGATCCTGGTTGCCAACGATACCCTTGATATCACCAAAGAAACGCTGGAAGCGATCAACAAGGAGTATCAATCGAGGAAAAAGTAAAACCTTTATGAGGTATTTTCTCCTTTTTGGATTGCTCTTATGCATTCAGGCATGCGGAACACCTGAGATCAGTCCCGAGAAAACAGGAATACCGGCCGATTCATTGATCTCCAAGGAGAAAATGATCCTGGTTCTTGCCGACGTCCATGTCATTGAGGCGGTATTGCAGACAAAAAGGAACAGGGGTAAGGATCCGAAGGATCTGATCGAACCCTATTATGAAAAAATATTCCGGAAGCACGGCATCTCTAAAACGCGTTATGATATGAGCCTGAGTTACTACAGGAAGGATCCTGAACAGTTCAGTAAAATGTACGATAAGGTGATTCAGGTCATCTCCGACCGGCAGAAAAGATATTTATTCAGGGAGTGATCAGCTCTTTGTATAAATTGCCGTGACGCTGATCAGGGTAGCCCCGTCATTGATGTCATAACTCCAGTGGATTTTAGTATTTTCCGATAAAGTCCCGCTGCCGTCGATCGTCACTCCGGGAACAATTTCCTGATTTGCTATCAGGGTGATCTTGCTTCCGCTGACAATGGCTCTTGCAGCAACCGAAGAGCCAAACCCTCCGAAATTATAAATCAGAACCCCATCTGAGGTCTGGGTATCCTGTGTAATTGATACCTCATAGCTAAGCTTCTTTTTTACTTCCGTAACACTCCACTGACCCACGAACCGGGAACGGGCATCGGAAGGATCCGGGTCGTAATTTGAATCTGTTTTGCAGTTACTGAAAAAGCTAATGAACAGCATCATCCAGAGTACAGGAAAACTGATATTCCTTTTCATCACTCAATAATTTTAATTCGTTGCTTTAAAGATACTAAAGTATTTCCATTAAACGGTCGGCAAGCCGGCTTGCCCCGATACGGAATAAACCAGATTGAAGCCATTCATTGCCAAGGATTTCCTTTACCAGGTAATAATAGTTCAATGCCTGGCCGGGAGTGCTGATGCCTCCGGCAGGCTTGATCCCGATCTTTTTCCCCGATTTTTCATGATATGACCGTATCACTTCAAGCATGACAAGAACCGCACTTTCCGTAGCTGCCGGAACAATTTTTCCGGTTGAGGTCTTGATGAAATCAGCGCCGGCTTCAATGGCAATGGCGCTTGCCTGAGCTATGTTTTCAAAGGAACCCAGCTCGCCGGTTTCCAGAATGACCTTCAGGGTCAATCCTTCAGTCAATTGACGGATGGCAACGAGTTCCTCGAAAACCGTTTGATGATTTCCCTCCAGGAAAGATCCCCTCGAGATGACGACATCCAGTTCATCGGCTCCCTGTTGAATGACATATCTGACCTCTTCCAGCTTAACCGACAGGGGCATCTGTCCGCTCGGGAAGGCCGCAGCCGTTGCTGCGGTCCTGATGCCGCTACCCTTCAGCGCCTCCTTAACTGTACGGATAAAGGGGGGATAGACACAGACTGCAGCAGGGCAGGGGAGACCCTTTTCCTTAAAGGAAACCGCCTTTGTACAAAGCCGGTGGATTTTTTCCTGGTTATCCGATCCTTCCAGGGAGGTCAGATCGAGTAAGGAAAGGATCCGCCTTAAAACAGCGGGGTCACCGGCTGGTATGTGCTTACCGGAAAGAATTCGGCCGGCACGTTCTTCTGCATCAGCAAACGACAAACCGGTCAGCAAAGGGAAAGAAAGCATAAAAAATTCCCTGTATGGATTAAAAAATAAAACTTATCCCGATACTTGGCATGAAGGGTAACTGATCGACTTCGGAATAAGATACGCGGTCAAAGTAAAAAACATTTTGCTGGTTCAGCGCATTGGTAATGCTGATATTGGTTTCCAGCTTCATGCTTTTTCCCAGGAAAAATGTTTTCTTCAGATTCAGGTCCAGACGGCTGTAATAAGGTAGTCTCCCTTTATCGTAATCGGCATAAAGGATTCCCAGCTGGCCATTGCTGGTGGTATAGTCCGATCCCATGTTGGCAAAGGTGATCTGTTCGTAAAAGCCCTGGGTCTGGGTAAAGGGGAAGCCCGTCCCGAAATTATACCGGACATCAAACTCCCATCCCATCTTCTTGCCAAAAAGATAAGTAACCATCAGATTCAGGTTGTGCCGCCGGTCGTAAGGCGGAACATAATCCATGACGCCATCGCTGCGGTGGATGAATCCCAGCGAGTAGGTCAGCCAGAAATGGAATTTCCGGATGTCGTATTTAATGGATACATCAACCCCTTCCGCATCGCCGGTTTCGAGCACAAAATCTTTTTTATAATAATCGGGACGGTCGGCATTCTCCGGGGTATCGTCGTAGAGCTTATTCCGGTTGAGACTTGTCAGTTGCGGATAGTACTTATAATAACCTTCAATGTTCACATTCAGGTTTGGTAGAATATCCCATTCAAAACCAAAAACGACCTGGTCGGATAACTGAAGCTTGGTTTTTACTTTTTTACCCATGAATTCGGAAGGAAGGTTCTCCGGACCGCAAAGGAATCCATAGAACAGGTTCACCACATCCTTGTCATAGGTTGTGCTGATCAGATTCTGCGAATACATCCCGGCAGCCATTTTAAGGCGGAAGTTACGGGCAACATTATATTTTACGGCAAGTCGTGGTTCAAACCTCAGGGATGACAGGGAAGCATAATACTGGATACGGAGACCCGGCTCAATGATGAATTTTCCGGGCATCCATTTGTACTGGATATACGCGTCAACTTCGGTTGTGTTCTGTGTATAATCGATTTTACGGTTAACGGTATTGAAAAAATCAAAGACGGTCTTATATCCCGACAGTTCCAGCCCGTATCGCAGGGCATCGTTCCCGAAGAAATAAGTAAAATGAAGTCCTCCGTTGAACCCGGCGATGGAACTTGAGCGCGCGGAACGGGTTGCTTCCTCCAGCACCACTTTATAGTATGAATAGGCAAAATTCCCTTCTATCAGAACAGAGCTTTTCCCCGGAATGGCTAAAAAGTTAAGCCCGCCACCGTACGAATCCCAATGATAATCCTGGATTGCCTGATACTGGACTTTATCGGAAAAGTTGAATCCGAACAGGTTCACCTTGCTTCCGTTTGGGGCGTTGACCGAAATTTTCCCGTAAATGTCCAGGTAATTATAGGGTAGCCCGTTTTCGTTGATGTATTTGTAAAAGATTTTGGAACTCTCGGCGAGGTATGAATTTTTAATGGAGAAGATAAAGGATGCACTGGCGCTGTTCTCATTCTTCTGGCGTGCAATCGGGCCTTCAAGCAGGGCCTTGGCACCAAAGGTGCTGATATCAAATTTTCCGCAGATCTTGTTCTTGTTCCCATCCCGGGTCGAAATATCCATCACTGAGGAAATCCTTCCTCCGTATTCGGCATTAAAGCCACCGGTATAGACATCCACATTTTTCAGGATGTCTACATCAAAAACGGAGAAAAGACCAATGGAATGGAATGGATTATATATGATCATCCCGTCGTAAAGCACTTTGTTCTGGATCGGAGGACCACCGCGGATATATAACTGGCCACCCTGGTCACCTGTAAAAATGACGCCCGGCAAGACCTGCAGATATTGTGCAAGATCGGGTTGGCCGCCAATGGCGGGAATCTGCTGGATATCCTTGGGGGTTACTTTTATGATGCTGGTCTGTGTCTCCCTCACCCTATCCTGCCGGGAAGCAGAAACACTGATCTCATCCAGGTTAACTGTCGATTTCTCGAGGTAGAGTTTTTTGGTTATCAGATCACCGGCTTTTAAGGTGACAGGTATTTTCAGGGTATCAAATCCGACATAGGAAACCATCAAGGTATAATCTCCGGGAGGGATCCGGGTAATGGCAAAGTATACGTTTGCATCTGTCGGAGCGCCAATGGTAGTTTTAGCCAGATATACATTGGTGAATAAAACCGGTTCACCGGTTTCTTTTTCGTAGACAAATCCCCGGATGGTTCCATTCTGTGCCTTAACGGTCTGATCGAAAAACAGGAACAGGAAAAAAAACAACGCCAGGGGGAGGATTCGATAGATTACCTTCATAAGGGTCGGGAGTTGTTGAATACATTGCAGGTGTGCAAAAGTAGCTAATCTGTGTGAGGAAAAAAAGTAAATTCTGTATTTGAAAAATATTCTTATTTTTGTACAGGTTCAACTACCATACCATATGCGGAAGTTATTGTTATTAGGGGATGAGGCCATTGCTCAGGGTGCTTTGGATGCGGGCCTTTCCGGGATTTATGCCTATCCGGGGACTCCATCCACCGAGATCACAGAATATGTACAGGGTTCAAAGTATGCACAACAGAACAACATCCACAGCACCTGGTCGGCCAATGAAAAAACAGCGATGGAAGCGGCTCTCGGCATGTCGTATGCTGGTAAAAGAGCCATGGTCTGCATGAAGCATGTGGGTTTGAATGTTGCTGCCGATCCATTCGTCAACTCAGCCATCACCGGTGCCAACGGAGGATTGATGGTGGTTGTTGCCGATGATCCGTCAATGCATTCTTCCCAGAATGAGCAGGATTCGCGGGCCCTTGGCAAATTTGCCCTGCTTCCGATTTTGGAACCCGCCAGTCAGCAGGAAGCCTACGATATGGTTCATTATGGCTTTGATTTCTCCGAGAAGTATGGCGTTCCGGTGTTGTTGAGAATCACCACCCGTATGGCTCATTCCCGTTCCGGTGTTGTAACACGGGAAGTCCGGAAACAAAATGATATGCATCTTCCGTCCGACCTGAGACAATTTGTGTTATTACCGGGCATTGCCAAACGCAGATATAAAAAATTACTGAACGATCATTTACAGTTCATCGAAGAGTCTGAAATCTCTCCGTTTAACAGATATACCGATGGCCCAGATAAATCAAAGGGCATTATCGTCTGTGGTATTGCGAACAATTACCTCCTGGAAAATTTCCCGGACAGGCAGGTGCCTTATCCGGTATTGAAGATTGGCCAGTATCCCATGCCCCGTAAGCTTGTCCGGCGGCTGGTGGATGAATGTAAAGAAGTCGTGGTCGTCGAAGACGGATACCCGGTCATCGAAGAATTGATTAAAGGGTACCTCGGAATGGGTGTAAAGATCATGGGGCGTCTTGACGGAACCTTACCCCGCGATGGAGAATTAAACCCCAATCTCCTGGCCGTTGCATTGGGGATGAAGGATACCATTGGCTTGCCTGTTCCGGATCTGATGGTCGGCCGGCCGCCTTCCCTTTGCGTTGGCTGTCCGCATATCGATACCTATAATGCCCTCAACGAGGCCCTTGCCGACCTCCCGAAAGGTCGCGTCTTTTCCGATATCGGGTGTTATACGCTGGGGGCGTTGAAACCCTATGAAGCCATCAATTCATGTGTCGACATGGGGGCTTCGATCACCATGGCAAAGGGTGCGGCTGATGCCGGAATGATCCCATCGGTTGCGGTCATTGGAGATTCCACCTTCGCACACTCAGGAATCACCGGATTACTCGATGCCGTGATGGAAAAATCACCGATAACGATCTTTATCCTTGACAATGCAACAACAGCGATGACCGGAGGACAAGATTCTGCAGCTACCGGCCGGATCGAATCGATCTGCAAAGGCGTCGGAGTTGAAGAAGGCCACCTCCGTGTCCTCAAGCCTTTACGCAAGAACCATGAAGAAAATGTGAGGATCATCAGGGAAGAGTTAGCCTTTTCTGGTGTCTCCGTCATCATTCCCCGGCGTGAATGCATCGTTTCAATCGACAAACGGATGAGAGAAAAGTTCAAGAAAAATCAAACCGCTTCTTCATGAAGAAAGATATTATTCTGGCTGGTGTCGGCGGACAAGGTATTATCTCCATTGCTTCCATCATCGGTTATGCCGCCCTGGAACAAGGCATGTACCTGAAACAATCCGAAGTTCACGGAATGAGCCAGCGGGGTGGCGATGTCATGTCAAACCTCCGGATCTCCCATCAGGAAATCGCATCCGATCTGATACCTTTCGGGAAAGCGGATCTGATCATATCCGTCGAACCCCTCGAATCGCTTCGTTATCTTCCTTACTTGTCTCCGGATGGGTGGGTCATTACCAGCACACAGCCTTTTACAAACATTCCCAACTATCCGGAAATAGAACTGGTACTGAAAGAAATAGAAAAGGTTCCTCATCATGTGGCCTTGGATGCAGATGCACTGGCTAAGGAAGCCGGTTCCACCAAGGCGGCTAACACTGTTATTCTGGGCGCTTCTTCTCCTTTCCTGGGCATGGCCTATGAAAAACTTGAAGATGCCATTCGCTTCATATTCAGGAATAAAGGAGAAGATATCATCACCCTTAACCTGAATGCTCTCAAAGCCGGACACGATTTTGCCCAGCAACATTTGTAATGATTTCTTTTTACCTTTGCACGCTTCTGTAATTAACACATTCCAAGAAATATGAGGATCCTCCAGCGGAAATTTACCCACTACACCGAGCCTCAGAAAGTCGAAAGGATGGGGATTTATCCCTTTTTCCGGATGATTGAGTCGGACCAGGATACGGTTGTGACCATTCAAGGTAAAAAAGTCCTTATGTTCGGTTCGAACAGTTACCTCGGTCTCACCACCCATCCGAAGATCAAAGAGGCTGGCAAAAAGGCCATCGATAAATACGGATCCGGATGTGCCGGCTCTCGGTTTTTAAACGGAACCCTTGATCTTCATATTGAACTGGAGAAGAAGCTGGCCGATTTTGTGAAGAAGGAAGCTGCGCTGGTTTACAGTACAGGTTTTCAGGTGAACATCGGGGTAATTCCCACGGTAACCGGTCGCAACGACTATATCCTGATCGATGAACTGGATCACGCTTCCATCATCGAAGCAACACGGCTCTCCTTTGCAAAGGTTATGAAATACCGTCATAACGACATGGTCTCCCTGGAACGTATATTGAAACGATGTGAGCCGGGGCGGATCAAGCTTATCGTGGTGGATGGCATTTTCAGTATGGATGGCGATATCGCTGACCTTCCTAATATTGTTGACCTTGCAGAAAAGTATGAAGCAACGATCATGGTCGATGATGCCCACGCGATCGGAGTGATCGGGGAACATGGATCGGGAACCGCTTCTCATTTCGGGCTGACCGACAAGGTGGACCTGATTATGGGGACTTTTTCAAAATCGCTGGCTGCCCTGGGAGGCTTCATTGCAAGCGATTTTGCGACCATCAATTATATCAAGCACCATTCCCGTTCCCTGATTTTCAGCGCAAGCATCACTCCGGCCTCCGCTGCCACCGTCCTGGCAGCGCTGGAGATCATCAAAAGCGAACCGGAACGGATACAACATCTGTGGGATCTCACCCATTATGCGATTGAACATTTCCGCAAACTTGGATTTGATATCGGGAACACGGTAACTCCGATCATTCCGCTTTATATCCGGGATAACCTGAAAACGCTTAAACTCACACGGATGTTGATGGATGAAGGAATCTTCATCAATCCTGTTGTTTCCCCTGCCGTAAGCAAAGATAATACCCTCATTCGCTTCTCTCTGATGGCAACCCATACCAAAGACCAGATCGATATTGCACTCGACAAATTTTCAAAGATGGGTAAGAAACTGAAAATCATCCCCTGATTTACGCCTATTTTTTTCTATGGAAATCGAGATAAAGAAAGTATCCTCCCGACGGGATCTGAAAAAATTCATCGGGTTTCCATATAAGCATTTCGCAGGTAATAAATTCTGGTGCCCTCCGCTCCGTTTCGACGAAATGAACACGCTCCGGAGCGATAAAAATCCAGCCTTTGATTTTTGTGAGTCCGGATATTGGCTTGCTTTCCGGGATGGAAAAATCGTAGGCCGGATCGCCGGGATCATTAACTATAAATCCAATGAACGCTGGAACGAAAAGCTTGTTCGCTTCGGATGGATTGATTTCATCGATGATTTGGCCGTTTCTTCCCTGTTGCTGGATACAGTTACAGCCTGGGGAAAGGAAAAAGGATTGACAGGGATCCATGGTCCCCTTGGTTTCTCCGATATGGATAATGAGGGCATGCTGATACAGGGTTTCGATGAACTTGCGACGCTGGCTTCCATTTATAATTATCCCTATTATCCCAAGCACATGGAAAAGCTGGGTTTTCAAAGGGTGGCCGATTGGGTTCAATACGAATTCAGCATTCCTCCGGAGATCCCTGACAAGGTTGAACGCATGACGCAACTGGTCATGGAGAAATATAAACTGAGGGTGCTTAAGGTAAAAAAAGCCAAAGAATTCCTTCCTTACGCAAGGAAGATGTTCACCACCCTGAACCAGGCCTTTGATGAATTGTACGGTTATACCCCCCTTACGGATAAACAGATGGAGGTATACACCAAGCAATACTTTGGCTTTATCCGTCCCGAATTCGTCTCCTTCGTCATCGACCAGCACGATGATGTGGTCGGTTTCGGCATTTCAATGCCATCGTTGACAAAAGCGCTTCAGAAATGCAACGGAAAGCTTTTCCCGTTTGGATTTCTTTATATTCTGATGGCTTTACGTAAGAACGATACCATTGATATGTACCTCAACGGGGTGAGGCCTGATTACCAGGCAAAAGGGGTCAATGCCCTTTATTACAATGCGATGCACAAGGCATATCTCGAAAAGCATATCAACAAGGCCATCACGAATCCCCAACTGGAGGATAACGCCAAGGCGCTGACCATCTGGAAGAACTTCAATGGCCGGCAGCATCTGAAGCGCAGATGCTGGATTAAACACTTTTAAGACAGTTCCCAGTTTCCAGTTGATTACGAAGACTGGGAACTGCGAACTGGAAACTCAACACAGGTAAAAATGCCAAGTGTCCTTGTAACAGGTGCAAGCGGTTTTATCGGCAGTTTCCTTGTTGAAGAGGGACTGAAACGAAACTATACCGTCTATGCAGGGATAAGGAAGACAAGTTCGAAAAAATACCTTTCCGATCCTGCCATCCGGTTTGTCGAACTTGACTTTTCAACCATTTCATCGCTCTCTGCATGCCTTCAGGAACTGAAGAACCGTAACATCAGTTTTGACTATATCGTTCACAATGCAGGCGTGACCAAGGCGCAGAAAAAGGAGGATTATTCCAGGATCAATTATCAAAATACCCGGAATTTCATCGAGGCTTTGATCCATATAGATATGGTCCCGCAAAAATTCCTCTTCATCAGCAGCTTGGCTGCTTTCGGACCCGGTGATCCCCGTACCATGGAACCGGTCAGGTTGTCGGATGAACCCAGACCAATTGAAATTTACGGAAGGAGCAAGCTGGAAGCCGAAAAATTCATTGGTTCGTTAACCGGTTTTCCCTGGCTTATTTTACGCCCTACCGGCGTTTACGGACCAAAGGAAAAAGATTATTATGTTTTCTTCAAGACCATCCATGGCGGACTGGAACCCTATATCGGAACACGTAAGCAGATCCTGACATTTATTTATGTGAAGGATCTTTCCAGACTGGTGTATGATGCACTTGAATCAACGGTGATACAAAAAGCCTATTTTGTCGCTGATGGTCATGAGTACGATTCGGTTACCTTTGCTGCCATCACTAAAAAGCATCTGGGTAAAAAAACCGTTTCTTTCACGGTTCCGGCAGGAATAGTAAAAGTACTGGCTCTTTCGCTGGAAAAGATTTGCGGGATATGGGGATCGGTTCCCACCCTTAATTCTGATAAATACAATGTATTAAGCAGCATTAACTGGAGATGTGAGACATTGCCCTTGCAAACCGATTTCGGATTTAAGGCAGAATATGATCTGGATAAGGGAGTGAAAGAAACCCTGGAATGGTATAAAAAAGAAGGCTGGTTATAACATGCCGGAAATTGAAATAAAAAAAATTTCCTCCCTCCGGGAGCTCAGACGTTTTGTAGACTTTCCTTTTATACTTTTTACCGGAAACACATTCTGGTGTCCTCCATTAAAATTTGATGAACTGCGTACGCTGAGGAAGGATAAGAATCCAGCTTTTGAATATTGTGAAGCAGAGTACTGGTTGGCCTACCGGGATGGAAGACCGGTAGGCCGCGTTGCCGGAATTATCAATCATAAGGCCAATGAACACTGGAATGAAAAGCTGGTCAGGTTTTCGTGGATTGATTTCATCGATGATCCGGAAGTGAGCGCCGGCTTGATCAAAGCCGTTTCAGACTGGGGCAAAGATCATGGCATGACCGGTATCCACGGACCCATGGGATTCACTGACATGGATTACGAAGGCATGCTGATTGATGGATTTGATGTGGTATCGAGCCTTGCGGCCATCTATAATTTTCCGTACTATCCGGACCACATGGTCAGGCTGGGTTTTCAGAAAGCAACGGATTGGGTCCAGTTCGAGCTCATGGTGCCGGGGGAAGTCCCGGACAAAGTCGACAGGATGACAAAGCTGGTCGCTGAAAAATACGGGCTTCATTCATTAAAGGCCAGGAAAAAAAAGGAAATCCTGCCCTATGCCCGTAAATTATTTACACTGTACAATGAAGCTTTTTCTGATTTGTACGGATTCGCTGCACTTTCAGAGCGGCAGATGGATGCCTATACAAAACAGTATTTCGGATTTATCAGGCCTGAATTCGTATCATTCATTCTTGACAGGCAGGATAACCTGGTGGGATTTGGCATTACCATGCCAAGCATGGCAAAAGCCTTGCAAAAATGCAAGGGAAAGCTGTTCCCGTTCGGCTTTATCCATCTTTTAAGAGCCCTTGGGAAAAATGATACAGCTCACATGTATCTTGTCGGTGTCAGTCGCGAATATCAAGGGAAGGGAGTGCTGGCCATGGTTTATTATGAGTTGAACAAGGTATACGTTGAAAAAAAGATCACAAAAGCCATCACCCATCCCCAGCTGGAAGAAAATTTCAGGGCCATATCAATCTGGAAAAACTATGAAGGCCGGATTCCTATCCGCCGGAGGTGCTGGATAAAACAGTTCTAAAAAAAAAGAGTCCCGCAATTTGCGGGACTCTTTTTTTTGGCATTAAAAGCAGGTTATTTTACTGCTGGTTCCCACCATAAGCGGGTAGTCATGAGATCACCCCCGATTGCTTGACCGGCATTGGTATAATTTGTGCCGTTAACCGTGGCCTCCTGTTGCGGATAGGTCATACGCAACGGGAGATTGGTCATCGTAACGAGCGGGGTAAAGACGATCGGGTTGCCATCTCCATCCACACTGGATATTTCACCGGGTTTCAGCAGGAAGGTTGGTTCTCCGGTCCTGTTATATTCGAACCATGCCTGATAGGCCTGGTTGAAGAAAGCCAGATATTTGTGGGTCATGACGGTTTCTTTAGTGGCCGGCGGCAGCGCTGCCAGATAATCTTCCATGGCTGTGTTGAAATCGCTGACCATGGTGGCATCCCAACCTTCAAGACTGATACAGACATCTCTCCAGTGCTCGATGGAGGCTCTTACGCCGTTGGCATAATGGGTCGGATCCCAGTTGTTCAATTCGGACAGCATGAACTCGACTTCGGCATATTCCATATAAACCACCGGGTACGCCGCATTCAAAATGACCGGAGCGGTAACCGTAGAATAAGCGGCAGCCCCGTAATAGCTTGGGCATACCTTCTTGTTCCAGTAAGCCTGGGTTTGGGCAGAGGTCATCCCATAAGGCATTCCGAAATATTTCCCGGAACCGGCGGGCCTGTCTCTCGTGTACAGCTGCAACCTTGGATCCACCATGCCTTCAACCTTGACCGGATTGGTTTTACCATTCAGGGTATCATCCTCGCCTTTCAGCAGGTTTACAACGGTCTTGCAAGCAGTGAAGTCATTCCGTGCCGATGTAAAGAAGGCATCATATAATGGAGAATTGTTCGGAGTCTGGCCGATGTAATAATAAGCAGCATTATCGCCATTGGAGGTCATGAACTCAATGCCTTCTTCATTCATAATGGCTTTTGCAGCGGCATAGTTATCGGTATTCGACATCCGTAAAGCAACACGCAGACGAAGTGAATTACCGAATTTTTTCCAGAGAGACATATCGCCACCATAGATCACATCACCGGAAGTAAAGCCGGAGGCATCCAGGTTGATCATTTTAACCGCTGCGTCGAGTTGAGTCAGGAACTCGGCATAGATATTCTGGAGTTTCTCATATTTCGGTGTAGGGATCGGATTAACGGGATCGTCCCCTTTAAATGCTTCGTCATAGGGAATATCTCCATAAGTATCGGCCATGAGCTGCATAGCCCAGATCTTCAGAATGGTTGCAACGGCGATCTGGTTGGCATTGTCGCCATATTTGGCTGCTGTAACCTTGGTTGCCGCATCGGTATTGAGATTGATGATCTCGACGAGGTTCATGATGTCGTGGTAGATCAGTCTCCAATACAGGTTATTTATATTCTGGCGGATCTGATAACGGTCTTCCTCGGTATAGTTACGCTGATCCCAATACTGGGCATACAGCATGCTCTGACGGCCGCCCCACCATTCGTCATAAATGTCATCACAAAGGCCTTTCTGGGCTGCAGTCAAAATATAAGGAGTGGGTACATCGGCGGGTTGGTTGGGATTGGTATTGATCTTATCAAAGTTTTTGGTGCACCCCATGATGAAAAGCACCAAAAACACCCCAAGTGACAGTTTGATAATTGTTTTCATATTTCGTTCCTGTTAAAATTAAAAGTTAAAACCTATATTGAAACCAAAAGTCCTCAGGGTGGGTAATCCTGCACCTTCAATGCCCTGAATGTTTCCGGAGCTGGAATTGATTTCAGGATCGATACCCTTCATAGCTACACCCCACATGGCGAGGTTTCTTCCATACACACCAATCTTCAGATTCTGGATCGGACCTGTAAATTTGGCGGGAATGGTATAGGATAAGGTGATCTCACGTAATTTAACATAGCTTGCATCTAGCACATTTTGCATAGCCGGTCCGGCATAGTGGTCGGTGGTCCATGTATAGGCGTCGATGTTCTTGGTATTCGGTCCGGTGACCTGTGCCGTTCCATCGGGGTTATATATGACTTGTCCGGTGACGGGGTCATACTTGGCGACCATGGCATCGATTACAACTCCGTCTTCGCGGATACCGTTCTCGGCACTTGCCTTGAGAATACCGGTATAGGTTCCCCACATCTTGGTAGTCGAGAAGAAATTTCCACCCTGTTGAATATCGATCAGCACCCTCAGGTCGAAGCCATACACTCTGAATTCGTTGCCGACACCCATATTCCAGTCTGGCAGAACGCTTCCCAGGGCTTTGGTGGCTGAACTGAGATAGCGACCATTCGAGCCTACCACCTTATTGCCGTTCTCGTCATAAATATAGTCGGTTCCCATAAGCTGGCCATATGACTGTCCGACCAAGGCATTCACAGTAACTTTGAACGGAGCCGTACCTAACTGAAGGTTATCGATACCCGGATAGAGTTCAACAACCTGGTTGGTGTTTTTTGCAAAGTTGGCGGTGATGGTCCAGTCGAAGATGTTCTTCACCTTCACCGGAACGGCCATCAGGAATATTTCGAATCCCTTGTTGGTGATCAGACCGGCATTCAGAACCTGGAAGGAATATCCGGAGGCGCCGGAAACGGCGACAGGGATGATCTGGTTCTTGGAAGCCTTGTTATAATATGTGAAGTCAACACCCAAGCGGTTGTCGAAGAATTTAAGTTCGGCCCCGACTTCCCATGAACGGGTCATTTCAGGTTTCAGTTCGGCATTGTTGAGTGTGTTTGGTAATGTATAAAGACCATAAGGGGGTGCATGATATGGATTAAGATCAACATCCAGCATATTGGCATAGGTCAGCGAGGTCCGGTACGGGTCGGTATCGTTACCAACCTGGGCCCAGCTGCCCCTCACTTTGGCAAAGGTCAGCCATTTGGCTTTTTTAATAGCCGGTATCTCAGAGATAACCCAGCTCAGGGAGACAGATGGGTATGCATAGGAATTTTTATCTGCGGGAAGGGTGGACGACCAGTCGTTACGTAAGGTCAGATCCAGGTATAGCATGCTTTTCCATCCAAGGGAAGCGCTTCCGTACAAGCTGTTGATGCGTTTCCAACTTTTGAAATCGCTGGCAACATTCGTCAGGGAGTTGCTTACGGTATAGAGTTCGGGAATCAGCAGGCCGCCCACGGTTTGTCCGGAATTCAGTTTATAGTTACGGTCCATGATGTTCCCCCCGAAGTTGGCTGTTAAACGCCAATCCTTGGCAAAGGTCTTGTCGAACAGGAAGAGGAATTCGGCATTGAGTTCGGAGTTGGTACGTACCTGTTCGAGATAGAACGATTGGGAAGCGGATCCGATGGCGACCCGTTCCTGGGTACGGAACACATAATTATCGAGGTTGACTTTTCCCTGAGCTCTTAACCAGCTGGTTATCTGCCAGGAAACACCAACGTTGCCGTAATAACGGTCCCTTTTGTCATTCTGGTAGTTCATATAACGGTCCCAGTATGGGTTGTTGGAGTATGCCGGTGTGGGATCGTCCATGGAGGTACGGTTCCAGCTACGCTGTGAGCCATCCGGGTTTTTATAATCCTTTTGGACTTCCATATCTATCTGACGTTGTCCCCACTGGTTGAACCGTTCAACCGGGTTGACATCGCCGTAACCGGTTTCAGAACGGCCCTTGGCGTTCGTAGTAATGTAGTTGATATCAGCGAAGGCCTTGAGATCCTTTGTCAGGTTCACATTTGCGTTCAGGCTGACCGTGTAACGATCCAGATAGGAATTGGGCATATATCCGGAAGAGTTAAAGGTCCCCAAAGCCAGACGGATCTGGCCATAGTTGCCTCCACCCGTGAAGGCAATGTTGTTGGTCCATCCCAAACCGGTCTTAAAGAAGGTCTTTACATCGTTTGCTGGTTTTTGCCACTCGATCGATTTTCCGAAGTTTTGGGTATCCCAGGAATCGAAGCTGTTCCAGGGGCGGTAATAGATCGGTTGGCCGTAATATGGGCTGCCAAGGGGCAGCTCAATACCATACTGTTTCAGGTAATCGCCGGCTTTGGTATCATATTTCGGACCGAAGCTTTCATCAATACCATAATCCATACCGAGGTCAAAGGAAGAATAAGGATTTCCGTCGGGATCAACGCCGGAAACTTTGTAATATCCTTGCTGCTGGCTTTCCGGGCTATAATATTTAACTTCCCAGGTAGCATCAAGTCCGCCGTTCCCTCCGCCATAATCATACTGGTATTCCGGTAAATAAGCAATCTGTTCAAAATTGAGACCGGTGCTGAATTCAATCCCGATCTGCTTTCCTTTTGCCTGGACACCCTTCTTGGTAGTGATCAGGATGACCCCGTTTGCGGCACGCGAACCGTACAGAGCGGCAGCGTTGGCTCCTTTCAGAACGGAGATACTGGCCACATCATCCGGGTTGATGTCCTGCCCCATGTTGCCATAGTCATAACCGCCGGCACCACGGGCAGTGTTGACGGTATTGAAATCACTGTTGTCAATGATGGTACCGTCAATCACAAACAAAGGCTGGTTGTTTCCGGAGATGGAGTTAATACCACGGATCAGAATACGGGAAGATCCTGCCATATTACCGCTTGCACTTGAAACCTGAACCCCGGCTACACGACCCGACAACTGGTTGATCACATTGGCACTCCCGTCAGTCGGAAGATCACTGCCTTTCACTTCCTGGACAGAATAACCCAGGGCTTTCTTTTCACGGGTTACTCCAAGAGCGGTAACCACGATACCTTCCAACTCCTGTACGCTGGGCTGAAGTTCAACATCAACCACATTCTCAACACCCAGCTTGACTTCCACCGTTCTCATACCTACAAATGAAACCAAAAGATATTCCCTGTCTTTTGGAACCGTGAGGGTATACTTACCGTTGGCATCTGTAATCGCACCGACCGTGGTACCTTTGACAAGGATGGTTGCACCCGGGATGGTGCTTTTATCCTCAGCATTGGTCACCTTGCCAGTGATCGTCCTCTGGGCTAAGGCAACTTGCAACCCTATGCAGAACATAAGGGCAAGGAAAATCGTAAATTTTCTCATGACTGTTGTTTTTTTGTTAGTAAGATGTTAATAATCAGTGAAATAAATAAATTAATATTGAACAGCTTCTGAATGTGCTCCTCAATATGACGTATATATTGATTTTACTTAACGTTTCCCGATTGGATTATTTGCAATTTTACTAATTAATTATTTTGCAAACAAGCAAAATTTAACAAAAAATTTTAATAAATTAAGATATAATTAACATTTCCTCAATGGATCAACCCTTTACGGCTTTAATTCAGGGTTATTTCGTCAAAGGATTTTATCCGAAATACCATGCATCATGCTGCACTGCGCTTGATTTTTCTTTATTTGAGGCGGCGGAAAAACAGACCGAAAAGGAAAATGAAGGCAATGTACAGGGAAGTAGAGGAAAGGGTGATCTGGGGTTGGGACAGATGGTACCCTGCAATGATCAGGCAGGAAAGCCCAAGGAGGAGATAGCCCCATTTCTTCAGATTCCAGATCATGACAGTTCCCGTAAAGGCTGTAGCATGCAGCAAGTCAGCGACAAGAAAGATAAGGACGACTTGAAAGCTGGTATATTTATTTTCAGGGATATACTGATTGGCAACTTCTGTGATCCATCCGGAGTATAACAACGCAAGGGTAAATAGAACGGTCAGCAAGGCAAAATAGACAAAACCGAACAGACACAGAACAGAAAGCAGGAAAGGACGCCGGTTGACGGGATCAGGTTTTTTAATTGACGAGGGGTTCAGATCCTCCATTTCAATGCATGGTTTTAAGATTGATGCTGTACAAAACCACAAAGATCCCGGAAAAGAGAATGTCAAAGAATGAAGGTTTGGACATCTTTAAAAAATACATGGGGGCGATGATCAGGAGGATCTGTGCAATGGTATAAATATGGAATCCGGTTTTCCTGAGCCGCCACATCAGGAACGCGCCTGCGAAAGAACCTGCATAAAGGATGGCAGAAGCTAAAAAGAAGACCGGGGGTGACTCCATGATGATGTCCATTCCGGGAAGGTTAAATTTCTCCGCAAATGTCCCTGCGATTTCTGTAAAGGCGTCATAAAAGGCAGCAATCATGGCATTGGAAAAAAAGTTCATTCCACTTCCGATGAAGGTGAGGATGCAAAGGACGGTGAGCAGTTTTGGCCGTTGGGATTTGACCTTCTGATCGGGTAGTATTCCGGGTTCTTCCATAGAGTCAATTTAAGGGGCGGGTGGTCCGGAATTTACGGACCACCCGCCCCGGGAGATTATGCTCCGAACTGGGATTTATCACCAACATAAACCGATTTACCGAATCCAAGAATGGGAATAAAGATAAACCGGAAAAAGAATAATCCGACTGTAAACCCGGTACCCTTTCCGAAATTCTTCGCCAATCCGTTCAGGATAATGATATAAATGACCAGATTCACGATCGGAATCAGCATGAGCAAGAAATACCACCAGGGTTTCCCGGCGATCTTGATCCCGATCAGATAGTTGTAAATGGGGATGATGGCTGCCCAACCCGGTTCCCCTGCTTTTTCAAACATGAACCAGGCACCGATGATCTCCACGACCAGGGTTGCAATGCTGATGAGGATGATGGGCACCAGAATGGCCACAAGGATCGGCCACATTGAACTACATGAGTCATACACTTCCATAATAAAGGTTTTTAATGATTATATGTCCGGCATGAGGCATTTTGCCCCATGGAATTACTCAAGACTCCCAACTGCTTGCTCAACTTCGTCAAGGATTTCACATGTTTTGACCAGTTCTTTCATCGCGTTGTGGTCGGGATAAAGGGGCCGGTCAATTTCGAGGAAGGCAACATGCTTGCGGACTACCTCCTTGGCCTTCGTTACCCCTTTCCCGAATTTGTATTCCCTGAAGTCCAGCGCCTGCGCTGCAGCCATAAATTCTATCCCGAGTATGCCATAGGCATTGTCAAGGATCTGAAAGTTCTTCAGGGCGGTGTTCATACCCATCGAAACAAAATCTTCCTGGTCGGCAGCAGCCGGAATGGATTGGATGGATGCCGGCATGGAAAGGATCCGTTGTTCCACGATCTGCATATCGGCTGTGTACTGGCTTAACATCAGTCCGCTGAACATCCCTGCCCCTTTGGTCAGGAAGGCGGGCAATCCCACGCTCAAAGCGGGATTGTTCAGACGGTTCATCCGCCTTTCCGACATGACGCTCACCATGGTGATGACCATCCCGGCCATATCCATGGGAACAGAAACCGGAGACCCCTGGAAATTGGCGCCTGAAAGCTGGAGATTCTCTTCCGGGAAAAAGATAGGATTATCTCCAACCCCATTCAATTCAATCTCCACCTGTGACCGTGCATAAGCGAGGGCATCGTGGGCCGCACCGATCACCTGCGGCGTAGAACGCATGGAGTAAGCATCCTGCACCTTGCATTTTACTTTCCGGTCGGCCAGGTCTCCTCCTTCCACGCATTTCAGGATGGCAGCCGCACTGCGGATCGCACCCTTGAAGCCGCGGATCTCATGCAGCTTTGGACTATAAGGGCGCATGTTGGCTTTCATGGCTTCCAGCGACATAGAGGCAGCAATCTCAGCCTGCTTCAGCCATCTGTTGGCATCAAACAGGAACAAGGCGCTCATGGCTGTCAGGACATTGGAACCATTGATAGCGGCCAGCCCGTCACGGGCCATCAGTCCCGGAATGGGAATCCCTGCCGCTTCAAGGGCTTCCTTTCCAGGCAGGAGCTTCCCCTTATAATAAGCCGATCCTTCCCCCATCATCAGTAACGCGATCTGCGACATGGGAGCCAGGTCACCGCAGGCCCCAACCGATCCCTTCTGACAAACCCATGGGGTTACTCCTTTGTTGAGCATGTCAACCATCGTCTGGGTTATCTCCAGCCGCGATCCGGAATTCCCGTGAGCATGTACATTTATCCGGCCCACCATGGCCCCTCTTACCCATTCAACAGGCATCGGGTCACCGATCCCGGCAGCATGATTGTATATCAGGTATTTTTGAAAATCTTTAACCTGGTCCTCTGTGAGCACGACTTCAGAAAACTCTCCGATTCCGGTATTTACCCCGTACATGATCTCTCCTGCAATGATTTTTTTCTCCAGCATGGCACGGCATTGATTGATACGCGCTACCGCTTTGGGATCCAGTTCAACTTTTTGGTTATTCCGGGCGACATTCACCACATCTTCGATGGTCAGTCCCGATCCGGTTATTTTTAGTGTCATAGTATTTTCTATATGAATGTTATTAATAGGTTGGTTTTAAAAAATTATAAACAAGTGCAGAATGCAAAAGGCAAAAGGCAAAAATTCAAATCCCGGCAAGTTTTGCACTTTACACTTTGCACATTACACTTGCTCTCAACTCTGCTCCGATAATCCAGGACCGGGCGCAAAGGATCGCTGAAATCCAGGTTCTTTTCAAAGGTTTTTTTTTGGGGATACAAGTTTTATCAATTCATCCAGAGAGATGGATTGTTGATCTCCGGATTGCATTTCTTTTACGGTCAGCCGTTCATGCATGATTTCATCCTGCCCGATAAGTACGACAAAAGGGATTTTCTTCCGGTTTGCGTATTCCATTTGCTTTTTCAGTTTCACGCTATCCGGATACATCTCTGCCGGTATTCCGGACGCATGCAACCGGGACAGGAGGGAGAGACCATATCTTGCCTCGTTCTCTCCGAAGTTGATGAACAACACTTTGGTTGAGGACCTGACAGTGGCAGGAAAAAGGTCCAGTTCATTCATGACATCATAAATCCGGTCGGCTCCGAAGGAGACTCCGACGCCTGAAACACCCGGCAATCCGAAGATCCCTGTCAGATCATCGTATCTTCCGCCACCACACAGGCTCCCAATACCAACATCCGCTGCCATGACTTCAAAGATGGTTCCCGTATAATAATTCAATCCACGGGCAAGAAGGATATCGAAATCAAATTTATTCTGGAATGAAAGACTTTTTAAGGTATCTGCAATAAATCGGATCTCTTCCAGACCTTTCATCCCCGATGCAGAACCCTGCAGAAACGATTCCAGCAGGGTGAACTTCTCCCTCAGTATTCCTTTGAAATCCATTATCGGGACCAGCTGTACGATAGCGCTTTCGGATATTCCCTTCCCTGCTAATTCCTCTTTGACCATTTCCGGACCGATCTTATCAAGCTTATCGACGGCCACGGTGAGGTCGGTCAGTTTTTCCGGATGACCGATGGCTTCAGCAATACCCGCAAGGATCTTCCTGTTGTTGATCCGGATGGTTACCTTCACGCCCAGATCCGAAAAAACCTGATCAATGATCTGCATCAGCTCGATCTCGTTCAGGAGCGAGTCGCTGCCGATGACATCCACATCACATTGGTAGAACTCCCGGTAGCGTCCTTTTTGCGGACGATCGGCCCTCCAGACAGGCTGGATCTGGTACCGTTTAAAAGGAAAAACCAGCTCATGCTGGTGCTGCACGACGAAACGGGCAAAGGGGACCGTCAGATCGTAACGTAAACCCTTTTCGGAGATATGCTTTGTTATTTGCTGAAGTTGTTGATCTTCAACAGGTTCACCGGTATCCCCTAACTGGGAACTGGGAACTGGTAGTCCTTCAAAATAATTTCCGGAATTCAGAATCTTAAAGAGAAGTTTATCCCCTTCTTCCCCATATTTCCCCATGAGGGTCGAAAGGTTCTCCATGGCCGGGGTTTCGAGGGGCTGATAACCATATACCTGGAAGACCTTGCGGATTACATCAAAGATATGATTCCTGCGTGCCATTTCATCGGGTGAAAAATCGCGTGTGCCTTTAGGGATCGATGGTTTGGGGAACGACATGGAATCTTTTTTTGCAAATATATAAAAGAATCCGGATCAAATCACAGCCGGTGAGTTGGCAATGGGCAGCCAGAATGACCCCGCCCCTGCCCCTCCCCTTCAAGGGGAGGGAACGGGTGGGGTCCGGCGAGTTGCACGTTGCCGACGCCATTGATCTAAAATTTGCAAACCGTGAGGTAATTGGATATATTTGTGAAATATAATGACGAAAACATGCTTCGCACTGTAATCATCGATGATGAGGAACATGCCCGCGATACCCTGAGGATGCTGGTTGAGGAATATTGTCCCCAGGTCAGACTTATCGGTGAAGCCGGAGGAGTTGAAACCGGTGTCCGGCTTATCCGTGAAACGCATCCCGATCTCCTTCTCCTGGATATTCAGTTGACCGATGGCAGCGGTTTTGATCTTCTGGCCCGTCTCTCTCCGTTGAATTTCAGGATCATTTTTATCACCGCTTACGACCAGTATGCTTTACAGGCCTTTAAATTCAGCGCCGTGGATTATCTGCTGAAACCGGTCAGCAGGAGTGAACTTGTTGATGCAGTCGAAAGGGCAACCCAACTGATTAAGCAGCAGTTCAGCATTCAGCTGCATGCCCTGGAGGAAAATCTGAGGGCTGAAGCTGGTCAGAAAAAGAAAATCATTCTGAAAACAGCCGATAAAATACACCTGGTCGATCTGAAAGATATTATTACCTGTGAATCCGACAGTTGTTACACTTATATCCACACCACCGACGGGGAGAAGATTTTTGTCACAAAGACCCTGAAAGAATACGAAGAGATGCTTGAAAGCTCAGGGTTTTACCGGGTTCACAAATCTTTCCTGGTCAATTTCGAACACATCCGCCAGTTCGACAAACAGGACGGAGGTTACGTCATTCTCACCAATAAACTCCGCGTCCCGGTCTCTTTCCGCAAGCGTGACGAGCTGCTCCGGCGGCTGGAGAATATGGCAAGATAAAAAGAAGCCGGCGGTCAGCAGTGAGTGGTCAGCAGGAATAATTCCCGGCTTTTTCTCTGACGTTCTCTTAAAAAACCCGGACGTTCTCTTACTTTTTCCCTTTTCCCCTTATCAGTGATCTATTTTTGGCAGAAAACCATTCGCCATGAAAAGATCATTCTTATTCCTTTTGACGATTTGCCTGACTTGCCGGGCCGCAGGACAGGAATCAGAATTCACGTTCTCCCGGTCCTTACAGCAATATCCCTTGCGAACAGATCATGTCCAGGATTATTTCTATCAGGATGCCTTCAATGATTTTATCCATTGGCAAATGAAAACGCTATACATCCCGGGTTTCCAGGCCGGGATCATGCATGAAGGCAAACTTGTATGGATGAACAATTATGGTTACTCCAACCTGGAACAACAGATACCGGTCAATGACTCGACATTATTCATCATTGCTTCAATGTCAAAACCCGTGACTGGTGCAGCGATGATGAAAACGATCGAAGACGGGAAAATGGATCTCCATGAAGATATCAACCAATACCTGCCTTTTCAGATCCATAATCCCTGGTACCCGTCACCACCCATTACACCTGAAATGATCATGACCCACACGTCATCCATTCATGATGCCGGAGGAATTTGGTATTATCCCTACTTTACTTATGGAAAAGATTCGATTGCAAGTTTAGGTACCCTGGTTTACGACGCTCTGGATACCAACGGGGCCATCTACTCCCCAAATACATTTTATAACAATCCCCCGGGAGCATATGGCTCCTATACAAATCTGGGCGTGGCATTGGGCGGATATCTGGTCGAATCAGCCTGGCAGAAACCCTTTAACATTTTTTGCAATGACAGTCTGTTCACACCGCTTGAGATGCCCAGTACCCGATGGATGTTTTCCGAGGTGGATACCCTGCAGTTGTCTTTTGAATATCCTTGTGTTCCGGGGAACCTGCCATCCTTCGGCCATTCGAAATACTCTGATTACCCATGTGATGGATTAAAGACCAATGTCGCAGAACTTTCTCATTTTCTTTCGATGTACATGAACCATGGTCAGTTCAAAGGAAAGAGAATACTGGATCCCGCTACTGTTGATCTGATCACCACGGTGCATGATACCATCAGCATCTGGGGATTCTACCCCTGGTATTATGGATATTTGTGGAATTATGGCGACTATTATGACATATGGAATCATGGTGGTCATCTGCCCGGATGTATTACGTGGATGTTTTACAACAAACCCGGGAATTGGGGTGGATTATACTTTTCAAATTCCGATCCGAATCACGATAATTTAGATTTTTTCATCGTTAATGCCGCCAAAAGGTTTTCGCCACTGACGGTCGCCTCAATCAAACTTACTGATCAGAACCAGAATGGCATTCCGGAAAATGGCGAGACGGTGGAACTTGTGACAGGGCTGATGAATAACCTGATGGATCCCGCCTCATCAGTTCAAGCCACGATCAGTTGCAATGATCCTGACTTCACTATTCTTGACAGTATGGCAACTTTCGGGAACCTGGCTCCCGGGGCCATTCTGAACAATCAGGGTCAGCCTTTCCGTTTCAGGGTTTCAAACAATACCGTTCCGCATGAGGTGGCAGTTGATATGAAAATTCAATACAACAACCGGTCAGATACCATTCAGTTCCCGGTTTATATCGGTCATGCTGACGTGTTGCTGGTGAAGGACGGCAAAGAGTTCCTCGGCTCTGAAAATTATTACCTGGATGCACTGGATCACCTGGGTTATAAGGTACAGTACTGGGATACCCGGGCGAATGGTCTACCCGACAGTTCCCTGCTGTTGCATTACCCTGCTGTGGTATGGTACACGGGGTATGATTTCGGAGAAGCGCTGGATGGAAACAGTCTGGCTGCTTTGTCTAATTATCTTGATCATGGGGGAAACCTCCTTATGACCGGGCAGAATATTTGTGACCGGCAGATCAATGACAGCTTTCTTCATGATTACATGCATGTTACCCTTGCCGACACCAATGCCATGCCGAGACTTGTATGGGGGATCAGCGGCGATACCATCGGTGATGGACTGATCCTGGTTATTTCAGGTGGTGACGGGATGAATGACCAGTATTCACCAGGCAAAGTGGATCCGGTCGACGGAGGTACAGCCTGTTTCAAGTATCCTGCCGACTCACATGCCGCAGGCGTCCACTTCATGGGAAGTTATAAATCGGTATTCCTGTCGTTTGGGTTTGAAGCTATTTCAAACCAGGATGCCCGGAACCTTCTGATGGAACGGATTTTCGGCTATTTCGGCGTAAACCCGGGGATCCGGGAACATCCGGGGATCCCGCAAGAAATCGCGAACTTCAGCCTCATGCCAAACCCTGCCAGGGATCACCTGGATATCCGGTTTGAGCTGAAAAATGGTCAGGAAGTTTCTGTTTCTCTCTTCGATAACCTTGGAAAGGAGTGGCATAAGTCTCCTCCTGTTTTACTGCAACCCGGCATTCAAGCATTCAGGATCAATACCTCCGGTCTTCCTGCAGGCAGCTACATCGTTCGCCTGCAGGGCCGGAACAATATAAAGTCATTACAGGCAATCATTGTTAAATAATTTAAAACCAACGATCATGAAACGTACCATGTTACTTTTTGCAGGCTTTATTCTGGCCGTCGGGCTTTGTGCCCAGATCCGGCATGTCCCGGCGCAGTATCCAACCATCCAGGCAGGCATTGATGCCGCCGGTCCCGGGGATACGGTCCTTGTGGAAGAGGGGATCTATTATGAAAAGATCAACCTCTCCGGACATACACCCATTCTTGTCGGGAGCCGGTTCATCATGGACGGCAACCAAAGTCACGTTACAAATACCGCAATTGATGCCAGTCAGCTTCCTCCTTCAAACAACATGTCGGTAGTGACTTTCGGGCAAGGCAACGATACAACCAGCATCATCAAAGGTTTTACCATAAGAGGTGGTCACGGAACCCTGGGAGATGCCAATGGATTAGGATTCATTGGTGGAGGAGGGGTTTATTTGTGGGATGGAGGAGGGAAGATCATGAACAACATTATTACAAATAATGTTGTTAGCGATTCTTTGGTTTCACCGGCTATTGCAGGCCAGACTGCCGGGGGAGGGATCGTGATTGGCATCTATGACAGTTGGGTTGTGATAGAGAACAATATAATCTCCTACAATCAGTCGCGCAGTAAAAATGGCTCCGCCATCGGCGGCGGGATTACTGCCGATGCCAACGTACGGATTGTCAATAACGTGATCGCTCATAACAGGGTGGTTCCTATAACGGGGAATATGAACACTTTAATGAGCGGTTCTGCCATTACACACTGGCCATTTGATCCGAATGATACCCGGGAGATCATACTGACCGGCAATACCATCGACAGCAATGTTGTACAGGGGGTTTCCGGGTATGTTAACTATGGAGCCATCGATCTTACCTGGGACAAAGCTACCGTCCGTGGGAATAAGATCCGTTTTAATAAAAGTGAGATCCCGGGCAATTCTGGGATTACCTTTGGGGCCGGAATGGAATTATGGGAATGGAGAGAAGGTTCGGTCATCTCGGATAATCTGTTTGAAGGGAACATCAGCATACCCGATCCGGTAACCTTTAATTCAGCCGGGGGAGGTTTATTCCTCTCTAATATTCCATCGGAAATGGTCCCGCTGGAAGTTTACAATAATGTATTCCGGGGTAATATTTCCGATAACGGGGGGGGGATTTTTTCACAGGGGGCCACCCCGCTAATTTACAACAATGTTTTTATGGACAATGTTGCAAGACCCGAACTATTGGGGTGGGGTGGCGGACTTTGTATCAGATTTTCCAGCTCTGTCGCAGGGGAAGATCATAATGTTGCCGTGATAAATAACACGTTTTCGGACAACAGTGCGTACGAAGGAGGGGCAATTTACGCTTTCTATAACGCCAAGCCGTTTGTAATGAACACGATATTCCACCAGGATTGGGCTTATTCCGGATTGTCAAATGAATGTTTTCTTGATAATACCTACATGGAGATGGTACATTCGGATATGGACACGATTTCATCTGGAAATGCCATAAGCGGTTCGATGACAGCGTTTCAAAACACTTTCGACGAGCCACTGTTCAGCGATATGGCCACCCTGGAGACGGAACACTGGAGCCCCTGTGTGGATGCCGGAGTACCAACCTATACCTGTTCCCATGGAATTACCTTTGATGCACCCCTGTTCGACCGGTTGAACAATCCCCGCCCCCAGGGCGCTGGCTTTGACAAGGGAGCCTATGATATTGAGGCATGGGGAGTAGGCATCAAGAGAATTACGAATGACGATTTACGAATGACGATTTATCCGAATCCGTTCTCTGTTTCTACGACTTTCGTTTATGAACTGAAAGAATCCTGCCAGGTAAAGCTGGAGATCTTTGACAGTTTCGGGAGAATGGTTGCAGAGCCGGTTAACAGTTATCAGGAGCAGGGAAAACAGGAGATCCGTTGGGATGCAATAGGCTTATCGGCAGGGATATATTATTGTAAACTTTGGGCAGGGGAAACTACGGTAAACGGAAAGATAATCCTTGTAAATTAGTACTCGGTTTGCAGCCGGCAGTTTGTTGGTATGACCCCTCCCCTTCAAGGGGAGGGGCAGGGGTGGGGTCATGCGAAATTGCAATTTGTTAAGCAAACATAAAATCATATTAGCAGATGAAAAAGTTTCTACTTCACTTTTACTGCTTAATAGCAACGGTTGCCTTACAGGCTCAGATCCGTCATGTGCCGGCGCAGTATTCCACCATCCAGGCGGGGATCAATGCGGCTAACCCGGGCGACACCGTTCTGGTTGATGACGGAACCTATTATGAAAAGATCAGCCTCTCCGGCCATGTGCCGATCCTTGTCGGGAGCCAATTTATTATGGATGGCAATCAAAGCCATATTTCGAATACCATCATTGACGGAAGCCAGCTTCCACAATCAAACAACATGTCGGTGGTGACTTTTGGTTTCGGGAACGATTCCACGACTATTCTTTGCGGCTTTACCGTCCGGGGCGGAAAAGGAAAACATTTTACAGGTCCGTTTGGCGATATTCTCGTGGGGGGTGGAATATTTATTTCCGGAGGCGGAGCAAAAATTTGTCATAATATCATCACAGAGAATAACATCGATGACGGGATCTATTCCGGAACCCAGTATTTCGCAGGTGGAGCAGGGATCTTTACGGATTATGAAGATCCCTCTTACTGGACCGTGATCGAGTATAATGTGATCACCCATAACCTGGTTACGGGATATCATAAATGTGCCTATGGAGGAGGGATCTATGTATGCAACAATACACGGGTTATCAACAATGAAATTAAATTTAACCAGTGCTGGGCCGGGGGAACCGCTGATGATCTGGAAGGGGGGGGGATCGGTTGTCAGTCCTCCCAGACCCCGAAACAATTGATCCTTGAAGGGAACCAGATCGACAGCAACCTCGTCGAAGTGATCACGGAAAAAATAAGTTATGGCGCCGGTGTGAGTCTGTTTGACATGAAGGCCGTTATCCGGAATAACCAGATCAGGTACAATAAAGGAGTGGTTTCTTCCCCGCCCTTTCAGATCTTCGGAGGGGGAATTGATTTTGAATCTATCAGCGAGGGATCCCTCATCACCGGGAACACTTTTGAAGGAAACGAGGCAACCCGGAATATTCCGTTATCCGGTTATGGATCCTGGGGAGGGGCATTGAGACTGGCAAACCCGATCTCTGACAGCCTTCAGCTTGAGATCAGCAACAACAGTTTTATCGGTAACATTGCCGACTGGGGCGGCGCTATCCAGTCGTATGGTATCCATCTGTATCTCTTCAACAATCTCTTTGTAGGGAATCAGGCCTCCTGGACAGGAGGAGCGGTCCATATAAACTGGGACGCCATGACAACCTCCGGACATAATGTTTTCTTTGCAAACAATAGTTTTTCTCACAATTATGGAAAGCTGGGGGGTGCGATCTCAACCTGGAATGCAAACCCTTTTATTTTAAATTGTATTTTTTCAAACGATTCGTCGGAAACCTCTTCCAATGAGTTTCTGGTTGGTACTGACGGAGGATTTCTTGAAATCGCCAACTCCGACCTGGATACGATCCCGGCCGGTGATGCTGCAACAGGATTTATTATCAGGAACAATGACCTGATTTTTTCCGACCCGCTCTTCCTGGATCCCATGACCCTCGAGACGGAACACTGGAGCCCTTGTGTCGATAACGGGATCCAATCCTATGACTGCATTCATGGGGAAACGTTTGATGCCCCGGGCTTCGATATCCTGGGGAACTCAAGGCCTGTCGGACTGGGGTATGATATGGGAGCCTATGATATTGAAGCGTGGGGAGTCGGCATAAAGAGAATTACGAATGACGATTTACGATTTACGATTTATCCGGATCCGTTCACTTCTTCAACGACTTTCGCTTATGAGCTGAAAGAATCCTGCCAGGGAAAACTGGAGATCTTTGACAGTTTCGGAAGGAAGGTTGCCGAGCCGATCAATGGTCAACAATTGCAGGGTAAACAAGAGGTTCCGTGGGATGCATCAGGCTTACCGGCTGGGATATATTTTTACAGGCTGGAAGCAGGAAGTGACATTGGAAAAGGTAAAATAGTAAAACAGTGAAATGGTGAAATAGCCCCCACCCCCGGCCCCTCCCCCAGTTGGGGGAGGGGTGAAGGGGTAGGGGCGACTGCCAGCTTTTATATATGCTCCGGACAATCATCATCGACGACGAAGCCCACATCCGGGAAACACTGAAGAAGCTTCTTCAATTGAATTGTCCGCAAGTTGACATTGTTGGAGAAGCGTCAGGCGTGGTTAGCGGAATGCGGATGGCAATAGAATTTCATCCGGACCTGGTTTTGCTTGACATCAACATGAAGGATGGATCAGGGTTTGATTTTCTGGAGCTGTTACCTGTCGTTGATTTTAAAATTATCTTTATCTCAGCTAATGATAAAGCGGCGTTCAAAGCATTTAAGTTCAACCCGGTCGACTACCTTCTGAAGCCGGTCAACCCGGAGGAATTAGCAGCAGCGGTGAGAAGAGCGGAAAAATAGTTTTATGAAAAAACTCCTTTTAATCTTACTTTTTATCCACGTTGGGATTTCCAAGGCACAGATCGTTGACTTTTATGTATGGCGGACTAACATTGACAGCCTTGTCAGGATAATTAAGACTTATACAGGAACAAGGCGTGTGGATGAACTGAATGAACTCTCGCGATATATAGTACTCTTAAAACCTGATTCTTCCCTGCGTCTTGCCAGGCAGGCGCTGGCATTTTCCAGGGCAATCGGTTATCCTGCCGGCCATGGTGTGGCCATCCTGAATATCGGTAATTACTATTATTACGAGGATGATAAACTGAAGGCGCTGGAATACTATTTTGCAGCCCTGCCTTTGCTGGAACCAACCGAACCGTCGCGGGGCATGGGCATGCTGATGTTTCATCTCGGGTTACTGAACAGCTACCTGATGAATTATGACCGTGCAAAAAATTCCTTGTATCGTGCCTTGTCAAATTTCCGCGCTAAAAAGGACTCAGCCGCCATCATCGATGTTTATTTTTACCTCTGGGATTATTATATAGGTGAGACTACCGGGACCGACCATTCAAAACCTGTCGAACTCGACTCAGCTTTTATCCGCAATGAGGTTATCCTCAGTTATTGCAGACGACATCCTGATGCAGATCCCGGTTATTTTACCACCCTGTATTGCACAAACCGTAAAGGTGGATATTATCTGGAGCGAAAGGATCCGCAGGCGATCAAGATATATGAACATAGCCTGGAACTGGGTAACAAAATCGGCAGATCATATACATGGGGAAGCGGATATCTCAATCTTGGAAGCTGCTATTATCAAATATATAACGATGAGAAGAAAGCGCTAATGTATTATACAAGAACCCTGAAAGAGACGAAAAATCCTGCTGACCTGCACGAACTCTATCCCGAGGCATACATACTGCTCAGCGAGATCCACATAAAATATAAAAAGTATCAAAAAGCCCTTGAATGCCTTCACAAAGCGCGTCTATACATTGATGATGCTTTACAGAATGAAAAAAAGATGGAGGCCAACCTGCACGCAAAGCTCTATTTTATATCGGCATTAAAAGAATCCAGGATCCGGGTCGATTCCATGCTTTCGCTGGTTTACTGGAATCTTGGAGATTTCCGCAAAGGATTATTGTACAATAACTTCTATTACCAGGGGAAAGACAGCCTGTTGATGGATAAGACCAACCTTAAGGTTTCCCTGATGCAGGCAGGGATGGAGGTTGAAAATGCCCGGAACAAGGCTGCCATCTTTGCCCAGGAATCGAAGGTCAAAGCATTACAACTCACCCAGACCCGGCTGATCTCCGGCGCCGCTGCGTTGGTGATTATTGTTTCTGCATTGCTTTTCGTCTCCTGGTTCCGAAGGAAACGGTTGAAGTCAGAACAAAAAACCGTTGCCCTGGAGCAAAAGCTTCTGCGTTCACAGATGAATCCCCACTTCATCTTCAACTCCCTGGCCAGCATCCAGAATTTTATTTACAAGGAAAAACGCGAAGATGCCGGAGAGTACCTCTCCAGGTTTTCCAGATTGGTTCGTAACATACTTGATAATTCACGCGAAGAATTTGTTCCGCTGGAAAAGGAGATCGAAACCATTACCCATTACCTGGAGCTCCAAAAACTGCGTTATGCGGGCAAATTTGTTTATCACATCCAAACCGATCCAGGCATCGACCCCGAAAACACCTGGATCCCGCCAATGCTGGCACAACCCTTCATCGAAAACTCGATCGAACATGGCATTAAGCACAAGGTGACGACCGGTAAAATTGAGATCCGGTTTAATCTGGAAAATGACCTGATCCGTTTTGAAGTCGAAGACGATGGCGTGGGCCGCGAAAAAGCGAGAGAAATTGAATTCTATCAAAACCAGACTCACAAACCGCTGGCCACCTCCATCACACAGGAGAGGCTGTCGGCGCTTAATAAAAAACTCCGGACCAAGATTGAAATGGAGATCATCGACCTGAAAAATGCACTGGGCGAAGCAACCGGGACGAAGGTGACTTTCGGGATACCGCTTGGGAGATGAGTCGGCAGTCGGCAATCAGAATGACCCCACCCGTTCCCGCCCCTTATTTGATTCCGCTCTCAGCGCCGATATCGGCACCGGTAAGGACGACCAGTTTTTTCACTCAGGTTCACGCAAATATTTCCGGTTAAAAATATAACCGACGATCAATAATAGCTCTCCGGCTATCACTATTGCAATCGGAGGCCTGCCGGGTGTATGAAACCAGATCTGCATGATTGCATAGCTCGTACAGAACATTGAAATGGTTCCCAGGATCAGGATCAGCAATGGAATCCAGGAAATCTTATGATGTGAAAACTGATATTGCAGAAAAAAGATTGCAAATGCCATTGAAATGAAGCCTCCGGCAATCGCTCTCATTAAAGCGATCAATAAGAATTGCATTGCCGGATTTACTTCTTCCCAGTTCAGTGAAACGGCTTCGCTGTGATAGGGCATGAAACGGTTTCTCAATAAATAGATCAGTCCGTAAACCAGCAATATGGTTGCCGATAAATAAGTCGTTAAGTTTCCAATTAGCTTTTTCATTCGGAAAATTTGTACAAAGATCAGGATTTTTGGGAAGATGATGGGGCATTATTGTGGCTAAATCTTATTTTGATGTGCTGGAACTTGAAGGATGGTGAAGACAAACATATTTACGATTTGACGATCTTAGAGTCACGATTGAATTGTGAGATTGACGATCGATGAATAAATTATTGAACTCGTAAATCGTAAATCAAAGATTCATTCTAAAATCGGAAATCGTCCAATCGTAAATCAATCTTCATCTTCAGCACATTAAAATATGATTTACCCCCATGCTGGCTGATTCAGAAAAAATTGCTAATTTTCAAGCTGGTTGCAACAGAGACAGATCTATGTTTGTGGACAATATATGAAGGAATACTATCAATTCTTAACAATGAATTTATAATGTCAGAATCCAGGAATATGAATTATAAACCCACAGCCGAATACAAACTCGTTTATGTCGGCAAAGAGCCCAAAGCAAGTATTTTGACCAATACTTTGGAGGCTCCACTCCAAGAAATCCGTGTTTTCAATAAAGATAATGCATTTAGCTATGAGTTTTGCAGATGAACTGGAAACTGTTTATGCGGATGCCATAGCTCCGGCAATCAGGGAATCGGGTTTCGAACCCCTAAGGATAAAGGATGAAAATGTTCCAAGTGATGTGACAATTAATGATGCAATTCTTGCTGCTATTAAACGGTCAAAATTTACTATCGCTGATTTTACCGATAATCGAAATGGTGTATATTTTGAAGCCGGGTATGCTTTAGGTCTGGGTCAAAAAGTCATTTATACCTGTCGTAATGCCGATTTTGAAAGTATTCATTTTGATACTAACCATTATCAATACATTGTTTGGGAAACTCCAGAACAATTGAAAAAGGGATTGATTGATAAGATTGAGGTTTTCATTAAGCCTTAAAACCTTTTATTAGTAGTTGTTGAAATTGTTAAGTATAAATCCTAAGCATCCGGTATCAATTTTCATGAAGAAGATGCAGGAGATAGAAGAAATCAAGATAATTGAAGGGAAAGCTAACTGAAATTAAGTATGGATTCCGAACCACCCAAAGTAGTTTATAAATTCCGTGATTGGAATTGTACCAATCACAGAAATATCCTTTATCACAATGAGATTTATCTCGCCTCTCCGGCTGATTTCAATGATCCATTTGATTGCAGAATAATTCCTGATTTCTCGCTACTTGATTCACATGAAACGAAATTGGAATATTTGCGAACACTCCAGCAGGTAAATCCAAAGAATGATATTAATCAAGGACTCAAGAATCTCGAGGATATTATTGCAAATCCTGAAAATTATGAGAGAGGGCATTTTGAATTTGATGACAAACATTTAGCGATTTTTTGTGTCGGGCTGAAATGGGATGTCATTCCATTATGGAGCCATTATGCTAATTTTCATACTGGATTTTGTGTTGGTTTTTATTTGGGAAAACTGTTATCTGCCTTTCCATTTAGTAAAATGGGCAATGTAAATTATCACGAGTATCCGTCAATTGACCCAAGAGACAGGATTGATCCTCACAAGTATATAGAAACTTCTTTTAAACAGACACACTATAAAGCAAAGGAATGGGAATATGAGAAAGAATTCAGGTTGACAAGAAAGATCGAAAATGAATTGATCATACAGGATCGATTAATTCGTCTTTCTGATGAATGTATTGCAGAGATTACGCTTGGTCTAAATTTCCCAACAATTGATATACCCAAAGTAGAGGGAATAGCATTAGTAAAGAAATGGCCATTGTATAAGGCTAAAAAGATTCCGATGAAATTTGGTCTTGACAGAGAACGAATTCAATAATTTGGTAAATATTGAAATGATTGGGGTGGGTGAGAAATATTAAAATCCAATTTCAGGCATAAAGGATGACGATATTTTTTAACGGATTTAATCCTGATTGCATATCCCGTGCACTTATCTGCAAAATACTGGTCAAAATATAATTTCGAAATCCCGGCGTCCTTGGAAGTCTCACACCACAAATGTTCCGGTGAGCCAGTCATTATTTCATCTATTTCAAACTCGCCAATTATTTTTTGGACAGGTGAGGATGCATAGACAACAATACTGGAAATTTTATCTGACCTGAAAATATTCCGGCGAAACTCGACCCTCTTCGTACCATTAAAGATTTTTTCAACAAACTCCGGCTTAATCGACAATAATACTTTCATTACTCAGGGTCATTTTTAGTATTTGATTGAAATTGTCCTTTTTCATCAGACCAAATCCACGAGGGATGCTGGTAACATCAGTAATGATTCCTGCTTTAATCAGTCCAGCCAGATTGACCCGATGAGGAAAGGAATATGCATACAGCAAGTTTACAACGAAAGGACGATTAGTCTGATAACGATCCCAGAAAGTTTTTAACTGTTCACCTGTTAATACCGTTTTTCCCCTGCACACTCTCATTAGTTGGTCAAGGTTTTGAATGTTATCAACGACTGAATCGACAATCGCAAGTGTAGTTATGACACCTCTATGAATACCCCCCATCCGGTAAAATAACAGAATATCTCCAGTATGAAGATCTCTATCAAGTGCATGGGAGATGTATGCCTTATGGATAATATTCCGATGGGGTTGATCTTCACTAAAGTTAGATGGTGATTCAGTCCGAAGGATAGAATCAGGGAATAACTCCGTGTGATATTCAGGACGAATGCTGGTAAAGAATACTGGACTATCTTTTGAAATGAATGGAAACGTCAATTTTGGATTCGTCCTATTCGTTGTTCTGGAAAAATTCCTAAGGTAGACAAGTTCATCACCACCTGATGAGTGCTTTATACCCCAGTATTTGAATCCAAAATCTTCAAGTAATCGTGTCAACAAATAGTGGCCCGGATGCTTCTGAAAAATTGTAACATAGATTTCATCAACTTTGAATTGCAGTGCATTATCAAATACTATTTTCAACAATCTTTCCCCTAACCCTACACCATTAAAAGCAACCTTGAAAGTTCCGATTTTCAGTCGTTTTTTTGGAATAAATGATGGTTCTATATCAGGATATGGCTCTTTTTCACTCTCAACTTTAAGGTACAAAAATGCCGCAAGTTTATTTTTATAATAGGCTGCATAGGCGGGTTCTTCGGATTTTCGATTAAACCATCTATCAAAATCTGGATAATCCTGCCGAAATGATGCGAAAAAAGTATCACGGTGATCTACTCGTCCAAACAAGGTTCTTTTAACGGAAAGTACCTTATAATCAATAAATGTTGGATTCTCAGTGAATACTTTATTGAGGAACGAATCAATTGTAAAAACTTTGTCTGTTATTGAAAGCAGGACGGCTTTTCTATGGATTTGCTTATCTTCTGTGATTAACAGATCCACTCTCTCGCAATAGACTTCGTTAATAAGCAAGGTATCGTTCTTATCATTTTCGTCCTTGTCAAGAGGCACAATTTGATTTGATACTTCATTGTGTAAAGGAGCAGTTGTCTGTAGGGTATGATATGCTTCGAGTTTGACTTGAAAAGTTTTCAGGACATCTGCATTTTTATGCTTGTTGATCTCGGCTGCAGTCAAAGGATGAATTACCTTATCATAGCTCAATCTATCTAACCAAAGGAATAACTGGCCAATTTCCTCATTACTAATCCGGCTCGTTTCCCGATGGATAACAATATTGGTGTCAAGTAAAACCTTCATTGGATAATGTTTTGAACTCTTTTTTTAAGAGCATTTACGAAAATACCCTAACAACAAATTTAATTTTTTCTGTTCATCAGAAGAAAAAATACTGAAGGGCTTATTTACCTTAATCGGAAAAAATCAAAAAGGTGATAGGTTTAAATGAAAATATTTCTACGAAAATTGGTTAGGAGAAATTATCGCATGTTTTCAGCGTCGTGGGAAGAGAGTAAAGAGTGTATAGTGATATTCGTTTAATGAAAACTAAGTGTAAAGCCATTTTAGTTCAAACCATTTTACCTGTATAGTTTTTTCAGTACGGGACAGTCATTATTTTACTTAATATTCAGCATTTTGACTCATGATTCATACCATCATCCTGCGTCCATCCTGCGACGATCCTGCGTCCATCCTGCATCCTTCAAATAATCAATCCTCATCCGGAATATATTTATTAGCCAATCAGCAGAGTAGATCGCGATATGATATTCACAACCTGAAAGTATGATTGAGAGGTTACGGAATCAAATTAATGGAAAGAAAATTATTTCTCTCTCGTCCTGTATCACCATAAGGAACAATCTCAATCCCGGATACACCTCACGCTTAAATTGGATTTTTTAGCTGTGCTGGTAAACATGACCCTGGTTGTCTTATTGTTCAAATAAATGCTTTGAGCATGATCGGTATCCGTTTCTGTCGATGACCACCATTGGCCTGTCTCCTCCATGGCAGAAAAGCTTTCTTTCAATTTATCCGCAGCGCCATTTTCACCCCCCAGGGAATTGAATAGCGATGTCCATTCAGCGAAGGATGGAACATGCCAGCCGGCAGGGCAAAGTTTGCGGCTGTCGCTGACGGCAAACCAATGGTATTGGAGTCCATATCCGCCTGCATTTTTGGTTACATATGAAATTTCCGAACTATCGCGATAGCGTGTTGCTTTCAGGTTTTCGGACATCCACACCTGGCCCCCAAGAGCAAGGGTATGATACACATTACCGTCGATGTCGGATACCGAGTCACGAAGAATTGAAAATGACTTTACACTTACAAACTTAAGGGACGGGTTGTTTTTTAAAGCGTATTCATTCAACTTATTTTTATTCCAGTCATATTTTTCCTGACTCCCTTTAACAGCAATTGTTTTTTTTGATGCGATGATTGCCCCGACCCCAAGACCACAACCTGTTGAAACGATCATTGGAATGGCTGCCAGCATATAGCCGCCAAAAAGAAGCCCCCAAGGATTCATATTTTTTATAAGATGGTTCATATAAGCAGCAGAAATAACCCCGCCCAGAATCATTCCCGACACACCACCGATCAGGATCGCAAACCCCTTTCCCTGTCTCCTAACCTTAATTACATCTATGTTGCTGATGTCAAATTCTGAAACTTTGTATTTTCCTTCATAATAATCCTTTTTCCATGGTGAATTCGATACCATGACCGATGAATCTTTTATTTCATATAATATCCCTGACATTACTTTATGCCCCTGATTTGGTATGATCCAGGTGTGATAGAATTTATTTAAGGAGATGGAATCGGTTTGTGCCTGTAAGGGAGTTATCATACCAATAAGAATAAACAGAAGCATTGCTATCGTTTTCATACGCTTGATTTTTTATGTAAGAAAAAATTCGGTGTATATCTTTCATGCCAGGTAATTGCTGGAGGCATGCATTTTATAGCGCTGACACCCCTCTTTCCCGATCCAATCGATCAGGTCATCCACATCTTGATCTTCCGCATGCATTTTCCTGCTTGTCCGGCAAAATGGGCATGATTGAACATTCCCGTCAGGATCGATGAAGAGGTAACGGTTCCCTGAACCCAGACAGCCGATTCTCCGCTGGTACTGGCCAATGTATTCTACTAGTGGGAAATCACGGTAATTCCGGCTGGTATTCATTTCCCGGTGAAAATCTTCCAGGATTTTAATCTGGGAGGGTGTGAGGGCAACGTCCTTCCCTGAATACCGCCCGGTCGGCATGGGCTCAAATAACTGGATATAGTTGACTTTGTTCCTTTTAGCGGCCAGTGCATATTGGTAAAGGTTGTCATGGCTGATAAATTCACGGGTAGTGCAAAGAGACCAGCAGGTAATAAGTCCGGCTTTACGGCAATTCGTTGTGGCAGCAAGTGCCCAGTCAAAAGCCCTGGGGTTACCCCGGAATTCATTGTGAGGCCCGGGTTCAAAATGATCCAGGCTGATCGCCACACCGGTGAGGCCTGCTTCTTTCAGGATGATGGCTTTCCCCTCTGTAAGATTGAACCCGCAGGTCGACATCCAAACCTCCGTATCCGGTTTAATATCTCTGATAAGCTCAACCATCTCCTCAAACCGTGCCATCGGTTCGCCTCCCAGCAGATGGATGTGGCCGACACCGGATCGTTGAAATTTATCCACAATGCTTTTTAAGCTGGAAAGGGTCAACGTTTCTTTTTTATTCAGTGCATCCCACTCATAGCAATGTTGACATTGCAAAGGACATTTCTTGGTAATACCCAGAAAAAGCATATTCAGCCGATTGTTTCCGGACCTTACTGGATGGATCCGGTTCATGTCGCCCACGACATTGGCCGTCAAAGCCTTTGAAGGGAAGCCGGGAACATGCAGATTCCAGTAATAACGGCCATTGGCTTTCACCATTTTGGAAACAGGCAGGTTGCCTTGTACATCCCTTTTTAACCGGGTGAGCTTTTTCAGGACATCCATTGCAGCTTGGATAGACCGGTATTCGCTGATTGCTTTGTATATAAAGAACAGACTGGAGCAACTCTCGATCAGTCTTTTACGGATACCGGTAATAGTGTGGGGTGTTTTGTTTTTCATGGCAACCTGGGATCTTCTGCGAAGATGTAATTATTTTTCGTGAAAACGACATAATTATCATAAGAGAATCTGCTGAATTTTCCCGGGACTACGAAAGTTTCAAGCAGCTTTTTATCAGGCGGATTGGGATAATTCCTCACATGTTCGTAGTATCCTTTTGTGTGCAGGAAAACGGACTTTTTCATACCATGTTGGTCAGGACTATCCTGAAAAACCACCAATCCTTCCTCCCCTGTATTTTCCTGGATATAATAATGAGCATCATCCTGTGCCAGGGCTTGAGTAACCTTCCTGCCCGATTCGGTTATTGCTGAGAAAGGCTTGACCCTGTCGATCGTGAAGTTACCGTCACCTGAAAAATCCATTGCAGCATAATCGAGCTCCCAGAATTTAAATCCCGATTCCAGCTTGACCCTGACCGTTTTCCCGTGATCGGGTGAATCGGTGATCAGCGCCCTGGTAAGATCGACCGGCATGATCAGATCTCTGGCGCCAAGCGGCCCGATCAGATCAAAATAATCGACAAATTGCCAGCCGGTTTCTGTTTCCAGGTATACCATCATGACAAACCGCTGGTCAAGCTTCCACCGGAGGTTTTTCTCAGCCGGCTCTTTTCCCTGTTTTTTGACCCAAAGGTTGTATTTGTTCCCGAATAATTTTGTGAATTCCCCGTAGGTATAGTCTCCCCATACCGAATTCCCTGCCCTGACAATCAATTTTCCGGTATCCGGTTTCCCGGGAACAGAAAATGTCAGAAACACCTTATTAAATCCGCAGGTATCACCTGTTCTTGATGGTTCTTCATCAAAAAGGAAAGAACGCTGGTCCTTAGTTGTGACCAGAGGAAGCAGGTCGGAGCTTGCCGATGAAATGGCTTCTGTGGGAGCTTCAGGCTGGCTGACGGCATGCATGATTCCCTGGCGGTCAGGAAGGACGTCAACATTTACCGGATGACGAACGATCCACAATTCGGCAAGATTGATATACTGGATCTCGGGCAATCCATTGGTAATTTTCAGGGTGTACTTTTTACTTTCGGAATGAAATCCCGGCAGTGGAAGATAATCGTGACGTTCAAGAGAGGAATAGACAGCCCCCCCAAAGATCTCCCCGGCAAAAGAAAAGTCATTGTTGTTTTTGACATAAATAAAAGGGCAGGATGATTTGGTCAGAGCAACAATAAGTACCACTACCCCCGCGACTCCCACTGTGATACCGAGAGCACTTGCAATATAGGTTCCTGCAGTCCTGCCTTTGTCTTTTTTATTGACATAGGCTTTTGTAATGGCTGAAAGGTTAAGCGTGATATGATCACCTGTGTGAAATCCTGGTACAAGCGAATCCTGCACAAACAGATGCACCTCGTCCAGAACTCCGGATTCATCATGTCGGAAAGTGTTTTTATACCTGGCGCCCTTGCCCGGTTCCGTGTACAAATATTTCACGTGATCAGGAGGAAGCTTTTCAAGATAGCCTGAGATCTGGTCCTCTTTGTGACCAAAAACTGAAAGGTGCCAGGCCGAATCTCCCTGGTGAAGGATGAAATATTTATTCAGGGAGTCGTACTGGTGGATCGCCTTTACTGTCACCGGGGATACAGTCTGCACTTTATAGTACGTGCAGGAGGAAAGTGTCCAGAGGAAAAGGACGATACAGAAAAACAGAACGCTGCAGATGATCTTTGGGGTTAATTTTTTTTTCATAAGTTCCGGTTTAATTGATCTCATATATTTATATCCATGCTAAGTTAATTCAAAATCAGGCTTTTCCTGAAAGAAATTACCATTTTACGGAACAGGATGGCCATGACCACGGTCAATAAGCCGCCCGGAAGGGAAACAAGCAGGAACGATGCTAAAAATTCTTTTCATAAGGTTTCTTACCGATGATCTGTATTAAAATGAATTTTAGATTTTACGATTTTAGATTTTCGATTGAATTAACCGATTGTTGATTTACGAACAATAAAAATTTCACATGAGCCGTCAATCGTTAATCAAAAAATTCAATCGTCAATCGTCCAATCGTAAATTTTATCTTTTTTTAATTATATCCAATTCTCTAAACCAAATAGGTTCATTGCATCAAAACCCGATCCCTACATTAAGCACAGGATAGAGGTTCGGCTTTATTCCAACAGAAAGGTAACTTTCACTGCCAAAACTCCGGTATGTTGAATTGATAGAATACATGGCAATGTATAACTGGATGGAAAAATTCAGGGAGAGGTTCTTATGAATAAAAACCCTCATGCCAACGCCGGGAGCGAAATATATTCCGGTGGTATAACTCGTTTTAACGAGCGAATCATAATGGTAATCTGTGCTTAAGAATTCGGATTTCTCCTCATTCGTCAATTTATGATAGGCTGGGGGAATGCAAAAAGAATATCCCAGATCGTAAGAAAGAAGTGAGGAAATCTTTTTGTCTCCAAAAGCAAACCGTTGCTCTATAAAATCATTTATCTGGTTAACTGCAGCTGACGATTTACTTTTTTCGACTTTTCCCATTGTTAAGAAATGTTTCCAGCTCCATAACGGATAGTGTTTACGGATATAACGAAGCACGGAGATCGTTTTCATGATGTAACGGTTTGAAGGTTTGAGATCAAAAATACCCTGTTGATGAAGGGGATCAAAATTGATTTACACTATGAGAAGGGGTAAACTTGCAGAAAATCCAAAATCGGAGGGGGATAGCTTTAGAAATTGGTAATATTTGCAAAAAGAGACGTTCCGCCAGGTGAAAATGGGGCATTATCCGAAATTATCCGGGTCAGGAATCGATTTATGAAAAAATCAGATAAAACTTTTCTGGAAGTGATTTTAAGAAGAATTAAATCCTTAATCTTTATTTCTTATCTTTACCCCATCAGGACAACCAGACACCATGAACCAGAATTCAACCATCCAGGAAACTCTTTTCCAGACCATCAAAAACATGCTGGCCCCGAATATATCATTTGTCCACAACCTTTCGGAACTCCTGGGCATAAGCTATGACAGTGCATACCGGAGGATCAGGGGAGAAAAGGAATTGTCGCTCGAAGAGTTAAAAACGATCTGTACTTACTATAAAATTTCCATAGACGCCCTCTTCAATTTCAAACGCGACCATGTTATTTTCAATACATTGGCCATCGGAAAAGATGGTTTTACTTTTGAAAGCTGGCTTCAGACCCTTTTGATCGAGATTAAAAAGATCCATCAAAGCAAACAAAGGGAGATCATCTATGCTGCCAAGGATATTCCTGTTTTCTATTATTTCGGATTTCCGGAGATTGCAGCATTTAAGTTTTTTTTCTGGCATAAAGTGCTGATCCCATCCAGCGGCTACTCCAATGAACTGCTTACCCTGGAGGTTCCCGATACCCTTTATGAGACCGGGCGACAGTTGCTTTCGTATTACATGAAGATACCGGTCACCGAGATCTGGAGTGAAGATACCATTTCAAGTGTCCTTCGTCAGATGGAATATTGTCTGGTGTCGGGTTTTTTTGCCCGGAAGGAAGATATATTCCGGCTATGTGACGTGTTGGAGAAATGGCTTCAGCATGTGCAGAACCAGGCTGAATATGGATTTCAGTTCATGTTGGGTACAACGCCTGAAGGCATGGAAAACAGTTATAAATTATATCATAATGAGATATTGGTGAATGATAATACCATCCTTGTACAGGTTGACGGACAGAAAACCTCGTACAATACGTATAATGTCATTAACCAACTGATCACAACCAATCCGATATTTTGTAATCAGATTGAGGATTCCCTGAGAAACCTGATGCAGAAATCAACCCTGATCAGCGGCACCTCAGCCAAAGAACGCTGCCGGTTTTTCAATGCACTTCATGAAAAAGTAAAAACCCTGAGAGGCCGGATTGAAAGAATGGGTAAGGATTTGACCTGATTGTCACCGTAACGGTGGATTTATTAATCTCAACCTTTCAGCTTTTTATACCGTAGCCGTTTCGGAGCTTCATCACCCATCCGTTTTTTCTTGTTTTCTTCATATTCTGAATAACCGCCTTCAAAGAAAAAGACCTGGGAGTTGCCCTCAAAGGAGAGGATATGGGTAGCCACCCGGTCAAGAAACCAGCGGTCATGGGAAATGATCACGGCACAACCGGCGAAATGATCGAGACCCTCTTCAAGGGCCCTGAGCGTATTAACATCAATATCGTTGGTTGGTTCGTCAAGGAGGAGTACATTGGCTTCCTCTTTCAGGGTGAGGGCCAGGTGAAGGCGGTTGCGTTCGCCGCCTGAAAGGACGCCGCACTTTTTCTCCTGGTCGGCTCCGGAGAAATTGAACCGGGCAACATAAGCCCGGGCATTCATGGACCGGCCGCCAACCTGTATATTCTCACTCTCGCCGGAAATAACCTGGAATACGGTTTTTTCCGGGTCAATGGCGGTATGGCTCTGATCAATATATCCGATTTTTACCGTTTCCCCGATCGTGAATGCACCGGAGCTGGGCTTTTCAACCCCGATGATCATGCGGAAAAGAGTGGTTTTCCCCGCTCCGTTTGGTCCGATGATACCGACAATACCGGCCGGAGGTAAAGAGAAGTTCAGGTCTTCAAATAAAAATTTATCATCAAAGGATTTGGATACCTTCTGAGCTTCGATGACCTTATTCCCCAGACGGGGACCATTTGGGATATACAGTTCGAGACGTTCTTCTTTTTCCCTGATATCCTCACTCAGCATTTTTTCGTACGCATTGAGTCGTGCCTTCCCTTTTGCCTGTCGGGCTTTTGGTGACATGCGAACCCATTCAAGCTCACGTTCCAGCGTTTTACGGCGTCTGCTTTCTGATTTCTCCTCCATCGCCAGCCGCGTCGACTTTTGCTCAAGCCAGGAGGAGTAATTCCCTTGCCAGGGAATCCCTTCTCCACGGTCAAGCTCAAGGATCCAACCAGCTACGTTATCCAGGAAATACCGGTCATGAGTAATGGCAATGATGGTACCCTTATATTGTTTCAGATGCATCTCAAGCCACTCTACCGACTCGGCGTCGAGATGGTTCGTTGGTTCATCGAGAAGCAGGATATCGGGTTCCTGCAAGAGCAAACGGCAAAGCGCAACCCGGCGTCGTTCCCCGCCCGAAAGATGCGGTACCGGAGTGTCTCCCTCGGGACAACGGAGTGCATCCATAGCCCGTTCAAGCTTGCTGTCGAGCTCCCATGCCCCATGCTGATCGAGGAGCTCGGTGAGTTCCCCCTGCCGTTGGATCAGCTTATCCATGGCCTCATCAACCATCGGTTCAGCAAACTGATTATTGACGGCTTCATATTCTTTCAGCAGGCTGACAACCTCCTTTACCCCCTCTTCCACGATTTGCTTTACCGTTTTGGAAGCATCCAGCTGGGGATCCTGCTCCAGATAACCAATGGTATATCCCGGTGAAAACACTACCTGACCCTGAAACGATTTCTCAACACCGGCGATGATCTTCAGCAAGGTCGATTTCCCGGAGCCATTGAGCCCGATGATACCGATCTTGGCGCCATAGAAGAAAGAGAGATAAATATTTTTCAGGACCTGTTTATGGGGCGGGTAGGTTTTGGAAAGACCCACCATGGAGAAGATAATCTTTTTGTCGTCTGCCATAATTGATCATTGGTAATTGGTCATTAGGTCATTAGGTCATTAGGTCATTAGGTCATTAGGTCATTAGGTCATTAAGTCATTAGGTCATTTATTCAATTCTCCGATCCTTCATCACTTCATCACTGCGTCACTTCATCACTTTTCTTCCTGATTAACTCTTCAATTTTAGCGGTCTCTTTTTCCCAGCTGAAAGATTGTTTTACAAATTCCTGACCCTTAAGAGCCAGATTTCTGGCTTTTTCCGGATTGCCGAGCAGTGAGAGGATATGAGCGGTATACTCCTCAACGGAATGGGCAACCAGAATCTCCTCCCCCTCTTTTGCCTGAATGGCCTGATAGGCCAGGGGAGAGGTTATACAGGGAACCTGCATCGCCATGGCCTCGAGCAGTTTGTTCTGAAGGCCTGTACCGATTTGCATGGGAGCAATAAAGATCTTCGCTTTTGCATAGCATTCGCGCATATCGGGAACCCAGCCACTTACGTCAACATTGGCGGATCTAAGGATCATGACACGGAGATGCGGGTTGGCGCCTGCAATCAGCAGCCGGATGCCCGGCTTTTTCGAAATGACTTTCGGCAGGATCTCATGAACCAGGAATTCGGCGCTGTTAATGTTGGGAGGATAACCCATATTCCCGGTGAATACCAGATCATATTCTTTTTCCCGTGCCAGGGGTTTGAAAAAATCGGTGTCAACTCCGTTGGCCACCACCACGATTTTTTCACGGTCCGGATGCGGGATCAGGTCCCGGTCGGGCTGGGAAATGATGATCTTGTTATCAAAAATATCGAAACAGGCGTTTTCATATTTTTTCAGCCGGTTGTATTCAATTTTCAAAAAAGGTTTCAGATAAAAAGGAGAAGAGGCAAGCCGGCGTTCGATCCCTTTGGAAAAAACATCCTGATAGTCGAGGGTTTTGGGGATCGGTATGTCTTTCACATAATCGGCAACGCGTATCAGCTGACAGAAAAGATGGTCCGGTTTGGATTGTTCGATGATCCGGTGGATTTGACGTGCTGCCCGGCCGTTATAGAAATACCCCACCTGTAAAGGTTTATTTGAAAACAGCGTCTTGATCAGGTTCAGAAGGATGGTCATCCTCGAAAGCGGTATAATATGGATTGCCTTTACGTATTTTTTTAGCACGGCGATGGCATCATCGTGTATGATCCCTTCGTTCAGGGCGCAGAGGATGATCTCATGGTTTTTCGAGAGTTGCTTGATTTGATGAAAAGCCCTTAACTTGTCCCCTTTTTCAGTAGGATAGGGCACCCTTGGCAATAGAAAAAACAGTCGCATGAAGATGGCTTGAACCAGGCAAAAATATAAAAATCTCGATTATCCGAGGATGGTTCGGTAAAAACCCACTAATTTTTCGATGATGGATTCCCGGTTGAATCGCCGGATGACAAGGTCACGGCCGTTTTTCCCGATTTGCCGGCAATACTCTTCATCACCGGCACAGATGGTGATCATGTCGAAAAATTCACACGGCAGGTCTGCGATCAGGATGTTTTCCCGGTTGGTATAATCGATCCCTTCAGCTCCTAGACGCGTTGAAATGATCGTTTTCCCGCAGGCCATCCCTTCGATGATCTTGATGCGGATCCCGCTACCGGAAAACAGCGGAACGATCATGATGGACCTGGAGGTCATGAACTCATAGGCGTTTTCGACCTCCCCGATAACAACAACGTTGGTGAGATCCAGCAACTTCATCCATTGCGGCATTTCCCGTCCGGCCAGGTAATACTTCAGCTCCGGGTACTGGCGGTGTACATCGGGCCAGACATTTTTTATGAACCAACGAACCCCTTCCTCGTTAGGTATCCAGTTCATCGCCCCGATGGTGAACAGCGAGGGGAATTCGGCTTTCTCGGGAGAAAAGGGGTATTGTTCCGGATCAATCCCGAACGGGATGTCAATGACCGGGACAGCCGCCCACCGGCTCCCGGCTGCCGACGGCTGTTCACCCTCCAGAACATTCCGGAAAAAACCGGCATCATTTGCCGTAATAGCGGCAATGCCGTCAAGCCGGTTCAGAACTCCCATCTCAAATTCCTTCAGGGTTTTTGCCAGATGGCGCAGATAAAGCCTTTTCAGCGGATTGGCCGCCTCACCGGCTACCCTTTCCCAGATCAGGTGCTCGATGTTATGTGCCCGGAGAACAATTTTTGCCTCAGAATATTTTCTAACGGTATCAATATACGGACACAGGTATAATGTTTCCAGCTGCACAATGTCATACCGGTCTGATGTGAGCACCTGTATCAGCTTGTTACGGAATCTTTCCGAGATAAACCGGACCACGTGATATGACCGCCGGGTGAACAGATTCAGAAAGGCAGCCAACGGCTTTACCTTCAGGTCCAGCCCGATCAGTTCAATGCCTGTCTGATCAGCATATTCCCGTGGAATTAATTCCGGATCAACCTGGTATTTAAAGGAGTTGATTGCCAGGACTTTCACCGAATGACCTGCCATGACAAGTCCTTCGATCAGCATGTTCATCGCGATCGGACCACCCTCTTTAGGCGGCCAGGGTGATTTATTGCATAAAAAGAGGATCTTCATAATCGCGGCTCCCGGAAACGGAAGAATTTTTTGAAAAAACCGGTCCAGGCATCGATATCCAGAAGCGAAGCATCATTCGTGGCTTTATAGGTAAGAAAGATGCCAATGGGAAGCAGGACACCTGAGGCGATCCACATTCCCTGCCATGCCGGCAGCTCTCCCTCAGCGGTATATTTCTCTCCGATAAAAGAGATGATCCAGAACAGGATGAAAAACAGCGTAGAAATAACGGCGGGCAAACCAAGTCCGCCTTTCCGGATGATGGCACCCAGGGGGGCACCGATAAAGAAAAGCAGGAAACAGGCAATCGAAAAAGTGAATTTCTTATGGAATACGATCTGGTGACGATAGATCAGTTTACTCTTGTTATAAAGATTTTCCTTGTTGTAATCCAGGTTCTGCCTGACTGCCATGGCTGAATTCTTTGCTGTCTCCAGGATGACGGCCCTTTCATCCGGAGAAAAATTTGACAGAATATCGGGCCGGAACGATTTCAGCGTATCGGTCAGGGTCACTTTTGCCGTGTCGATCTGCGTGTAGAATGGAAGATTGTTCATGAAGGTTCGGTCGAAACCCTGCCTGTCCATGGTAAGCTGGGCCCTTATCGAATCGATGGAAAAGCGCAGTTGCCGGATATTCTGCATTTCATAGTTTTTCTTGAAGAGATTTTCATCCGTGCGGGTCAACTGAAACGCAGAAAGGTCAAACCGCTGAGATTGCTCTCTGAACCGGGTCCGCTGGAATGGCCGTGTTGATTCATTTCCGCGAAGGTCGACCCGCTCTTCATAGTTGATTCCATCAAACAGGCGAATGATCAGGAATCTTTTGTCGGGAGTCAGTTCCATCCTTCCCCATTCTGCATAGGTCATGGATGTATTGCCATTATGCTGGCTGTGGTCGTATACCATTACGTCACGGATCGTGTTCCCGTCTTTGTCCTTTTGTCCGACCCGGATGACATATCCTGCGATTCCATTATAAAACACCCCTTCTCTCAGGTTGAAAGCCAGCTTTTTCTGACGCACGTCGAACAGCAGCGAAAGGAATTTCAGGTTGGCTGCGGGAAGGACCACGTCGGAAAAATAAAAAGCCACCATACTGATCAGGATGGAAATGATGACCAGCGGGCGCATGATCCGGTTAAGGCTGATGCCGGCTGATTTCATGGTCACCAGCTCATAATGCTCCCCAAGGTTGCCGAACATCATCAGGGAAGACAGGAGAATGGCCAGCGGCAAGGCTAAGGGTACGAAGGTGGAGGAAGCATAGAACATCAGCTTTAAAATAATAAACCATTCCAGTCCTTTTCCGACCAGATCGTCGATATATTTCCATAAAAACTGCATCAGCAGGATGAAAAGGGCAATGAAGAATGTCATCACCAGCGGTCCGAGATAGGATTTCAGAATAAAAACATCCAGTTTCTTCATGAACGGCTCTGAATCGAATTACAAATATACGTATTATGTACAACGAGACATTTAATGACGTATTTTTGCCTTACCCTGCCCGACCTGAAATTTTCATGACACGGAATGGCTTGGAGCGGGTAAGATGAAATCATCCCATGCAGATCCTCGAAGTTCATAACAGGAAAACCCGGCGTCAGTTTCTGGACATGGTCCGTATGATTTACCGCAATGAACCGGTTTATGTTCGTCCGCTGGATAAAGAGGTTGAGGCCGTATTCAATCCCCGCCAGAACAGTTTTTTCGAACATGGTGAAGCAACCCGGTGGATCCTCCTGGATGATTCCGGGAAAGTGATTGGCCGTATTGCCGCATTCATTAATAAACGGAAGGCATGGACCTTCCCCCAGCCAACCGGTGGCATGGGTTTCTTCGAATGCATCCCTGACCAGGCTGCTGCCTTCATGCTGTTTGACAAGGCCCGCGACTGGCTTGCTGGACGGGGGATGAAGGCGATGGACGGACCGATTAATTTCGGTGAGAACGATGTCAACTGGGGTTTGCTTGTTGAAGGTTTTATCCATCCGGGCATCGGTATGAATTATAATCCGGAATATTACCGGAATTTTTTCGAATCGTACGGGTTCCAGTTTTATTATGAGCAGGTTTCCAACCATCTGGACCTGACAAAACCTTTCCCGGAAAGGATCTGGAAGATTGCAGAATGGGCCATGAAAAAGCCTGAACTGACCTTCCGTCATGCAACATTTGATAGGACGGAAGCCTATGTCCGGGACATGAAAGAGGTGTATGATGATGCCTGGAAATTTCATGAAAATTTTACCCCGATGGATGAAGCCACCCTGATCAAGGGACTTCAGAAGGCAAGATCATTCGCGGACCCGGAAATGATCTGGTTTGCTTATTACAAAGATGAACCGGTTGCCTTTCTGGTCATGTTCCCGGATGTCAACCAGATCCTGCGGCACCTGAACGGAAAGCTGCATCTATGGAATAAAATGAGATTTCTCTGGTCGAAATCAAGAAAAACCATTACCCGTGCCCGCATAGTGATCATGGGTGTAAAACCACGGTTTCAGCGGTTTGGCGTCGAATCGGGGATATTCTGGCACCTGAATGAGAAGATGAAAAAGAAACCCCACATCACCGAGCTTGAACTTTCGTGGGTTGGCGATTTCAACCCCAAAATGCGGGCATTGCACGAATCGGTGGGAGCCACCTTTGCAAAACGGCATATAACCTACCGGAAACTCTTTGATACCGGTGCTGAATTCCGGCGTTCGACCATCATTCCGGTCGATACGAAGGAAAAGGCTTTGAAGGATCAGGAAAAATAATTCATCATGAGTGCCTAAAAATTGTTAAATGTTTGCACGGGCATTATTAAAATCTTATTTTTGTCATTCAGAAGATTGCACATAATTACCTAAACTTAAAAATGTTTAATTTAAATCCTGAAACATGAAGAAAATTCTACTTTTAGGCTTCGCTCTTGTATTGAGCGGAGCTGTATTGGCACAGACTGCGCGGTTGAAGAAAGATATTCCCACCGCAAAACCGATGACCGGGCAAAAGGTCTGCATTGAGCCTGAAAAGGCAGTCAGTCTCATGCCTGTCAAACCCCAGCCTTCACACGAAAAAGCCACCAATGTTGTGAGTGTCATCCCATTGGGTAATTCCGCCAACGCAAATGGATATGGTTATGCAGGCGGTCAGAAAACTCTTGTATGGGCCGATGATACCCTTGATGCCATTATCAACATCCACCGTATGGGACCTGGTGCAACTCCTCCCAGTTTTTCGGGATACCTTGCTGTGGACAAAGCCGAGAACCTGGGTCTATCAGCCGGCGACTGGACCGTTGACTGGCAAATTTATGCCTGCTTCCTTAATACCGGGGCAACCTATTACCTTGATGCTGCCCGTTACCCGCAGGCAGCCATTTACAATCCTTCCCATAGTACCAATCCGGATGATAGTTATATCGTTTACTTTGCTCCGAATACATCCAATGTTGCAAGTGGTGCAACCTGGGGTGGGTACAGCTACGGCCGTATTAAATACGGTGACCAGGCTGACTCCACGAAACATCTGCAATGGTATAATCCCCCTCCCTATAATTACATTCCCGATGGATTTACCATTTCACATAAGGGGATTGCGTTAATGACCGATGTTGACCAGGATTGGTCAAGCGGCAGCGTGGTCTATCAGAATGATCTTATTTTCGGATATGGAACATGGAATACGACGACCAGCGATTTTGATTATGCATACAGTTTTATTCCTTTAACCACTGCTGATGGTGGCCGTCCGGCCAATGAACGCATTGCTGCCTCTCCTGATGGAAATGATGTGTGGATCGTTGCTCTGGGCAACAACGGAGGAGCCGTCCAGATCGGTGACTCTGCCAATTATTATCCCATCCTGTATCAATCTATTGATGGTGGCCTGACCTGGAGCGATCCGATCGCTGTTCAGCTTGACGGGCCCAACGGAATCTCCGGCATTGTTGATTATGCCTTGAGCGATTACCGCATCCAGCAACTCTTCAACCCACCTTATCCTGCCCGCGATGAGATCCCCTATACCACCGCTTTTGATTGCGATATCGTGGTCGATAAATGGGGCAATCCTCATATCGGGGTCGTCATCGGAGTATCGGCAGGTAATTATTCAATTGCCACCGGTGATAGTAATTGCACCGTTTATGATATTTATTCCATTGATGGAGGACAGAGCTGGCAAGGACAAAAGATGGGAACCCTCAAGACCTTCCGGGGTACCTTCGGAACCCTGACCGAAGATAACCGTACGAATATTGCTGTTACCGAATCGGGTGAGTATGTCTTTGTGACATGGAACGACACCCATGTTGAAGGGGTGACCACAAACAACCAGCCTGATGTTTTTGCACGTGGATTCAACCTCCTGGAGAATAAGATCACCGAAAACGATCTCGGCGAGGATAACAGCGATAATGTGACCTATCTTTCGGATGTTTTCCAGCAGGCATATTTCGAAGCCACGTCCCACTATGTCTTTTCAAAACCGGGTGGCGGTCATTACCTGCCTATCGTTACGGAGTTGTTGTCCAACCCGAATGATGCAGCCCAACCGGTTACCTTTAAATATGTGTCCGATTTTGCTTATCTACCATCCGACTATACCATACCCAGCCCGAATCCCCCGTTCCCGGTTGGCATCGGAGAGAATAAGAAAACGTCGCTGACGGCACAGATCTATCCGAATCCGGTACATGGTCTGGCTACCCTGACGGTTAACCTGAACCAGGGCGGTAACCTGAATGTGGAGATCACCAATATGGTTGGCCAGAAGGTGATGTCGTTCAACAAGGGATCCGTGAATGCTGGTACCCAGCAATTCACCATTGATGCCAGCCAGCTGCCGGCAGGGGTCTATTTCTATACCTTAAAGCTTGAAGATCAGAAGTCGACAGGGAAAATGGTCGTTGAGTAAAAATATTTTTTCTAAAAAAAAAAGGCAGCCAGACCTTGTTTGGCTGCTTTTTTTATATATTTGTACAAACGAATCCTTTGTCAAACCAAAAATGTTAAACATGAAAAAAATTCTACTTCTTGGCTTAGCGCTTCTTGTATGCGTGGCTGTCTCAGCACAGAAAGCCCAGCTTAAACAGGGCATCGCCACGGCAAAAGCAAATACAGGGCAAAAAGTGGCGATTGAACCGTTAAGTCCGATGAGCAGCCACATCATCGCCCCGAAACCATCCAATGGAAACAATACGGATATTGTTACCGTCCTTCCATTAGGGAGTTCCGCCAACGCCTATGGTTATCTGTCGAACCGGACTTATGTCTGGGCCGATGACACCCTGAAGGCGATCACCAACCTCCACCGTATGGGACCCGGTGCCACCCCCCCGAGCTTTTCAGGCTATCTGGCTGTCGATAAGGCTATAAATATGGGAATGACCACCGGCGACTGGACCAATAATTATCAGGTCTATGCCGCAACCCTGAATTCCGGTGGAACTTACTATGTAGATGCCGCCCGTTATCCTAATGCCGTTTTTTATAATCCTATGGGGAATACTGATCCGAACAATGCCTATGTTGCCTATTTCGCTCCCAATCTATCGCATGACGGCACCTGGGGCGGATACAGCTATGGGGTCTGTAATTTCATGAACCAGGCCGACTCTGCTAAACACATGCAATGGTATAATCCTCCTCCAAGCACCTATATCCCGGATGGTATGACCATTACCCAAAAGGGCATTTCCATGGTTGTCGATCTCGACAGGAACTGGGACAGTGGTTCCGGAGTCTATATGAGCGAGATCATTTATAATCGCGGTGAATGGGATGATGTAAACAAGGATTTTGTTTATACTCAATCTCTGATACCGCTCCCCACGACCGATAACATGTATCCGGCCGACAATAAAATAGCTGCCAGCCCTGATGGTGAAACTATCTGGATCGTTACCCTGGCAAACAACGGCGGCGCCATTCAGATCGGCGACTCCATGAACTATTATCCCGTTTTAAATGTTTCGAATGACGGGGGTTTGACCTGGAGCGACCCGATTGCTGTTCAGATGGATGGACCGAATGGAATCACTGGCGTGTTAAATGCTTATAGCGATTACAGGATCACGCAGATTTTCAATCCACCTTATCCTGCCCGTGATGAGATCCCTTACACAACTGCTTTCGATTGCGATCTGGTTGTCGACAAATGGGGTAATCCTCATATCGGAGTACCGGTCGGCGTATCCGCAGGCAATTTGTCCATAGCCACCGGAGATAGCAATATTAACGTTTTTGATATTTACTCCCTTGATGACGGACAAAGCTGGCAGGGCCAGCTAGTAGGAAGCCTCAAGACCTTCCGCGGAACATTCGGAACTTCAACAGAAGACAACCGTACAAACATTTCCATCAACGAACCGGGTGACCATGTATTTGTCACATGGCTCGACACCCATGTTGAAGGAGTGACCACAAACAACCAGCCTGATGTTTTTGCACGTGGATTCAACCTCCTGGAGAATAAGATCACCGAAAACGATCTCGGAGAGAATAACAGCAATAATGTGACCTATCTTTCGGATGTGTTCCAGCAGGCTTACTTCCACTGCGCCTCCTACTACGTATTTACCAGAGACGACGGAGGGCATAACATTCCGATCGTGACCGAATTGCTGTCCAATCCGAACGATGATACCCAGCCGGTCGATTTCAAATATATCCCGGACTTTTACTATTTGCCGTCCGACTATACGATCGCAGTCGATAATCCTCCATTCCCGGTAGGTATTGGCGAGAATAAGAAAGAATCGGTAAGCGCACAGGTGTATCCGAATCCTGTTCATGGCATTGCCACACTGACGGTTAATCTGAACCAGGGGGGTAATCTCACCATTGAGATCACCAACATGGTCGGTCAGAGAGTGATGTCGCTCAATAAAGGTTCGGTTAATGCCGGTTCACACCAGTTCAATGTAGATGCAAGTCAATTACAGGCTGGCGTATATTTCTATACCATTAAGCTTAACGACCAGAAGGTCTCAAGCAAAATGGTGGTCGAATAAACGCCATACGAGTATCTATTAAAAAAAAACCCCGGTAAATGCCGGGGTTTTTTCGTTATCTTGCCTGCATTCACGGATGAAATAGTTCGGCGGGTCACAGGAGGTCATATGACCAATATTTTCCGACTTTGATCTATTTGATTTGATCTAGGGGGTGATGTTTTATAGTTTTGCTTCATAAACCTCATGACTTCAAAAAGGTGAATGAATGAATCAGTGACAAACCCTGGTGTGGTGACCAGGGTTTTTTTTTAATAAAGGCATCTACTATATTTACTAACTTTAACCCAGAAACCAAATTTGTAAAACCATGAGAAAATTTACCCTTGTTTTAATGGCTGTCTGCATCGCTGTCGTTGCATTCGCTCAGTTAAGGCCGGTATTTCCGACGGTCCAAAAAAAGTCAATGGCTCCAAGGCCTGCCCAACTTATGAAAAATGAAGATATCGTTGGCATGAAGCCGTTTAATCCTACAACCGACAGGAAACCTGCCGATCTGGATTTATCCACCATGATGACCCGGTATGATTTGCAGACCAATTCTTCCAATCAGAACCGTATCCGGTATTTTGATGACGGCACTATTGGAGCAACTGCCAACTTCCGTCATACCGACAATGACGATGTACGGGGAACCGGCTACAATTACTTTGACGGCACTACCTGGGGATCCAAACCGGATGTCCGGATTGAAGCTACAAAGGCCGGATGGCCTTCCTATACCCAATGGGGACCTACTGGTGAAATGGTCGTTTCCCATCACATGACCGCCGGATTGTACATCCATACACGTCCGGTAAAAGGGACCGGTCCCTGGACTGAAAGCATTCTTCCGGGACCACCGGGCGCCGTCGATATTTCCTGGCCGCAGGTGGTGACCAACGGTCCTGATCACATGTACGTCCATATCATCTCAGCAACGTGGACCGCCTACAATGGCATGCCGAATGCCCTGTTGTATTCCCGGTCGCTGAATGGCGGACAGACCTGGGATATCCTGAATCAGCAGCTCGAAGGGACAACCGTCTCGGAATACCTTTCTATCCCGGCCGATGACTATGCCTGGGCTGATCCCAAAGGGGATACCCTCTGCTTTGTCGTCGGCGATAACTGGCTGGACCAGTTCATCATGAAATCCACCGATAACGGGGAAACCTGGACCAAAACCATCATCTGGACAAATCCTTATCCCCTCTGGGCAGGGGGAGCAGCCACCGATACCTTTTATTGCCCCGACGGCGCCAATGCCGTTGCCCTGGATAAGAACGGAAAAGCTCATGTTGCTTTCGGACTTCAGCTCGCTTATGGAATTGCAGCAGGTACCAAATACTGGACGCCATTTAATGATGGATTGATTTACTGGAATGAAGACATGCCTGAGATCCTTGACCTCGATCCCTTATTCCTGCCCGATAACCAATATATCGGATGGGTGCAGGATACGATGGTTTTTTCCCAGCCTGAAACAGAACTGGCGTGGTATTACGTTTCATTGAGCAGTATGCCGACGCTGGTTGTAGATAACGATAACAAAGTATTTGCCATCTGGTCCAGCGTTACAACATACCGCGATATGAGCAATATGATGTTCCGCCACCTCTACGCGAGGGGATCGTTAAACGGAGGGACCACCTGGAGAGATACCATTGTCTGCCTGACAACCGGTTTCGAATACCAGTTTGAAGAGTGTGTCTTTCCGTCTGCGTCCCCGACCAGCAGCAACGATACCCTTTATTTCGTCTTCCAGAGTGATCCGGAAGCCGGTTCAGCCAATAAAGGAGCCACACAGGGACAGTCATCCCCAACCGACAATGAGATCCGCTTCCAGAAACCCAGCAAGAACCAGATTATGCAGATCGGTGTGGGTATTGAAAAACCCGGGAATAAGCCTGCCTTTACCGTTTCCCAGAATGTGCCTAATCCCTTTAAAGACCTTACCAGGATATCCGTATTTCTTGGTAACCCAGGAAACCTCTCGCTTGAAGTATTTTCCGCTGTCGGCAAAAAGGTTATGGAAATTAACCGGGGAAATGTTCATGCCGGTGTATGTCAAATTGACCTGGATGGTTCATCCCTTGCACCTGGAGTCTATTTTTATACGATCCGTGTGAATGGTGAACAGTCAACAAAAAAGATGATCTTGGAATAACTGTCTGATAATGGCATGAATCACCCTGCGGGAAACCGCAGGGTTTTTTTTATCTTTGACCCGGAAATAAAGATTGTGATGCTGGGGAAGGAGATCAAACATCTTGTCAGTAAGGAGATCAGGCTTGAGTTGAAGCAGAAATACGTGATCAACGGCATCCTGCTTTATCTGGTTTCCACCGTGTTTGTCACCTATCTGGCATTTGAGGAGCTCGTTTCTGTCGAGACCTGGAATGCCCTTTTCTGGATCATTCTCCTGTTCGTTGCCGTAAACGGGATATCGAAGAGTTTTGCGCAGGAAAGTCCGGCCCGCCATCTTTATTATTACACCCTGGCCAGCCCTCAGGCAATCATTCTATCGAAGATACTGTATAACCTATTCCTGATGGCGTTACTGTCATTCCTTGCATTCCTTTTTTTCCTCCTGCTGATGGGCAATCGCGTTATCAATTTGCCCCTGTTCATCCTTTCGCTTTTTCTGGGCAGCCTTGGCCTTGCTTCCGTTCTTACCATGGTTGCCGCCATCGCTTCACGTGCCAGCCAGAACTTTTCCCTCATGGCCATCCTGAGTTTCCCGATCGTACTCCCGCTTCTTGCCACCCTGATGAAGGTCTCCCGTTCTGCGCTGACCAGTCCGGAATGGACAGGCAGCCTGGGTTTCGTTGTTATCCTGCTGACGATCAACGTGGCCGTGATCCTGCTGGCGTATTTATTATTTCCTTACCTTTGGCGCGATTAATCGCGCCAAATAGACAACGTATGATCAGAAAATATTGGTGGAAAATTTTGGCAGGGGTTTTATTGTTATATGCCATTGTAGCCGGTTTTATCGTTCATGTACCCGATACAATGATCCGGGAAACCATGCGAAACCTTTTTTATCACGTAGGGATGTGGTTCGGGATGTTTGCCATGCTTATCATCGGTTTCATATATAGCATCCGGTACCTGGTCAGGTTCCGAGAACAGGAAGACCTTGTAGCTGTGGAAGCCGTTAATGTCGGGATTGTGTTTGGAATCCTTGGAATCATTACCGGAATGATCTGGGCGAACTTCACCTGGGGTGCGCCATGGGTGAAGGATCCGAAGTTGAACGGCGCTGCCGTTGGTCTGGTCATATATCTGGCATATATGATCCTGCGGGGATCTATCCCGGATGTGCATAAGCGGGCCAAAGTTTCGGCCGTTTACAACATCTTCGCGTTTGTCCTCTGGATCGTCTTCGTCCTTATCCTGCCCCGTCTTGCCGGAGAAAGCATCCATCCTGGGAAAGAAGCACCACCGGTGCTTCCAATGCATCTTGATCCCAGTATGCGTATGGTCTTTTACCCGGCTGTAATCGGATGGATCCTTCTTGGTATCTGGATTTTAACCCTGAGAGTTCGTATTAGAAAACTTAATGACCTAATGACCTAGTGACATGGAAGATTATGGAAAGATCTTTGTCGTAGTCGCTGTCCTGGCGACAATCCTTATAGGACTTTTGGTCTATCTTTTTTCCATCGACCGGAAAGTGAGCAGGCTGGAAAAAGAAATAGAAGAAAAAAAATCAAATGCCGATCGATGAAAACCATTCATATCATCATCATCGTTGTTATTGTCGTGGCCATTGCAGTCGTGGTCACTACCGTGACGGATTCAAGCACCTATTCCGATTTCACGGAAGCTGCGTTAAAGCCGGGGAAGGAGTTGCATATCATCGGAAAACTTAACCGGAATAAACCGATTGAATATGATGCTATGAAGAATGCCAACCAGTTTTCATTCTACCTGATCGATGATAAGGGTCTGGAAAAAAAGGTGATATACAACAATGCCAAGCCACAGGACTTTGAAAAATCAGAAAGGGTGGTTATCATTGGGACAATGAAAGGTGATAATTTTGTAGCGAAAAGTCTTTTACTGAAATGTCCTTCGAAATACAATGACCAGAAGAACCCGGTAAAGTTCGGGGAAAAATCATTTGGTACCCGATAATGGATTAACATGTGTTTATAATTTGTGCTTATAACCCGTGGTCATCAGGTCAATAGGTCATTGAGTCATTATGTTAATATTCTGTCTTAATGACTTAATGTCTTAATGACTTAATGTCTTAATGACCTAATGACCTAAAAACAAATGTCTTACAAATCCCTGACCCATTTCATTTCAGCGCTCGAATCGGCTGGTGAACTGATCCGCATCAAAGAGCCGGTTTCACCGAAACTTGAGATCGCCGAAATTGCTGACCGGATGGTTAAGAACAACGGCCCGGCTCTCCTTTTCGAAAACACAGGAACCCGCTTCCCCCTCCTGATCAATGCCTTTGCCTCCGACAGAAGGATATGCATGGCGCTGGGAGTGAAGAGTCTGGATGAGGTGGGGTGTGAGTTCCAACGGATTATCAGGGAGGTAATGGGTCCCAAGGAACGCTTTCTCGACAGGCTCAGACTGCTGCCGGTCCTTCAGGAACTCTCATCCTGGATGCCTAAGGTAATAAGCGGAAGGGGACTTTGCCAGGAAAATGTAATGACGCCACCCGATTTGTCCCGGTTGCCGGTGCTTACCTGCTGGCCGGCTGATGGCGGACCATTCATCACGCTTCCATCAGTACACACCAAAGAGCCGGCCACCGGAATCCGGAATGTAGGCATGTATCGGATGCAGGTATTCAGTAATGACCTGACCGGGATGCACTGGCATTTGCATAAAGGTTCCGCGCACCACTTTTATCAATATCGTCAGCTTAAGAAGAGAATGCCTGTTACCGTGACCCTTGGCGGTGACCCTGTTTATACCTATGCCGCCACGGCGCCGTTGCCCGAGAATATTGATGAATACCTCCTTGCCGGTTTTCTCAGAAAGAAAAAGGTTGAAATGGTCAAGTGTCTGACCAATGAACTGGAAGTTCCTTCCGATGTCGATTTTGTCATCGAAGGGTATGTTGATCCAGAGGAGGAATTCATCCTGGAAGGTCCTTTCGGAGATCATACCGGGTTTTATTCACTTGCCGACTATTACCCGCGTTTTCATGTTACCTGTATCACCCATCGAAGGGATGCCGTTTATCCGGCAACCATTGTCGGGGTTCCGCCCCAGGAAGACGGATGGATCGGGAAGGCAACGGAACGGATTTTCCTGGAGCCTCTCAAGATGACCATGGCCGGAGAACTCGAAGATATGCATCTGCCGATGGAGGGGGTTTTTCATAATCTCGCGCTGGTGAAAATCCGTAAAACATATCCCGGTCACGCCTTGAAAGTAATGAATTCACTTTGGGGCGCAGGACAAATGATGTTCAACAAGATCATGATCGTGCTGGATCAGCCGTCCCGGCTGACCGATTACCGGCAAATTGCCCGACAGATTTGCGAAAAAGTCGATCCGTTAAGCGATATCCATTTTATGAAAGGTCCGGTGGATATCCTGGATCATTCCAGTGAACATTATGCGTATGGCAGCAAAGCCGGGATTGATGCTACGACGAAATTTCATGAAGAAGAAGGGCATCCGGCAGAGCTTCAGGAACCGGTATGTGATTTCACCCGGATAAAAGATGAATTTCAGGAGATCAGGGAGATTTATACGGGTTTCCTTAACGAAGGGATATCGGTTGTGATTCTTTCCATTCTCAAACAGCGGAAAAGGCAGATCCGGGAGATGGTTTCATCGGTCCTTAAAATGGAACTGATCCGGCATGTGAAGTTCATCCTTTTCGTTGATGCGGTGGTTGACGTTTCCCGGATCTCCGAGGTGGTGTGGATCACGGCAAATAACATCGATCCGATTCGGGATTGCTTTTTCGTTCAGAAAGAAAACGGCACCCACTATCCTTCACTGATTGTTGACGGAACGAGGAAAACAAGAGAACTGGATGATTTCCAACGCGAATGGCCTGAGATCATCGTCATGGATGATGCGACCATTGGTATGGTCGACCAGAAATGGTCCTCTTATGGAATCGGACCCTATCATTCCTCTCCGTCTTTGATATATAAATCACTGGTAATCAATCACACTAACCTAACATCATAATTTTTCCTCCGGAATTTAACCGTTTTTTTGTACCTTTACAGAGTTAAAAACCGGGATGCATGGAACTTCTGATACGCTATTCTCTTTTATTTTCATTTCTTTCTTTTCCGTTCATCTCAATGTCACAACTTTCGGTGATAACGGGAAAGGTTGCGGATGAAAAGAGTGCGGAGATCTTACCGTATGTGAACATCGGGGTGAAGAATCAATCCATCGGGACTTTTTCCGACAGCAACGGGAATTACAGGCTGGAATTGCCCAGAGGAGAATTTGATCTGATCATCTCTTATGTGGGATATGAAAAAGCAGAAAAACGGATCCGGGTAGATGGAAAAAAAAACTATACCATCAACTTCTCATTGACACCTATTTCACAGGAATTGTCCACTGTCATTGTCTCGGCTTCCAAATATGCCCAGAAAATCCAGGAATCAAGCAGTTCGATTGAAGTTTTGAAACCGCGTATTTTGGAGAGTTCCAATATCCAATCGATCGATAAAGCCCTGGAGCATCTTCCCGGAGTGACCATCATGGATAACGAGCCTCAGATCCGGGCAGGCAGCGGATTCAGTTCCGGTCTGGGCAGCAGGGTCATGGTCCTCGTCGATGAAATTCCGTTGATGCGTGGGGATGCGGGTCGTCCTGAGTGGGGACTGATGCCGGTTTACGGAATTGACCAGATCGAAGTGGTAAAAGGTGCCTCCTCGGTGGTTTATGGCTCTTCAGCACTTAACGGGGCCATCAATGTCCGTACCGCCTGGCCAAAGGATGATCCCGAGACCAAGATTAATACCTTTATTGGCGCTTACAGCAAACCAGCGCGGAAATATGCCACGCCATGGACCGGAATGAATCCTTTACAATTCGGACTCACCGTTTCACATTCCCAGAAACTGGGCAATTTTGATGTCATCGGGAATGTCAGCTATTACAATGATCAGGGCTATATCGGACCCACTCCGGAGTCAGCCATCACCGATCCGGCACAATCCACTACCGGCACCTATAACCGATATATCAAGGGCGGATTTAACACGCGGATTCGGTCAAAGAATGTTCCCGGTTTGCATTACGGGATCAACGGGACATTTATGTATAACAGGAATGCCGTGGTATATTTCTGGCTTAACGGGGATACAAACCTTTATCGTCCTTATCCGGGTGCCATCTCAAATTTCAGCGTGTTTACCTTTTACGTCGATCCGTATGTTAAGTATTATGGTTCGAAGGGAAGCACGCATCTGTTCAAAAACCGTGTTTTCTATAATAACACCGATGCCAATAACGACCAGTCGAACATGTCGGTTACCGTTTATAATGAGTATCAGTTTCAGAAAAAATTCTCCAAACTGGGAGACCTGATCCTGGTTGCCGGTGTCATGAACACCTATTCCTACGCATTTGGAAAGGTTTTTTCCGGAAAGCTGGCTCCCGACAGTACGACCACTCTGGGCGAGAACGGAACTTTCTGGTCGGATAATATCGCTGTCTTTGGTCAACTGGAAAAGAAGTTCTGGAAGCGTCTGAATGTTTTGGTTGGATTCCGGCTTGAGTATTTTCATCTGGCAGATTTGAACCAGAGCAAACCGGTTTTCCGCGCAGGACTGAATTACCAGGCTTCCAAAGGAACGTTCCTGCGTGCTTCTGTTGGCCAGGGTTATCGGTTCCCAAGCATTGGCGAAAGATATATTACAACCAATTCCGGTGGTTTCGGCTTTTATCCCAATCCTTCACTTCAGCCTGAAAACAGCCTGAGCGCCGAGATCGGTGCAAAGCAAATGTTCAAGATAGGTAAGTTTCTGGGAATGGCTGACGTGGCTGTCTTTTATGAGAGCTATGATAATTATGTCGAATTTGATTTCGGTATCTGGGGACGAAGCCTGAGCCTTTCAAAAAACATGGGATTTAAATTTTTCAATACAGGACCTGCCCGGATTTACGGGGTGGATGCTTCCATCGCCGGTGAAGGAGAGATCTTTCATAACCTGAGTCTGAGTGTTATGCTCGGGTATACTTATTCAATACCCCAGGCACTCGACACCGGATACGTCTTTTATCATGACCGGGTCTTCTGGTTAAGCTATAATACCACCTCATCCGATAAAACCAACAACATCCTCAAATACCGTGTGCAACACCTCTTTAAAATGGATATCGACCTGACCCTGAAACGATGGTCGGGCGGCGTGACAGGAAGATATTACAGTTTTATTCAGAATATCGATAAATTTTTCTATGATTATGACAGACCTGGATTTTTTAATACGGGTATCAAAAAATACCGGGAAGAAAATGATCACGGCACCTTTATTTTGGATGTCCGGCTGAGTTATACCCTCCGGAGTTTTAAGCTGTCAGCCATCGTAAATAACCTGTTCAATACAGAGTTTTCCTTGCGACCCTGTACCATTGAGCCTCCCCGTTTCACGACTATTCAAGTTGTCTATACCATTTAAAAAATCAAAACCATGAAAAAACTATGTTGCTTAATTGTTGCTCTTTTTGCGATCCACACGGGATTCGCACAATCTGTACTTCCCAATGGAGATTTTGAAAACTGGTCACTCGTCGGCACACCACCATCTCAGGTCTGGCAATTGGATGGCGGCTACTGGGGTACGTTAAATGAATTGGGTTTATTACCTCCTCCTGCAGGACCCGTCACCGTCTTCAGAACGGATACCTTCTATTCAGGACAATATGCCGCGCGCCTCGTTTCTAAACTGATGATTTATTTGCCTAACAATATTTTTATCCCCGGTTTGCTTGGAACGGCCCAGCTGGCCATTGCCCAGGCAACCATACATCTCGGGAAACCATGTCCTGCCTGTCATCCGCTGAATCTCAAGGGATATTATATGTATACTCCGGTGAACGGAGATTCCTGCACGGCGCTTTTAATCGTGTCGAAATGGAATTCAGCTCTGAATAAAAGAGACACCTTAGGTTACTGCCGTCAGGATTTCAAGGAAAACGTAACCACCTACACGGCTTTTGATCTTCCTGTCAAGTATGGACTCTCCGCTGAGGCTGCCGACAGCATGACCATCCTGCTGGTATCCAGCGGAGGTTTCAATGTAACCAATTTAATGGATGGCGTCGGTCAGGTAGGCAGCATCATGTGGGTTGATGCGGTTACGGTCGATTATCCTGCAGGCATTCAACAAATAGTAGGGAAAGATGTTGACGTCCATAGCTATCCCAACCCTGCTTCGGACCTTCTGACTTTTGAACTGGGACAAAAGCTCGATGCCGGCCGGATCGAGATCTATGATGTGAATGCACGGCTTCTTGAAACCCATTCTTTGACGGGGACAAAGAATATTTTCCCTGTGGACGGGTTACCGGTGGGCAGTTACTTTTATAAAATCCTGAATGGAAAAATCTTATTGAATACAGGCAACTTTATCATTCAAAGATAAACTCAATCCACCTGACTCTTATGACTGAAATCAAATCTTCTCAAATGGCGATGGACCTCGAGGACAAGTTCGGGGCTCATAATTATCATCCTTTACCCGTCGTGCTTGCCAAAGGGAAAGGCGTATTCATGTGGGATGTGGAAGGAAAAAGGTATTATGACTTTCTCTCGGCATACTCGGCTGTCAACCAGGGACACTGTCATCCGAAAATCGTTGGCGCCCTGATTGAACAGGCTCAGACCCTGGAGCTCACTTCCCGCGCGTTTTACAATAATGTACTGGGAACATACGAAAAATTTATCACGGAATATTTCGGTTACCAGCGGGTGTTACCGATGAATACCGGGGCGGAAGGTGATGAAACGGCTTTGAAGCTTACCCGGAAATGGGCATACAAGGTAAAGGGAGTTGGTGAGAACAAGGCAAAGATCATTTGTTGCGAGAATAATTTCCACGGACGTACCATATCGGTGGTTTCCATGTCGACCGATCCGTTGGCACGCAAGGATTTCGGTCCTTTTACACCGGGTTTCGTTATCATACCTTATAACGATCTGAAAGCCCTTGATAAGGCGCTTGAGGATCCCGATGTAGCCGGATTTCTGGTTGAACCTATTCAGGGTGAAGCAGGAGTGTATGTCCCGGATGAAGGATATCTGAAAAAGGCATACGACCTTTGTAATGCCAGAAATGTGCTCTTCATTGCCGATGAGGTACAGACAGGCATTGCCCGGACCGGAAAACTCCTGGCCTGCGATTGGGAAGGAGTCAAGCCGGATGTGCTGATTCTCGGGAAAGCCCTCTCGGGTGGCGTTTATCCCATTTCTGCCGTCCTGGCAGATGATCCCATCATGATGGTTATCCATCCGGGTGAGCATGGATCGACCTTCGGAGGTAATCCGGTCGCCGGCAGGGTTGCCATTGCCGCACTGGAAGTGATCAGGGACGAAAAACTTGCCGATAATGCACAAAAGATGGGCATCCTTTTCCGGGAAGAAGTGAAGAAGATCACATCACCGTATATCGAGCTGGTTCGTGGTAAAGGCTTATTGAATGCCATAGTCATCAAGCCAATTAATGACAAAACCGCCTGGGATGTTTGTCTGAAAATGCGGGATAACGGCTTACTGGCAAAACCGACCCACGACCATATCATCCGTTTTGCTCCCCCGTTGGTCATCACGGAAGAACAGGTCCGCGAAGCGGTTGATATCATCCGGAGATCCATCAGGGAGCTGGAGTGAACCCCAGACTTATCGACCCCCTCCCCAATCTTCACCCACACGGAGGAGGGGGACTAATACCCGTTTGTCAAGCACCAGACTCGGGCTGCACTGAAGGGCAGCCTAGAATGTCGCGATCAGCTTCAGGTTGAACATTCTTGGGGTCAGATAGTTGGGTACTGCATACTGACGGCCATTGATGTCGGTGATCCAGAGATAAGAGATGGTATTGCTGATTTGCAGGAGATTGAAGACCTCCAGGGTGATCCACATGGAGGTAAAGGCCCGCAAGGGATTTTTTGCTTTGAATTTTGTCCTTTCTCCGATCAGTTGTTTTGAAAGGCCGATGTCCACCCGGCGATAGGGAGGGATCCGAAGGACCTGGTCCTTGCGTGGCGAATCCGGCGGACCAAAGGGTAACCCTGTCCCATAGATCAGGGTCAGGTTCACTTTCCAGGTAGGAAATTTCGGTATATAATCCTGGAAGAAAATGGCCAGATTCAATCGCTGGTCTGTTGGCCTTGGTATCCATGATCCCTGGAAATACTCCTCCGTCTTCATCAGCGATAGGCTGACCCACGACTCGGCACCCTTAACAAACTCCCCGTTGATCCTGAAATCGATCCCGGTCGCATAACCATGTGCATCATTGGTGCCATAATAACGGATTTTCAGGTTATCGATCTCATAGGGAATGAGGTTATCGAGGTACTTGTAATAGACCTCTGCCACAAATTTAAAAGGTCTTCCCCAGGCACGGAAATAAAGATCGCTGCCGACTACACACTGAATGGCAGTCTGGGCTTTCAGATCGGGGACAATATTACCATTCAGATCGGTCATTTCACGGAAAGTGGGTGGTTGGGAATAATACCCCCCCGACAAACGGAAAACCACCTCTTTCTTCCAATGAGGCTTGAACGAGAAATTTACGCGGGGATTTAACGAAAACTCAGAGTTGTAATCATAATAGATCGTCCGGAGCCCGGCGGTTAAAGAGATGTCGTTCTTCTTGTTCTTAAATGTCCAGGTATTCTGGGCAAATGCTGATACCCGGTTGGTACTGATGGTGTTGTCGCTGCCAATAACGTTGGAAAGGAACAAGGGGTAATGGGGAGGATAAATGACTCCGAGGGAATCCGGTGGCCTCGGCAATGAATATCCGGCCGAGTCCTGAAGTTCCCATTCGTTGATCATGTAAGTAAAGAAATCATGCTCCCATCTCAGACCCCACTGCAACATGCTTTTATACTTCTCCCATGAACCCCGATGCTCAACAGTAAAAACATTTCCATTGAGGTAATTCCGTGCATGCTGGAGATAAGCTCCGACGCCCAGTATCTCTGTCATCTGACCGGCTTCCCCGCTGTTCTGTAAAGTCTCCAGTTTCCCCAGCCAGTACTCACCGGAAATGTCGTACGTCTCTGCCTCTGAAGTCTGATAAAAGGAAGAGATCAACCGGAGACGCAGGTTCTGGTTGGGTTTGAAGGTCAAGGTTAGCCCTGTAAGCCAGTTCTGATAGCGGTCGACCTCCTGGCCGTCGAAGTAGATCTTGATCTGATAGGCTTCATCCAGCGTTCCGAAGCTGGTTTCCCGCGTTTCGGGGATCAGCTTGAAGGAATTGTTGGAGAAGGTTCCCAGAAGTGATATCTCCCAGTTCTTATTGATCTCATAATTCAGCATTCCCTGGACATCGAAGTACCTGGGTTTGTAGTTTCCCTTGGTATCAAAGCCTTTCAGGAAATATGAATTGGTTTTATACCGGACGCCCAGAAGATAAGAGAACTTTTTCGCGATGGTGCCTTCAACATGTGCATCGGCGCCAAGCAGACTGATATCAAAAGAAGCGGCGAAAGCAGTTGGTTTTTTATACCGGATATCCAGCACCGATGACATCTTATCCCCGTATTTGGCGTCAAATCCACCGGCGGAGAACGAAATCCCGGAAACCAGGTCGGGATTCAGAAAACTTTGTCCTTCCTGCTGTCCCGACCTGACCAGGAAGGGACGATAGATCTCGATGTCGTTCACAAAAACCAGGTTCTCATCATAATTCCCGCCCCTGACAGAATATTGAGAGCTCAACTCATTCCGTGAAGAGACCCCCGGCAGGGTCTTGATGAGATCTTCCACGCTGGCATTGATGCTTGGGATAAAAGAAACGATCTTTGGATCCATCCGGTTAAAGGTGCTGGTACGAAGCTGCTGATCTTTGACTTCAATAGAAGTCAGTTCGGTGGCTGTCTGTTTAAGGGTCCGGTTGATCTCCTTCCGTTCGCCCGGTGCCACGGCAACCACTACCGAATCGGTCTCGAATCCTATAAAGGAGTATAAAAGTGTGACCGGCTGGCTGGCAGGGACTACCAGCTGATAGGAACCGTCCTTGCCGGTGGTTGTCCCGAGGGTGGTACCTTTAACGGCAAGGTTCACAAACTGGATGGCCTCCTGTTCATTTGAAAAGATCTTTCCGTAAACGGTCCCATGCTGGGCATGTAATCCCGTTGTGATTCCCGTGATAAGGAAAACGATGATGAACAGGGTTTTTTTCAAGGCTCGGACCCTTTCAGTCGTTCTTCTTTGCGTTTGAACTTCCCATCCTTCCATGCTTTGATGAATCTTGCCCACGCAAAGGGATTGAAAATATTAAAAGGTTGCTGCTGACCGAAGTAATAGAGCTTGCTGGTTTGATTGTCAAGGTAATTGTTGTAGTTCATCTGAGCGTCCATCGGATAGTCTTCCGCTTTGACGCGGATATCGTAAGCAGTAAGGTTTTTGCGAACAATTTCCAGATCGTCATCGGGTATCTTGGTCTCAAGAAAAGCCCGTTTGAAATCCTCCAGGGTAGGCCAGGGAAAAATATAGGCTGCCGGAAGGGTGAGCGTATCGGCCGTCATCAGCTGGATCAGCGAATACCGGTTTTTTGTAATGGTGTCGGGGATAATGAATGACGATGGTTTAAAACCGAGGGCAGAAAAAAAGATGGTATCATTGATATGGGCGACAAAGGAAAAATAGCCATTCACATCACTGGTAGTGCCTTTATGGGTGTTTCTGACAATGATCTTTGTGAAGGAGACCGGATTCAGGCTGTCGGCCGTAATGGTTATTCCAGAAAACTGTACCAGGTCATCGTCGCTATCTTTTTCCTGGGCATAAAGGTTCAATTGATAACATGAGCACATCAGCAGGAAAGAGAGTGACAGGAGTCGGTTTTTCATTCGGAAGTATTCTGGGATGGCTGATTTTAGAACGAAAATTTCCGGTATTTATTTCTTCAGAAACCGGGCAAAAAAAATGCTGTTACGCAAAGTAACAGCATTCTGACCACGGAGATGGTTATTATTTCACTATTGTCCGACTAAAGCCTGATATTCCTCATGTTCACTTGTAACTATCAAACAATCAGGCATAATCTTATTAATTTTAACTTTTTCAAAAATAGACCCCTCTCATGTCAGGGCGAATTTTAGCTGTGTGGCCATGTTTGGTGGATGATCTTTTACCAGATAATTTCTTTTTGTGCTGCTGAGTAATTCAAAAACATCAAGTAAACTGATCAAGTGAATCCTGATCAGAGATGCTACCACAGAGAAAGCTTTTTTTGTCATTGCCATCTTCTGAATGACTGTCAATAGGAGTTGAGCAATCAAGGTACACCAGACTTGGGTATATATTGCGTTAACGTTCTCGCCATAAAAAAAGTGGAGTTGAAAGTTCTGCTTCATCTTTTTGAATAGCAGTTCGATACCCCATCTTTTTTTATAAAGGAAGGCAATCTCTTCTGCCGTAATTTCAAAGTTGTTGCACAGAAACTCATAATACCTATTCTTTTCATCCTGATAAGAGACTTTCCTTAATCGCAGTGTCTTGGTCTGGTTCGTGATTTTCTTTCCCTTGTCATTTTCGGGATGATATTCGAGTTCAATAATTTCTTCTTTTATTACCATGGCTTTGCCCTTGATCCTTTCGTG